>WNGM01000128.1_pt1 | contig 59651 bp, 63 predicted proteins | sample 5400571 | NCBI WGS metagenome assembly WNGM01 (sample SAMN13153378, study PRJNA577476) | soil metagenome | isolation source: 100 cm soil or saprolite under Garry oak tree replicate 2 | place: USA:California | collected 2016-06-15
CAGCGGCTCCAGCAGGCCGCCAGCTTCGGCTGCGAGACCATCGACCTCTCCCAGCACGACAACCTCCCCGAGCAGGTCGAGCAGATCCTGGGCGTCCCCGAGGTGGACGCCGCGGTCGACTGCGTCGGCTTCGAGGCGCGCGGCCACGGCGCCGACGGGTCGCAGCACGAGCAGCCGGCCACGGTGCTCAACTCGCTGATGACCCTGACCCGCTCCGCCGGCAAGCTCGGCATCCCCGGGCTGTACGTGACCGGCGACCCCGGCGCGGCCAGCGAGGACGCCAAGGTCGGGACGCTCGGCATCCGCATCGGGCTCGGCTGGGCGAAGTCGCACTCGTTCACCACCGGCCAGTGCCCGGTGATGCGCTACAACCGCCAGCTGATGATGGCGATCCTGCACGACAAGGTGCAGATCGCCAACAACGTCAACGCCACCGTGATCCCGCTCGACCAGGCGCCCCAGGGATACGAGGATTTCGACAAGGGCGCCGCGAAGAAGTACGTGCTCGACCCCAACCAGATGATCTCGGCCGCCTGAGCGGCTCTATCTCGAGGCCGGGAGGCTGACCGCCTCCCGGCCTCCGCCGCGTGCCGCCGCGGCCGGCGGGTCAGGTCAGCGCCAGCATCCGCTCCAGCGCGAGCAGGGCCCCCGAGCGGGTCTCCGGGGACACGCTGATCTGGTTCGGGACCCGGCCGGCGACCAGCTCCTCCAGCGCCCAGACCAGGTGCGGCAGGTCGATCCGGTTCATGGTGGAACAGAAGCAGACGGTCCGGTCCAGGAACGCGACGGTCTTGTCGGGATGCTCGGCGGCCAGGCGGTGCACCAGGTTGAGCTCGGTGCCCACCGCCCAGCTCGAGCCGGCCGGTGCGGCGTCGAGGACCGCGATGATGCGCTCGGTCGAGCCCACCACGTCGGCCTTGGTCACCACCTCGTGGCGGCACTCCGGATGGACGATCACCTTGACGCCGGGGATGCGCTCGCGCACCAGGTCGACGTGCTCGGGGAGGAAGCGGTTGTGCACCGAGCAGTGCCCGCGCCACAGGATCACCTTGGCGCGCTCGACCGCCGCCGCGTCCAGGCCGCCCTCGTCGCGGTGCGGGTCCCAGACCACGCAGTCGTCCAGGTCGAGGCCGAGCTGGACAGCGGTGTTGCGGCCGAGGTGCTGGTCGGGCAGGAACAGGAGCTTGTCGCGCCGCTCGAACGCCCAGCGCATGGCGGTGGCCGCGTTGGAGGACGTGCAGACCGCGCCACCATTGGTTCCGGTGAACGCCTTGATCGCCGCCGAGGAGTTCATGTACGTCAGCGGGACGACCTGCCCGGGCACCCAGTCCTCGAGGACCTCCCAGGCCTCCTCGACCTGCGCCGCGGTGGCCATGTCGGCCATGGAGCAGCCGGCCGCCAGGTCGGGAAGCACGACCCGCTGCTCCTCGCCGGTGAGGATGTCGGCCGACTCCGCCATGAAGTGCACGCCGCAGAACACGATGAACTCGGCCCGCGGCCGCGCGGCCGCCTGCTGCGCGAGCCGGAAGGAATCGCCGCGAGCGTCGGCGAACTGGATGACCTCGTCGCGCTGGTAGTGGTGGCCCAGGATCACCACCCGCTCGCCCAGGGCGGCGCGAGCGGCGTGCGCCCGCTCGACCAGGTCGGGGTCGGAGGCGGGTGGCAGCTCGCCCGGGCAGGTCGTGCCCTTCTCCGAGGCGCGCTGGGGTCCGAGGGGATCGAGGAAGACGACATCGGGACTGGCGGTCGGCATGGACGGGACTCCCGTGCTCTCGCTGCCAACTTCGTGAACGCACGCACATTCTAGACCGGGGCAAGACCCGCTCTGCCGTGATAGACCAGAAAGCGCGATTTCTGCGTCAGCGCATGGTCAACGAGATGCCGCCCCACAGCAGGGCGAGGATCGCGGTCAACGCCGCCGACCGCAGGTAGCCGCCGTTGACGGTGAAGCCCAGGACCACAAGGACGATCGTCAGCCCAGCGAACACCAGCGCCGCAAGGCGCACCCTCGCCTTGCTGGGCGGCTTGCGCGGGTTGAGCGCGCGCATCGCGCGGCGCTCCTCTGGCTTGCCGGAATCCGCTGCCGGTCGTGCCGGTCGTGCCGGGCGCCCGGCCCCGGCCTTGCCGGAATCCGCCTGCGGTCGTGCCGGGCGCCCGGCCCCGGCTTTGCCGGCGCCGGGACGCTGCCGTCGTCGGCCTCCCATGCCGGCTATCCTACCCGGCATGCGCGTCGTCGTCGCTCCCGACAAGTTCGAGGGCAGCCTCACCGCCGAGCAGGCCGCCAACGCGATCGAGGCGGGCCTGCGGCGTGCCCGCGCGGACGTCCAGGTGGTCCGCCTGCCGGTGGGGGACGGCGGTGCCGGCACCCTGGCCGCGGTGGTCGCCGCCGGGTTCGAGCGCGTCCCGGTCCCCGCCACCGGCCCGACCGGCGAGCCCGTCCAGGCCGCCATCGCGGTGCTCGGCGACCGCGCCTTCGTGGAGATGGCCGAGGCCTCGGGCCTGCGCCGCCTGCCGGGCGGGCGGCGCGCGCCCCTGGAGGCCACCACCTATGGCACCGGCGAGCTGCTGCGCGCCGCGCTGGACCTGGGCATCACCGAAGTGGTGCTCGGCATCGGCGGCAGCGCCACCACCGACGGGGGCACCGGCATGGCCAGCGCGCTCGGCGCCCGCTTCCTGGACGAGGCCGGCGAGCCGCTGCCGCCCGGCGGCGCGGCGCTGCTGCGCCTGGCGCGCATCGATACCGCCGGGCTGGACCCGCGCATCGCCAAGGTCCGCGTCACGGTCGCCGCCGACGTGGACAACCCGCTGGTCGGGCCGCACGGCGCCGCCGCCGTCTACGGCCCGCAGAAGGGCGCCAGCCCCGACGACGTGCTGCTGCTGGACAGCGCGCTGCGGCGCTATGCCAGGGTGCTGTCCAGCGACCTCGGCGCCGATCTGGCCGACGCGCCGGGCGCCGGCGCGGCCGGTGGGCTGGGCGCCGGCGCCATCGCCTTCCTCGGTGCCGAGCTGCGCAGCGGCATCGACCTGGTGCTCGACCTGATCGGCTTCCACCAGGCCGTGGAAGGCGCCGACCTGGTGATCACCGGTGAGGGCAAGATCGACTTCCAGAGCCTGCGTGGCAAGGCGCCCTTCGGAGTGGCGCGCGCCGCCGCCGAGCACGGCGTGCCGGTGGTGGCGGTCGGCGGCATCGTCGAGGTCGCCGAGCAGGAGCTTCGCACCGCCGGCTTCGAGGAGGCCAGGGCCCTGGCCGAGCTGGAGGCCGACGTGGAGCGCAGCATCGCCGAGGCCGCGCCGCTGCTGGAGCGCCTGGCCGAGCAGGTGGGCCGCGCCTGGGCGTCACTGCCCTGAGGTTTCCTTCGCTATCCTGACGTTCTTATGGATGCGCTACCCAAGCAGGCGGAGCTCGTGGTCCAGGCGGCCAGGGCGCACGGGCTCGAGCTGGACCTCCACGAGTTCCCGGCGGGCACGCCCACGGCCGCCGACGCCGCCAACGCGGTCGGCTGCGACGTCGAGCAGATCGTCAAGTCGCTGCTGTTCATGGCCGACGACCGGCCGGTCTTGGTGCTCACCAGCGGCAGGAACCGGGTGGATATCGACAAGGTCGGCAAGCAGTTGGGAGCCGGCGAAGTTCGCAAGGCGGACGCCAACCAGGCGCGTGCCGCCACCGGCTACGCGATCGGCGGCACCCCGCCGTTCGGGCACCCCAGCCCGCTCGACGTGCTGATCGACCAGGATCTCGCCGGCTTCGACGAGGTCTGGGCGGCCGCCGGCACGCCCCGGCACGTGTTCCCGATCTCCCCGCCCGACCTGATCCGCGCCAGCGGTGGCAGGGTCTGCGATGTTGCCGAATTACTGGCGGGGACGGGGTAGGGCGCTATCATCGAGGTTGCTGGCACTGCCGATTGAAGACCTCCGCGTTTGGCGGGATGTGAAAGGAGCAAGATGTCCGAGGCCACGCAGACCGTCACACCGGTCCTCAGCCTGACCGAGGGTGCGGCCGTCAAGGTCCGCGACCTGCTCACCCGCGAGGGGCGTGAGGACCTTGCCCTGCGAGTCGCGGTCGAGCCGGGCGGTTGCTCCGGTCTTCGCTACGCCCTGTTCTTCGACGACCGGGCGCTCGACGGCGACGTCGGCGGCGAGTCCTCCGGCGTCAAGGTCGTGACCGACCGGATGAGCGCGCCGTACCTCAGCGGCGCCAAGATCGACTACCTTGACACGCTCGAGAAGTCCGGCTTCACGATCGACAACCCCAACGCCCAGGGCTCCTGCGCCTGCGGCGAGAGCTTCCACTAACCGGTCACCGAGCCCGGCCCCGGGCTCGACGGCGGACGCCAGCGCCTGCTTCCACGGCGCTGGCGTCGCCATCTGAGGATCGCGCGCCGCCCGCCACCGTCGGGCGGCCCGAAGCCGGCGGCCCGCAGCCGCGCGTCGTGCAGGACCTGGCCAGGGTCCGGTTCGATCGGCTCCAGCGCGGCCGCGTCCCCGCGGCGCTTCAGCACGGCCGTCGCCAGCGCGTCGGCAAGCGCCGGGTTGCGTGCCAGCACCGGTCCGTGCAGGTAGGTGGCGACCAGGTTCCCCTTCCGGATGCCCTCGGTGCCGTCGTCGCCGTTGTTGCCGTGGCCACGCAGGACGGTGGCGAGCGGCTCGGCCGTGCCGCCCAGCCGCGTCCGGCCGCCGTGGTTCTCGAAGCCGGTGAGCAGGCTGCCGTCCGGCAGCCTGGCGACCACCTCGCCGACGCAGCGGGCGCCCGTCGCCACCGTCTCCAGGTCGAGCAGGTGCAGGCCGGGCACGCGCCGCCCCGCCGCGTCCAGATAGGTGGTGCCGAGCAGTTGCAGGCTCCCGCAGACGGCCAGCGCCGGCGCGCCACCGGCCAGCGCGACGCGCAGCCCGCGACCCTGCTGGCCCAGCAGCAGCTTGACCGCCGCGGCCTGGTTCAGGTCCTCGCCGCCGCCGAGCATGTAGGCGTCGAGCCCGGCCGGGATGGCACCGGGCGCCGGCAGCTCGACCACCTGGGCGGGGTGCCCGCGGCGGCGCAGGCGCCACGCCAGCACCTCGGCGTTGCCGCGGTCGCCGTAGGTTCCCAGGAGCTGCGGGAACACCAGGCCGATGCGGATCGGCTCAGCCATCGCCGATCAGGCGCCTCGCCGCCTGGAACGAGGTGTAGTCCGCCACGAGGTCGGCGGCCTCGCCCTCCCTCGTGGCCAGCAGCAGCGCCCGCTCCAGCCGCGGCTCGACCACGGGCTCCAAGCCGGCGACCACCATCCGCATGGCCACGTCGTCGGCGCGGGCGCCGCTGGCGACCACCAGCGGGCGGCCGCGCAGCCCCCCCATGTCGGTGTCCCAGATCCAGGACGGGTCGCGGCCATCCGGAATGCCGGAGTTGACCGACACCACCGCGGGCCGACTGCTGTCGCCGAGCGTGGCCAGCACGTCGTCCCAACCGGCCGGGTTCTTGGCGAGCAGCAGCCGCACGGTGCGGCCCCGCCAGGCCATCTCGGCGGAGCGCGCCTCCACCACCTCGACGCCGGAGATCGCGCGGATCGCGACCGCGCTGGGCACGCCGAGGCGGACCGCCGCCGCCCAGGCGGCGGCCACATCGGCGGCGTAGCCGGGGCTCGGCAGCGGCACGGGTGCGGCCGCGTAGCGCCCGAGGCCCTCCAGCCGAACGCCCGGGGCGGCCTGCTCGGCCCGGACCTGGCGCGGGGGCGGCCGCCAGCCGCAGGTGGGGCAGCGCGGTGCGGCGCCGCCGAAGTCGAGCAGGTCTCCGCAGGCGGGGCAACCGGCCGCGTCGCGGCCGGGGCGGGCGCCGGCCAGCCCCACGGTGACCGCCTCCGGTGCCGCCTGGGCCACGTGGCAGACCAGCGGGTCGTGGTCGACGGCGACCACCGTCGCGCCGGGTCGCAGGCGGCCGGCGGCCGCGTGCCAGCCCGCGGCGACGCTGTGCACCTCGTGGTACCGGTCGAGCTGGTCGCGGCTCAGGTTGAGCAGCACCAGCATGTCCGGGTCGAGCTCGTCCAGCACGGTCGGCAGGGTGGCCTCGTCGACCTCCAGGACGGCGCAGTCGGCGCCGCCACGGTGGCACAGCGCGGCGGCGATCAGCCCGCGGCGCAGGTTCGAGCCGGTCGGGTTGGTCATCACCCTGTGTCCCGCCGCCCGCAGCGCCGCGCTGATCAGCGCGGTGGTCGTGGTCTTGCCGTTGGTCGCGGAGACCAGCACGATCGGTCGCAGCCCACGGGTGGCGTGACCGAGCACGCCGGGCGCGACCCGCTCCGCCAGCCGGCCGGGGAGCGTGCTGCCGGCGCCGGACCCGGTGGCGCGGATGGTCCAGCGGGCGCAGCGGGCGAGTACCACCGCCAGCCGGTCGCGGGGACTGATCGCGCCGGCCGTGCGGGGCGCGGCGGTGACATCCGAGCTGGTCGGGGATATGGACAACATGGCTGTCCCAATACGTCGACCATCGATATCTCGATTGTGCCAGACCGGACCTTGAGTTTTCCGTGAGTGCCTGGCCATCGCCGCAGGCTGCCTGCTCAGCTGCCTGACGGGGGCTGCCCTCAGCCTCCCGCCGGCGGGCCGAGCGGGCGCCTGGGCTGGTAGTGGACGCGCGAGGCGGGCACGGACACCAGCTCGCGCTCCGGGTAGCGCAGGGCGGTCAGCCTGCCGCCGAACACGCAGCCGGTGTCCACGCAGATCGTGCGGTTCACCCACTCGGGCTCCGGCACCGGGGTGTGCCCGTAGACGACCATGGCGCGGCCCCGGTAGTCGCGCGCCCATTCGGAGCGGACCGGCAGCCCGTACTCGTCGGGCTCGCCGGTGGTCTGGCCGTACAACGCGAAGTCCCGCACCTCGTCCGAGTCGCGGCCCTGGAGGTCCTCGCGGAGCCCGGCGTGCGCGACCACCAGCCGCCCGCGGTCCAGCACGTAGTGGCTGACCAGGCCGTCGAGGAAGGCGGTCACCCGCTCGGAGAAGCCGGGCGGCTGGAGCCCGAGCTGCCGCAGCGACTCGGCCAGGGCGCGGCCGATGCGGGCCTTCTTGCCGCGCAGCGCCCGCAGCAGCTTGCGCTCGTGGTTGCCGGCCACGCAGAGCGCGGCGCCGTCGGCCACCATGTCCATGACCAGCCGCAGCACGCCGGCGGTGTCCGGCCCACGGTCGACCAGGTCGCCGAGGAACATGGCGGTGCGCCCCTCCGGGTGCCGGACCAACCGCCGCGGCGCGGCGCCGGCCGGCCCGCCGGTGGTCGGCTCCAGCTCCGCGGCCCCGGGCCCCTCGGCGCCGGGCTCGTCGGCGACCTCCCAGCCGAGCTTGGTGAGCAGCGCCAGCAGCTCGTCCAGGCAGCCGTGGACGTCGCCGACGACGTCGAAGGGGCCGTGGAGGTCGCGGCGGTCGACGCGTATTCGCTGGCGGGTCACCACGGCCTGGTCGATCGCGTCCGGCGAGCCGAGGACGTGCACCTCCCGGAAGCCCTCGTGCTCGAGCCGCCCGAGCGAGCGCCGGAGCAGCTCGGCGTGGCAATGGATGACCTGGGGCGGAACCGTCCGGCCGCGCTGCCGGTTCCATGCCTGGCAGACCGCTTCGGGCAGGTCGAAGACGATCGCCACCGGCGCGCAGCGGTGGCGGCGGGCCAGCTCGACCAGGGGCTTGCGGTACCGCGCCTGGACGTTGGTGGCGTCGACCACGGTGAGCCGGCCGGCGGCGAGCCGCTTGGCCGCGGCCAGGTGCAGGACCTCGAAGGCGTCCGCCGTGGCCTCCAGGTCGGTGGGGTCGTCGGCGACCATGGCGCGGAAGGCGTCCGATTCGAGCACCTCGGTGGCGCGGAAGTGCCTGGCGGCGAAGGTGGACTTGCCGCAGCCGGCGGGGCCGACGAGCACCACCAGCGACAGCTCCGGGATCTCCAGGTTCACCGCGGGAACGCTCCCATCCGGGCCCACCGGTCAGCGGAGGCGGCGGACGTGGAAGCTCCAGCCGCCCTCGGGGCGGTCGTCGCGGCCGAGGAACTCCTGGTCCTTCAGGCGGCACCAGACGGGGATGTCGACCTTGGCGCCGGGGTCGTCGGCGAGCAGCTCGAGCACCTGGCCGACCTCGGCGTTGCGGACGGCCGCGGCCAGCCGCACCACCGGGATGGGGCAGGCGACCCCCAGGCAGTCGACCACCACGGCGAGCGGCGGGCTCACCGCGGCTCACCCGACCGGCCCGCGCGGTCCAGCGCCTGGCTGTCCAGCTCGGCCATCTCGCGCAGGTCCTCGATCGCGCCGGGCAGGACCCCGAGCAGCCGGTCCACGTCGGCCTCGGTCGCGTCCGCCAGGAACGACGCCCGCACCGACCCATGGGTGATCGCGCCCATCGCCGCCAGCACGTGCGACGGCTCCTGGGTGTCGGCGGTGCAGGAGGACCCCGAGTGCACCGCGATGCCCTCGGCGTCCAGCAGCAGCAGCAGCGCCTCGCCCTCGACGTACAGCACGCTGAAGGCGACCAGGTGCGGCAGGCGCTGGCTCGGGTGGCCGTGGACCACCAGGTCAGGGATGGCGCCGAGCCCCGCCCGCAGCCGCTCGGCGAGCCGCTCGAGCCGCGGGCCCTCGGCCGGGCCCTCGACCGAGCGGGCCTCCAGCGCCGCGGCCATGGCCGCCACCCCTGGAAGGTTCTCCATGCCGGCGCGGCGGCGGCGCTCGCGCTCGTCGCCGAGCAGGATCGGCTTCAGCCGGGTCGAGCCCCGCACCACCAGGCAGCCGACGCCTGGCGGGCCGTAGCACTTGTGGGCGCTGACGGCGACCAGGTCGGCGCCGAGGTCGACGGCGCGGTCCTGCAGGCGCCCAACCGCCTGGCACGCGTCCACCAGCAGCGCCGCGCCGTGGGCGTGGGCGGCCTCGGCCGCCTCGCGCACCGGCTGGACGGTGCCGACCTCGTGGTTGGCCTGCTGGAGGCACACCAGCAGGGTGTCGTCGCGGACGGCCGCCGCCAGCTCGGCCGGGTCCACGCGGCCGTCGTGGTCCACGCCGACCTCGGTGACCTCGAAGCCCTGCGGCTCCAGCAGCCTGGCCGGCGCCAGCACGGCGGTGTGCTCGACGGCCGAGACCACCAGGTGGCGGCGCCGCCTGGCCCCGCGGGCCATGCCGGCGACCGCCAGGTTCGCCGCCTCGGTGCCCCCGGAGGTGAACACCACCTCGTCGGCGCGGGCGCCGAGCGCGGCGGCCACCCGCTCGCGGCTCTGGTCCAGCAGCAGGCGCGCCCGCCGCGCCCTCCCATAGAGGCGCGACGGGTCGCCGTACGCGTCCACCGCCTGCTCCAGCGCCTTGCGGGCGTCGGGGTGCAGCGGGGTGGTGGAGGCGGCGTCGAGGTAGGTCTCGGTGGCTTGCACGATGGTGTGGTCTCCTGCCGCGCTGATGGTCCTGCTTCCAGAGGCTAGCGCAGCCTGGTGGGGCCGCCGGCGGGCGGCCCCACCCATGAGCGGCTAGACCAGGCCCTTGGACTGGGCGAAGTCCTTGGCAACCTTGTCGGGGTCGTCGTTGTCGATGTCGACCTTGGCGTTCAGGCCGGTGATGTCCTGGGTGGTGATGGTCGCGCTGACCTTGTTGACCGTGCTCTGGAAGTCAGAGCCGGCCTTGCTGAGGAAGTCGTTGCGCACCACGGGCACCGCGTGGTCGGGCGGGAACAGGCCCTTGTCGTCCTGGAGGGTCACCAGGTTCTGCTTGGCGATGATCCCGTCGGTGGAGAACGACAGCGCCACCTGGATCTGGTTGGACAGCAGCGCCTGGTACTTCAGCGAGCCCTGCGCCAGCCCCTTGAACGACTTGAAGTTGATCCCGTAGGTCTGCTGCATGCCCTTGTAGCAGGTCTCGCGGTCCTTGCACTCCGGCGGGGCGCCGAAGACGAGCTGCGGCGCCGGCTTGGCCAGCTCGGACAGCGTCTTCACGTTGTACTTGGTCGAGCCCTGCTGGGTCATGGTGATCGCCTGCTGGTCGCTCATGGGCGCCTGGTCGAGGACGGTCACGCCCTTTGGCTGCAGCTTGGCCTTCAGGTCGGTCAGCACCTTCTGGTCGTCGGAGGTTGCCTGGCCGCCGAGGAAGGTGAGGTCGGAGCCCGCGTACTCGATGAGCATGTCGTACTTGCCCGAGAACAGCGCCGGGTCGGCCAGCTCGCGCGTGGCGAACTTCTGGTACTCGACCTTGTAGCCGGCCTTCTGCAGCGCCTGACCGTAGATCTGGCTGAGGATCGCCTGCTCGCTGAAGTCCACCCAGCCGATCCGGACGGTGGGCTTGGAGCCGCCGCCCGACGAGCTTCCGTTGTTGTTCGAGCCGCCGCACGCGGCCAGCGCGAGCGATATGGCGGCCAGGATGGCCAGCAGCGTCCAACGACGCTTCAGGATCATGAGACGAGCTCCTTTTCGGTGATGGTCGGCTCTTGGGCCTGTCCGGTGTCCAGGGCTCCGCGGCCCCGCTCCAGCCGTACCCCCGTCGGTGTGGCGGCGCGCTCCAGCAGGCCGAAGCCAGCGTCCGCGGTGACGGCGAGCAGTGCTACCAGCAGTGCGCCGGTGAGGATGCTGGAGGTGTCGCCGATCGCCAGTCCGTCGGTGATGAAGGTGCCCAGCCCGCCGCTGGCGACCAGGGCGCCCAGCGTGGCCGTGGCGATGATCTGGACCGAGGCGGTGCGGATGCCGGCCATGATCACCGGGGCGGCCAGCGGCAGCTCGACGCCGCGGAGCACCTGGAAGGCTCGCATGCCCATGCCCTCGGCGGCCTCGACGACGTCGGGGTCGACCTGGCGGACGCCCACGTAGCCGTTGGTGAGGATCGGCGGGATGCCGAGCAGCACCAGCGCGAAGATCACGGTCTGGGGGTGCAGGCCGCCCCATGGGAAGGCCAGCGCGATCAGCGCCAGGCTCGGCAGGGCACGCCCGACATTGGAGGCGTTGATCGCCAGGAACGAGCCCCTGCCGGTGTGCGCCAGCCACAGCGCCAGGGGCAGCGCCAGCAGCAGCGCGATCACCAGCGCGATGGCCGAGATCTCCAGGTGCTCGAGCACCCGCTGCACGACCAGGTCGCGGTTGTCGGCGATGAAATTCAGGACGTCGCCCATCAGCGCGCGACCCCCGCGGCGCCGCGCGTCCATGGCGCGATCAGGCGCTGGACGCCGAGCAGGAGCAGGTCGGCGACCACCGCCAGGGCGATGGCCAGCACGGCGCCGAGCAGCACCTCGGTCATGAAGAATTTCCGGAGGCCGTCGGTGATGAAGGTGCCGAGATTGTCGACGCCGATGGTCGCGGCGATCGTGACCAGGCCGATGGTGGTGACGGTGGCGACCCGCAGCCCGGCGACGATCACCGGCAGGGCGAGCGGGAAGTCGACCTTGAAGAGCACCTGTGGCGGCGAGAAGCCCATACCGATGGCGGCCTCGCGCACGTCCCTCGGCACGCTGTCCAGGCCCGCGACGATGTTCCGGATCAGGATCAGCAGCGTGTAGCTGACCAGCGCGATCTCCGCGGTGGTGGTGGTCCCGCCGGTGATCGTGACCAGCACCCCGAACAGCGCGAGGCTCGGAATCGTGTAGAGAATGCCGGCGATCGACGCGACCAGCCCGTACAACCTCCGCCAGCGGACCACCAGCAGGGAGAGGGCAAGTGAGATCGCGAAGCCGAGGCTCACCGCGATGACCGTGAGCTCGACGTGCTGCAGCAGTCGGGAAGCGATGTCGTCGGTGTGGTCCCAGATCCACGACCAATCGACCAGGGGGCCCTGGCTGACCTGGGCGACCGCCACGCGCAAGATGATCCTCCTAGAGGAACCAGCTCGGCTGCAGCAACGGCTTGTTCACGGTGACCCTCCATGCCTGGGGATGCGGCTTTCGCGGTACGTTACCCGGTAACCCCGACAGGCACCCCCCGATTTGACGACCGACTGTAGCAGCTCGACCACCTCAGGAGCCGACCGGCTCCTCCTGCCTGAGCACGCTGGAGACGGCCTCGATCGACAGCGAGCCGAGCAGCTGGCCGTGCTCGTCGATCACCAGCCCCTCCTGCACCGCCGAGCCCAGCATCGCCGAGAGCGCGTCCCGCAGGGTGGACTCCCTGTCGAGCAGCGGCTCTGGCGTGCCGGCGCGCTCCGCCCCGATCGGCCCCGGCCGTTCCAGCTCCTTGCGCGACAGCCAGCCCGCCGGGCGGTTGTCGGCATCCAGCAGCAGCACGTAGGGGTTGCGGGCGTCCTCCAGGAGCCGTGCGGCCGCGGCGGCGTCGTCGCCGACCCTGATGGTGGCGGGATGGTCCAGGGCCACGTCGCGCACCCGCGACAGGGAGAGTCGCTTGAGGCCGCGGTCGGCGCCCACGAAACGGGCCACGTAGTCGTCGGCGGGCTGCTCGAGCACGGCCGTGGGGGTGTCGTACTGCGCGAGCAGGCCACCTGGCCGGAAGACCGCGATGCGGTCGCCCATCTTGATGGCCTCGTCGATGTCGTGCGTCACGAACAGGATGGTCGTGCCGAGCTGCTGCTGGAGCCGCAGGAACTCGTTCTGGAGCCGCTCGCGGGTGATCGGGTCGACCGCCCCGAACGGCTCGTCCATCAGCAGCACCGGCGGGTCGGTGGCGATCGCCCGGGCCACGCCGATGCGCTGCCGTTCGCCGCCCGAGAGCTGGGCGGGGTAGCGGTCCCGATACTTGTCCGGGTCGAGCCCCACCAGGTCGATCAGCTCGTCGACCCGCGCGCGGACGCGGTGCGAGTCCCAGCCGAGCAGCCGCGGCACGGTGGCGACATTGGCGCCGACGGTGAGGTGGGGGAACAGGCCCGTCTGCTGGATCACGTAGCCGATGCGCCTGCGCAGCTCCACGGGGTTGCGCCTGCCGATGTCGTCGCCATCCAGCAGCACGTGGCCGCTCGAGGGCTCCACCAGCCGGTTGACCATCTTGAGGGTGGTGGTCTTGCCGCAGCCTGACGGGCCGACCAGCACGCACACCTCGCCGCCGGGCGCGCGCATGGAGAGCTCCTGCACGGCCGCGGCGTCGCCCTTGCCCCCGTAGCGCTTGGTCACGCGGTCAAACTCGACCACCGCGCCGCGGCGCGAATCGGTAACCTTGGCCTCGGTCATCCTGGTCTGCATGGTGTCACATGCCTCCGACCTTCGCCGCAACGCCCGCTCTACGCTGCTGTGACCGGTTCGTGACCGGTTCGAGGCCTTGCCATAGTCCCTGAGCTGGGCGTTTGTCTCGATCCGCCTTTGCGTGCCCATGGGCGCGAGTGACAGACTGACGCCGCAGCCACGAATGGTTGGATTGGCCGCGGCCGGTCGACGGCAAAGGAATGGAGTCAGATGCCTTCCAAGGGACGTGCGGTGCAAGGCGCCCGGGCGCAGGCTGGCCCGGCCAAGAGCGTCCAGAAGACCTTCCCCGGCGGGCGCTCGTGCACACAGTGTGGTGAGCCGCTCTCCCAGTACAACCCTGGCCCCAACTGCTGGAAGCACACCACCGGCTATCCCTGGCGGGGGCCGACGGCCAGGCCGAAGTACTGAGTCGCCGCGCGCGGGTCGCGCGTGCTCCGCGGTGGTGCCCGAACCCCGATGGGACGTGGTGCCCGTCGATGGTGTTCACTGTGAGCGACGCACACTGACCACCGCGGAACAGGAGCATTCGTGATCAAGGTCCTCCTGGTCGCCAGCGACCAGCGCGTTCGCGAGCGCCTCCGGCTGGCCCTCGAACGGCTCGAGGTGACCGGCGAAGAGGTCGACTTCCTCGAGGTCGCCGAAGGCAACTCGGCCGTGGCCGTCGCCGAGGCCCGCCATCCCGACCTGGCGGTCGTCGAGGTCGGAGTCACGCCCTACGGCGCCTTCGGCATCACCCGCGACATCAAGGCCTCCCCGGAGACCACCTGCCCGGTGGTGGTCGTGCTGGAGCGGCCCCAGGACGAGTGGCTGGCCCGCTGGTCCGGCGCCGACGCGCTGGTCAACCGTCCGATCGACCCGTTCGCCCTCGCCGAGGTGGCCCGCCGCCTGGTCGAGGAGCACCGCGGCGTGCCGGCGATGGAGGAGGCGACCTCGTGAGCATCGAGGCCCGCTGTGCCAACTGCCATCGTGAGGTGCTGCTCGAGCAGCTCACCCGCCCGGCCGACGGCTTCCGCTGCCCCTTCTGCGGGTTCGCCTACGCGCCCTCGTACGCCACCGTCGCGCCCGCCATCGCCGAGCGCGTACTGGCCGCGCACGAGGCGCTGGTCAAGAGCCTGGCCGAGATCCAGTCGATGAGCGGCGAGCGGCTGCTGATCGACCGCGAGTCGCTGCTGGAGGAGATCCGCGGGGCGCTCGGTGCCGAGACCCAGCCGGCATAGGCGCTCCAGATCGCGCTGAAGTAGGCTTTGCGCACCAAATCCGCGACGATCCGGAGCGCAGCGGTGGCCGACCCAAACCAGACCCCCTTCACCTGGCCCGGGGTGCTCGGGCGGATCCTCAGGCGTGAGGACCTCACCGAGGCCGAGGCGTCGGCGGCCATGGGCTCGGTGCTGGCCGGCGAGGCGACCTCGGCGCAGATCGCCGCCTTCGCCGTCGGCCTGCGGATCAAGGGCGAGACCGTGACCGAGATGACCGGCCTGGTGCGCGCCATGCTCGACAAGGCGACTCCGATCGACCTCGAGCAGCCGCTGGTCGACGTGGTCGGCACCGGCGGCGACCGCGCCGGCACCTTCAACGTCTCCACCCTGGCCGCGCTGGTGGTGGCCGGCGCGGGCCAGCGCGTCGCCAAGCACGGCAACCGGGCCGCCTCCAGCCTGTGTGGCAGCGCCGACCTGCTCGAGGCGCTGGGTGTGACCGTCGGCCTGCCGCCCGAAGGCGTGGCCGCCTGCGTGGAGGAGGCCGGCATCGGCTTCTGCTTCGCGCCGGTGTTCCACCCGTCGTTCCGCCATGCCGGCGCACCCCGCCGCGAGCTGGGCGTGCCCACCGTGTTCAACTTCCTCGGCCCGCTCACCAACCCGGCGCGCGCCGCCCATGCCGCGGTCGGCGTGGCCGACCCGCGCATGGCGCCGATCATGGCCGAGGTGCTGCGCCGTACCGGGATCCGCCACGCGCTGGTGTTCTACGGGCACGACGGTCTGGACGAGCTGACCGTCACCACCACCTCGACCGTGCTGGAGGTCGGCCCCGACAGCCTGCACGAGCTGGTGGTCGACCCCGAGGCGCTGGGGCTGGGACCGGCCGTCGCCGCCGATCTGGTCGGCGGCGACGTCGAGCGCAACCTCGCCATCGCCAAGGCCGTGCTGGCCGGCCAGGGCGGCCCCGCGCGCGACATCGTCCTGCTCAACGCGGCCGCGGCCCTGGTCGCGGCCGACGCCGCGCTGGGCCTGCCCGACGGCATCGAGGTCGCCGCCCGCTCGATCGACGAGGGCAGGGCGGCCGCCAAGCTGGACGCCTGGGTCGAGGTCTCGCGACGCGTCACCCCCGCCTGAGCAGGCGGCTCCGGGGCACGGTCCTCACCGCGCCCCCGCTGATGGCCGTGACCATTCCGAAGCGATGTAGCGGCCGCTCGGACGCCGCGCCGTGGTCGTCCCGTGACAAGACAAGCACAGACTGGTCACAGCCCGGAGAAGGGTCAAGCAGTTCCATCAGGGGGTCTCCATGCGGGTCCGCTCGATGCTCGCCACCGCCGCCGTCGCCGCCACAGCGCTGGTGGTCGCCGCCGCGCCGGCGTTCGCCGCCGATTCGTCCACCGCCGCCGTCCAGACCAATGCCCAGGCGCCGGTCATCCCGACGCTGGTCGCCGTGCGAACCGCCCACCACCCGGGCTTCGACCGGATCACCTTCGAGTTCAGCGGTCCCCGGCCCGGCCACCGCATCGGCTACGTGGCGCAGCTCGTCGAGGACGCCTCCGGCAAGCCCGTCCAGCTCGCCGGCGGCGCGGCCATCAACGTGATCTTCCAGGGCGCCAACGCCCACGACGACCAGGGCCAGCCGACCGTCTCGCCGCGACGGTTCGAGCCGGGACTGCCCTCGCTCAAGGAAGTCGCCCAGATCGGCGACTTCGAGGCCGTGGTCACCTATGGCCTGGGCGTTGACCACAGGGTGCCGTTCAAGGTGCTGGAGCTGAGCAACCCGTCGCGCATCGCCATCGACATCAGCACCGGGTTGTCCTCCGGCGGGACCGCCGCCGGCGGGACCTCGCGGACCGGTACGGGGGCGCTGCCGTTCACCGGCTCGCAGACCACCCGGCTGGTGCTGGAGGGCCTCGGTCTGCTGGCCATCGGGCTGCTGGTGCTCACCCTGGCGCGCAAGACGCGCACGCCCTGACCATCGAGGTGCGCACGCCGCGACCGTCGTGCTCCCGGGCCACCGGACTGGCCCGGGAGCCGCGCATTGCTCAGTCCGGCTGGCCGGCCGCCTCGAATCCCACTGAGAACATGCTGTCGAGGTCGTGCCGCGAGTAGGTGCGGAAGGCGATCAGCGTGTTGGTGGTGGCCACGCCGGGTGTCTTGCGGATGTGGTTGGTGACGGTCGCCGCGAGGTCGTCGTGGCTGCCGACCCGGACGATGGCGGCCAGGTCCCAGTCACCGGCCACCGAGTACACCTCGCTGATGCCGTCGAGGTCTGCCAGGGTCTCGGCGGTCTCGGAGGTCCGGTCGACCTCGCAGGTGATCAGCACGATCGCGGTGACCATGTGCGCTCCTGACGGTCCGCGGCCACCGCCGGGCGGCCGCCCTCTCGTTTGCGTGCCCGGAGGTTACTCCACCCGCTCCAGCGCGACCGCCATGCCCTGCCCGCCGGAGATGCACAGCGTCGCCAGGCCGCGGCGGCCGCCGCGGCGCTCCAGCTCGTGGACGACCGCCCCGACGATGCGCGCGCCGGTCATGCCGATCGGGTGGCCGATGGCGATGGCGCCGCCGTTGACATTCGTGCGCTCCCAGTCGAACTTCAGCTCCCGGTCGCAGGCGAGCACCTGCGCGGCGAACGCCTCGTTGACCTCGACCACGTCGACCTCCGGGAGCGACCAGCCGAGCTTGGCCAGGACCTTCCGCGTCGAGGGCACGACCCCCCAGCCCATGATGCGCGGGTCCACGCCGGCGCTGGCCCAGCCGACGACCCGGGCCAGCGGCCGGACGCCGCGCGCGCGGGCCGCCTCCTCGGCCATCAGCACCAGCGCGGCCGCGCCGTCACAGATCCCGGAGGAGTTGCCCGGGGTGACCGTGCCGCCGTCACGGAACACCGGGCGCAGCCGGGCCAGCCCGTCGAGCGTGGTGCCGCCGCGCACGTGCTCGTCGCGCTCGACCGTCACCGTCCGCGCTCTGGCGTCGAAGGTGTCGAGCGGCACGACCTCGTCGGCCAGCCGCCCCGCGTCCCAGGCGGCCGCCGCCCGCTGCTGCGACCGCAGGGCGAAGCGGTCCTGCTCCTGGCGGCCGACCTGGTAGCGCTCGGCCAGGTTCTCGGCGGTCGAGCCCATCTCCTCGCCCGAGAGCGGGTCCATGAAGCCGTCGGAGCGCATCCCGTCCTCCACGACGGCGTCGCCCATGCGCTGCCCGCCGCGCATGCCGCGCAGCAGGTAGGGGGTGCGGGTCATGTTCTCCATCCCCACCACCAGCGCGACGTCGATCTCGCCGAGCACGATCGAGCCGGCGGCCAGCGTCAGCGCCTTCATGCTGGAGCCGCAGGCCTTGTTGACCGTGTAGGCGGGGACGGACTCCGGCACGCCGGCGCGGACCGAGACCTGGCGGGCGGGATTGGGGCCATTGCCGGCCTGCCGCCCGTGCCCGGCGACCGTCTCGTCCACCTCGCCCGGGTCGAGGGCCGCGCCGTCCAGCGCCGCACGCGCCGCCGCGATGCCCAGGTCGACCGCGGGCACCTCGGAGAATGCCCCCATGAACCTGCCGACCGGGGTGCGCCTGGCGGACACGATCACGACCGAACGCTGCTCCATGGACCCTCCAGCGGCTGGCCAGCGCCTCAATTGTAGGGATCGGCCAGCGCCTCGCCGGCCCGTCGAAGCGAGCAGCGCCCAACAAACGGCCGGGCCGAGATCCTGACCACCGTATCGACAGTCGACGCGGTTCTCAGACGTTAGGCATCTGGGATGCGTGGCCGGAGCGGCGCCCCGGAAGGGTCCGAGGTCGAAGCATCGGTCGACCCCGTGGCTCGCCAGGAACGAGGTGGCGTTGCCTGCCAGGGCCGTAGCGCACCTGGAGTGCGGCGCCACCGACCGCCGGGCTCGCGAGCGTGCCGCTGACAGCAACCACCTCCGCCTTGCCCGCGACCTGGTCGAGCCACCGCCCCACCAGCCGTATCTCGTCAACGAGATGCCGAGGCGGGGGACCGGCGATCAGCTCGGGGCCATCCTCCGGGGCGCTGGTGGCAAGTTGGATCGGGCCGTCCGCCGGCACGATCGTGACCGACACGAGCTGGCCGTGGCGCAGCACGGTGACCTCGCTCCCGCGGGGATGCGGCCTGGCCAGGACCAGTTCGCCAGCGGCACAGATGGTAGTGACGCGTCGCCGGTCGTCGAGGGCGCGGCGCAACGCCTCCAGCCGGTCGCGCGTCACAGCCGCCTGCTCGTAGCGTCGCTCAGCGGCGAAGCGGCGCATCTTCTCCACGAGTGGCGCCAGCAGCAGCACTGGGTCGCCGCCATCGAGGCAGCGCGCCAGCGTCGCCACATGGCCAGCGTACTGTTCGGCATCGGCCTCGCCAGTGCACGGGCCTGAGCAGCGGCGCAGCTCCAGCAGCACGCAGGGGGAAACTCGCTTGCGAGCGCCGATGGCCTGCGTGCAGCGCCGCAGCGGTACGGCATCCTCGATCGCGTCCTTGGCCAGCTCCGCCTGGGCGGCGCTGGTGAACGGGCCGAGGTAGCGGGCGCCGTCATCGAGCGGCTTGCGGACGATCGAGAGCCGCGGCCAGCGCTCGCGCGTGAGCTTGAGGTAACAGTAGTAGCGCTCTGGATCGCGGCTGCGCCGGTTGTAGTGGGGCCGGTACCTCTGGATCAGCCGCACTTCGCGGACGCTCGCCTCCAGGTCGTTGGCGCAGACGACGTGGTCGATCGTGACCAGCGCGTCGAGCAGCTCCTCCACCTTGGCGCGTCCGTCCCCAGAGAAGTAGGAGCGCACGCGACCGCGCAGGTCCTTGCCTGCCTTGCCGACATAGAGCACCTCGTTGTTCCGGCCGCGGAAGAGGTAGACGCCTGGGGCACGAGGCAGCTCGTCGGCCAGGTGGATCTTCCGGTAGTAGTGCCGCTGCTGGGTGCGGATGGTCGGGAAGGTCAGGAGGTCGTTCAGGGCGAGCACACCGAAGCCGGCGGCCCGCTCCAGAAGCGCGTGCAGGACGTCCACGGTGGCCTTGGCGTCGGTGAAGGCACGGTGGCACGGCTGGGTGCCGGCGCGGAGGTAGCGGGCGAGGGTGGCGAGCTTGACGTTCGGTACCTCGTCGCGAGGGAGCAGGACCCGGGCCAGTCGCGCGGTGCAAACGACCCTCGATTCGAGCCGTGGGTAGGCGTGCGCCCGGAGGGCGGCTTGCAGGAAACGCACGTCGAACGAGGCGTTGTGCGCGACCAGCACCGCGTCGCCGAGGAACTCCAGCAGGCATGGCAGCACGACCTCGATCGGCTCCTCGTTGGCGACCATGGCGTTGGAGATGCCGGTGAGCGCGGTGATCATCGGTGGGATCGACACCCCAGGGTTGACCAGCGCGTGGAGGGTGCCCGTAATCTCGCCGCTGCGGACCTTGACGACGCCGACTTCCGTGATGCGGTCGGTGGCCGGCGAGCCGCCGGTGGTCTCCAGATCGAGGACGGCGAACTCGACGTCGATGAGGGGCGTACCGAGGCCATCCAGGGACTGCTGGACTGCTCGCACGCTCGCCACCCCCTCCCGGGAAGCTTGCCCTCTACACACCCAATTCCTGCCCTTTGGCGGGTGACGATATGGCGAACGTGCGTTCGGGTCAAGCATCCGGCGAAGTAGAGGCCAGGAACCGCGGAGGGCTGCGTCGCGAGCCTTACGCCGCGAGCCTGCTCGGACGACGGGCCCGCCGTGCTGGCCGGGCTTGCGACTCTACCGTCGGTGACAGGCGTAGCCGTGTGCGGACCGGTCGCATCCGCCGGCTCCACCGCCGCCGGCGACGGCCGGGATGGTGGCGGTGCTCGGGTCGCCGGCATGCCCGAGGAACGGCAGGCCGAACGCGGCCTCGATGGAGCGCAGCAGCGCATAGTGGGTGTAGGGGGTCGGGTCGCGGCCACGCGGGACCCGAGGCCCGGCGACGATGGTGGGGATCAGGCCGCCCTGGCCAACCCCGCGGCAACAGGATCGCGTGTCGCTGCGGGCGCCCTCGTCGAAGGTGACGACGATGCGGGTGTTCTGTCGCCAGACCCGGTTGGCCTCCAAGTCGCCGACCAGTCGACCAAGCCAGCCATCGGCGACCTGGACCGGACCGGAGTGCATGTCATTCAGCAGGTCGGGGGCGACGAACGCCACAGAGGGCAGGCGGCCGGCCGCCAGGTCGGCGCCGAAGCTTCGGAACGGCCGCACCCGGTCGCAGCGGGCCGACGCGTCCCGGATCGTGGCCGCGTGCATGAACGGGTCGACTGCCTCGGTGTAGGCGCCGGAGCCGGTCACCCTCGAGCAGGGTCGGGGCAGCCCCTCGAAATAGGCGGCCCAGGAGATGCGGCGGGCTTCGAGCTGGTCCACCAGGGTGGGGCCAGTGATGGTGCAGCGGTGGCAGTCGGACCGGATCGGGCCGATGTGGCCGCTGAGCAGGGCGAGGTAGTTGGGCAGGGAGGGATGGGTGACGGCGTGGTAGCTGGTGAGCAGCGTGCCGTCGGCGGCAAGCCGGTTGATGAACGGCGCGGCGGGCGAGCCGATGATCTGCTCGAAGGAGTGGTTCTCCTCGATCACCACGATGATGTGGCTCGGATGGGCGGCCGGCCGACCGGGCAGCGCGGCCAGCAGCCGGCTCGCGCCGGCCAGCGGGACACCGCAGCCGGCCAGCCCGACAGCTGCCACCACGGCGACCGCGAGAAGGGGCCACCTGCCGAGGCCGCCTATCCCGCTCACCTCCACAGTCGTTGGTGAGGTGACCTTGCCGGGCGGTCTCCTCGGGATCTCCACGGTCGTGCGACGCGTGCGCCGGCGGGGCGAGCGGACCGGCTGGGCAGCGCCATCAGACCCTCGGCCCGGAGCGCCGCCATGGCGACCCTCGGCAGGTCCTCCAGCACCTCCACCAAGAGGTAGCGAGGCTGCCAGACGGGGCGGAACTTCCGGTTGAAGCGGTACAGCGACTCGATCTGGAACGGGCCGGAGAGCCGGCGCAGCAGCCGCCATTGCAGCCGCAGCGCAAGTGGCGCGTCGCGGCGCTCGCCCGCCTCGAGCACCGCCCGCAGGAAGGAGAAGTTGAGCGACAGGCGGCGGATGCCCAGCCCTGGCAGGCGCTGGGCCGCTTCGACGATCAGGAAGTCGTTGAAGATGGCGGGAGCATCGGGTTCGCGGCGCATGGCGTTGAGGCTGGCACCGTCACGACCCCACGGGACGAAGTGCAGGAAGCCGCGCAGGCGCCCGTGGCCGTCTCGGCCAGCCACCACCACGACGGCCGGGTCCCGCTGATCGAACAGCCGGCCCAGCGCCATCGAGAAACCCCGTTCGACCGCCTCGCCGCGCCAGCGGCGTGAAATCGCCTCGAGCTCGGCCACGGTGGGCTGGTCGAGGTCGCTGGCGTGAGCAATCTCGCTGGTGTAGCCGGCTCGCCTGGCCCGGTTCCAGCTCTGCCGGGCGATCCGCACGGTCCGCCCCTGCAGCGACCAGTCCGCCAGGTCGAGGATTGCCTCGTCCCCCAGGTAGATGGCGCGCATCCCGGCGCGGGCCCAGCAGGCGGCGGCCGTGGCGCCTGCTCCGAGCACCGCGGCGACCCGGCCCTGCCGGGCCGCCTCGGCAAGGAACTCGTGGACCGCGGTGGGCCAGTCCTCCCGCGGCCCCAGCGGATCCCCGCCCGCCAGCGCCACCGTGCCGACGCCGCGGTAGGACACCAGCGCGCGGCCTCCCCGGACCACTGCCCGGTCGTCGCGGAGAGCGAAGTAGGCGAGCGAGTCCTCGGCCTCGGCGACCAGCCCGCCGAGCGACAGTTCGGGTGAGTTGCGCACCGAGGCGGGCGCGAGCAGCCGGACGACCACGAACACCACCCCGGTGGCCAGCACGGCCGCGACCGAGCCTGGGAACACCCGCCCGAAGCGGCCGGTGAGCGGGACCGACGCGCCGAGCCCAACGGCCATGCGGGCAGCCTGCGCGACCAGCCCCCGTGAGCCCAGGTCGGCGGCCACGTCGCCACGGTTGACGAGCAGCCCGGCCACCCCGTAGGCGAGGGTCACCGGCGGGACCGCCAGTGCTGTCCGCAGCGCCGAGGGACGCTCGTCCGGGCCGAGACGAGCGGTGAAGGACTCGCTCCTGCTCACGAGCATGCCCGCGAGGAACGCCTCCACCAGGGCCGCGCCCACGTCCAGGCTCTTGGCCACATGGAGCACGGCGCTGCTGGCCAGCAACGCGACCGTGGCCAGGTAGGCGGAGCGCCGGTGCCGCCGCAGTCCGCCGGCCAGCAGTACCAGGCCGAGACCGACCGCGGCGAGCAGGACGGTGGCGCCCCTGGTCACCGACCAGGGCACGAGCGCGGCAAGCAGCGCCAGACGAGCACGGCCGGCCGGCAGCAGGGTGGAGAGGAGGTCGAGCATCCCAGCCAGCAGGATCAGCGTCGACCATGCCCTCGCGGCCCGGTCGGCACGTGCCGGGCTCGGCGCGGCCGGTGGCCTCCCCGGCCACGGCACCTCTGGGGCCGCGGGCCTGAGCATGGCTCCCTTCTACGCGCCGCGGGATGAGGGGGCGCTAAGACTGACCGGCGTGGAGGGAATCCTCAGCGGCTTCTCATGAACCAAGGGATAGCGCAGTGCTCAACAGGAGGTGCCAGCCAATTGCCGGCCGTCCCGCATGCGCGGGGCCGGGGGTCGTGCAGCGCCGCCCGGGGTCGTCCTCGATGGGCTCGAGCAATCGATGGTCACGTGGTCGGCTGATTGCGATCGGGGTGCCGGTTGGAATCAGCCGGCGCGGCGGCGTTGGTCGGGGAGGGGCCGGCCCTCATACCGCTTTCATCGCTGACCGTGTTGGGTCCGACACACGGCCTACCCCGTGTGAGGTCGTGCTATCTGGCAGGGCCGCATCGAAGGGCCGCAACGTGGATCCGATCGCGCCGCTCGTCCCGACCGATGAGCGGACGAGCCGCTGGCAGGCGCTGCGGTCGCCCGCGTTGGCGACGCTGGTCGTGTTTCTTGCGCTGGCGGTCTGGCACTTCCGGCTGACCTGGGTGGCGCCGCGCCGGGCGACCATCGGCGGGCATGGTGACCCGTGGCTGTTCGTGTGGTTCCTCAAGTGGGACCAGCTTGCCGTGGCCCACGCCCACAGCCCGCTGTTCAGCTACGATCTGAACGTCCCGGCCGGGGTGAACCTGATGTGGAACACCTCGGTGATCCTGCCGGGCGTGCTGCTTGCCTGGGTGACCGCCTGGTTGGGAGCGGTCTTCACCTACAACCTGCTGGTGACGCTCGCGCTGCCACTGTCGGCCTGGGCCGCGTACCTGGTGTTCCGCCGGTATGTGAGCAGCCAGCTCGCCGTTGGTGTCGGCGGGCTGCTCTACGGCTTCTCGCCGTACATGGTGGCCCACGCGATGGGGCACCTGCACCTGATCCTGGCCGTTACCCCGCCGCTTGTGCTGGCGCTGCTGGATGAGGTCTTGGTCCGCCAGCGGGCTGCGCCGTGGCTGCTGGGCCTGGCGCTGGGCGTGGTGGCGGCCGCGCAGCTGCTGACCGCCGAGGAGCTGTTGGCTTCGGAGCTGCTGGCGGCCACGGTGGCGCTGGGCCTGCTGGTGGTGCTGTACCCGCGGCGGGTCCGGACGCACGCCCCCTACGCGGGCAAGGCGCTGGGCGTCGCGGCGGTGGTGGGGCTGCTGCTGGTTGCCTGGCCGCTGTGGGTGCAGCTCGCGGGGTCACAGCGTCCGCACACCCCGATCCAGCGCCCGGGCGTGGAGGTGACCGACCTGGCGAACCTTGTCGTCCCGACCGGGCTCCAACGGTTCGCGCCATCCGCCGCCGTGGCGGTCTCCGACCACTTCACCGGCAACGGGACCGAATGGAACGGCTACCTCGGCGTGCCGCTGCTGCTGGTGCTCGGCGGGATCGCGGTCCGCCGGTGGCAGCGGCCGCTGGTCCGGTTCACCAGCCTGCTCGCCCTGGGCCTGGCGGTCGCCTCGCTGGGGCCGCGCCTGCACATCGCCGGCCACATCACCCGCATCCACCTGCCGTGGCGGGCGGTCCAGGCCATCCCGGTCATCGACAACCTGCTGCCCAACCGGCTCATGCTCTACGTCTTCCTGCTCGCGGGGCTGCTGGTCGCGGTGTTCGCCGACGCGGTCCTCTCCCGCCGGAGTCCGCGCCGCAAGGTGCTGGGGATGGTCGCTGTCGCGCTCGCGCTGCTCGCGCTGCTTCCCCGCTCACCGGCCCCGTCGACAAGGCTGGACGTGCCACCGCTGTTCGCGTCGTCGGCGGCGGGTCGCATCCCGCCTGGCAGCGTCGCCCTGGTCGCCCCGTTCGCCCACTATCCCCCAACCGTCGCGCCGATGCTCTGGCAGGCCATGTCAGGAATGCGTTTCCGGATGCCCGAGGGGTACTTCGTCGGCGCCGACGCCGCCGGCCGCGCCCAGTTCGGCCCGTCCGCGACACCGCTGTCGCAGGCGATGGAGGCGATCCAGGCCGGCCGGCCCCCACCACCGCCAACCCCCGCCGTGCACGCCACCCTCCTGGGGATCCTCCGCGGCTGGCGCGTGCAGACCGTGCTCGTCGGCCCCATGGGTCACCAGGCCACCATGGTGGGCTTCTTCACCACCCTCCTCAGCCGACCGCCCACCCCCATCGGCGGCGTCCTCGCCTGGTGGGACCTCGGCCACACCCTCACGCAAACGCCCAATTCGCAGCCGCCGCAGGTGCGGCAATCGGCCGGACCGCGCGCCACCGTCATCGCCAAGCCGCTCGGCGCCTCAACCCGGCCCCGCTCACCCGGAGAGCCAGCTCTGCCCGCACCGGGACCTGGCAGCGAGCGACCATCGGCCAGGTGATGTGCCTGGTCGGCCCGGCAGGGCAGACGATCCCGCCGCACCGGCGCCGGACTTGGGTCCAGCTGGAGCCGGTCGCTACACCACCCTGCGCTGAGCCGCTCAGGTGATGCGAGCGCTCCGGACTCTACGGTGCGGGGAGGTGGGCGCCGAGCCATCGGAAGGCGGCCAGGCTTGCGGTGTACCAGACGTAGAAGTTATGGCCGCCCCCGGGGAGGGTGACGGTGATCAGGGGCCAGCGGTTGTGCGTCGCCCGACGCATGCCCGCCATGGCCCACATCGCCTGGGGATCGCCACGGCTGGCAACCAGGTAGAGGGCCACGGTCGTCGGCGTGTGGGCGACCACCCACTGGGGAGAGTTCCATCGCCGCACCGCCGTCGCTCCCCGATAGAGATCGCCGGTGGTCCGGTCCACGATGGCGGTGTAGTAGCCGGCCATGGACGCGGCTGCCGCGTAACGGTCGGGGTGGTGCAGCGCGATGTTGACCGCGCAGAACCCGCCGGTGGAGTAGCCGAGCGTCGCCCAGGTGCGGGGCGTGTCCAGGGCACGGAACTCGCGCTGAATGTCCGCTGGCACGTCGACGGCGAGATACGTCTCGTCGCGTTGGCCCCCAACCGCGTCGACGCATTCGCTGTCGTGGCCGGGATCGTTGTCCAGCGGGGCGACCGCGATGACCGGCGGGATGCGCCCTGCGGCGATCTCGGCGTCGAGGGTCTGCTCGAAGTGCATCTGGCGGGTCCAGTTGGTGGGGTTTCCGGGGTAACCGTGGAACAGCTCGATGACAGGGAAGCGGCGACCGGCCTGAGCGGGCTGGAAGTAGGCGCCGGGGAGGTAGACCAAGGCGTCCCGGCGCACGCCAGAGCGCGCCCCATCGAGCCGCACCTGGACAACGCGTCCTCGTGCGGCGTCGCCCCGGTCGCGGACAGCCCACGCACTGCCGGACCGGTACAGGCGGCCGCGCCAGCCCTCGACGCCGTCCACCCCGGAGGGACCCGCGGTGGAGACGATGGTGCCCTTCACCGGCACACGGCCGAGCAGATCGTTGAACGAGCTGTAGAACCCATCGTCGCGGTTGACGATGTCCGCGGCCAGCGCCGCGCCGACGACCATCAGCACCAGGAGACACAACAGCCGAATGGGAACGGCCCATGGCCACCGCCAGTGGTTCCACAGCAGCATCGTCGCGCCGATCAGCGCTGCCGCCACCGCAACGAGCACGACCAGGAAGGGCAGCCCGGTCAGCGTCATCTCAGCCTCCCCCCGCGGGCCGGTCACCGGCCGGACAGACCACCACCCACTCCTCCCCGACCCCGTACGCATCGACATCGTCCGCGTCCAGGTGTTAGCGGGTCGTGAATGAGATGCGCAACGCCGCCACGCAGCGCACTGTGGTCGTAGCAGGAATTGCTGGACCAGTGATGCCCGCACCCAGACTTCATCGGCCTTCTCGCCCAACTGCGTGAAGCGCATACCGTGTCCAGCGTCATCGGCTTCGTCGCGGCCGTGGCGAGCATGCTGCTGCTCGGCAGCCTGCTCCGCGAGATCCCTCGCTGGCGCCACCTCGGCGAAATCGGTCAATTGACCGCCTTGGTCGTGATCGCTCTCGGGATGCTGGAGCTGCCGCTCTCGCTGACCAACCATTGGGTCGGGCTGGTCGAGCGCATTCAGGTGCTTTAGGTGTCCGGGTGGTTCGCTGTGCTGGCCCTGCTCGCGCTGCGCACGGCGCTGCCCAGGCAGGCCGGCAGCCACGCCAACCGGCTCGGCTCATGAGCCTCGGACCTTCGACGACCCGCCAAGTGGCATCGGAGTGCGCGGTACCGGCGGCGTCAGGACCTTGCTGGGGCACGGGATCCCCCCAGAGGTGAGCGCCTGGAAGCTGGGGGAGACGCTAGCCGAACACGTGTTCGCCGTCAAGCCGGCGCGCGGCGCTGTGGATCGCGCGGCTCAGAGGTGCCAGAGCAGGGCCCAGGCGGCGGTGGTGCCGATCATCCAGGTGAGGCCGGTCCAGGCGGAGGCCAGGCGTCCGTCGCTGCGGTCGTTCCAGACCGACAGGCCGCCGAGGGTCGCCAGTGAGGTCATGCCCGCGTCGGCCAGGGCCCGGTCCGGACCGCCCAGGGCGACCACCATCATGGTGATCAGCGATCCCATGTAGACGGGCGGGGGTAGCGCCCGCACCATCAGGCCGGCCATGCCGGGGGAGGGGAGCCCGCCCCTGCGCATCAGCCGGCGGACGGCCAGCGCCTCGGGCACCCAGCCGAGCGCGGCCGACTCCACCACCAGGCGCCGCCAGTACGGCCACGGCCCGCTTGCCTGGTCGACGCGGTCGAGCAGCCGCCGCAGCCCGCCACGGTCGTCCTGGCGCAGCTTGGCGATCGCGGCGATGGCCGCCGCTCCCTCGCCGCCGCTGCCGAACGCCCGGCTGGCCAGCTCGTCGGCGAACGCCGGGTCCCCGGCGGTCAGGGCGACCATGGCGCAACGGGTGAGGTGCTCGCGGTCGGCGGCCGGATGGCGCGCCGCGCGGTAGGCGTTGGCAAGCGCCAGCTCCGGCGCGCACGCGCCGGGAAGAAGATAGGCGGCGGCCAGCAGGCTCAACGCCTCGGCGCCCTGCTCAGGATCGTCGGCGGCGCGGCGGAAACAGGCCATCGCCTGACGAACCTGGCCCCGGGCGACGTGCCGGCGACCGGCCTCGACAAGCTCATCGGCCTGCGGCAAGGCTGACCCTCCTGTCGCTGCTCCTCCGTCCGGCTCCAACAGAGGGTGGAGCAGGATCGTATTCGATCCGGGGGGTTCGAGGCGACGTCGAATCGACGAAGTGATCCCGATTCACCTTGACAATGCCTGATGTGAGATCGGTATTGGTTCGTCTGTCACGGGTGATTCGGGGCCTACGGCCGCGCCGCCGCGGCCAGCGCCCGTACCTCATCCGGCGTGGATGCGATCGCCACCACGGCCCTGGTATCGATCCGGCGGATGAGGCCTTCGAGGACCTTGTTGGGTCCCAGCTCCACGTACCGCGTGGTGCCGAGCGAACGCAGCCGCTCGACGCACTGGGTCCAGTCGACCGGGCTGGTGAGCTGGCGCGCCAGCAGCCGGCCAGCGCGGCGGCCGCTTCGTACCACCTTGGCCTTGGCGTTGGAGACCAGCGGCACCTCCAGCCGGGGCAGGTCGATCCGGTCGAGCGCCTCGCGGAACGGCCGCCTGGCCGCCTCCATCAGCGGGGTGTGGAAGCAGCCGCCGATCGGCAGGTTCAGCACCCGCTTGGCGCCGGCCGCCAGCGCCCGCCTGCCCGCCTCCTCGACCGCGGCCGACTCGCCGGAGATCACCACCTGGCCGGGCGCGTTGGAGTTGGCCAGGAACACCTTGCCGACCTGGCGGCGCACCTTGCGGCACAGCTCGCCCACGGTCTTGTCCGGAAGCCCGAGGATCACCTGCATCACGCCGGCGCCGGCGGCGGCATGGGCCAGCTCCGCGCGGCGCACCACCAGGTCCAGTCCCTGGTCGAAGGTGATGCCACCGGCCGCCAGCACCGCCGCGTACTCGCCGAGCGAGTGCCCGGCGACCAGGTCGGGGCGAAAGCCCTCGGCCTTGGCCAGCAGGAAGCAGGCGGCCGAGTGGGTGTAGATGGCCGGCTGCGCCTTGCGGGTGTCGGCCAGGACGGCGTCGCCGGACTCGATCACGTCGATCACGTCCCAGCCGAGCCGCATCGAGGCGCGCTGGAACGGCCAGCCGGCGGGATCATCGGCCCAGGGCGCGCCACTGCCCTTGGGGATCCGGCCCTGGCCCGGGAAGGTGAATGCGGTCTTCTCCACGATAGGCAGCATCGTACCCGGAGAAGAGTCCCTGGCAAACAAGTGCGGGAACAAGTTCACGAACCAGCACATCGCAAGCGCGACTACCCTCTTGGAAGACCGATGAAGGACCATGCGGACCGGACCGTCCCGGCGGAGGAGGATGTGTGTCCAGCCAGTCGAATCCACAGTTCGGCCTGCCCGCGGCGGGGGAGCGCCTCCGCTGCGGCGCCTGCGGCAATCTGACCCGCTTCGACGTCGTCTCCACCCGGCGGACGGCCGCGTTCTGGCATTACTCGCTGGCGGGGGAGCTGGCCATCGAGGAGGAGCGGGCGCTGGAGGCCAGCGCCGAGGAGGTCCGCTGTCGCTGGTGTGGCTCGACCACGCAGGTCGAGGTGATCCCGGCGCTGTGGGCCGCGGCGGGGACCGAGCCGGCGGAGCAGTGAGCGGCCTCATGAGCACGCCTGGGCAGGCCCCGACCGGATCGGACCCGGACCGCGCCGACTCCACCTGGGAGGACACCGACACCGTCGACCCGGCCGGCGCGCCGGTCCCGGCGGGCGACGGCGCCGCCGATGGAGCCATCGGTGACGGGGAGGCTGTCGCCGGCGAGGCGGTTGGAGAGGCCGGGGCGCCGTTGCCGGTGCCCGATCTGGCTGACGCGTTGCTCGTGGGGTATATGGACGCCGCCCTGGCAACCCTGCGGGCGTCCACTCCGGCCACCCTGCCCGGGCAGCTCCGCCAGTACCAGACCTGGACGCCGCGCCGGCTCAAGCACCCACGCGTGCTCTCGGTGGTGCGCCGCACGCTCGACCTCGACCAGAAATTCCGAGCCGCCGTGGACGAACGGGTGCTCCAGGAGGAGGACGTGCTCGTACGCCTGATCCGCGCCGGCCGGCACGCCGAGGCCCTGGCCAGCGGCGAGCCGCCCGAGGCGGTCGCGCGCGTGGGCGTCGCCCTCGGCCAGGACGGCCAGGCGGCCGTGCGAGCCGCCGAGGACGCGCTGGCCCGCAGCCGCGCCCAGGCCGAGGCGGTCGCTGCCCGCTCGGCCCTGGCCGGCGCCGAGAGCGAGCTGGAGCAGGCCAGGGCCCACGCCGACCAGGAGGCGACCGCTGCCCGCACCACCAGGGAGGCCCTGCGCGCCGCCCGGCACGAGCTGCGCCGTGCCGAGCGCGAGATCCACACGCTCGGCCAGCGCTGCCGTGCCCTGGAGCAGGAGATGAGCAAGGCCGCCGCCACGCTCCAGAACGCCCGTGCCCAGGCGGCCGACGAGCAGCGCCGGCTCGGCGGCCGCATCGCCGAGCTCCAGGCGCTGCTGGCCCAGAGCCAGCGCCAGTACCGGGCGCTGCGCAAGTCCTCCTCCCAGGTCGACCCGGTGGTCGCCGAAGCGGTCGGCGCGCTGGAGCGCGACGTGTCCGCCCTCCGCCGTGCCGCGGGCCTGGAGGGCCTACCCAAATCCCAGGCCGGCGCCGCGCCCCCCCGCCTGCCGGAGCGCCGCGAGCCGCTGCCGGTGCCCGGTGGCCTCGCCGCCGACGATCCCGAGACCCTGGCGGCGTGGCTGGCCACCGCCGACGTGCTGGTCCTGGTCGACGGCTACAACGTCACCAAGCACGAGCGCGGCTTCCCCGACCGGACCCTGGAGGATCAGCGCACCCTGCTGCTCGACCTCTGCCGCAGGCTCGCGCGTCGCTGGGGAGCCGAGATCACCGTGGTGTTCGACGGCGCCAACGTCGCCCCGGTGCCCACCAGGCTCCCGCTCGGCCCGATCGGCATGGTCTTCACCGACGCCGGTCGCACCGCCGATGACGAGATCGTCGCCCGCGTCAACGCCGCCCCCTCCGAGCGCCCCGTGGTGGTGGTCTCCTCCGACAACGAGCTGCGCGAGCGCTCGGCCGCGCTCGGTGCCAGCGTCACCCGCGCGACCGCCCTCCTCGGCCTCGCGAACCGCTGACCCGCGCCGACCGCTACGACGCCCGCGAGACGCGCCGCTGGTTCGGGCGCACCGCCAGCAGCTTGGGATGCAGCCCCGCGGCGATCAGGGTCGCCAGCGCCCGATCGAGGTCAGGATCCAGCGGCCGCTGGGTCGCCGCTGTGGACGCGGCCTTGGCGTCCGCCGCGTCCTCGCCACCGAGCCGTACCACCTGAGCCTCCCGCTCGGCCGTGAAGAATTCCACCAAGCAGTTGTCGCACCCGCCGGGGCAGCCGTCGCAACTGATCCGCAGTGGCTCCTGATGCCTCATCTCGGTCACGTCCTCCTGGTGTCGTCGAGGTTCGGCCTGGACGAGGACAACCCTACCGAGGGGGTGTGACAGTGAGTTTGGCGCCATCCGCTCCGGCCCTGCTCCGTCCTCATGGTGCCGAATCCCGGCCGCGGCCTCCAGACCCCGACCGGGCACGGGCGGGCCGTGCGGCGAACTTGCAGTTTGGTCCGTCCTGTCGTTACCTTCGAGCCGCACAACCCGCCTGCTCGCCTTCCCCCGGCAGCCGGCATCCCCTGTCATCACTTGCTTGCGCGTCCTGTAGAAGGGAGTGCCACCACACGTGCCCGTCCCCCAGCGGGCTCGGAAGTCACGCCTGCCCCGCCTACCGGTCATCGCCGCCGCTGTGATCGCGATCGGCGCGGGGCTCATGGTCGTCCTTCCCGTCGCCACCGCCGCCCCTCGTGGAAGCCAGGCCGATCTCGAGAAGCTCGGCACTCAGGTCTCCAAGCTCGACGAGCAGCTCAACCAGGCCAAGATCGAGCTCGACCAGCTCAACCGGCAGCTCGCCGATGCCCAGCGCACCGCCAAGGTGCAGTTCGGATCCCTCGACCGCATCCAGAGCCGCATCGCGGTCCAGGCCGCCGCCGAGTACAAGGGCAGCGGGCTCGGCTCCATCGCCGCCCTGCTCAGCGGCGCCGACTCCACCACGCTGGTGCAGAAGGCGGAGACGCTCAACCTGCTTGCGCAGCAGGACGGCGACCTGCTGGCCGCCGCCAGGGCCGAACAGCAGATCTACGAGGCCGCCGTCGCCGAGGTCCAGCGCGCCAAGGCCGCCCAGACCAAGGAAGTCGCCGGCATCGCCAAGCGCAAGGGCGAGATCGAGCGCAAGCTGAACCAGCTCGAACGGCTCCGTTCCGAGATCGGCGACCCTCGCTCGGTGGCGTTGCCCAGCGACCTGCCGTCCCCGACGGGCCCCGCCTCGATCGCCGTGCACACCGCCCTCGCCCAGCTCGGCAAGCCCTACGTCTGGGGCGCCGCCGGGCCGGATTCATTCGACTGCTCGGGGCTCACCATGTATTCGTGGGCCGCCGCCGGCGTCAGCCTGCCGCACTCTGCCGCCGCCCAGTACAGCGCCCTCCCGCACGTCTCCCAGAGCTCGCTGGAACCCGGAGACCTGGTGTTCTTCGGCAGTCCCATCCACCACGTCGGGATGTATATCGGTAAGGGATTGATGGTCGCCGCGCCGTCCAGCGGCCGCGTCGTCCAGATCCAGCAGGTCTTCCGCAGCGATTACGTCGGTGCCGGCCGGCCCTGACCGTCGGTACCGCGGCGCCTGCCCGCGGGAGGCGCTCGACCCGGCTCTCCCACGGCCGTCAACTGCCCGTGTCTCCAGTCAACGAGCCAGGCCGTTACGGCGGGCAGGTCACCTCCACCGCGTCGAGCAACGCGTCCAGCCGGGTCCAGGGAAGCTCCGCCAGCAGCGCCAGGAGCTGCTGGTCCGAGAGGCCGCGAAGGTAGGCGAGCACCCGGGTGGCGTCCACCGAGGCCGGGCGGGTGCTGCCGCCGTGCTCGACCCGGGCGGCCCATCCGCGCAGGTCGTGGATGGCGTTGCTGACCGGCGGCGGCACCGCCAGGTTCAGCTCGGTGGCGCTGGAGACCGTCCCCGCCAGCGAGTCGGCGATCGTCGCCACTTGCGCGGCCAGAGCGCGCCGGCGGAGGAAGGGGTTGTCGAGAGGTATGTCTCTCCGGTTTGGCTTGTTCCACATGGCGGCTCCCAGTTCTCGCGCCAAGCAGACGCATGGCATGATTCGGGAACCGGCCCCCGGCACCGGGGTCCTACTTGGCGGTAGTTCCCTGCCGGGGGCCGGTCCTTTGGAGGGGAACCACGCCCGCGTGACGCGAAATCGCCGGGGATCTCGCCATTCCTCTCGACGCCGGTGCGCGGTACCGGGGGCGCGAGGGATCGCGTCGCCGTGCGGTCGGTCGGCGATATTCGCCGCGCGAATGGCGACGCGGGCAGCAAGAAACGGCCCAGTCATGGTGGCGGTAGTTCCCCTTGCTCGGGGGTCCTCAAATGGGCGTGGTGAAGTAACCACAGACCCGGTGGAACAGTCAACGAAAGGGCACCGAGCACAATCTCGCATTCGGTTACGATCTCGCTGATGAACCCGAACGAGCGCGATGCCGAACCGCCCGCTCCGGACGCCACCGCAGAGCCCGAGTGGGATGACCCCTGGTCCTGGCGCGCCTATCCGGACGACCCTCCCGAGCCAGCCGCCCCGGACGCGCAAGAGCAAGCGGAGGAGACCGAACCCGCCCACGTGGAAGCCTCCCCCGGCTCGGACGACGAGGCCCCGCCCGAGGACGCGGAGTCGCCGGTCTCTGAGGAGCCTGCCGAGGCGGTCGCGACGGAGCCGAGCGAGGCGGCGGAACCGCCCGCTCCGGCGGCCGCGGCGGAGGCTGAGGAGGCTGTGGAGCCGGCGCCCGCCGAGCCATCCGAGGTCGCCGAGGCCCCGGCGACGGCCGAGGAGCCGACGGGACCCGCTGAGGAGCCGGGGGCGGGCGGGGAGGCGGTTGGGCTTTCGGACTGGGATGAGCGGGTCCGGTTGCTGGAGCGGGTGGAACCGGGGGAGCCGGCGGAGTTCCGCGAGCCGGGGGATTTCTGGGACCCGGGGGCCAGCGACGAGGCCACTGAGGCGGCGGCGGACACGCTGGAGATCCCGCGAGCTCCTCGCGCGGAGCCACCGGCTGCGCTGGTGCCGCCGCTGCGGCCGCCGGAACCGCGGCCGGTCGAGCCTGCGCCGCCGGCGAGGCCCGGGCAAGGGAGGCGGCCGGCCTCGCCGGGGGAGCCGCCAGCGGCGCCACCATGGTGGCCGCCGCCGCCCACGCCGACGCTTCGCCCGCCGCAGCCGGCCCCGGGGCATTGGCCGCCGCCGCCGTCCGTCGGGCAGGGGGGACCGCCGGCGCTGCCGCTGCCGGTGCCGCTTCAACCCGGCCCTCCTCAAGCGGAGCCGCCGCGGTCGCTGTCGCCGCGGCCGGCGCCTCCCGGTGGATGGGTGCGACCGGTCGGTGCCGAACCGCCGTGGGGCTTTCAGCAGGCACCGGCGCCGGCGCGTCCGGCGCGGACCCGCCGCCGCGGCTGGATCATCGTGCTGGCGATCGTGGCGGCGCTGGCGGTCACGGCGGTCCAGCTCGTGCAGCTCGGCGTGCTGCGGCGCCCCGATTCCGCGGCACCCCGTGGCGCCCAGCTCGCCGCCCCGAACGCGCCCGGGCTGAGCGGCCCGGGCGCGTCCGCGTCGACGCTGTCGCCGCAGGCGCAGGTCGTGCGGCTGTTGACCAGCCGCTCCTCGGCGCTGCTGCGGCACGACAGGGCGGCGTTCCTGGCTACGGTCGACCGGCGGCGCGGCAGCTTCTACCGCTCCCAGGCGGCGCTGTTCGACCGCATGGTGACGGTGCCGTTCGCCAGCTTCTCCTACAGCGTCTCGGACCCGTTGCGGGACGTGGGCAGCGACCAGGCACGCCAGCGATACAGCCCGACGGTCGTCTCGATGTTCCCGGTCGAGGCCAGCTTCGGGTTCCGGGGCCAGGACGCCAGCCCGTTCGTGGCGCACTACTTCTACACCTTCGCGGTGACCGCCTCCGGGTGGCGGATCGCCGGGCAGGACGACGTGCCCAAGCCGCTCCAGAGCGACGTGGAGATCTGGGACGCCGGCCCGGTGCAGACGGTGTCGACCTCGCGCACGCTGGTGGTGTTCCACCCGGGCGGGGCGGACCTGGCCAGGCGGCTGCTGGCGGTGGCGGAGCGCGGCTACGCGCAGGTGGCCGCGTCCTGGTCGTCGAACTGGGACAAGAAGGTCGTGATCCTGGTCCCCAGGGACCAGCGGGAGGCGCAGCGCCTGGTGCGCAGCAGGGACCTGTCGGACGTGGCCGCGGTGACCTCGTCGGCGATCGAGGCCGGGCCCTTGCACCGGCTGCTCGGCAACCGGATCATCGTCAACACCAGCCTGGTGAAGGGCTACCGGACGCTGGACCTCCAGGTGGTGCTGACACACGAGATGACCCACGTGGCGACCCGCGGGATCGGGGTTGGCGTGCCCTTGTACCTGGTCGAGGGCTTCGCGGACTACACGGCGTTGCGGCCTCTGGGCGCGCCGGTGCGGCTGACACGGCCGAGCCTGGCGCTGGCGGTCCGGACCGGCCGCTTCAAGGGCAAGCTGCCGACCAGGAGCCAGCTCGTCGGCAGCGACGCGGCCCTCGCCTACGACGAGGGGTCGACCTTCTGCCTCTGGGTGGCGAGCACCTTCGGGGAGGCCAGGCTCCAGGCCCTCTACAGCTCGTTCGGCGACCTGACCGGCGACGCCGACCGGCAGGACGAGGACCTGCGGTTCCGGCGGGTGCTGGGGGTCTCGCGGGCGGCCGCCGAGGCTCGCTGGGCGGCGTTCGTCAGGGGAGCCATGTGAGCTCGACCGATGCGGGGCGGGCGACCGGCCGAGGTTGGCCGCGCGTGCCGAGACCGCCGGCCGCCGACGCGCTGGAGGCGTTCTCCGCCGAGGAGATCGACTCGTGTGTGGCCTATGCGAAACCTCGGCAGTGGTGGGGGCTGGTCGCCTTCGCGGTCGATGTGCCACTGCTGCTGGGGCTGGCGCTGACCGGTCCCGGGCGTCGCGCGGTCGAGTGGTTCGCCGGGCTCGCCGGCGGCTTCGAGCCGGGCAGGGCGGCGCTGGCGGTGACGCTGGTGATCCTGGCGCAGGCGCTGCTGATGCTGCCGTTCTCGCTGCGCTCGTTCGGTCAGGACCGCCGCGCCGGGCTGGCAACGCAGGGATTGCGCAAGTTCCTGCTCGACTGGGCGAAGGCCAGGGGGATCGGCCTGGTGCTGACCGTGCTGCCGGTGGCCGCGCTCATCCTGGCGGCGCACTACCGGCCGATCGGCTACCCGTGGAGCGCGGCGGCGGTGGGCGCGCTGCTGGTGGTGGTGCTGGCGATGCTCGGGCCGGTGGTGCTGGAGCCGCTGTTCAACCGCTTCGTCCCGCTCGGTCCCGGGCCGCTGCGCGAGCGGGTGCTCCGCATGGCGGCCGAGATGCGCGTGCCCGTGCGGGACGTGCTGGTCAGCGACGCGAGCCGGCGCACCACGCGGGTGAACGCCTACGTTTCGGGCGTCGGCAGGACCCGGCGCGTGGTGGTCTACGACACGCTGCTCCAGCCGGCCGGCCAGCCGGGCGGCCAGGCGTCGTCGCCCGCGGAGCCGGGCACCGGGGGGCCGGCGTCCGGGGGGCGCGAGGACGAGGTCGCGCTGGTGCTGGCGCACGAGCTGGCGCACGTCGCGCACCGGGACGTGCTGTGGGGCACGGCGGCCGGCGCGGTGCTCACCGGGGCCGGCGTGCTGCTGGTGAACTGGCTGCTGGGGCTCGGCTGGCTGCGCGACCTGCTGCACGTGAACGGGCTCGGCGACCCGCTGGTGGCGCCGGGCCTGCTGCTGCTCGGGGCGCTGGGCGGCCTGGTGGCCTCGCCGGTGGCCAGCGCGGTGAGCCGTTGGGCCGAGGCGCGGGCGGACTGGACCGCGCTGGAGGTGTCGCGCGACCCGGGCACCGCGGTGGCGGTCGAGCGCCGCCTGGCGCTGGAGAACCGCGCCGACCTGCGCCCGAACCGCCTGCTGGTGGCGGTGTTCTCGAGCCATCCGCCGACCATGGCCCGGATCGCCCAGGCGCGCCTGTGGGCCGACCGGAACCAGGGCCCATCCCGCGTCCCGACCGGGTGACAAGCGCAGCGGCGGCGCCGCGGCTAGAATCGCGCGCCGTGAGCGTCTTGCTGATCACCAACGACTTCCCACCGCGGGCGGGCGGCATCCAGCAGTACTGCCACAACCTCGTGCGCGGGCTGCCGCCGGGCGAGGTGGTGGTGTACGCGCCGGCGTGGCCGGGTGCCGAGGAGTTCGACGCCGCCGAGGCCTACCGGATCGTGCGCCATCCGACCAGCCGCATGCTGCCGACCGCGTCGGTGGCCAACCGCGCGATCGAGCTGATCAGGGAGGTCCGGCCGGATCTGGTGTGCTTCGGCGCGGCCTTCCCGCTCGGACTGCTGGCGCGGCGGCTCACGCGCGCGACCCGGGTGCCGTGCGTGGGCTTCACCCACGGGGTCGAGGTCGCGGTCAGCGGGGTGCCGCTGCTGCGGCGGCTGATGACCCGCGTGGCCGGCGACCTGCGCCTGCTCACCGCCGTGAGCCGCTGGTCGGCCGCGCGGGTGGAGCGGGGCGCCCGGGGCCGCTGCCCGGTCGAGCTGCTGCCTTCCGGGGTGGCGGCCGGGGTCTACCACCCCGGGGTCGACGGGTCGGCGGTGCGGGCGCGCCACGGGCTCGGCGAGGACCCGGTGTGCGTCTGTGTGTCGCGGCTGGTGCCGCGCAAAGGGCAGGACCGGCTGATCGAGGCCTGGCCGCGGGTGGTCGCCGAGGTGCCGGCCGCGCGCCTGCTGATCGTCGGCCCGGGCCCCTACCGGCGCAAGCTCGACCGGATGGCCGCGTCCAGCCCGGTCGCGGACCGCATCCATTTCACCGGTGAGGTCCGCTGGGAGGAGCTGCCGGAGCACTACGCGGCGGGCGACGCGTTCGCCATGCCATGCCGCACCCGCTGGCTCGGCATGGACCTGGAGGCGCTCGGCGTGGTCTTCCTGGAGGCCGCCGCCACCGGGCTGCCAGTGGTGGCCGGGCGCTCCGGCGGCGCGCCGGAGACCGTGGTGGAGGGCGTGACCGGCACGGTGGTCGACGGCCGCCGCGCCGCGGAGGTCGGCGGCGCGGTCGCGGGCCTGCTCGCCGACCTTCCCAGGGCGCGCGCCATGGGCGAGGCGGGCCGTCGCCGGGTCGAGGAGGAGTTCTCCTGGGAGGCGGTCGGCGCCCGCCTGGAGAAGCTGCTGGCGGAGGCGGCCAGATAGTGGACGTCCAGGCCTGCGCTCCGCTGCGGATCAGCTTCGCGGGTGGCGGGACCGACGTCCCGCCCTACCCGGCGACCAACGGCGGCGCGGTCCTGTCGGCGACGATCGCGCGCTGCGCCCGCGCGCACGTGCGCGCCCGCCCGGACCACGACTACCACGTCGAGTCGCTGGACCTCATGGTCAGGGCGGCGTTCGCGCGGCACGAGCTGGTCTTCAACGGCCACCTCGACCTGGTCAAGGCGGTGCTGCGCGACCTCGCCCCGGAGCGCGGGCTGGACCTCACCCTGGCGACCGACGCGCCGCCGGGCTCCGGGCTGGGCTCCTCGTCGGCGCTGGTGGTGGCGATGCTGGCGGCGGTCGGCGTGGCCGGCGGCGGCCGCTGGTCGCCCGCGGAGCTGGCCCGGCGCGCGTACCAGGTGGAGCGGGTGGACCTGAAGATCGAGGGCGGCATGCAGGACCAGTACGCCGCCGCCTTCGGCGGCCTCAATTTCATGGAGTTCCACGGCGACGACCGGGTGACGGTGCGGCCGCTGGAGGTCGCCGCCGGCACGGTGGAGGAGCTGGAGCGGTCGCTGCTGCTGGCCTGGTCGGGTCGCGGCCGCACCGACGACGGCATCCTGCGCCGCCAGGTCGACGGGGTGCTCGGCGGCTCGGCCCGGAGCATGGAGAGCCTGCAGGCGATCAAGGCCTTGGCCCTGGCCATGCGCGAGGCGCTGCTGCGCGGTGATTTGGGCGCCTTCGCCGACGGGCTGCACGAGGGCTGGCAGCAGAAGCGCCGGCTGGCGTCGGGGATCGCGACCCCCTGGCTGGACGAGCTGTACGCGGTGGGTCGCCGCGCCGGCGCGGCGGGAGGTAAGGTGCTCGGCGCCGGTGGTGGCGGCTTCCTGTTGTTCGCGACCCCGCCCGGGCGCAGGGACCGGGTCGCGGACGCGCTCCAGGCGGCCGGCGCCCCCTGCACGCTGGTGGAGTTCGACTTCCGGGGAGTGCGCTGGTGATCGACGTCGCCGCCTACCTCGCCACCTCGGCGGCGGCCGCCGCCTCGCTGGCGGCGCGGCCGGGCGCCGCCGCCATCGAGCGCGCCGCCCGGCTGGTGGGCGAGGCGCTGGCCGCCGGCGGCCAGGTGCTGTTCTGCGGCAACGGCGGCAGCGCGGCCGACGCCCAGCACCTGGTGGGCGAGCTGGTCGGCAGGTACGCCGTCGAGCGGCCGGGCTACCGGGCGGTGGCGCTCACCACCGACACCTCGGTGCTCACCGCGATCGGCAACGACTACGGCTACGCGGAGGTGTTCGCGCGCCAGGTCGAGGGCCTCGGCAGGCCGGGGGACGTGCTGGTGGCGATCACCACCAGCGGGCGCTCCGAGAACGTCCTGCGAGCCGGCGCCACGGCCAAGGACCGTGGCCTGCGGCTGGTCGCGCTCCTCGGCCCCTCGCGCTCCCCGCTCGACGAGCTGGCCGACGTCGCCCTGCACGTCGACGCCGGCAGCCCCGGCGTGATCCAGCAGGGGCACATCACCATCGGCCACGCCCTCTGCGGCTGGGTGGAGGCGTACCTGGCGGGCCAGCGGTGACCGGGCCCGGCCGTCGGGCGGTCTTCCTGGACCGGGACGGCACGCTGGTCGAGGAGATCCCCTACCTCCACGAGCCCGAGCTGGTGCGGCTGGTGCCCGGCGCCGCGGCGGCGCTGCGGGAGCTGGCCGCGGCCGGCTTCGCGCTGGTGGTGGTCACCAACCAGGCCGGGGTCGCCAAGGGCTACTACGGCGAGGACGCCGTCGAGCGGGTGCACCGCCGCCTGCGCGAGCTGCTGGCCGCCGCTGGGGTCTCCCTCGACGGGATCTGGTACTGCCCGCACCATCCCGACGGCGCCGTGGCGCGGCTGGCCCGCCCGTGCCGCTGCCGCAAGCCCGGCCCGGGCATGCTGGAGGCGGCCGCCGCTGAGCTGGGCCTCGGCCTGGCGGCCTCGTACCTGGTCGGCAACGACCCGACCGACGCCGGCGCGGCGCTGGCCGCCGGCGCCACGCCGCTGCTGGTGGCCACCGGGCACGCCGCCGGCAAGCCGGCACCGCCGGGGGTGCCGAGCTTCGGCTCGCTGGTCGAGGCCGCCCAGGCGATCCTCGCCCCGCGCGAATTGGAAGGCCAGGCCCGCGCTCGGCCGTGACGAGGCAGGCCTGGCCCGGATGCCGGCCGGTCGTGAGAGCGGGCTCACGCCCCTGGCCGGCACCACCGGCGGCCGGGCTCCCGGCGATCCCCCCATCGCCGGGACCATCGCCCGGGCCGCCTGGCCCTCTCGCTGCCCTGGCGGGCTCCTCCTGTACGTTCGTGTACTCGCCAGGACCGGGAGGACAAGGGCAAGCTACCCGCCAGGGTTGCCCGCTGTCGGTGACGCCGATCACCCGCCGGTTGTGTCGTTGGACACACTCGGGGATCAGATCAAGCGGCGGAGCCCCTCCGCGTCGAGCAGGCGGATCGCCGAGGCGTCGTAGTGCAGCAGGCCGCGCCGACGGAAGGCGGCCAGCGCGCGGCTGACGTTCTCGCGGCTGGCTCCGACCATACCCGCCAGGTCACGGTGGGTGAGGCGCACCGCGATGACGGTGGCGCCATCGGGGGCCGGGTGGCCATGGCGCTCCGCCAGGCCCAGCAGCGTCTTCGCCAGCCGGCCCTTGACGTCCAGCGAGAGCAGGTCGTCGATCAGCGCCTCGCGCGACGCCAGCCGCTCGGCCACCTGCCGCAGCAGCGCCGAGGAGCCCGACGGCGTCTGGTCCAGGAACGCCCAGAAGGCCTCTCGGCCGATCGCCCAGGCAAAGGTGTCGGAGGTCGCCCTGACGCCGGCCGTGCGGCGGCCGTTGGCGAGCAGGGCGAGCTCGCCGAGCAGCTCCCCCTGGCCGGCGATGCCGAGCACCTGCTCGGCGCCGCTGCGGGCGGGGGAGACGATCGCCACCTCACCCTTGGTGAGCACGAACACGTGCGCGGCCGGCTCGCCCTGCCGGCACAGGAAGGCGCCAGCCGAGTAGGAGAGCGGTGTGGCCCGCTCCACCAGCGCCGCCAGGCTCTCGGGCGTCCCGCCGCGGAAGACCGGGCTGGTCCGCAGGGTCCGCAGCAGCGCACCCGTGTCGGCGGCCGGCCGGCCGCTCATCGACCCCCGGTCGTGCTCATTTCCTGCCTCCTGACTTGTGCCCGTCGTGCAGGCGCTGGTCGCACAACGCCCAGGAGTCTACTTGGATCGAGCGGGCGCAATGCGGCTTCCGGAAGCTTGTGTCGAGAAATAGGGTATTGCACAGGAGCGGTCACGCCCTGCCTGATCTTGCCAGAAGTGCCGAATGGGGGGCGCTCCGTGCCCAATCGGGTCGTATTCTTCCTCACTGAGATCACGTGTCAGAGGGACCGGTGATTTGACTGACCGGTAAATTTGCTCCGGGATCGCCGGAAGCGAATTCGCCAGCGCGGAAGGAGACGTCCAGATGCGCACGCCAGCAGCATCCGCCGACGTGGTCGCGTGGTCGGCCTCGGCACCCCGTCCTCGCCGTGGGTGCGCGGCGTGACGGAGTCCGCCAAAGACCACGGCCTGCGCTACGAGCTGCTCTCAGGCTCGGAGCTGCGCGAGCGGTTCCCGCAGCACCGCGTCGACGACGACGACACCGTCGGCTTCTTCGAGGCGGCCGCCGGCGTCGTGCGGCCGGAGCGCGGGGTCGTGGAGGCGGTCCGGGCCGCGCGCGCGGCCGGCGCCGAGGTGCTGGAGGGTGAGACCGTGCTCGGGATCGTTCCCGACGGGGACCGGCCGGCGGTCCAGCTCTCCGGCCGGACGCTGCTGGCGCGGCACGTGGTGGTGGCGGCCGGCGCCTGGGTGCCCCGGCTGGTGCCAGGACTGGACCTGCGGCTCCGGGTCGTGCGGCGCGTGCAGGCCTGTCCACGCTCACACCGGACCGGCACTTCGCGGTGGGTCAGCGCCGGGACCTCCCCGGCCTGACCCTGCTGGCCGGGTTCTCCGGCCACGGCTTCAAGTTCGCGCCGGTGCTCGGCGAGGTCGCCGCGCAACTGGCCCTCACCGGCACCACCGACCTGCCGATCGAGCCCTTCGATCCCCACCGCTTCGACGCGCCGCCGCTCTAGCCCTCAGAGGTCGAAGCCCGGCAGGGGCGGCTCGGGCCACAGGCTCCTGGGGTCGGGGGCGGGCTGGTGCAGCCGGCGGCGGAGCGCGGCGGCGGTCACGAAGCCGGCGCCCTCGAAGCGGTTGTTGGCGAACGCGGCAGCGGGGCGCCCACCGCTGGCGCTCGACAGCAGGCCGGCCCAGCGATCCAGGTCGGGGGAGCGGTCGCGCACCGGCCGGCCGATCACCGGCGTGGCCAGCCGGTCGCCCAGCAGCCGCAGGTAGCGGACCGGGCCCTGCCACGCCGGCCACGGCGGCTCCCCGGGCCGGTCGGCGAGCGCCAGGTCGGCGCCGGCGCCGGCCAGCAGGTCAGCCAGCCACGGGCGGTCCCACGACCGGTGCCGGAACTCGACCACCACCGGCAGGCCATCGGGCCTGGTGCCGAGCAGCCTGGCCAGCCGCTCGCGGCCCTCGCCGGCGCCAAGGCTCGGCGGGAGCTGGAGCACCACCGCCAGCAGGCGGTCGCCCAGCGGCTCCAGCGCCCGCGCGAACACCGCCAGCATGGCCATGGCGGCGTCGCCCTCCAGCCGCGCCTCGTGGGTGATCGCCCGCGGCACCTTGGCGGACAGGGCGAACTTCTCGGGGAGCGACGCCGCCCATGCGGCCACCACCGAGCGCTCGGGCGGCCGGTAGAAGGTCCCGTCGAGCTCCACCGCCTCGAAGACCCGCGCGTAGAACCCGAGCCACTCGCCCGCCGTCAGCTCCGGCGGGTAGAAGCGCCCGCGCCACTCCTGGTAGCCGAACCCGCAGGTCCCCACCACCGGCCCTTCCGGCAACGGCACGCCATCCTCCATTCGTCGAGCCATCCATGATGCCCGCCGTCCGCGGGCGGACCGTACCGCTCCAGCCGTAGCATGGGCCCAGCACGTCTGGGCGCCCAGCGTCCGAGCCGCCGGAGGGAGCTGCCATTCGGATCAAGGTCGTTTCCGACGTCCACGGCGCCGCCGAGCAGCTCCGCGTCGCGGCCGCCGGCGCGGACGTGCTGCTGGTGTGCGGCGACCTCCTGAACCTCATCGACTACGGGTCGTTGCAGGGGATCATGACGGACGTGTACGGGCCGGAGGCAACGCGGCGCTTCGCCAAGCTGCGCACCGCCGGGCGCTTCGACGAGGCGGGCAGCGTCCTGCGGCAGGGGATGGCCGGGCGCGAGGCGGAGATCCGCGGCCTGGTCCGGGCAGCTTCCCGCGCCCAGTACGAGGCCGTCTTCGCCGCCTTCCCGGACCGGACCTACCTGACGCACGGCAACGCCGACTTCCCCGAGCAGTTCCGCGACCTGCTCCGGCCGGGCATCCGCCACCTGGACGGCGAGGCGGTGGACGTCGACGGCCTGCGGGTCGGCTTCGTGGGCGGCGGCCTGCCACGCGGTTCGCGGCCCTACCTGTCCGAGGTCGGCGAGGGCGAGTTCGCCGCCAAGGTCGCGCGCCTGCCCAGGGTCGACGTGCTCTGCTCGCACATGCCGCCGCTGATCGACGACCTCTGCTTCGACGTGGTCGCCGGCCGTCCCGAGCCCGGCAGCCAGGCCCTGCTCGACTACGTCGAGGAGCACCAGCCGGACTTCCTGTACTTCGGCCACGTGCACCAGCCAAGGGTGAGCCGCATGCGCGTCGGCCGGACCCGGCTCGTCAACGTGGGGCACTTCCGGGCCACCGGACAGATGCTCCTGCACCCGGTGGAGTAGACCAGATGCCAGAGCACGCCGAGGGCTCGATCGACATCTTCGCGAACCCCAGGGAGATCCTGGAGGTGATCGCGGACTTCGAGGCCTACCCGGACTGGGTCGGCAACATGGAGGACGTCGAGGTGCTGGAGCGCGACCGCCGCGGCCGCGGCTCGGTGGTGGCGTTCCGAATGCGCACCCCGGTGCTGTCCGCGGAGTACACCCTGGCCTACCGGTACGCGCCGCGGGAGGCCGGCGTTTCCTGGACCTACCGCGAGGGCACGCTCGAGGACCTGAGCGGCTCGTACGACCTCGAGGCGCTCGACGACACCACCCGGGTCACCTACCGCCTCGACGTCGAGCTCGGCATGCCGCTGCCGGGGCTGATCAAGCGGCAGGCCGCCAAGCAGATCGTGAGGTCCGCGCTGAACGACCTGAAACGCCGCGTCGAGGACGGCTGAGCCGGAACCGGCCCGGGGCTTTGTCGAGCGTCGCGGCGCGAGGGTAGGCTGCGAAGCCTGGGCGACCAGACGAGACTCATTGGGAGCGCCATTGCGGATCCTGTTGTTCACCGGCAAGGGCGGTGTCGGGAAGACGACCGTGGCGGCGGCCACCGCCGCCCGGGCCGCGCGGCTCGGTCACCGCACGCTGGTCCTGTCCACCGATCCGGCGCACTCGCTGGCCGACTCGTTCGACCTTGAGCTGGGCAGCGAGCCGACCGAGGTGGCGCCGAACCTGTGGGCCGAGCAGATCGACAGCCAGGCCAGGCTGGAGGCCAACTGGCGGGCGATCCAGGACTACGTGATCAGCCTGCTCAACTGGGGCGGGGCCGACGTGATCGAGGCGGAGGAGCTGTCGGTCATCCCCGGCCTGGACGAGCTGTTCAGCCTGATCGACATCAACCGCTACCACGAGCAGGGCCGCTACGACCTGCTGATCGTCGACTGCGCGCCGACCGCCGAGACGCTGCGGCTGCTGTCGCTGCCCGACGCCCTGTCCTGGTACATCGACCGCCTGTTCCCGTCGTCGCGGCGCATCGCCACGGTGGCGCGGCCGCTGCTCGGCCGCTTCGGCAACCTGCCGCCGATCGCCTCCGACGCGGTGTTCAGCGCGGTCGAGCGCCTCTACCGCAACCTCGAGCGGGTACGGACGCTGCTGGCCGAGCCGGAGTCGTCCACCGTCCGGCTGGTCGTCAACCCCGAGAAGATGGTCGTGGCCGAGGCGCGCCGCACCTACACCTACCTGTCGCTGTTCGGGTACCGGGTGGACGCGGTGGTGGTGAACCGCCTGCTGCCCGACGACGTGACCGACCCGTATTTCGGGAAGTGGAAGGACATCCAGGCCGACCATTTCCGCACCATCACGGAGTCGTTCTCGCCGCTGCCGATCCTGACCTGCCGCCTGTTCGACACCGAGATGGTCGGCCTCGACCGCCTGCACGAGGTCGCCGACACGGTCTACGGCGAGCGCGACCCGGCGGCCGTGCTGGCACGGACCGAGCCCATGCGGGTCGCCAAGGAGAAGGGGGGCGGCTACGCCCTGCGGGTCGAGCTGCCGTTCACCGACCGGGACGATCTCGACGTGCTGCGCAAGGGCGAGGAGCTGTACGTCAAGGTCGGCGGCTACAAGCGCAACGTGCTCCTGCCGCAGGCGCTGCACTCGCTGGACGTGGTGTCCGCCACCCTGCGGGATGGCACCCTGGTGGTCAACTTCGCCGGCGCCGAGCCAGGCCCGGCCACGGGCGGCAAGCGTTCCTGAGACCGGTCGTCGACAAGCGACCGTCGAGCAGGCCGAACGCCGAAGGAGGTGGCATTGACACAACAGGAGAGCCAGGCGGCCGGGGTGGCCCCGGAGTGCCTCGTGTGCCCGCTGTGCATGGGCGTCGCGGCACTCCGCCAGGCACGGCCGGAGGCGATGGAGCACCTGCTCAAGGCGGGTGCCGAGTTGCTGGAGGCGTTCCGGGCCCTGATGGAGGCGCCCGCGGCGGGGGAGCGGGCGCGGCCCGGCAGCCTCCAGCGCATCGACATCGGCTGACCCCGTCCGGATGGCTCGCACGTCGAGCGGAAAGGGGGGTCCGGGGGGGCTCAAGAGCGAGGCCGTGGCCAAGGCGCCAGGGGGGTGCAGAGCCGAGCGTTAGCCCCCCGGTGGAAAGGGGGATCCGTGCGCCTACGTTCGATCCTGACCGAGCGGTTCCGCAGATTGCGTGACGTCAAGTCCGAGCGGCCGGTGGTGGTGAGCTGCTATCTGGACACCAGCGGCCGCCAGCGGCCCAGGCACCCGGAGCTGGTGCGCGCAGCGGAGCAGGTCGTCCGCTCGGTGCGCGCCGACGCCGACCGGCTGGACCTCGACAGGGAGGAGCGCTGCGGGGTCGACGCGGACCTCGACGACTTCCTGCGCGGGGTCGCCGGCTGGGTCGACCGCGGCACGACCAGGGAGCTGATCAGCTTCTCGTGCCGTTCGCTGGGGCTGGCCGAGCAGCTCCGCCTGCCGGTGCCGCTCGGCGACCGCGGCGCGATCGGGCGCCGCCCACTGCTGCTCCCGCTGGAGTCCGCGCTGGCCGGCGACGCCGCCCTGGGCCTGGTGCTCACCGACCGGGAGCGCACCCGCATCGCGTTGCAGCAGCTCGGCGAGCTGGAGGAGCTGCAGCAGCTGGTCGACGAGGTGCCGGCGCAGAGCTCCGGCGGGGGCTGGGCCCAGGCACGCCTCGCCCGGCACGCCGACGACGCCGCACACCACCACGCCAAGCGCTCCGCCGAGGCGGCCTACCAGGCGTTCCGGGGTGTCGACGGGCTCGAGCTGGTGCTCGCCGGCCCCGAGAGCGCGGTCAAGGACCTGGCCGGCTGCCTGCGGTCGGAGCTGGCGGAGCGGGTCGTGGCGGAGCTGCGCCTGCCGGTCGGCGCCAGCCCGCTGGAGCTGTCCCAGGCGCTGGCCGAGGTGGCCGCCAACCGCGCGACCGCCCGCAACGCCGAGCTGGTGCGCCGCGTCACCGAGCAGGCTGGATCGCCGACGGTCGCCGCAGGGCTCGGGCCGGTGATCGAGGCGTTGCGAGCGCGCCGGCTCGCCACCGTGCTCGCGGCCGCTAGCATGACGTCGCCGGGGGCCAACTGTCCGGGCTGCGGGCAGCTCTCCCTGGCGCTGGAGTGCCCGTCCTGTGGGACGGCGACGGACGCGCTGGACGACGTGGTCGAGCCCACGCTCGAGGAGGCCATGCGCCAGGGCGCCACCGTCGTGGTGGTCCCGGACTCGGCGCTCGAGACGGTCGGCGGGGTCGGGGCGGTGCTGCGCTACTGACCCCGCGATCTGACCCAGGACGGGAGTGAGCTGCGGAGCCGATGGAAGCTGATCTGGAAGACGACGCGTCGCCTGGCGGCGATGCCGTGCTGCCGCCGCACCCGCGGGTCCGGCTGGCGATCGGCATCGACATCGGCGGCACCAAGATCGCCGCGGGCGTGATCACCGCCGAGGGCCGGATCGAGGAGCGCGCGCTGGTGCCCACGCCCATGGGTGACGAGCCCGCCACCGTCTCGGCCATGCGTGGCGTGATCGAGGAGCTGCGCGAGCGCCACCCATCCGTCGAGGCGATCGGCGTCGGCGCGGCCGGGCTGGTCGACTGGCCGAGCGGGCGCATCCGCTGGGCGCCCCACAACGCCTACCGGCAGCTCCCGCTGCGGCGCCTGCTCTACGAGGCGACCGGGCTGCCAACCGTGGTCGACAACGACGCCAACGCCGCCGCCTGGGCGGAGGCGCGCTACGGCGCCGGCGCCGGCAGCGACCACATGGTGCTGCTGACCGTTGGCACTGGCATCGGCGGCGGGCTGGTGCTCGACGGGCACGTCTACCGGGGAAGCTCCGGGCTCGGCGCCGAGGTCGGACACATGACCGTGGACCCCGACGGCGACCTGTGCGAGTGCGGCAACCGTGGCTGCCTGGAGGCGATGGCCTCCGGGTCGGCGCTTGGCCACGCCGGGCGCCTGGCCGCCGAGGCCGATCCGGGCGGGCTGCTGGCGCAGCTCGCCGGCGACCCCCAGAAGGTCACCGGCGAGCTGGTCTTCCAGGCCGCCCAGCGGGGCGACGTCACCGCCATCGAGCTGTTCGAGCGGCTGGGCTTCTGGCTCGGCGTGGGGATCGGCTCGCTGGTGACGGTGTTCGACCCCGAGCTGGTGGTGATCGGCGGCGGGCTGGTGCGCACCGGCGACCTGCTCCTCAAGCCGGCCAGGGCGAGCGTGGAGCGCTACACCTTCGGCCTCGTGCACCGGGAGCTGCCGCCGGTGGTGCCCGCACGGCTCGGCCCCGACGCCGGCATGGTGGGCGCCGCGACCCTGGCGCTGCGGGCCGGGGGCTGACCGGCCGTGGCGAGCATGCCGGCGCTGGCCATCACCCTCCCGCAGTTCCGGTCGGCGCCCGACGCCACGCTGGAGGCGCTGGAGGACGGCCGCCGCCTCGGCTACGCGGGCGGCTTCGTCTTCGACCATCTCTGGCCGCTCGGCCAGCCGCGGCGGCCCGCCCTGGAGTGCTGGACGCTGCTGGCCGGCCTGGCCGGGCGTCTGAGCGCCATCGACCCCGGCGGCGCCGGCGCGTTCCGGCTCGGGACGCTGGTCACCAGGGCGGGACTGCGACCGTCGGCGCTGCTCGCGCACATGGCGCGGACCGTGACCTCGGTCGCCGGCGCGCCGCCGATCCTGGGGATCGGCATGGGCGACGCCGGCAACCGCCCCGAGAACGAGGCCTTCGGCATCCCCTACCACAGCGATCCGACCAAGCGGGCCGCCGAGCTGGTGCGGGCCATCGACGCCCTTCGCGGGCCGCTGGCCGGCCAGCCCACCCCACCGATCTGGGTCGGCGGGACCAGCCGCCGCGCGCACGGACTGGCCGGTCGGGCCGCCGACGCCTGGAACGCCTGGGGCCTGGACCCCGACGAGCTGGCCGCCGGCCTGGTGGAGGTGCGCCGCGCCGCCGAGGACGCCGGGCGTGACCCCGGGACGGTCGACGGCACCTGGGGCGGCCAGGTCCTGGTCGCCGACGACCAGGGACAGGCACGGGACCTGCTGGAGCGATGGGGCGCCGGGCGGTCACCCGCCGAGGTCGCCCGCACCGTGGCGGGGGACGGCGCCTCGGTCGCGCGCCGGCTCGCCGAACTGGGCGATGCCGGGGCGAGCTGGTGCGTACTCGCATTCGTGGGCGGTCCGGCTTCCCGGATGCGAACGCTGCTCGCCAAGACAAGTAATCTTTCCGTCCGTCCGAACGGCGTTCGACGTTACGATCGGTAAAGTTCAGTGCGAAATTCAACGGAAGTGGTGCTCCGGCAGCCCGATTTGGCGTCGATGGGCTTGCTGCGGGGGTCAGGGCAGCGGAATCGTTGCCATCTATGACACAGAGCAACCAGGGTTCTCCCAGGCCAGGATGGATTATCAATCGTGACTAGCGAATAAGGTCTAGGTATCTGCGCGCCCCAATTGGTGCGTTTCTCTGGCGATCCCGCTTTGCAAAAACGCTCGCCCCAAGAGGAAAATCCCGTCCTCGACAACCGACCCGTCGTCGCTGCGTCATCCCGTCCCGGAACGCAAGGGGAGGAAATATGCTTGGCCACGCTCGTCCCGCCGTCGTCACGGCCCCAGCAGTGCGGATCACGGCTTCCACGACCTGGGGTCGCCGAGGGGCTTCCCTGAAAGGAGCCGGTAAAGTAGCCTCCTTCGCATGCTTCCCCTCGGTGGTCCCCAGCCTCCGGCTGCGTCCTGCCGCCTCCACGACCTGGGGCAGCCCGGTTGCCTCCACGACCTGGGGCAGGCCGGTAGCCTCCACGACCTGGGGCAGGCCGGTAGCCTCCACGACCTGGGGCAGGCCGGTAGCCTCCACGACCTGGGGGCGCGTGATGGAGCGCCGCCTGGCCGCCTGACCTCCCGCCGCTCCGGGAGCGGTCCGCCGTGACCGCGCCGGCGCCCACGGTGTCCCGGAACGCGGTGCCCCGCCGCGTCTGGTTCTTCGTGTGGGCCGGCGCCTTCGTGGCCGCGGCCGTCATCGCTCTGGTGACGCCGAGCGCCCTCCGCCAGGTGCGGGGCGGCGATTGGCCGATGCTGTGGCAGTCCCTCAGCTACGCCGTCGGTCTGGTGCTGGCCGAGCGCTTCGTCGTGGCGGTGCCCCTGCGCAACCACCGGTTCGTGGTCGGCGTCACCGATATGGTCGTCGTGCTCGGCCTGGTGTTCATCGAAACACCGCTCCTGGTGGTGGCCACGATGGTCGGCATCGTCGCCAGCCAGCTGCTGAACGAGCCGCAGGCCGTCAAACGCCTGTTCAACTCGCTCCAATACGTGCTCTCGGTCGCGGCCGCGGCGACGCTGACGACCGCGGTGCTCGACGTCGCCGATCGGGTGCGGCCCTTCGGGGTGTCCGTCGCCGCCGACCACGGCTTCAAACCGTCCCTGGCGTTCGCCTGGGTCATCGGGATGATCGCGTTCTTCCTGCTCAACCACTCGATGGTCGCGGCCGCGGTCAGTCTCTCTGTCGGGCAGGGGTTCGGCCCCTCCTGGCGACGGGCGGCACCCGTGGCGGCCGCCGGCTCGGCCGCGGGCACCGCCTACGGCCTGCTGATCGCCTCGCTGCTCTCGCACGAGCGGACCCTGCTCCCGTTGCTGGTCATCCCGATCGGGCTGACGCTGCTGGGCAACCGGGCCTGGGTCCGTATCCTGGCGCAGGGGCAGCGCATGCACTCGCTCTACGAGGCGGGCAGGGCGCTCTCCAACGGGCTGGGGGAGGTCGACGCCTGGCGTGACTTCGTCGGCCTGACCGCCGAGGTGCTGAACTGCGAGGGCGCCGCGGTGTTCCTCGGCCGTCCCGACGACGGCGCGCTGGACGTGATCTCGACCCAGGGCGGTCCCGACAGGCTCATGGTCTCGGCCTCGCCCACCGCCTGGGAGCAGGCGACCAAGGGCTACATCACCCGCTCGCACTGGCGCCGCGCGGTGACGGTGACGATGGAGGCCGAGGGCCGCGTGGTCGGCTACGCGGCCGCCTACGGGCCGAGGGTGGAGTCGGACTTCACCTCGGAGGACCGCGAGACACTGCTGACCCTGGCGAACCAGGGCGCCGCCGCCCTGCGCAACGAGTCGCTGTACCGCGAGGCCGAGGGCGAGCGGGCGACCCTGCGCGACATCGTCGGCCACTCCACCGACGGCATCTACACGGTCGGGCCCGACCGGGCGGTGCGCTCCTGGAACCCGGCGATGGTGTCGCTGACCGGCTACTCCGAGGAGGAGGCGGTCGGCCAGAAGTGCTTCAACCTGCTACGCGCCCGCGACGGCGAGGGCGTCGACATGTGCGCGGCCGACTGCCCGATCCTGGCGGCGGCCAAGTCCGGGCAGGAGGAGGTCCGCGACGCCTCGGTCCTCAACAAGGACGGGGTGGCCCGCTGGATCCGCTACGCGCACGCGCCGATCGTGGGCGCCGACGGTGAGATGGACGCCGACGTGGTGGTGGTCCGCGACGTCACCCGCGAGCGGCAGACCGACGAGCTCAAGGCCGATTTCGTCGCCAGCGTCTCGCACGAGCTGCGCACCCCGCTGACGCCGATCAAGGGCTTCCTGATGACGCTGCTGCGCGAGGACCGGGACTTCACCCAGGACCGCCGGCACGAGTACTACAAGCTCATGCTGGTCCAGTCCCAGCGGCTGGAGCGGTTGATCGAGGACCTGCTGGAGGTGACCCGCCTGGAGACCGGCGCCGGCCTGGTCGACTCCACCCCGATCGACGCGATCGACCTGCTCCGGCAGGTGGTGGACCGGTTCACCAGCGAGGACCCGGAGCGGGTGGTGACGGTGATCGCGCCCAACCACGCGGTCTACTGCCGTGGCGACTGGATGCGCACCGACCAGGTGCTGGCCAACCTGCTGTCCAACGCGCTGCGCTACTCGCCGGCGCACGAGCCGGTGGAGGTGCGCCTGCTGCCGCAGGGCCGCGAGGTGGTCTTCGAGGTGCGCGACTCCGGCCCCGGCATCTCGCTGGACGAGCAGTCGCGGATCTTCGAGCGCTTCCAGCGCGGCGGCCACTACCTGACACGCGAGCAGGGCGGCGCCGGCCTCGGGCTGTACCTGGCCAAGCGGCTGGTGGAGGCCATGGGCGGCCGCATCTGGGTGTCGAGCCGGCTGGGGAGCGGGTCGGTGTTCGCCTTCGCCCTGCCCGCCGAGCCGAGCCTGCACGTGGTGACGCCACGGGAGCGCTCGATCGGCTAGCATCCACGCCCATGAGCACCGATGCGCAAAACGACGAATACCGGAGCTTCCTCGAGGACCAGGAGCTTGTGACCCTCCGTGACTGGGCGCTGCACCTCGCCCGGGAGCACCGCGACATCGGCTTCCTCTGGGACCTGAGCAAGCACCTGCCCGACACCGAGGACGCCAACACCGACTGGGCCGCCGAGGACCCGATCGACGCCGTCCGCGAGCTGGTCCACCTCGTGACCCATTTCCGCGAGGAGGCCGCCAGCCCTGAGATCGGCGACCTCCTCAAAGCCCGCTACGTCGACTACCTGGCCGACCACGCCCGCGAGCAGCGCTTCGACAGGTCGTGAGCAGTCGTCAGCCAGGCTGGCCGGCGCCCCCGGGCTACGGGACCAGCTCGTCGGCGAGGGCGCCGAGGAACAGGCCGACGTCGGTGACGACGCCGGTGGCCTGGGTGGAGCCGCGGTCGGCGAGCTTGGTGACGGTGGAGAGGTTGATGTCGACGCACACCAGCGGCACCGAGGCGGGCAGCAGGTTGCCGGTGGCGATGGAATGCAGCATGGTCGCGAACATCAGCGCGTAGCCGACGCCGGGCAGCAGCGAGCGCATGACGCGCTGGGTCTCGATCACGTCGGTGATGGTGTCGGGCAGGGGACCGTCGTCGCGGACCGAGCCGCCGAGCGCGAACTCGACGCCGTGCTGCACGCAGGCATGCATGATCCCGGAGGTGAGCACGCCCTGCTCGACCGCCTTGGCGATCGAGCCGCAGCGCCGGATGGTGTTGATGGCGCGGATGTGGTGCTCGTGGCCGTGCTCGACGCCCACGCCCTCCGAGAGGTTCACGCCCAGCGAGGTCCCGAACAGGGCGCCCTCGATGTCGTGCGCGGCCAGGGCGTTGCCGGCGAACAGCACGTCGAGGTAGCCGGCCTGGATCAGCCGGACGACCGCTGGCGACGCGCCGGTGTGGATCACGGCCGGCCCGGCGACCCAGAGGATCTTCTCGCCGCGGCGCTTGGTCTCCCGCATCGCCTCGGCGACTTTGCGGACGATCAGGCCCTGCGGCTTCTCGCTGGAGACCTGCGAGGACATGAACTCGAAGACCTCGCCCGCACGGCCGCGGTCGCGCGGCCGCACGCGGATGCCGAGGCTGCCGACCACCACCGGGTCGCCCTGGCGCACGTCGCTCATGGGCATGGTCCGGGCGCGGCCGTCGGCGACCACGATGGCGCAGTCCATCTCCGGGTTCTCGACCTCGTACCAGACGCCGCCGACGCGCACCTCGGTCTCCAGGTTGGTCGAGGAGTAGAAGCCGTCGGGCAGCACGCCGTCCATCTCGGCGGGCACCAGCGTGGCCTCGCCCGCCTCCACGCGGGTCATGCCGAGGCCCATCAGCGACCCGACCAGGTGCTCGAGCTGCCCGGGCCGCTCCGCCTTGACCACCAGCCGCGCGTAGGACGGGTCGGCCGGGGTCCGCCCCACCCTGAACTCGACGATCTCGTAGTCGCACAGCGCCTCCCGCACCTGGTCGAGGATGCGGGTGAACAGCATGGAGTCGATCACGTGGCCCGTGATCTCCAGGGTCTCCGAGTGGACGGGCATGGCTCCTCGTGGTCGCGTCGGTCGGGTGTGACGGCAAATTCTCGCACGAGGGTAGCGCCGCCGGGGCCGGTCCGGCTGGCGGGGACCCGGCGCCGCCCCGCACCGGGCCCGGGCCGGAGCGCCATCGAGCCGGGCGGCCTCGGTGTCACAATCGACCGATGGCCATCGATCTACGCTCAGACACCCTGACCAGGCCCACCGCGGCCATGCGCCGCGCCATGGCCGAGGCCGAGGTCGGCGACGACCTCCACCGGGAGGACCCGACCACCAGGCGACTCGAGGCGGCCGTGGCGGAGCGGTTCGGCCACCAGGCCGCCCTGTTCGTGCCGTCCGGCACCATGGGCAACCAGATCTGCCTGCGGCTGGCCGCCGCGCCGGGCACCGGCTGCCTGGTGCACGAGGACAACCACGTCCTCTGGCACGAGGGCGGCGCCGGCGCCCGCCTCAGCGGCATCCAGTTCCACACCCTGGCCGGCCCGCGCGGCCTGCTGGACCCCGAGGCCGTGCGCGCCCGCGTGCGCACCGCCGAGTACGGCACGCCCACCAGCGCGATCGCGGTCGAGCAGACGCACAACCGCGGCGGGGGAGCGGTCTGGCCGCTGGAGACGCTGGCGGCGATCCGCGGCGTGGCCGACGGCGCCGGCCTGCGGCTGCACTGCGACGGCGCGCGCATCTGGAACGCCCACGTCGCCGCCGGCGTCCCGCTGGAGCGCTACGGGGCGCTGTTCGACAGCCTCTCGGTGTGCTTCTCCAAGGGGCTGGCCGCCCCGGTCGGCTCGGCGGTGATCGGCGACCGCGAGCTGATCGAGCGGGCGCGGGAGGAGCGGCAGCTCCTCGGCGGCGGCATGCGCCAGTCAGGGGTGCTGGCGGCGGCCGCGCTGGTCGCGCTCGAGCGGATGGTCGACCGCCTCGCCGAGGACCACGCCAACGCGCGGCGCACGGCCGAGACGGTGGCGTCCGCGGTGCCCGGCAGCGTCGACCTCGACGCGGTCCAGACCAACATGGTGGTCCTGTCGGCCGGCGCTTTCGGCACCGACGCGCCAGGGCTGGTCAAGCGGCTCGCCGACCTGGAGGTGCTGGCGGGCGCCAATTCCCCCGACCAGGTCCGCCTCGTCTTCCACTACGAGGTGAGCGCGCCCGACGCCGACCAGGCCGCCCGGGCGATCGTGGCCGCGGCGGGATGAGCGGCGGGACGGCCGCCGGCGACGCCGCGCGCTTCGGGCTCGCCGAGGTCCAGGCCGCCGCCGCGCGCATCGCCGGCAGCGTCCACCGCACCCCGGTGCTGCGCTCCCGGCGGCTGGACGCGGAGCTCCATTGCGAGGTGCTCGCCAAGGCCGAGCACCTGCAGCGCGTCGGCGCGTTCAAGGCGCGCGGGGCCTTCAACGCGCTGCTGTCGCTGGACCCGGCGACCCGGCAACGCGGCGTGATCGCGGTGAGCTCGGGCAACCACGGCCAGGCGGTGGCGCTGGCCGCGGCCGAGACCGGCGCCAGCGCCGTGGTGGTGATGCCCTCCGACGCCAACCCCGCCAAGGTCGCGGCCACCCGCGCCTACGGCGCCGAGGTCATCACCCAGGGCGTCACCCCGGCCAGCCGCGAGGCGGTGGTGCTGCGGTTGGCGGCCGAGCGGGGCCTGCACCTGGTCCACCCGTTCGACGACCTCGACGTGATGGCCGGCCAGGGCACCGCCGCGCTGGAGCTGCTGGACGACATCGGCGACGTCGACGTGGTGCTGGTGCCGGTCGGCGGGGGCGGGCTGATCAGCGGGACCGCCGCGGCGGTCAAGGGCCGCTCGCCGGCGACCAGGGTGATCGGGGTCGAGCCCGCCGTCGCCGCCGACGCGCGCGACTCGCTGGCCGCCGGCCGGCGCGTGGCGCTGCCGGCCGCGCCGGAGACGGTCGCCGACGGCGCGCGCTCGCTGATGGTCGGGGAGCGGCCCTTCGAGGTGATCCGGCGGCTGGTCGACGAGATCGTGACCGTGACCGAGGACGAGCTGCTCGATACCCTTGCGCTGGCATGGTCGCGGACCAAGCAGCTCATCGAGCCGACCGCCGCGCTGCCGCTGGCCGCCCTGCGCACCGGCGCCGTCCGGGCCGGCCGCGCGGGTGTCATCCTGTCGGGAGGCAACGTCGACGCGACCGCCCTGACCGCGTCGCTGCGAAAGGAGGCAACCGATGCTGCCGCCCGCCGAGCCTGACCGTCCGTCGTCGGAGCTGGACCCGCCCGCCGCGGCGGGCACCCCGCCGGCCGCCCCGCCGGCCGCCCCGCCGATCCGCGCCTCCGACCGGGAGCGGGACACGGCCGTGCAGCAACTACAGGGCGCCTTCGCCGAGGGCCGCATCGACGACCAGGAGTTCGACGAGCGCATGCGGGCGGCGCTGGTGGCGCGCACCCGCGACGAGCTGGAGCGGGTCCTCGCCGACCTCCCCCGCTCCGGCGAGCTGGCCAGGGTGCAGGTCCAGAGCACCGGGCGGCTGCGAGATCGACCTGCGCGCCGCCGAGCTGACCGCCCACTCCACCACCATCACCGCCGTGGCCTACAAGGGCCGCGTCGAGATCGTGGTGCCGCCCGGCGTGCGGGTGCAGGTCCGCGGCTACTCCTACGGCGGCCACTGGGCCGACCAGGTCCCCGACCTCGACCTGCCGGCAGACGCCCCAGTGGTGCAGGTCCGCGCCGTCGCCTACAAGGGCGTCGTCGAGGCCCGCCCCACCCCGACCCCGCGGGGCGAGATCACCAGCCGCTGACCTCACATCTCCATGAACGCGCGCAGGTCCATGACCGGCCGCACCTCGACCAGGTCGGGCGCGGCCGCGGCCTCGGGGATCCGCGCGGCGTGCTCGATGGCTCGCTCGATGCTGGCGCACTCGATCAGGAAGAAACCGGCGAGCTGCTCCTTCACCTCGGCGAACGGCCCGTCGGTGGTCATCGTCCGGCCCTCGTGCACCGAGACGCCCTTGCCCAGCGAGGGGTCGGCCAGCGCCTCCGAGACGATCATCTCGCCCGATGCGGCGAGGTCCTCCTTGAGCGCGGCGTAGCGCTTGAGTCCCTCGGCACGCTGGGCCTGGGGCATACGCTCCCAGATCTGCCGGGACGCCGGGTTGCTGTAGATCAGGATCAGGTATTTCACCGCAGCCTCCATCGATGCTCGAGATGCCTCCGCCGAGATGTCGAAACCGGTCACGCAGCTTCTACACCCCCTACGATGGCGCCCGCCGGGCGCACGAAGACCGACCATCGCCGGGTACAGGGAGGTAACCATGCGGAAGATCGTGGCGGGGCTGGCCATCACCCTGGATGGGGTGGTGGAGGCGCCCTCGACAAGCGGCTGGATGCGCTTCAACGACGAAATGGCCGCGATGATCGCCGCCGGGACGGCGCAGGCGGACGCCATCCTGCTGGGCCGGCGCACCTACCTGGAGTTCGCGGAGTTGTGGCCGAAGCTGGGCAGCGAGGTGCCCATGGCCGACTTCATGAACGACACGCCCAAATACGTCCTCTCCAAGACGCTCGACAGGGTCGAGTGGAAGCACTCCACGCTGCTCAGCGGCGACCTCGTCGCCGAGGTCACCAAGCTCAAGCAGCAGCCGGGCAGGAACATCCAGGTCCCCGGCAGCCCCAGGCTGGTGCGGTCGCTGCTGCAGGCGGGGCTGCTGGACGAGCTCGCGCTGATGATCCACCCGATCGTGCTCGGCTCCGGCCAGCGCCTGTTCGACCAGCCGACCGACCAGATCCGGCTGGATCTGCTTGACTCCAGGGCGCTCAGCACCGGCGTGCTGTCGGTGGTCTACCAGCCGGCGAGGGCGTAGCTCGCGCGGACCGCCAAGGCGGTCGCGGCTTGGCGGGTGGCGCGGTAGTTTGCCAGACATGGACATGCGAACGGCGACGGGGGCCGAGCCGGTGGCGCCGTGGGCGCGGCGGTTCGTGTGGGCGTTCCTGGCAGCCTTCGTGATCGCCGGGGTGTTCGGGTTCGAGGCCTGGCCGCTCACCGGCTGGCGGCTGTTCGCCGACGCCCGCACGGCCGGGCAGGTGAGCTGGGAGGCGGTGACGGTCGACAGCGCGGGCCGGGAGCGGCCGATCCCCTGGAACGACCTGCCGGTCCGCTTCCGCGGCAACGTGCAGGTCCTCAAGGGCTTCGAGAACCTCCGCCCCGGCAAGCAGGTCGCGGTCTGCGCGGCCTGGGCGGAGGGGGTCCGGGCGCGTGGCGGCGACGTCCGCGCGGTGCGGATCTACCGGGTCGAGACCGACGTCTCGCGGCGGGCCGGCGACCGCGCGGCCCCCGGCACGCGCAGCCTGCGCTTCACCTGCGCAGACGGGACGGTGCGATCCGGCGGAGGCCCAGGTGGCTAGGCTCCGCGCCTGGGCCGGCCGGGCGGAGGGGTGGCTGTTCGCGCCGGGGGACCCCCGGCGCCTGGCGGCGCTCCGCGTCGGGCTCTGCGGGGTGCTGACGATCCGGCTGGCGGCAGGGCCCTTCCTGGACCTGGCCCACCAGCCGGCGGCGCTGTTCCGGCCGATCTCGTTCATGAAGCTGCTGCCGTCGATGCCGCCGCCGGCGTTCGTGGTGCCGGTCCAGGTCCTGGCGGTGACCGCGGCGGTGCTGGCCACCGTGGGCCTGGCCACCCGGGTCAGCCTGCCGGTGGCCTGGCTGGCAGCCGTGCCGCTGGTCGCGATGACCTCCAGCCTCGGCAAGACCGTGCACAACGACGTGCTGCTGCTGCTGTGCCTGCTGCCGCTGCTGCCGTCGCCGGCGGGAGCCGCCTGGTCGCTGGACGCCCGCCGGCGGGGCGGCGGGGCGGCGGCCTCGTGGCGCTTCGGCTGGCCGGTGCGCACCGCCATGGTGGTGGTCGCCGGCGCCTACTTCTTCTCGGGCTTCGCCAAGCTGCTGCACGCCGGGCCGGCCTGGGTCACCAGCGGCAACCTCCGCTGGGTGCTGTACGCCTCCAGCGACGCGCAGGCGCACGCCAACCAGGTCGCGCTGTTCGTGGCCGACCGGCCGTGGCTGGCGCACCTGCTCGCCGCCGGCTCGCTCGCCATCGAGCTGTGCTTCCCGCTGGTGCTGTGGCGCCCGCGGCTGGCCTGGGTGTTCGTGCCAGCCGTGGTCGCGCTGCACGCCGGCATCTGGGCCGCCATGCGCCTCGACTACTGGCCGATGGCCGCTACCGTCGTGATCGTGATGGTCAACTGGCCCGCCGTGGTCTCCCGCCTCCGCCCCCGGCGTTCCCGCCCGGTTCCCTTCGCCGAGCCGCACGGACCGGCCCGCACGCCGGCCCCGACACACCGCCCGCTGAATCGCTACGTCTGTCCGTCTTTGCGGTCTTGATCTCTATGGGCAGTCGTGCCAGGGTGGAAGCAGCAGTGCAAGGAGAGGTCCCGCGGGGATCGCCAGTCTCCCAGGGCCGCGGCCGATCCGGGAGGGGGATCGACGTGGCGAGATCTGCAGGTCGCAGGGCGGCACTGGCCGCGGTCGCGATCGGCTTGGCCATACTCGTCGGCGCGTGCGGCTCGCACTCGGCCGGGTCCACGTCCGCCCCGACGACCACCGTCGACCCGGCGATCGCCAGGGCGCGCACGGCGGAGGCGAAGTCGAGGGCCGAGCGCGCCAAGGCGGAGGCCCAAAAGCTTGAGGCGGAGGCGGCCAAGGCCAAGGCCGAGGCGGCCCGAGCCAGAGCCGAGGCCGACCAGGCCCGATCATCCGCCGACCAGGCCCGGTCCGCCGCTGAGCAGCAGTCCAGCCCGGGCTCGGCGCCGGGGACGCCAGTGACCGGGACGCCCTGCCAGCGGCTGTTCGCGAGCGGGGCGCCCTTCGAGGTCGCATTCCAGCGTTGGATCGAGGCGGGCGCGCCACCGAGCTGGGACGCCGATCACGACGGCATCCCGTGCGAGAAGTCCTACGGAGAGCAGAACTGAACCGGTAGTCGCGCCGCCGGCGAATTAATTCGGGTGCTTCGCCTGCGGTGCTCCGGTATGGTCAGGTTGTGGCACCAAGGACGGGATCCCATCGGCTACAGGCACTGTGGCGAATCCGATCCTACGTCCGGCCCTATCGGGGCCAGATGCTCACCATGTTC
>WNGM01000191.1_pt1 | contig 59606 bp, 59 predicted proteins | sample 5400571 | NCBI WGS metagenome assembly WNGM01 (sample SAMN13153378, study PRJNA577476) | soil metagenome | isolation source: 100 cm soil or saprolite under Garry oak tree replicate 2 | place: USA:California | collected 2016-06-15
CCTGATGGCAGTGAAGACCATCCACGTGTCGGACATCTCAGGCAAGGAGGCGGACGAGTCCTCGCTTGGCCGCCTCGTGGTCCACGAGCACCCCGAATACTCCGACCTGCCGGTCACGCTGGAGGCGCTACCCGAAGAGCTCGAGCAACTCCAGCGCACCTCGGCGCGGTTCGTCACCGTGGAGTGGATCCGCCCCGGCGCGCGCAAGGGCGAGCGCATCACCGTGCCGATCGAGGACTTCAATCTGCTGGCCGGTCCCGGGATCATGGACAACGCCATTCAGGATGCGCTGATCTCCAAGCACCGCAGCCGTTCCCGCGCTGGCGAGACCGCTCGCACGGCCGCGGCCGGGTCGACCCGGTCGGGCCGCGCCAAGGTCAACTACGCCACGCTGGACCACGCCGGCGAGCCGCATCGTGGGCGGATCACCGAGGCCGAGAAGGAGCTCGTGCGCTCGCATCTGGAGGAGATCAACAAGCGGCTGAGCGACGGCGGGCTGCGCGAGATCGACCCCGGCGATCCCACCATGAAGGAGCGCTACGGCCTCTGATCTCGCTTCCCTTTGATCCTGCTCGGAGCCGGATCCTCACCAAGCACCGCAGCCGGTCGCATCTGCTCGTTCAGGAACTCGATGACGCGGACCAGCTCAGGCGGCAGGTGATCGGCCACGAAGACCATGCGGATGTGGCGGCTTCGGACGCCGGGCGGTAGCTCACCCAGGTCGTGCCCACGCCCTCGGCGATCGCATCACCCCATAGGTGCAGGCCCCACCCGGCGTAGTTGCCGTCGTCGCGGTGGTAGTGGATCGTGGCGAGGCCACCACCGCCGGCTGGGGCGACGACCGTCGTCGTCGCGCGCGCCGCCGACACATGGCCGGCGTTGTCGCGCATCACCGCCGCCAGCTCCACGCTCGTGCCCACCGCATCGCCCGAGAGGTCGGGATACACGCGGTAGGGCGCGTTGTCGTCGGTGCCGAGCAGGTTCCAGCGGCCGCCGGCGGTGCGCGCGTAGAACGAGACCTGGTACAGCGAGTCGCCACTGACGTCGGCGGCCACTTGCGGGCGCCCGCTCACCTGCGGGTCGACGCGGAGCGCGATCGCCGGCGCGGCCTGGGACCGCTCGAGCCGGTGCGCGGCGCGGTAGACAACCGCCGCGAGCGCGGGGACCGTGACCTGGAGGGTCTTGTCGCGCTCGGTCTTCAGCCGCTGCGGGCCATCGCTCCAGAGCCGGAAGAACGGCATGAGCCGCGAGTACGTGGGGATCGTGGCGGTCTGGTCCGTCGTGGCATTGTTGAGCGCCACGACGTACTCGACCTGGTCGCGGGCGTCGGTGCGCGAGAAGGCGAAGATGCCCGGAGCCGGCGAGGAGTAGCGCGTCTGCTGCGCGCCGTCCGCGAGCGCCGGGTTGGCGTGCCGCGGCTGCGCCAGCGCCGCGATCGTGCGGTACAGCGGATGGGAGGGGTCGAAGTTGTCGGCCGCCGGCGTGACGTCGGAGCCGATGTTGTCGTTCTTGCCACCGTCGTTGAGGTTCTGACCATTGTTGGGGTCGATCCCGTCGTCATCGATGTTGTTGTACTCCGAGTCCTGGCTGGCGAACATGTCCTGGCGGGCGGCCTGGTCGTTGCCAGCACCGGTGAAGCCCTGCTCGTCGCCGAAGTACACGACCGGATTGCCGCGGGAGAGGTGCATGCCCAGGAAGGTGGGCAGCTGGTAGGCGTTGGAGTCCGCGTCGGTGAACCAGTCGTCCTGCGCAAACAGCTCGCGCAGCTGGTCGGTCGGGTGCGAGGCGGCGAACTCGCGTGCCTGCTGCTGGAACGGGAAATCGAGCACCGCCTGGCTGCGGCCAGCGGTGGTGAAGCGCGAGATGAACGGGTTCGAGGCCAGGTCGAACACCTCGCCGAACGCGTAGAACTGCGTCTTGCCGACCGAGCGCGCCGTGGCGAGGATATGCGGGAGGAATTGCTGCCAGAACTCAAGGTTGACGTGCTTCATCGTGTCGATCCGGAAGCCGTCGACGCCGAAATCGCGGATCCACGTGTCGTAGATGGTTCGGCCGCGCCGCCCTGCTGATCGTCAGCCCGCTGTGGTTCATCGCGGTGTACCTGGCGCTGGTGCTGCTCGCCCCGCTCGCGATCCGGCTGCACAAGCGGTTCGGGCCGCTGGTCGTGGTCGTGCTGGCGGGGCTGGCCGCGCTGGTGGACGTGCTGCGCTTCGGTCAGCACGTCGCCTGGGCGGCGCTGGTCAACCTGGTGGTGGTCTGGGCGCTGTGCCACCAGCTGGGGTTCTTCTACGGCAAGCTCGCCGAAGGCGACAGGATCCTGGCATGGTGCTTCGTGTGGGGGGGCCTGTTCGCCCTGGTCGGCCTGGTCCTCACCAACATCTACCCGCCGTCCATGGTGGGCGTGCCCGGCGACCGGATCTCCAACATGGGACCGCCGACCCTGTGCATCGTCGCGTTGTGCTTCTTCCAGACCGGCCTGGTGCTGCTGGTGCGGCCGTGGATCCTGGAGCACCTGTGCCGTCCCGGCTGGGCCCGCGCCAACGAGGTCGTCAACCGCTTCGCGCTGCCGCTGTTCCTGTTCCACAACACCGGCTGGGCAATCGCCTTCGCCCTGCTGTGGCTGACCGGCTACCGTCCGCCGAACCACCCGACCCTGGCATGGTGGGCGCAGCGGCCAATCTGGCTCGCCGTGCCGCTGATCTGCACCATCCCGGTGATCGTGGTGTTCGGCACGCGGATCCGCGGCCCAGGCCGCCCGGTCACGGTGCCCGCCTCCAAGCCCGCTGTCACCGGCCAGAGCCGCTGGTGATGCGCCGGCCGGGGCTATGGTCCCGGTCGTCGGGGCGCAGATTCAGCCAACCTTTGCCAGTACCCGGTTGATGGCGTCCGCGAGTGGTCGTCCCACCTTGGTCCGCAGCTGTGGATCACCACGAAGGGATCGTGCGGCATGAGTACGCGGCGAATCGACCCGACCGCCGATGAGCGCGTTCTGCACCAATGCATGCCCTGCGATGATCATCTGGTGCTGCGAGGTCTCCCACCTGCAGACGCCGGGGTGCGGCGGCTGGGACCAGGATCACTGCGGCCTGAAAGGATGCGAGCGGAATGGAGGTTCGGTTGGTGACCGCGGGCGGCGTTGAACAACGCCCTGTCGAAGAGCTCCAGACCCTGCTCCGTCGCGATGACGGGCTCGTCTGGGTGGACATCCCCGCCTGCGACGAGCAGGCCACCCGCGTGCTGTCGCAAGTGTTCGGCTTCCACCCCCTGGCCATCCGTGACTGCGTCGAGCGCAACCACGTCCCAAAGGTGCACGCCTACCCCGACCACCTGTTCGTCATCCTGCACGCCCCCCAGCGCGGGAAGGGCGGGCACGTCCACTACATCGAGCTCGACCAGTTCATCGGGCCCCGCTACCTGGTCACCGTGCACGGGCCGCTCAACCCGGCGGTCAACCCCGAGGTCGCGCTCCGCGAGACCCACGCGGTGCTCGAGCGGATCCAGAAAGGACGCCTGCACCCCGCCTCGTCGTTGGAGCTGTCCTACGCCATCGTCTCGGCCGTGGCCCGCAACGACGAGGGGTTCGTGGCAACGATCGCCGGCGAGGTCGGTCTGCTCGAGCAGCGGGTGATGGCCAGCCAAGTCGGCGATCCAGAGCAGTTCCTGGAGGAGCTGTTCCGCGCCCGCCACGGGCTTATCGCGGTGCGCACTATGGCCGCGCTGAGCCGCGAGATCTACGCACGGATGGCCACCCTGATCCGCTTCCTGCCCGCCGATGGGCAACCACTGGTGGCGGACCTCGTCGACCAGTTCGCCCGGGTCCGCGGCGTGGCCGACGGCCAACGGGAGTTCCTCCAAGGGGTGATCGAGTTCTACCAAACCCGCACCGACACCAAGATGACGATCGCGGCCGAGCGGCTGGCGGTCATCGCGGCGGTCACCCTGCCGATCACCGCCCTGTCGTCCATTTATGGGATGAACGTCATCGTCAACAACCGAACCCACCTGGTGCACCTGGCGGTGGTGTTGGCGGTGATGGCCGCCATGTCGGCGGCGCTGCTGCGGTGGGCAAGGCGGCAAGGATGGTGGTAGGCAGCGCTCGCGGCGTCGTCGGCGACCGGGCCAATCCAGAGGCTGCACCCGGCCGCGCTGGGCTTTGCGACCCTGGAGGGTACCTGCTGGAGCGCAGGGTCGGGCAGGGCTGGCCGATCGGGCGGATAGCTCCAGGTAGACCTCGAACGCCGTGACGGCGTGCTTCACCACGCAACGACGCCCGTCGAGGCGACAGGTGGAACCTGACCGTTCAACCGGAAAAGTCGCTTCCGGATAGAGTGGAGCTGGTCGACTGCGAGGTCTCGACCGGGCTATCGCGTCGGCTGATCCGGCTTGACCACCTCGACCTGGTTGGCCGGGGGTGGGGTCACCTTCACGGTGACGCCGAAGTCGAAGAGCTCCTGGGTCGTCTCGATGGTCATCTGGGTGGCGGTCGCCTCCATGTCCTCGGGGACCTTGAGGGTCACCGCGTAGTGGATCTTGCGCAGGCGGCCCTGCTCGTCGATCCAGACGTCGGCCGGCTTGGGAAAGGCCAGCCCTGCGTCCTCGACGAGGCCCTGGAGCTGCTCCGGGCTCTGCGCGGCCACCTTGGCGGCGTCGAACGTGACTGCGTAGCGGGTGGTCGGGGTGCCGCGGACCCGTTCGGAGCCGACCCGTTCGACCTTGCTGGTGGCGGACTTCAGGTACGACAGGGCCTGGGTCGGGTCGCCGCCGCTGTCATGACGTAGACCGTCGCGCCGATCACCAGCGTGCGCACGGTGAACCGGAACGGTATGCCCGCCGTCTTGATGGTGGTGTCCATCTGCCCCTTGTGCGCGGCGTAGTCGTACACGCCCTGGGTCGTGGCCGTGCTGGCGGCGACCTCCTCGCCGGCGAAGGTCGTCCGCATGGTCATCGAGAGCCTGGCGCTGCGGGCCTCGGTGACCTTGGCGGCGGCGCCCTGGACGCGGGCCAGGGAGTCCTCCGGTGTGGTCGTGCGGTCAAGCGCCTCGGGGTTCGCGCAGCCGACAAGGACCAGGCCGGCCAGCACGGTCCCGATGGCTACGACATGGCGTCTGGTCCGTGCCGTCATGCCAGGCTCCTCCTCGATGAGCAGGGCAAGAATATACGGCATGAACGCGTCGCAACGGTGAAGCCGGAATGTCCTGTAAGATCAGCCCCGCACAGCCGACTCCGGATTGGGTAGTTGGCTGGGACGAGAGCCGATGGGGTGCTCGTGAACAGGCGGAACCAGGACCCGAGCTTCTCGTCGGTCGACCCGGCGTCGCCACCGGAGATCAACACCGCGGTCGCGCATCCAGCGCGCTGGTACGACTACTGGCTCGGAGGCAAGGACAACTTCCCAGCCGACCAGGCATCGGGGGATGCGGTCGCGGCCGCGTTCCCGACCATCCGGATGACGGTGGTGGAGAATCGCCAGTTCCTGGTGCGGGCGGTCCGGGCGCTTACGGGTGAGCTGGGAATCCGCCAGTTCCTCGACATCGGCACCGGCATCCCCACCTCCCCCAACGTGCACGAGGTCGCCCAGTCGACCGCCCCGGAGTCGCGGGTCGTCTACGTCGACAATGACCCGATCGTGCTGGCGCACGCCCACGCGCTGCTTCGCAGCGGCCCCCAGGGCGCGACCGCCTATATCGATGCTGACCTGCGCGAGCCCGACAAGATCCTGCAGACGGGGTCTCGACTGTCTCACTCCGGCTGACGGTGCTGTTGTCCGGATCGCTCTCAAGGTGTAGGTGCCGGAAACGTCATCGATGAGCTTGACGTGCGGCCTCGCAGCAGTGCTGCAGGCCCACGATGATCTTCGGCCATGACGATCCGACTCCTCTACCTGATCTCGGCACTCACAGGACAACGCGGCCCGGCTCCTCGGGCTCACGGTCCCGTAGCAGAGCTTCCGGGCCGAAGCGCCTTGCGCACCACTGGCCGGGTGGGCCTCCGCCGGGCCACTTCCCGGAACCCGGCGCGGTCGTACATGGACTTCGCTCCGAAGAACATGAAATCCGGGTGGCTTCGTTCGTCCTTGTCCACCGGATAGGCCTCCACGAGGCGGGCACCGCACGAGCGTGCGTAGTCCACGGCTGCCCGGAGCATCCGCTCTGACAGGCCCCGGCCACGAGCCCTCCGGTCGACGAAGAAACACATGATGGACCACACCGGTCGGTCGTCCACGGGCTTCATGACAGGGGATCGGCGGAGCTTCGCGTAGTCCTCTCGGGGCCCGACCGAGACCCATGCGACCGGGACGCCGTTCTCGTATCCGATGAGCCCCGGCACGGTGCCCCCGTCCACCAGGGCCTTCATCGCCTGCCGGTTCTGCAGGCCGACGCCGGTGCCCGTTCCGGTCTTCCGGTAGAACATGCAGAAGCAGGTTCGAACGATGGGCCGATCGAACAGCTCGACCAGGTCGGGCCACCGCTCCTTCGTGACCGGGTGTGCTTCGAAGCCCATTCGGGCCTGTGGGGCGCGGATATGCGGATTCATCGTGCTGCGACCCCGTGATACCCGTGGATGAGGCCGCCGAGCATATCACGACGTCTGACCGCCTGAGCGCTGCCGTCCGTTGGACGCTGCTCCCCGGGCAGGGGTCCGCATCGCCTCGGGATGGACGCCAAGCTCGCGGGCGACGTGCGCGATCGGCCGCCGTGGCCGCCCCGAGCGCCACAGCCGCAGCGCCCGCTCCTTCAGCTCGGGTGGGTATTTGCGTGGTGCTCCCATCGGTGAGGCTCCTCCCTGCTCCCGGTCCAGCGGACCAGCCTCGGAAGCCTCCGGGAAAGCGGGGGAACCTCAGTTCTCGCACCACTCGCAAGCAGCCCTGGTGACCGCCCTGATAGCAACCTCCTGACGAGCACGGCACGGCGTTTCTCTTGCTTCCAATGTGTTCAACATCACCGTCTATGTGTGTCGTTCGGCACTGCTACCCACCCTGGGTTGTGGCTTTACTGGCAGGTCTGGACAAAAGAGCGAGGACTGGGGAAGCCGACCCTCCTAGCGCGGAGGGAGCGTATGAACGGCATTCTCTACGGCAATCTCCGCATCGACATCCTCCACGACGTCGGTGCCCGGGTCGAGCGCACAACCCTGCGGCTGCCTCCACCCAGGCTCGGCCTTCGGCAGGCCCTGTCGAGGGTCAAGGCCCCGGCCTTGCTGCTTGGGCGAGCCGAGCAGCTCGACCAGGTGCGCCACGCCATCCGGGACCAGCGTCCAATTGAGTTCAACGCGCCCTGCGGGTCTGGCAAGTCAGCGCTGCTGCGCCAGGTCGCCGCGAACTCCACTACCGATGGTATCGCCGGCTCGTGCGTCTACCTTCAGGCCGGCGACCACGACGTGGAGGACCTGCTCCAGCGCCTGGTCGACGAGCTGTACACCGCTGATCAGCCGATCAAGCCCACCCCCGAGCAGTGCACCCAGCTGCTCGGCCAGGTCCAAGCACTGATCCTGCTCGATGACGTCCTCCTCGACCCCGGGCAGGTCGAGCAGCTCGTCCACGCCCTGCCCGGCTGCATACTGGTGCTTGGCTCTCCTCGACCGGTGCTTGGGCGGCATGGCCGCTCCCAGATCCTCGCTGGCCTGCCCGATGACGCGGCGCTGGAGCTGGTCACCCGCGACCTTGGCCGGCCGCTGGGCAACCGGGAGCTGCCTGCCGCAAAGCGCCTGGTCGCCGCGGTTGACGGACAGCCGCTGCACCTGCGCCAAGCCGCCGCGCTCGTCCGCGAGGACGGGCTGTCATTTGCGACGCTCGCCAAGAAGGCCGACCACGACCCCGAAGTGCTCGACCGGTTGAGCGTCAACGCGCTGGCCGAGCAGGAACGGCGCGCCCTGGCCGTCCTGGCCCTTGCAGCTGGTGCCCTGCTCCCCAAGGAACTGGTGGGGGCGATGGGCGACATCGCCCAAATCGGGGAGTGCCTCGGGTTGTTGCACCGGCGGGGCCTGGCTGACCAGCAGGACGACCGGTTCGGGTTGCCCATCTGCAAGGTCGAGAGCTACCGGCAGATGCTGCTCAAGGACCTGCACCTGGCCGCCGCCCTGCGTGAGCTCGGTAGTTGGCTGGGCACCCAAGACCCCACCAGCGAGGAGTCCAGGTCAGCGGTGGGCGCCGCATTGGCCGTCATCGGATTCGCCGCCGAGCGCGGTGACTGGCCAGCGGTGGTCCGCCTGGTGCGCGTGGTCGAGCCAATCTTGACGCTGGCAGGGCGTTGGGAAGCCTGCCGCCACGCACTGGATCTGGGGCTGCAGGCCGCCAACGCGACCGGTGACCGTGCCGCCGAGGCGTTCTTGGCCCATCAGCAGGGAACCCTGGCGCTTTGCCAGGACCAGTTGGATGCCGGGAAGCGGCTCCTTGAGCATGCGCTGGAGCTGCGCGAGCAACTCGGCGACCATCAGGGAGCAACCGCCACCCGCCACAACCTCCAGCTGCTCCAACCGCAGGAGCCGCCGCCCGATGGCGACGGTCGACCTCCTCCGCGCGGTATTCGCAAACGGCTGCTCATCGCCGGTGCCGTGCTCGCGGCAGTGTTCGTCGTCGTCGGCTCCTACATGGCGATCGGTGCCGGACGGCCCAAGCCGCCGCTGCGGGTAACACCCGCGGCACTGTCGTTCGGCAGGCAGGCGGTAAACACCGCCAGCGTCGCCCAGGCGGTGACGGTGACCAACACCACCGAGGCGGGAGTGCGCCTGACGAACGTCGGGATCGTGGGCGCGAACGCCGCGGATTTCCAGGTAGCCAGCAACACCTGTACAGCCACGCTGCCTCGGGGCGCGCGGTGCGCCGTCAGCCTCAGGTTCGTGCCGACGATCCGCGGCAACCGGACGGCGCAGCTCAGCATCAGCGTCGCCGGCCTGCGCTCGCCGCTTGTCGTCCCACTTGACGGCACCGGGGTGCGGCCGCCGCCTGGGCTGCCGCGCCTGACACCCGCGGCGCTGTCGTTCGGCGAGCAGCAGGTCGGGACGACCAGTTCGCCCCGCGACCTTACCCTCAGCAACACCGGAACCGGCCGGCTGCGCGTCGCCGCCGTCAACGTGCAGGGGGGCAACCGCGGCGATTTCCGGGTGACCGCCAACCGCTGCGGCGCCCCGATCGACCCGGGGCGAAGCTGCTCGATCCGGGTCAGGTTCGGCCCGACGGCGCCTGGCAGCCGGGCCGCGAGCCTGGTCGTTCGCCTCAGCGACAGCAACGCCGCCCTGGTGGTGCCACTTGGCGGCACGGGCGTGCCCCGTCCCGACCTGCCCCCGATCCTGAAAACGCATGACCTGGTCGTGGAGGCCACATCGAAGGACGGCGCGATCGTCAGCTACGCCGTAACCGCGGTCGACGATCTGGACGGGCGTGTGCCCGTCCAGTGCCAGCCAGCCTCAGCCACCGTATTCCCGCTCGGCACCACGCGTGTCAGCTGCACGGCCGCCGACCACAGCGGCAACACCGCACGTGGCGGCTTCGCGGTCACGGTTCGCGACTCCACGCCGCCAACGGTGACGGTGCCAGGCGACGTGACGGTCGAGGCGGCCGGTCCAGACGGTGCCATCGTCGAGTTCCCGCACCCGACCGCCAGCGACCGCGTCGACGGCCCGGTCGAGGCCGGTTGCAAGCCCCTGTCGGGCGGGACGTTCCCACTGGGTACCACCAAGGTCACCTGCTCCGCGGTTGACAGCCACGGCAACGAGGGCACGGGCAGCTTCGACGTCAATGTCCGCGACACCACACCACCGAAGATCGGCACCCGTAAGGACATCGTGGCATGGGCGCCGTACCAAGCGACGAGCACGACCGTCACGTTCGACCCCCCGCCCGCCTGGGACACTGTCGACCCGGAGGTCACCGTCACCTGCGACCCGTCCTCCGGCAGCCCCTTCTCACTTGGCCAGACCACAGTGACGTGCACCGCGATCGACGACAGCGGCAACCGCTCGGGCCAAAGCCAATTCACGATAACGGTGTACGAGACACCTGGCTGATAACGGCCGGGCGGGCTGCCGATCATGATCGGCGGCGGCGGCGAGCAGCGGACCCTGCGGGTGTGCGACCCTCCCTGTGTAGAGGGTGAGGGGCCGGGCGGGTGAGTCCACGGGCCGGATCGTTTGTGGCCATTTGGCCACGGAGGGTGATGGGTGAGGAGCCGTTGGGGTGAGCCGGGGAACCTGGCGCGCGCAGGCCGATGAGCGAGAACGCGATCGTCGTCGGCGCGGGGATCTTCGGCGTCAGCATCGCCAACCAGCTCGCGGGCGACGGGTGGCAGGTGACCCTGGTCGACCAGGACGAACCAGGTAACGAGCGGGCTACCTCGTCGAGCCTTTCGCGGGTGATCCGGTTTGGGCATGGCGCCGACACCTGGTACACGCGGCTCGCCTGGCGCGCTCGCACCCTCTGGAAGCAGCTCGAGGAGGAGACCGGCACGTCGCTGCTGGTCGAGGCGGGCATGGTGTGGTTCGTCCAGGAGCACGAGGATGGCGGCGGCCTCGCCGACCACAGCGAGGCCACGCTGCGCGCGGAGGGCATCCCGGTCGAGCGCCTCGCGCCCGCCGAGGTCGCCGCCTTGTACCCGAGCTTGGATGCCGGCGACCTGACCTACGGGGTGCTGGAGCCGGCCGCCGGCGCGCTGCACGCTCGCACGGCGGTCAAGGTGCTCGCCGGGCTCGCGGTCGCCAAGGGTGCGCGGCCGGTTCGTGGGGAGGCTCGGCCGGCCGGCGACCCGCGGGGCTCCGCGGTCGCGGTGGATGGGCAGACCCTGCACGCCGACCGGGTGGTGTGGGCCTGCGGGCCGTGGTTGCCGCGGCTGTTCCCCGGGCTGGTCGGACTGCGGGTCGCGCGCTGCGAGTATTACTACTACCAGGCGCCGCCCGGCTGGACCATGCCGCCGCTGCCAATCTGGTACGACTTCCAGGGGCCGTCCTATGGCATCTTCGACCTGGACGGGGGCGGCCTCAAGATCGCCCCCGACGACGCCGAGACCGACCGCGACTTCGATCCCCAGCACGGCAGCCGCGAGCTGGACAACCACAACGAGGCGAGCTCGCGCGCTTACCTCGCGCGGCGCTTCCCCGCCCTCGCGGGGCTCAAGCAGGCTGGCGGCCGGGTCTGCCAGTACGAGCTGACCCCCGACAACGAGTTCATCATCGCGCCCCTGCCCGGAACGCCCAACGCCTGGGTGATCGGCGGCGGCTCCGGGCACGGCTTCAAGCACGGCCCCGCCCTCGGCGAGTACGTCGAGCGCCTCCTCACCGGCGCCGAGCAGCCATTGGAGCGCCACAGCCTCCGCAAGCGCCAGAGTCCCGGCGCCGACCTGCCTCGCAGCGCCACCGCCGACTTCCCCGTCACCGGCCAGCCGTAGACGCGCGGAAGCGCCCGGACGAGCCATGCGTCCAGGCTGTGGGGTGCGTAAATGCGTTCATGCAGCTCACGAAGGGTCATGCAACCAGTCTGTGCGCCTTCGTTGCGTGCTTCGAACCGTTGGGACCCGCCGCTGGTTACCGTTGCCTACAACTGCAGGAGCTGCTTGGTGTCAGGCTGGTCGACCTTGTACATGGCCTCGAGGTACCGCAGGCCCGACTGGTGGTCCTCATCGGAGAGGGCCTCCACGGCGTCCGGCGGCACGATCACCTGGTAGCCCCGAAAGAACGCGTCAGCCGTGGTGTGGCGCACGCAGAGGTTGGTGTGCTGGCCGGCGAGCACCAGCGTGTCGACGCCGAACTGGCGCAGCAGCGGGTCCAGCCCGGTCTCGTGGAAGGAGGAGTAGAACCGCTTGGGGAGCACGAACTCTCCGTCGTGCGCGGCCAGCTCCGTGATGGTCTGCGCGCCGCGGGTGCCGGCCATGGCGTGCTCGCCCCACACCCGCAGCTCGAAGTCGCTTGGCAGGTGGGCGTCGTTGGCGTACACGACCAGCCAGTCGCCTGGGTCGGCGCGGGCCTGCTCCAGGAGCTGCTGGATGTGCGGGACGATCCGCTCGGCCCGGGGGTTGGCGATCTTGCCGGTCATGAAATCGTTGACCATGTCGACGACCAGTAGCGCTTTCATTCCAAGCCTCCCCGCTGAAGGTGCTCTCGGTCACTCCTGTTCCACCGAACGTGGCTCTGAACACAAGCCCGGCGACCGGCGGGCCGTCTCGCGCGCCATCTCGGCGCTGCGACTCACGCCGGTGCTGTTCGAGCTGCGGGCGCGCCCGCACCCTCCGCGCGACGTGTATCGGGCATACCTGGCGCAAAGCGACGTCTTCATCGGGCTGTAGTGGGCAGCGCTACGGGCAGATCGGCCCGGGCATTGAGGTCTCGGCGCTGGAGGAGGAGTACGAGCTGGCGCCTGCCCCTTTCGCAAACGCCCGCTACAAGAAATAGGGCAGCGTCCGCCCCCCTTCGAGCCGGTAGTACTGGATCGCGCCAGTGCGCTCCAGGTCCTCCTCGAGGATCGCCTCGACGTCCAGAGAGACCGCGACCTCGTTGCTGACCACCACACCGCCACCGGGCAGATGGTCCTGCCACGACACGCCGAAGTCGTGGCGGTTGATCGTGGTCGTGGCCGCGAAGCCGATCCGCCGCAGGGTGCCGCGGTTCTCCTCGCCCACCCAGTAGGGCGTCTCCCACTGGCCGTGGTAGGCCACGTCCAGGATCACCGGTCGGGTGATCCCCCGGATGGTCAGGTCGACGCTGGCCTTGGCGTGCATGTCCCCGGTGCGCTCGATGATGTGGCCGGTGAAGGAGATCCTGGGATGGTGCTGGACGTCGAAGAAGTCGGGGCTGCGAAGGTGCGCGTCGCGTGTCTGCTCGCCCGTCCAGATCCTGGTGGCGTCGATCTCGCCGTGGAAGGTCGTCTCCAGCGGACGGTCCCAGTCGAGCTCGACCGCTCCGTGGACGTCCTTGAAGAGCCCGCGCACCCAGGTGACCATCATGTGGCGCGCGCGGAACTCCGCCTCGGTGTGGCCGGGCTCGAAAATCCAGCGGCTCATCGATGGATCCTTTCCTCAGGTCCGACAGGGTGCCATCCCCGACACCCTCGCTCGGTCACATCACCCTTGACACGACATCACCGTTTGACCACGGTATGCGAGGTATTCCGTGCCTGCCGTTTCGGCAAGTTCGCCTGCTGTGGAGGGTGTCAGGATGAAGCACACAAGGGTGTGGGCTTGGGGCGTTGGTGCCAGTGCTGGTGCTCGGCGTCATGACCGCGTTCAGCGCGACCAGCGCGCCGGCGCGGGCGGACGGGGTGACCAGACAGATCGCGAGCGGTGGGACCACCACCATCCATGACATGCCGGTTGGCAGTGGCGCGATCCAGTTCCCGGAGTTCGCGGGCGAGCCTCGCGAGGGGAACGAGCGGCAGCGGCTGGCGCCGCCGCCGTGAACCGCAGCCTCTCGAGTGGCACAGCGGGCAGCGGGCTGTCCGTGGCGACCGGCAAGTCGAAGTCGAGCCCGCAGCTCATCACCAGCTTCGACGGCTTGAATCATCGCGATCAGCGGACCGCCAACGGCGGGAACCAGTTCTCGGTCGAGCCTCCGGACCAGGGACTGTGCGCCGGCAACGGGTTCGTGATGGAGTCGCTCAACGACGTGCTGCGGGTCTACGACCGCTCGGGAAACGCGCTGGTCGGCGTGATCGACCGCACCACCCGCCAGTTCGGCCCGTTCGTGACCGACCCGAGCTGCTACTTCGACGCTGACACGCAGCGGTGGTTCAACGTCGTGCTGACCCTTGACGTCGACCCGGTCAGCGGGGACTTCCTTGGCCCGAACCACCTCGACCTCGCGGTGAGCACGACCTCCGACCCGACCGGGTCCTACACGATCTACCGCATCCCTGCCCAGGACGACGGCACCCAGGGCACGCCCAACCACAACTGCGCGGGCGGCCCGTGCCTCGGCGACTTCCCGCACCTCGGCGCCGACCGCAACGGCTTCTACATCACCACCAACGAGTACCCGTTCTTCGAGGACGGGTTCCACGCCGCCCAGCTCTACGCCCTGTCCAAGCGCGCGCTGGCCTCCGGCGCGGCGACGGTCTCGGTCACCCAGATCGACACCATCGGCGCCGTCGGCGGCAACCCGGGCTTCACCGTGTGGCCCGCGACCTCGCCCGCCGGCGGGTATGCCGACGACCTCGGCGGCACCGAGTACCTCCTCAGCTCCATGGCGGCCGAGGAGGCCAACGGCGACGGCACCGACAACCGCATCGCGTTGTGGGCGCTGTCCAACACCTCCTCGCTGAACAGCGCCAGCCCGGCGATCAACCTGCGCAACACCGTCCTCCCGGTGACCACCTACAGCGAGCCCCCCAAGGCCGACCAGAAGCCAGGCAGCATCCCGCTGGGCGATTGCATCAACGACACCACCACCCCGACGCCGGCGGGGATCGGCTGCTGGCGCCTGCTGTTCACCGCCGAGCCCGCACACAATGAGGTCGAGTCGCGCCTTGACGCCAGCGACACCCGCATGCAGCAGGTGGTCTTCGCCAACGGAAGGGTCTGGGGTGCGCTCGGCACCGCGGTCAGCGTCGGCGGCGCCACCAAGGCCGGCGTCGCGTTCTACAGTGGTGGCTCCCCGGATCTCCGCGAGCAGCCTGGGCGGCAGTCTCGTCAAGCAGGGCCAGTTCGGAATGGCAGGCAACCACCTGACCTACCCGAACCTCGGCGTGACCGCGAGCGGCCGGGGTGTCATCACCTTCACCCTGGTCGGCGCGGACCACTACCCGAGCGCCGCCTTTGCGGGCCTGGACGCGGCCAGCGGCGCGGGCCCCGTCCAGGTCGCCCGCGAGGGTCGTGGGCCGTCGGACGGGTTCACCAGCTACAAGGCGTTCGTCGGCAACCCGCCGAGGACACGCTGGGGCGACTACGGCGCGACCGCGGTCGACGGCAACAACATCTGGATCGCCTCCGAGTACATCGCCCAGACCTGCACCCTCACCCAGTGGCTGACGGCCCCGATCGGAGCCTGCGGCAACACCCGCACCTCCCTCGCCAACTGGGCCACGCGCATCAGCCTGGTCAAGCCATAGCGGTACGTCACGGGGCCGCCTCCACCGCTTGGAGGCGGCCCCGTCCGCTGGCGAGGTGCCGATTCCGACCGGGCTGAGAAGAAACTCTGGGCCTTGCCGGTTGCGAACGGTATGCTCCCCGAGGTCCCAACGAGGGGAGGAAGCCCAACGATGGCTCGTCGCGTAGGCATTCTTGTGGCGCTGTTGTCTCTTACGGCAGCTCTCACTTTCCCAACGCTCGCCAATGCTGTGTCGGCCGAGAGCAAGGTCTCGGTCGGCAGCCCTCCGACTCCGTACCTGCCCAACGGCGTCAACGAACCCGCACTGGCCATGGACGCCAACCATCCGGCGGTGCTGGCCGCCGGCGCCAATGACCTGGTCGACAACTCGCCGTGCAAGGGCAGCGACTGTAACCTGACCCCCGACATCGGCATCTCGGGGATCTACTTCTCGTTCGACAGCGGCGGGACCTGGACGCAGCCGACCTACAGCGGCCTGACCGCACAGAACGGCACCACTCACGTCGGCCCGATCCACACGCTGCCCAACTACTTCGAGAACGGGATGTCCTCGCACGGCGACCCGGCGCTGGCGTTTGGGCCCAAGCCCGGCCCCAACGGGTTCTCGTGGGCGAATGGCTCGCGGCTGTACTACGCCAACCTCGCCTTCCCGCTCACCGGCCAGATGCCGTTCAGCGGCTTCGTGGCGGCGACGGTGTCACGCACGGATGACGCGGCGGCGGCCGCGGCGGGTGACCAGAATGCCTGGAAGTACCCGGTGATCGTCACGCGCCAGAGCAACACGACGTTCAGCGACAAGGAGGACATCTGGGCTGACAACACCTCGTCCAGCCGTTTCTTCGGCAACGTCTACGTCTGCAACACCGCCTTCCGCAGCGTGAGCGGCCCGCCCGAGCCGATCATGCTCTCGGCCTCCTCCGACGGCGGCAGCACCTGGCGCCAGCGCCAGCTCAGCTCGGCCACCAACAACGCCCAGACCGGCGGGCGCCAGGGCTGCGCGGTGCGCACCGACTCGGCCGGCGTCGTCTACGTCGTCTGGGAGGGCGCTGACGTCCAGACCGGCCAGAGCGTCTTCTACCTGGCCCGCTCGTTCGACGGTGGCGACAACTTCGGGAAGCCCTTTGCGGTGGCCACCGTGCACGACGTCGGGGTGTTCGACCGGGTGTCGGGCCGGTTCGTGTTCGACGGGTTCGCGGGGACCCGCACCGACAGCTTCCCCAGCCTCAGCATCGCCAACGGCGCCCCGAGCGGCGCCGACGCCACCGACACCCTGGTGCTCACCTGGCCCGACGGTGCGATCAACCACGAGCAGGCGCTGGTGCAGACCTCGGCCGACCACGGCGTGACCTGGTCGACCCCGGTCAACGCCGCCGAGACCGGCGACCGTCCGGACAACCCGGCGGTGGCGATCTCACCCAACGGCACCGACGTGTACCTGGTCTACAACGGCTATCTGGACCCGTTCCGGACGACCACGGCCGACCCGCGGCGGATGCAGGGGGTCGCCCGCCACGCCGACATCGGAGCGGGTGGTGCGGTCGGCAGCTTCACGACGCTGCACCGAGGGGCGGTCGGCGACGCCAGAGGCTCGACCCGGACGCTCAACCGCGAGTTGATCTACGACTACCAGTTCGCCGCGGCCACCCGTGACTACGGGGCCGTGGTGTGGATCGACGCACGCGACGCCACCGTCTGCGACGCGGTGAACGCCTACCGGCAGTCCCTGATCAACGGGTCCCCGATCACTGCGCCGTCCCCGCTGACCGACTGCCCGCCCGACTTCGGCAACCTCGACATCTTCAGCGGCTCCTACCTCGACCCCACACCCTGACGCGACAGGTTGAGCTGGCCGCGGCCGCCCAGGCACCACGTCCTGGACGGCCGCGGCGGCTCTCCGTCGATGTGGACAGAGCGGAATTTGTGTAACAGCGCGAGCGGCCTGGGCGCTTTCCTGTTGAGGACCGGATCGACGTGATTGGGATCTTGGCTGCTGGATTCGGCTCGTTCAGGAACGCTGGCAGGCACCGGGAGGGCCGGAATGAAGCTGCTTCGGTCGATCACCACCTCGTTCGTCGTGCTCGTAACGTTCACGGGCACGTCGTTGCTCGGGGGAGCCAGTGGGGCTGCTACCGCCGCCCTGGCCGCGCCGGCCGCGACGAGCGTGAGCGCACCAATGGACGTGACGCGTGACCAGTTCGCCAACAACGAGGAGTCGCTTGGCATGAGCCCCGACGGCAGCCTGCTCGCCGGGGCGTGGAACGACTGGGAATTCAACGACGGCTGCGGCTTCAGCTACTCCACCAACGGCGGGACGAGTTGGGCGCCCGAGTCGTTCGTTCCCGGCCTGACCCAGTTCACCAACGACCCTGACGTCCCCGGCACCGGCAGCTTCGAGATCGCCGGAGACCCATCCGTCACCTACAACCCGAAGTTCGGCACCTTCGACGTGGTGTGCCAGTCGTTCAACGGCAGCCCGCCGTTCGAGATCCAGCTCATGGCCACCACCTTCGACCCCGTCAAGGCGAACCCGAACGCCGACGTGAACTTCAGCTACGGCACAGCCGTCGGCGGCGCCCCAGCGTGGACCACGCCCGTCCCGGTGGCCTCCGGCCACTCCAACGGCACCCAGAAAGGCGGCAACGGCCAGTTCCCCGACCATGAGAGCATCGCCGTGGACACCGGTCGCGGCGCGGGGCACCACTTCGGCCGCCTCTTCGTAACGTGGGCGCAGTTCAACGGCTTTGGTCGGTCACCGATCGATCTCGCCTACTCCGACGACGACGGGCACACCTGGACCGGCCCGATCCGCGTGAGCGACCAGGGCCACCAGTTCGACCAGGACGCACGACCCGCCATCGGCCCGGACGGCTCGGTCTATGTCACCTGGGTCAACGGGCCCAACGAGACCAGCTTGAAGAACAACGTGGTCATGGCGGCCAGGTCCACCGACGGCGGCAACACCTGGAGCCCGAGCTTCACCGCCGCGGCGATCGTCGCGCCGATCCCCGGGCGGCTCCCGAACTCCCAGTACCGGGTATTCACCGACGCGTGGTCCACCGTGGACCAGGCCAGCGGCAAGCTGGTCATCGGCTACACCGACCAGAAGAGCGGCGCCGCCAACATCTACGCGGTGCACACCCTGACCCCCGGCGACCTTTCGAGCTGGAGCGCGCCCGTCCGCGTCAAGGCGAGCGCCAACCAGCAGTTCTTCCCATGGCTGTCGTCGGCACCAGGCGGGAGGGTGGATCTCGTCTTCTACGACCGCGCCTGCGACCCCGCCGACACCCGGAACTGCGTGACGCTGGCCTCAACCTCGGACTCCGGCCAGACGTGGGGCATCACGCCGCTGACCCAGGAGGGCTTCGACGGCGACGCCTTCCAGGCCTGCCTGGCGTTCGTCGAGCCGCCGGACTGCGGGAGCTTCTTCCTTGGCGACTACATCGCGGTGGCCTCAACCGACAGCGTCGCCCAGGTGCTGTGGACCGGCAACGGGCCGCACGCCATGGACGTGTTCAGCCAGCGCGCCAGCTTCTGACACGCGCCGGCTTCTGACGCCGCTGGCAGGACCGCGCCTTCGCACCCGGCGGGGTCCTGCCAGATTCTGGCGAACGCTGTCAACGCCGCTTCGAGGATGCCAGCCTGGTTGCCCTGGAGCCCGTGGCATGTGTGCGGTAGGTGGCATGTTTGCGGGGAGTAGGTGGTGGTACCTGCACCGGTCGTTGCATCGGACTCACCATCCGCAACCAGACACCTCTCCAGGAGGGACCGCATGCCCGCGGACGACAACGCCATCACGACGCCGAACCGGTCGGTCGAGGCCGGCAATGGTGTGACCTACGCGTACCGGCGGTTCGGCAACGCCGCGGCCGGCCAGCCGCCGCTGGTGCTGCTGAAAGGAAACCAGCATGACGACGGTGCCCGCCTCCCAGATCCTCCCTCGCGGCGGTTGAACGGACCGGGTGAAGAACGATGCCCAGGCAGGAACCACCAGGCGTGGTGACGAAGGCCAGTGCAAGGCCTGTACCGGCCACCCTGGAACGCCTCCAGGATGCCGACAGTCTGCGGTCCACGTTCCTGGCCTTCTTCGCCGAGCGGGGTCACGTCATCGTCCCGAGCGCCTCCCTCATCCCCGAGGGCGACCCCTCGGTCCTGTTCACCACCGCCGGCGTGCACCCGCTCCTGCCGTACCTGCTCGGCCGGCCCCACCCCGCCGGCAAGCTGCTCGCCGACTGCCAGAAGTGCCTGCGGACGACCGACATCGCCGAGGTCGGCGACAGCACGCACCTGACCTTCTTCGAGATGCTCGGGAACTGGTCGCTGGGCGCCTACTTCAAGCGGGAGGCGATCACCTGGAGCCACGAGCTCCTCACCCGCGACGACCTCCTCGCGATCCCGCCGCGGCGGCTGTGGATCAGCGTCTTCGCCGGGAACCAGGCCACGCCCGCCGATGAGGAGTCCGCCGGCATCTGGCGCATGCTGGGGATCCCCGCCGAGCGGATCGTCTACCTCCCCGAGGAGCACAACTGGTGGGAGCTGGGGCCCGAGGGCCCCTGCGGCCCCGACACCGAGGTCTTCGTCGACACCACCGGCGACGCCTGCGAGCTGGGCGACGCCGACTGCCTGCCCGGCACGTGCGACTGCGGACGGTTCGTGGAGGTCTGGAACAACGTGTTCATGATCTTCGAGCGCCGTAGGGGCGAGCTGCTCCCGCTGCCACAGGCCAACGTCGATACCGGCATGGGTCTCGAGCGGATGTTGACCGTCCTGGCCGGCGTTGGCAGCGTCTACGAGACCGCGCCGCTCGATGCCATCCACGAACACATCGCCAGCCTCAGCCCCACGACGGTCGACGAGCGCACCCGGAGCCCCGAGCTGGCCAGGGCGCTGCGAATCCTCACCGACCACCTGCGCAGCGCCGTGTTCATCCTCGGCGACCAAGGCGGCGTCCTGCCGAGCAATCAGGGTCGAGGCTACGTGCTGCGCCGTCTCATCCGCCGTGCCGTGCGCGCCTGCCAGACGCTGCGGATCGATCCAGAGCGCTGGGCGCGGACAGCCGAGCTGGTGATCGATCGCTACGGCTCGGTCTACCCGGAGCTCCCCGAGCACGCCGACCGGATCTCCAACGGGATCATCCGCGAGGTCGAGCGGTTCGAGGGGACGCTGCGCCGCGCCACCGCGAAGCTGCGGCGAGAGATCGCGCGTCTGCAGGCCGAGGGCGGCGACCGCATCCCCGCCGAGGTAGCCTTCCACCTGTACGACTCCGATGGCCTGCCCATCGAGTTCACCAGCGAGATCGCTCGCGAAGCAGGGTTCGACGTGGACGTCGACGGCTTCGAGCGGCTCTTCGCCCAGCATCGGCAGCGCTCGCGACAGCAACCCGACCGATCGGCCGGCGTGTAGCCCGAACTTCCCTTCCAGGAGGCATCCGTGCCCGAGCTCCAGGTCCAGCTCCCCGACGGCTCCGTTCGGCAGGTTCCCGCCGGCACGACCCCGGCCGAGTTGCTGGACACCACGGACGCGGTGGCCGCGCTGGTCGACGGGGAGCCGTGGGATCTCGGGCGCGGCTTGGACCGTGACGCCGCCCTGCGCGCCGTGCCCGCCGCCAGCGAGCAGGGCCGGGCCGTGGTACGCCACTCCACCGCGCATGTCCTCGCCCAGGCCGTCACCGATCTGTACCCGCAGGCGATGTACGCCATCGGGCCGCCGACCGAGGACGGCTTCTACTACGACTTCGACGTGCCGGAGCCGTTCATCCCCGAGGACCTGGAGCGCATCGAGGCGCGCATGCGCGAGATCGTCGCCGAGGGCCAGCCATTCCGGCGTGAGGAGCTGTCCCGCGACGACGCCCTGCGCCGGTTCGCCGACCAGCCATACAAGCGCGAGATCATCCAGGCAACCGACGAATCGGAGGGGGCCGTCTCGGTGTACGCCAACGATGGCTTCGCCGACCTCTGCCGAGGGCCCCACGTTCCCAGCACCGCCGCGATCCCGGCGTTCAAGCTGCTGCGGGCGGCAGGGGCGTACTGGCGCGGCGACGAGTCCCGCCAGCAACTTCAGCGGATCTACGGGACCGCCTGGGAGTCCGCGGAGGCGCTGGCCGACCACCTGCACCGGCTGGAGGAGGCGGAACGGCGCGATCACCGCCGGCTCGGCCTGGAGCTGGACCTGTTCCACTTCCCGCCGGAGATCGGCAGCGGCCTGCCGGTTTTCCATCCCAAGGGCGGGCTGGTCCGGATGCTCATGGAGGACTACGCCCGAGCCGAGCACGAGGCGGCCGGCTACTCCTTCGTGTGGACCCCGCACCTGGCCAAGTCCACCCTGTTCGAGACGTCGGGGCATCTCGAATGGTATGCGGACAGCATGTACCCTCCGATGGAGCTCGAGGGGGCGCAGTACCACCTCAAGCCGATGAACTGCCCCATGCACATCCTGATCTACCGGTCCCGCGGACGGTCGTACCGGGAGCTGCCCCTGCGGCTGTTCGAGTTCGGGACGGTCTACCGCTACGAGCGGTCTGGCGTGATCCATGGGCTTGCCCGGGTGCGGGGCATCACCCAGGACGATGCCCACATCTTCTGCGCCCGCGAGCAGTTGGCCGGCGAGCTGGCCAGCCTGCTCGAGTTCGTGCTGCGCCTGCTCCGCACCTTCGGGCTGACGGAGTTCGAGGCTGAACTGGCGACCCGGCCGGAGAAGTTTGTCGGCACTGTAGAGGAATGGGACCAGGCCGAGGCCGCGCTGCGGGACGCGCTGAAGGCGTCGGGCCTGAGCTACGTCGTGGCCGAAGGCGAGGGCGCCTTCTACGCGCCCAAGATCGACGTGCACATCCGTGACGCGATCGGACGCCGCTGGCAGATGTCGACATTGCAGGTCGACTTCCAACTTCCGCACCGTTTCGGCCTGGAGTACACCGGGGCTGACAACGCTCGCCACCGCCCGTTCATGATCCATCGGGCGCTGTTCGGCTCCGTCGAACGATTCCTGGCCGTCGTGCTGGAGCATTACGCCGGCGCGCTGCCGCCATGGCTGGCACCGGTCCAGGTCCGGCTGATCCCGATCGCCGACCGGCACCTGCCCTACGCGGCGGTCGTGGCCGACGCCCTCCGGGCCGCCGGCCTGCGCCCGGAGGTCGACAGCTCGAGCGGCCGGATGCAGGCGAAGGTTCGCGACGCCCAGCTCGCCAAGGTTCCGTACATCCTGGTGCTCGGCGACCGCGACGAGCAAGCCGGGGCGGTGAGCGTGCGCCTGCTCGACGGCTCGGAGCGGCGCGCCGTCCCGCTGGCCGACTTCGTCCAGCACCTGGCGGCGACGGTGGCGGCCAAAGATCAGGCGAGCCTCCCACCGGGCGGCCGAGCGGTCGCGGCACGGCGGTAGTATCGCGAAGACCGTAACCACCGCGAGATCGGCGAGGTGCCCGGCTGCCATGGCGTATCAGGGTGGGATCTTCGATGTGGACGGTGTCCTGGTCGACTCGCCGCACGAGCTGGCCTGGCGTGAGGCGCTCAAGGACCTGATGGAGGGCGACTGGCGCGACATCGGCGACCAGACGAGCTACACGCCCGAGCGGTTCACCCCGGCGGTGTACCAGCAGGTGATGGCCGGAAAGCCGCGGATGGCCGGCGCCCGGGCCGCACTGGAGCACTTCGGGGTGCCCGATGTCGACCGCCGGGTCGAGCAGTACGCGGCGGCCAAGCAGCAGCAGATCCTCAGGCTGATCGAGGAGGGCCGGTTCGTGGCCTTCCCCGACGCGCTGCGGTTCATCCTGGCCGTCAAGGCGATGGGAATTCGGGTGGCGGCGGCCTCCTCGTCCAAGAACGCCAAGCTCTTCCTCGAGCGGATCCGGCTGGACACCTTCGCCGCCGAGCAGCGGCTGGACTACGACTTCATCCGTCCAGGGATGACCCTGGAGGAGCTGTTCGACGCCGACACCTCCGGCCGGGACTTCCCGCGCGGCAAGCCGGACCCGATGATCTTCCTCACCGCGGCCGATGAGCTGGGCGTTCGCCCGGGCGCCTGCTTCGTGGTCGAGGACGCCGCCAGCGGGGTCCAGGCGGCCAAGGCCGGAAACATGGCCGCGCTCGGGGTGGCCCGCCTCGGCGACCAGGAGCTGCTGGCCAGGGCGGGCGCCGACCTGGTCGTGACCACCCTGGACGACGTCTCCCTCCGAGCGCTCGCCGATGGCCGCCTGCGAGAGCGGCGAGCCGCCGCGGAGCTCCGGCGGCGGCACACCGAGCGCCCGCCGAGCGTCTGGACGCTGGTCTACGACAGCTTCGACCCCGCCCGGCAGGGGCTGCGCGAGGCGCTGTGCGCGCTGGGCAACGGCTACTTCGTGACCCGCGGGGCGCTGCCGGAGGCCCGCGCAGACGGGGTCAACTACCCCGGCACCTACGTGGCCGGCCTCTACAACCGGCTGGTCACCGAGATCGCCGGCCGCAAGGTCCAGAACGAGGACCTGGTCAACCTCCCCAACTGGCTGGTGCTGCAATTCCGTGTCGCCGGCGGGGCGTGGTTCGACGTCGGGCAGGCCGACGTCCTGGAGCACCGCTTCGAGCTGGACCTGCGCCATGGGACGCTCATCCGGCACCTGGCGTGGCGGGACGACCAGGGCCGGCGGACCAGCATGGTGCAACGCCGGTTCGTGTGCATGAAGGACGAGCATCTCGCCGGGCTGGAGACCACCTTCACGGCCGAGAACTGGTCGGGGACGCTGGAGGTCCGCTCCGGGCTGGACGGCAGGGTGGTCAACGCGGGGGTCAAGCGCTACCGCGACCTGAACGGTCGCCATCTGGCGGTGCTTGGCCAGGCCGAGGTGGACTCCGAGACGGTCGACCTGCAGGTCGAGACGACCCAGTCGCACGTGCGGGTCGCGCTGGCGGCCCGCACCAGGCTGCTGCGCGACGACCTGACCATCCAAGCCGACCGGCGGCTGGTCACCGAGCCCGGGTTCGTCGCCCACCAGCTCGCCCTCGAGCTGCGGCAGGGACGCCCGGCGACCGTGGAGAAGATCGTCGCCCTCTCCACCTCCAGGGACCGGGCAAGTTCCGAGAGCCGCGCCGACGCGCGGCTGCTGGTGGCGGGCGCCGAGGACTTCGAGCAGTTGCTGACCCGCCACGAGAGTGCCTGGGACAGCCTCTGGAACCGCTTCGACATCCAGCTGGACAGCGCCAACGAATGGACCGAGACGGTCCTGCACCTGCACATCTTCCACCTGCTGCAGACCATCTCGCCCCACACCCTCCGCCTGGACGTCGGCGTGCCCGCGCGCGGCTGGCATGGGGAGGCCTACCGAGGCCACATCTTCTGGGACGAGATGTTCATCTTCCCGTTCTTCAACTTCCAGCGGCCGATCCTGGCCAGCGCGCTGCTGGAGTACCGGCACGCCCGCCTCGGGACGGCCAGGGCAGCGGCCCGGACGGCCGGGTTCGCCGGCGCGATGTTCCCGTGGCAGAGCGGCTCCAACGGGCAGGAGGAGACGCAGCAGCTGCACCTCAACCCGCAATCAGGGCGCTGGCTGCCCGACAGCTCCCACCGGCAGCGGCACGTCAACATCGCGATCGCCTACAACGTCTGGCAGCACTACATGGTCACCGGGAGCACCTCGTTCCTGCGCTTTTCCGGTGGCGAGCTGCTGGTCGAGATCGCACGCTTCTGGGCCAGCATCGCCACCTACAACCGGGACGAGGACCGCTACGAGATCCACGGGGTCATGGGCCCCGACGAGTACCACGAGGGCTACCCGGACTCCGACGAGCCCGGCCTGCGCAACAACACCTATACCAATGTCATGGCGGTCTGGGTGCTCCAGCGAGCGCTGGAGGCATTGGAGGAGCTGCCGCCCCACTACCGGCAGGAGCTGGTCCAGGAGCTGACGATCCGCGACGACGAGCTGGACCGTTGGCGCGACATCACCCGCAAGATGAAGGTCGTCTTCCACCCCGACGGCGTGCTGACCCAGTTCGAGGGCTACCAGCAGCTCCAGGAGTTCGACTGGAAGGGCTACCAGGACAAATACGGCAACATCCAACGGCTGGACCGGGTCCTGGAGGCCGAAGGCGACAGCACCAACCGCTACAAGGTCTCCAAACAGGCCGACGTGCTGATGCTGCTGTTCCTGCTGTCCCGCGACGAGCTGCGGGCGCTGCTGGCCGAGCTCGGCTACCAGGTCAGCGAGGAGCAGGTCGGCCGGACCGTCAGCTATTACCTGGAGCGAACCTCGCACGGCTCCACCTTGAGCGGGGTGGTGAGCGCTTGGGTGCTGGCCCGCTACCAGCCAGAGCAGGCCTGGGAGTTCCTGCTGCGTGCGCTGGAGAGCGACGTCGCCGACGTCCAGGGCGGCACCACCGCCGAAGGCATCCACCTGGGCGCGATGGCCGGCACGGTCGACGTGGTGCTGCGCTGCCTGACCGGGATGCGGGCGCGTGGCCAGGTGCTCCGGTTCGACCCGGCCCTGCCGCCGGAGGTCAAGCAGCTCCGCTTCAGCGTGCACTACCGCGGCCACCGGCTCGACGTCACCTTCGCCGAGGACCACATATGGATCAGCTCACGCCCCGGCAGGGCCGCACCCATCAAGGTCCTCGTCCGGGACGAGGTCATCGAGCTTCAGGCGGGCGCGCAGACGGAGTTCGAGTTGCGCGAGTAGGGTCGTCCGTCGGAGCAGGGAGGCGACGATGCGGGTCACAAGCATCGGTTGGGCAGGCACAAGGACGGGCGGCTACGACGGCATGGTGGACTTTCTCATCTCTGTGCTGGGGCTGACTCTGACGCATCAGGAGCAAGACTTCGCCGTCCTCGACCTGCCCTCCGGCGACAAGTTCGAGGTGTTCGGCCCCAGCGATCAAGACCACCAGCACTTCACCACCGGTCCGGTGGTCGGCTTCGTGGTCGAGGATCTGCCCGCCGCCGTGGCGGAGCTGGAGCAGGCCGGCGTGGAGCTCCTCGGCGGGCACGTCGACGAGCATGGAGCGGGCTGGCGCCACTTCCGCGCGCCCGACGGCAACGTCTACGAACTCAGCACCGGGTAGCGAGATCGCGGCGAGGTTTGGCCGATGACCATTCCAGACGCTCAGCCCAGCGGTCGCGTGTCCCCCGCAGCCGCGGCTCGGATCCTGGCGGCCCGGGACCCGGTCGTCGCCCGCCTGGTGACGGAGGCGGGTCTACCCCGCCTGCGTCGCTCCCAGGAGTCGCATTTCGCCGCGCTGCTCCGGGCGATCGTCTACCAGCAGCTCGCCGGCGCGGCAGCCGCCGCGATCCACCGCCGGTTGATCACCGCCCTCGACGACGACGTACGGCCTGAAGGGCTGATCGCCCTTTCTGACGAGTCCCTTCGAACGGTCGGCTTGTCCGCCAACAAGACTGCGTCGGTGCGGGACCTGGCGACCAAAGTCCTCGACGGGACGGTCGTCCTGTCCCCTCGAGGGCTGTCCCGGCAACCTGACGAAGAGATCATCGCCCGGCTGTCGACCGTTCGGGGCATCGGTCGTTGGACGGCCGAAATGTTCCTCATCTTCCAGCTCCGTCGCCTCGACGTCTGGCCGACCGGCGACCTGGGGGTGCGCCGCGGCTACGGACTGGCGTGGAAGATCCCGATGCCCAGCGCGCGGGAGCTCCAACCGCTCGGCGATCGGTACCGCCCCTACCGGTCGGTGCTGGCCTGGTATTGCTGGCGCGCCGCCGAGCTGTACGCCGGGGCCGCCGACAGCGCGCTGACCCGATAAGCGCCTCGTGCGACCAACGCGGGCGGCCTCTGGTAGCGTGCCGGCCAGCATGGCAAGCGTAAGGATGCGGCCACGCAGGCGGCGGCCGCACCGGCACGGGCGTCTTCGGCGCGCGCGCCCACCACGCGCTCGGGGAGGCCGGGATCGCGGCGCTCCTGCCGCCCGACGGGCGATCGGACACCGGCATGGTCGTCGGGCTGGTCGAGCCGGACGGGGAGCGCACGTTCGTGACCGCGCCAGGGGTCGAGGCCCGCCTGGCGCCGGATGACCTGCGGGCGCTGCCGCTTCGCGCCGGCGACGCCGTCTACGTCTCCGGCTATGACCTGGTCTACGCGGTCTCAGGCCTGTCCCTGGAAGGATGGCTGCCAGGGCTTGCCGACGACCTGCTGGTGGCCATCGATCCCGGCCCGCTGGTCGCCGACATCCCGGCCCATCGGCTGGAGTGGGTGCTTGGCCGCACCGACCTGTTGAGCCTGAACGCCTTCGAGGCGGCCACGCTGTCGGGCCTCCAGGACCCGGGCCCGGCCACCGGCCCCACCGCCACGGAACTCCAGACGGCCCTCGAGTACTGACTGGGCCGAAGGCGCTGCCACGGCACGTCAGGAGGTGGAGTCGAGCCACTCCTCGAACGTGGGGCCGGCGAGGATGGCGTCCGGGCCGGGCAGCAGGGCGCCGCTCTCGTAGAGCTCGCCGTCGGGGTCGGCCGGGTCGCTCACGCTCTCGATCTTCACCGGGTCGCCGCGCCGCACCGCGAGCAGTGTCGCTATGTCGAGGAGGCTCTCCTCGCGTGGGCCAGCGACCTCCAAGATCGGCGCCCCGGCCGATCCCGGTGCGGGCGCCGAGTCCGGTTCGGTGGCCAGGTCGGCGAGGACTTCGGCCACAGCCCTGGCCGCGACGAGCTGCGTGCGCATCCTGGGCACGTAGGCCACCTCGCCCTGCCTTCCCCACTCCAGGAGCTGCTCGACGAACTCGTGGAACTGCGCCGCGCGCAGGATTCGCACCGGGATCGGGCCCGACAGGTGGGCCCGCTCGTGGGCGACCTTCGCCGCGCCGTACCCCCCGGTGAACCGGTCGCACGCGATGATGGACACCACCACCATCCGCCGCACACCGGCCCGCTCGCCGGCCTCGTGCAGGTTGCGGGCCGCGGCGGTGAAGAACGCCGTGGCCGCCTCCTCTTCAGCCGAGGGCCCGGTGGCCGCGTCGATGACTGCCTCCACGCCTGCCAATGCCGCGTCCAGGCCGTCCCCCGTGACCACGTCCACTCCCTGTGAACGCGACATCGGCACGACCTCGTGCCCCCGCTCCTGGAGCACGTCGACGATATGACGGCCGACCCTCCCGGTCGCCCCCGCCACCGCGATCTTCCTGCGTGCTTGCATGATCCATTTCCTCCAAGACGCCTTCAGGTGCTGTTCCCGTCGCTGATCTGACACCACGCGATGGAGGAATGTGACCGACCGTCAAGGGCCGAAGCTGTCGACGAGCGCGGTGGCCAGCTCCTGGGCGAGGTGACCGTCGGGGTCCAGGTCGGGGTCGAAGATGGTGACCTCCGCCCCGACGGCGAGGTCGGAGGCGGTGAGCGCCCGCAGCAGGGTGATCAGCTCCTGGTAGTCGAGGCCGTCCGGTTCTGGGCTGTCGACCGCTGGCATGACCTCGCGGTCCAGCACGTCGACGTCGACGTGGATCCAGAAGCCGTCCAGGCCACGGCCCTCCAGGACGGCCAGGGCGGCGGCCGCGGCCGCGGCGGCGCCGGCGCGGCGGATCTGGTCGGCGCCGATCACGGTGATCGCGGTCGTGGTGGTGACGTCCTGGTACCAGGCGGGGTCAGGGTCGTGGTGGCCGAGGGCGACCACATCGGCGTCCCGCAGCAGCGGCCGGCGACCTTCGAGGTCGGCCAGCGGCTCGGGACCCCGGCCGGTGACCACTGCCAGGTCCTCACCGGCGACGGCGGAGAGCTGCTCGCTGTTGCCGGGGTGCCGGAAGTCCAGGTGGCCGTCGAGGTAGGCGAGGCCGTAGCGGCCGCGGCGGCGCAGGGCCAGCATCGCGCCGAGCAGGATGCTGCAGTCGCCGCCCAGCAGGACGGGGAACCCGCCGGCGTCCAGCACCTCGCCGAGCCGGTCGGCGACCTTCACCGAGTAGCCAGCGATCGCCAGGCCGTTGCGGGTGCCAGTGGTGTCGCGGTCCGGAGTGTAGCTGGGCGGCGAGACCCGACCGCCGTCGGTGGCATCCAGCCGTGCCACGATCCCCTCTTGTCGAAGCGCCTGCGGGAGGCGCCAACAACCTGGGATCGTGTCCGGCGAAGGCGGCCGTAGCCCGAGGTTCGATGGGGCGTCGACCACGACGGCGCTGCGTTGTGGCGGCATGCTCTGGCTCCTCTCGGCCATTTAGACACCATCTATCTAGGTATGATGGTGACAGAGCCGACGGCCGAGCGCCACTCATTCGCGCTGTGGTTCCGGGTCCAGGTTCAGGTGGGCGAGGGCGGCGCGCACGCGGGCGGCGGAGACCAGGTTGCCCTTCTCCTCGTAGAGGCGGAGCGCCCGGTCCAGGGCGGCGGCAGCCTCGCCGGGCCGGCCCTGCGCCCGCAACGCCTCGGCGAGGACCACCTGACCCTCGGCCTGCAGATCCAGCTCGTCGGTGTCGGCCGCCAGCGCCACCGCGTCGCGCACCAGGCGCTCGGCGTCGTCGGCCCGTCCTTTCGCAAGCAGGAGCTGGGCCCTGATGAGCAGCAGGCGGAACTGGGTATCGATGTCGCCGTCGGCCGTCATGCTCGACGCCGTCTCGACGTACCGCTCGGCCTCGGCATGGCGGCCCTGAGCTTCGAGCGCGGAGGCGAGCATGGCGGCGACCGCAGGCAGGTAGGCGCGGTCGCCGGCCAGCATCTCCACGTAGCCGGCCATCTGCGCGCTCCCGCCCACCATCAGCTTGCGCCCGATCTCCTCCATGGTCGCCCGGTGGCGGGCGATGAGCGTTCTGGCGGCCTCGAAGTCGCCGGTCATCGCCCGCAGGCCGGCCAACCCCTTCAACGCGTAGGCCTCGAGGTCCCGACGGCCCCCAGCCTGGGCCAGGATGGCCTCGGTGCGGCGGATGCCCTCCGGCACGGGCGTGCGTCCCCATGCGGCGGAGACGGCGAGGTGGCCGAGGCCGGCGGCCTCGTCCGACGTCTCCCCGGCGCGCCGCGCGTGCTCGACGGCGCGCTCCGCGGCCGCCTCGCTGGCCGCGATGTGGAGACGTGCCAGGTGCGCCTCGGCGAGCAGCCGCCAGGTCTTGGCGAGCCCGGCATCATCGCCGAGCCCCTCGAAGACCGGGACCAGCCGCTCGACGTCCCCGATGGTGTCCGCCAGCCACCCCTCGCCCTCGGCGTGGTACCGCAGCCAGAACCGTCCCAGCTCGGCGTGGGCCTCCCCGCGGCGGTCGCCGGTGGCGCGGGCCAGGTCGCTGGCCTGCGAGAGGATCCGCGCCGCCTCGGCCAGTCTGCCGCTGTCGGTGAGCGCTCTGGCGAGGTTGGGGAGCAGCGCCAGGCGCCTGGGGTCGGTGTCGGGCAGCAGCGCGGCGGCGCGGCCGAGCAGGTTGGTCGCCGCCGGGACGTCGACCCGCGCGAAGGCGCGGTTGCCGGCCCCGCGCCGCGTCCGCGACCGGCCCTTCGTGCGCCTCGTCGGGCCGACCGTCTGGTCGACCCTGGCGCTGACGGTCCGGGCCGACGGCTCCAGCGACTTCGAGCTGGTGGGGGCCAGCTCGTTCCCCCGCCACTGGATCTACGACCGGACCTGCCGGCTCGCGGCAAAGACCGGGCTGATCGACTTTCGGAGCTGGTACGCGCAGGCGTCGCCGGAGCACAGCCCGTGGGGGGACGAGGAGTCGCCGGCGATCGTCACCGCGGTGGAGAGCGCCATGGAGCGCGACCTGTCGCTGCTGATCCTCGGGACCGACCCGCCGTTCATGAAGCTCCTGCCTGGCGAGACGCTGGTCGAGCAGGGAGCGCCGGGCGAGGAGCTGTTCCTGCTGTTCGACGGTGTGCTGGCGGTCGAGCGGGACGGCGAGACCATCGCCGAGGTCGGGCCGGGCGCCATCCTCGGCGAGATGGCGCTGCTCGAGGGCGGGAGGCGGACGGCGACGCTGCGAGCGGTGACGGCGTGCCGGGTCGCGATCGTCCCCAGCGACCGCGTCGACCACCGGCGGTTCGAGGAACTGGCCGGGGGTCGCAAGCAGGAGGGCGAGGCTCAGGGCTGAGCCGGCGCCGCCGCCCTGCACGGCCAGGACCCTGGGCCGAACGCCACCTGGCGGGGTGACCTTCGGCCCTGATGGGAATCTAGGATGGCTCGATGAACCGCACCGACGAGCCGAGAAGGAGCTCGCGATGAGCAGCTTGCCGATCGGTGAGTACGGCCTGCTGTCGGACTGCCGTTCGGCGGCGCTGGTGAGCCGGGAGGGCTCGGTGGACTGGCTGTGCTTCCCGCGTTTCGACGCCCCGGCGGTGTTCGCCCGCCTGCTCGACCAGGACGCCGGCCATTTCTCGATCCGGCCGGCCGGAAAGTTCCAGGCCTCGCGTGCCTACCTCGACCAGACGATGGCGCTGCAGACCACGTACACCACCTCGACCGGCACGGCGGTGCTGACCGACGCGATGGCGGTGGGCCGCAACGACCGCGGCCACGACCTGGGCGCCGGCTCCCCCGGCGTGCTGGTGCGGCGCATCACCTGCACCCAGGGCACGCTCGAGGTCGAGGTCAGCTACGCTCCGCGGCCGGAGTACGGCCTGATCCACCCGATCCTGGAGGCGGTCCCCGGTGCCCTGGCGGCCAGGGGCGGCGCCGACCGGCTGCTGCTCTCAGCCCCGATCGACTTCCGGGTCGACGGTGCCACCGCCAGCGCGCGCCTGCGGCTGGAGCCCGGTCAGACGGCCGGCTTCGCGTTGCATCACGGGCGCCTGTGGGAGCCGGGCCTGACCGCCTGGGACCAGGACCAGATCGCCGCGCGCCTGGACGACACGCTGGAGGCCTGGCGCTCCTGGTCGGCCATCCATCAGACCTACGAGGGACCCTGGAAGAAGCTGGTGCACCACTCCGGCCGGGTGCTGCAGGCGCTCACCTTCCAACCGACCGGGGCCATCGTCGCCGCGCCCACCACCTCGCTGCCTGAGACGGTCGGCGGCGAGCGCAACTGGGACTACCGCTACACCTGGGTCCGGGACGCGTGCCTCACCATGGAGGCCCTGTGGGTGGCAGCCTGCCCGGACGAGGCCAACAGGTTCTTCGGGTTCCTGGCCGACGCCGCCGCCTCCCAGCTCCAGCGCGGGCTCGACCTCCAGATCATGTTCGGGATCGGCGGAGAGCGCGACCTCTCCGAGAGGGAGCTCCCCCACCTGCGAGGCTGGCGGGACAGCCGGCCGGTGCGGGTCGGCAACGGCGCCTGGAACCAGCGCCAGCTCGACGTGTACGGCGAGCTGCTCGGGGCCGCGCAGCGGCTGGTCGCGCAACTGGGTGAGATCGACCCGGTCATCCGCAGCTTCCTGATCACCGCGGCCGACACCGCCGCCGTGCGCTGGAAGGAGAAGGATCAGGGCATCTGGGAGATCCGCGGCGAGCCGCGCGACTTCCTGTACTCCAAGCTGATGTGCTGGGCCGCGCTGAACCGCGCGATCGACCTGGCGACCCAGTTGGGTGCCGAGGAACGTGTCCAGGAATGGGCCGCCGCACGCGAGGAGATCCGCGCGGCCATCCTGGAGCACGGCTGGAACCAGCAGGCCGGCGCCTTCACGCAGGCATTTGGGAGCGACGACCTGGACGCCTCCAGCCTGATGCTGGCGATCACCGAGTTCCTGCCCGGCGACGACCCGCGCATGAAGGCGACCATCGATGCCACCGCCGCCCGGCTCACCGACGAGCGCGGCCTGGTCTATCGCTACCTTGCCCACGACGGCCTGGAGGGCGAGGAGGGCACCTTCCTGCTGTGCACCTTCTGGCTGGCGCAGGCACAGGCACTGGCCGGCGAGCTCGACCAGGCCAGAGCCACCTTCGAGCGGGCGGTGGCGGCGATCAACGACCTCGGACTGCTCGCCGAGGAGGTCGACCCGGGTGGAGCCGAGATGATCGGCAACTACCCGCAGGCGTTCAGCCACATCGGCCTGGTCAACGCCGCCTGGGCCATCTCCCAAGCGGAGGAGCGCTCGCGCCGCCCTGCCCCGGCGACGTCGGCCGGAGGGAGTTGAGGCGTCGCAGCGCTCCTCCAATCCCGCCGCGCGGCGCGCCAGCTCGATGTCGGCGACCGCGCCGTGACCGAGGAGGTCGTGCAGGACGCCCGGCTCGGGGTCCTCCGGCAACTGGATCGGTTCGAGGGCCGATCCACACTCGAGACGTCGATGGCGGACAGGAAAGGAAGGCCGAGATGAGCACGCCACAGCCTGGCGGCAGGTTCCCGGACCTGGAATTGCCCGACCATGCCGGCAACCGCCGAAGCCTTTCGGAGCTGGCCGCCGGCGACCCGCTCTACCTCAACTTCTACCGCGGGTTCTGGTGTCCCAAGGAGCAGGCCTTCTTCCGCCGCTTGGTGCGCCTGCAGGATGAAGCCGAGGTCGCCTACACCCGCTTCGCCTCTGTCAGCGTCGACCCGCCCGAGGTGGCGGCCGCGTTCCGGGCCGGCGTCGGGGCGCGCTGGACCTTCCTGTCCGATACCGATCGGCGGCACCAGGCCCAGCTCGACCTGCTGGAGACGACCGACACCGTGCACCGGCCGTATCTGCCGGCATCCTTCCTGCTGTTCCCCGATCTGCTGGTCCACCGGGCCTGGAACGGCTACTGGTACTGGGGGCGCCCGACCGACGAGGAGCTGCGCCAGGGCTTCCGCTCGGTCACCCGGCAGATCCGCCCCGACTGGGAGGTCCCTCGCCGGTGAGCTGGTGCTGGTTCGCTCACCTGGAGAGGGACGGCTCGAACGTCGAGGGTGCGCTGGCCAGCGCCACCGCGCTCGACCTGGCCGGCCGGCCTGTCGGGCTGCTGGTGGCGTGGCCGCGCGGCCGCAAGCCGACCAGGACTGCCACCCGCATGGACGTGCGGCTGGTCGATCCGGCCGGCCCGCCGGCCTGGGTGTCGCTGGTGCTGGTGCCTCCCGAGCTGGCCCCGCTGTTCGATGATCCGGCGGTGTCCCAGGCGATGCGGGCGGTGCTGGCCGGGCCGGCGTTCGCGGCCGCCTCGACGCTGGTCCGCGACGCCGTCCACTTCGCCGGAGCGGTGACGGTCGACCACAGCGACCGTCCGGACCGGCTGGCCGACGACCCGTTCGCCCGCCTGCACCCAGCGCGGATCGTGCGGGTGGAGTCGGGCCTGTTCGGTCATGTCCCGCCGCCGCCCGGGCCCGCCATCCAGCGCTACGCCGGCAAGCCGTGGCCGGTGCCCGGGTTCGACAACGGCTGATCAGGCGTTGCTGGCCTGCTCGCTGACGCGCCGGCGGACGTCGTCCATGTCCAGCGCCTTGGCCTTGCCGATCAGGTCCTCGAGGGCGGCCTCGGGAAGCGCGCCCGGCTGCGCGTACAGCACGATATTGTCGCGGATGACCATCAACGTCGGGATCGACATGATCCCGAACGCGCCGGCCAGCTCCTGCTGCGCCTCGGTGTCGACCTTGCCGAAGACGATGTCACCGTGTCGCTCCGCGGCCCGCTCGAACACCGGCGCGAACCACCGGCACGGCCCGCACCAGGCGGCCCAGAAGTCGACCAGGACCATGTCGTTGCCGCTGGTGACCTCGTCGAAGTTCTCTCTGGTCAGCTCAACTGTCGCCATCACAATGCACCCTTCAAGCTCTGAGATACCCCCAGGGGTATGAACGGGCGCGACGGAGCATCCATTCCTCTCCCCGGCTGAGCTGACGAGCTGTTCCACGACTTGACGGCGAGGATGCCGACATGGCCGCGGCGGAACCGTGCGGCGTCGCCGCCCGCGCTGATCCAGTCTCAGGCACCGGTTCGCTTCCCTTGGATGCGGAGGTTCGTCACGAGCGGCCAGCCTACGTTGCCGTGGCGGCGGGCCGCCGGTGGGCCCGCACGGGCGCCGCCCAAGGGCCTGGGAACTGCCGGGACGTTCGGCCCATCCGCGCAGGCAGGACGGGGGCGAAACTCGCAAGTGAAAACAATCGCAAGAGGAGAAGGAGATCATGGTCATCCAGAAGGAGTCGATCCGCCTGAACGGCTCCGCGCAGCTCCCGGCCCGGCCCTCCGTCGAGACCGCGCCGGCGAAGGCGGCCGTCATCACCGCCGCGACCGCCAAGTTCCTGGCGGTGGTGCGGGTGGCGACCGGGTTCGTGTTCCTGTGGGCCTTCCTGGACAAGACCTTCGGGTTGGGCTACGCGACCCCCGCCGCCAGGGCATGGATCCACGGTGGCTCCCCCACCAAGGGGTTCCTCAGCAGTGTCGCGGTCGGCCCCTTGGAGTCGACCTTCCACACCTGGGCGGGGACCGCCTGGGCGGACTGGCTGTTCATGCTCGCCCTGGCCGGGGTCGGGGTCGCGTTGACGCTGGGGGTGGCGCTGCGGATCGCGGCGGCCAGCGGCACGGTGCTGATGCTGGCGATGTGGGCGGCGGAGTGGCCGCTTGCCAAGGTGACCTCGGCGGGGCAGCCGAGCCTTTCGACCAACCCGATCGTTGACTACCACATCGTGTACGCGCTGGTGCTGATCGTGGTGGCGCTGCTTGGCGCGGGCAGCACCTGGGGGTTCGGCAAGCTGTGGGCCAGGCTGCCGTTCGTCAGCCGCAACCACTGGCTCCTCTGACATCCCTCCGCGTCAGGTGCCCACGGCCGGCTCGCGGCCGTGGGCACCTGACGCAGCCGCGTAGGGATGTATATATCTGGCGACCAACTCAACGATCGTGGGAGGTAAAATGCAGAGTTTCTTCGGGCTCGTGGCCGCTGGCCCGGCCTTCTTCCTCAGCGCGTGGCTGCTGATGATCTTCGCCGGGATCGTGGGCAACGATGCCGGCATACTGCCGTTCGGGTACGTGACGTCGATGGTGGTGACCATCGGGCTGTGGCTGACGGTCGCCCCGGCCATCGGCGCCATCGCCCGCGCCTCCAGGAAGCGCTGAACGGGCAACGCCCTGCCCGCCGCGGTCCAGGCAGCGGTCGAGTCCCTCGCCAACGGCCTGGTGGAAGAGCTCGCCGGCCAGCCGGCCGAACCGACGAACACCACCACGGCCGCGGACAGGAACTGATCCACCAGTGCCAGCAGGACGCCTGTCAGGGGGACCTTGGTCCCTAGATGGCGGTCGGGCCTGCGCCCACGCTGGCGGTGGAGGGGGTGGAGAGGATGACAACCAGGAATGACGCTCCAGCCCGCCGCTTCGAGCACGCTTGGTCGCAAGCGGCAGTCCGGCGATGCCGCACGGCGGTCCGGCAACGGCGCGCGGTGGCCCGTGAGAGCCGCCGGTTCCACAGGGTCGCACAAGGAGCCCACTACCCCTGCGCGGAGCCGCGCCGGATCTGGCGCCAGGTCTGCCCTGGCGAGTGGCAGTGGACGGTGACGCCCGACGAATCCAACCCGACCCCAGCGCACCAGCGTGACGAAGAAAGGTGACCGAGATGCATGGCATGGTCGGTGAGGTCATGACCACGGGAGTCGTCCGGGTGCGGCCAGAGACGCCGATCGCGCAGGTGGCGAAGCTGCTCCGCGAGCGCGGCGTGACGGCGGTGCCGGTGGTGGACGAGGAGGACCACCTGCTGGGGGTCGTGTCCGGCATGGACCTCCCCCTGGTGCAGGAACGGCCCGTCCATGGGCCGGCGGCGCTGCTGGAGTCGATGGCGCGCCATCCCTCGCGAGCGCGGGCCGGCCAGACCGCGGCTGACCGGATGAGCAGCCCGGTGATCAGCGTGACCCCTGACGTGTCGCTGCGGACCGCCGCGCGGCTCCTCCAGGTCCACGGCATCCACCACCTGCCGGTGGTCGCCAACGGCAAGCTGGTCGGCATGGTCACGCGCCGCGACCTGCTGGCGGCGTTCCTTCGGACCGACGAGCAGATCCGCCGCCAGATCGTCCACACGGCGCAGTCGACCTTTCACCTGACCGGCGAGCAGATCGCCGTGCGGGTCCACAACGGGGTCGTGCGCCTGGCCGGACGCGTGGACCGGCGCAGCCTCGCGGGCGAGCTGGAACGGCTCGCCGCGTCGGTGGACGGCGTGGTCGGCGTGGAGCTCGAGCTCCAGTGGGAGCTGGACGACACCGAGCGCGTCGCGACCGCCACGGACACGAGGGCCTGAGCCGCGAGCTCGCCGACCGGGGCTTTCAGACCCCTACGACAAGGGCGTGCTGGAGGTCTTGATCCGGGGCGCGGTCGCCACCGAGACCCCGACCGCGAGCTGAGCAGCCCTCACCGGAGTGCCCGGGAGCGAACCGAACCTGCGGGCACTCCGTCGATCCCACGAGGCAAAGGAGAAAAGATCACGGAATCTCTCGCGAGTGGTGACCGTGCCTCGGGAGGCCGGCGGTCGCCGGGCGGACTCGCCACCTGGCCGCTGCTGGCCTCTTCGATGCTCGGCCTGGCGGTGGGCGGGGTCCTGCGCCTGCTCGGCCTGCCGGGTGCGGCGTCGCTGGCGTGGGCGCTGACCACCGCGCTCGGGATCGTCCCCCTGCTCGGATCCTTCCTGGCGCGGCTGCGCAGGCGTGAGCTGGGCGTCGACGTGATCGCCCTGCTGGCGATGGCGGGCGCGGTGCTGCTGGGCGAGTACCTGGCGGGCGCCGTGATCGCGCTGATGCTGGCGAGCGGGCGCGCGCTGGAGGCGCACGCCGCCGGGCGGGCCGCCCGGGAGCTGGAGGCCCTGGTCGAGCGGACGCCACGCACCGCGCACCGCTACGAGCGGGGCGAGCTGGCGGCGATCCCCGTCGGGCAGGTCCTCGCTCGCGACCGGCTGCTGGTCATGCAGGGCGAGGTGATCCCCGTCGACGGCGTCCTCGAGGCGGACCACGCGGTCCTGGACGAGTCGGCGCTGACCGGGGAGGCGCGGCCGGTCGAGCGGGCACGCGGCGACCCGGTCCGCAGCGGCGGCGTGAACACCGGCCCCGCCTTCGACCTGCGCGTCACCGCCTCCGCCGACGACAGCACCTACGCCGGCATCGTGCGGCTCGTGGAGCAGGCCCAGTCCCGCAAGGCGCCGTTCGTCCGCGTGGCCGACCGCTACGCGCTGGCGTTCGTGCCGCTGACCTTGCTGATCGCCGCGGCCGCCTGGGCGGTCTCGGGCGACCCCGTGCGCGCCTTGGCGGTGCTGGTGGTGGCCACCCCCTGCCCGCTGATCCTGGCCGCTCCGGTCGCGATCGTGTCCGGCATGTCACGAGCGGCCCACCGCGGCGTGATCGTCAAGGACGGCGCCGCGCTGGAGGCACTGGCACGCGCCCGGGTGCTCCTGCTGGACAAGACCGGCACGTTGACCGCCGGGGCGCCGCGCCTCCGCGACGTCGAAACCTTCGACCGGCTCGAGCCGAACGAGCTGCTCCGCCTGACCGCCTCGCTGGACCAGGCCTCCCCGCATCCGCTCGCGAGCGCGATCGTGGCCGCCGCGCGGCAGCGCGGCCTGGGGTTGTCGTTTCCGACCGGCGTCGAGGAACGGCACGGCGCCGGCATCCGCGGCACGGTCGACGGCCGCGCCGTGACGCTGGGCAACGCCGAGTGGGCGGCGGGCCGGGAGCTGCCGCCGGCGGCCTTGACGCTGCGGCGGCGCGGCGCGCTGGACAGCGCCTCCTGCGTGTTCGTCGCGGTCGACGGGCGCCTGGCCGGGGCGCTGGTCCTGGAGGACCCGCTGCGGCCCGACGCCGCCAGGGTCCTGCGAGCGCTGCGGCGGGCAGGCATCGAGCGGGTCGTGATGGTCAGCGGCGACCACGCCGAGGTGGCGGAATCGATCGGCGTCGCCGTCGGCGTCGACCGCGTCCTGTCCGAGCGCGACCCCGCGGACAAGGTGGACGCCGTCCGCGAAGCCCGCCGCGAGGGCCTGACCATCATGGTCGGCGACGGCGTCAACGACGCCCCTGCCCTGGCGCTCGCCGACGTGGGCGTGGCCATGGGCGCTCGTGGTGCCACCGCCTCCTCCGAAGCGGCCGACGTGGTCCTGACGGTCGACCGGCTGGACCGCCTGGGCGAGGCGATGCGTATCGCGCGGCGCTCACGCGCGATCGCGCTCCAGAGCGTGCTCGCCGGCATGAGCCTGTCGCTGGTCGCTATGCTGGTCGCCGCCGGCGGCTGGCTGGTCCCGCTCGTCGGCGCGGTCGTCCAGGAGGCGATCGACGTGGCCGTGATCCTCAATGCTCTGCGTGCGCTCGGTGACCGCTGGCGGGCCCGCGCCCAGCCACCACGTCCGCTCGCCGAGACCGCCGCGCGGCTCCGCCAGGAGCACAGCGACCTGGCGCCGTGGCTGGACGGCATCCGCGGTGTCGCCGACCGCCTCGAGGCCAACGGCCCCCCCTCGCAGATCCACGATCTGGAGGAACTCGCCACCTTCCTGGAGGGGCGGCTCCTCCCCCATGAGCGGCGGGATGACGAGCTGGCCGCCGCCGGGCTCGCCGACCTCCTCGGCGGCGAGGACCCGCTCGGCGCGATGCGCTCGACCCACCTGGAGATCACCCACCTGACCCGCCGCTACCGCCGCCTGGTGGACAGCCTCCCGCCGAGCGGCCCAGCCGCCGAGGACGTGCTGGATCTGCGGCGCACCTTGTATGGGCTGGACGCCATCCTGCGGCTGCACAACGCGCAGGAGGACGAGCTGTACGACTGGCTCTGGTCCGCGGCCCCGGCGAATCTTCAGCTCAGCGCTGGACGGGTATCGCCACCCGGACGGTCGTGCCCTCGCCCGGCACGCTGACGATCTCGGCCCGTCCCCCCAGCCGTGCGGCGCGGGCCCGCAGGTTCCCAAGGCCCCGCCCGGCACCCTCGGCGGCGGCGGGGTCGAAGCCCTGCCCGTCGTCGTCGACCTCCAGCAACACCACGTCGTCGTTCTGGTGGTGCAGTGAGACCCGGCAGGTCGCCGCGTTCGCGTGGCGGCGCACGTTGGAGAGCGCCTCGCGGACCAGCTGCACCACCTCGGCGGCGTCCTGGCCGATGGCGCCCGCGGCGTCCGGGTCGATCTCGGCGATCGCCACCACCCCGCCGCGATGGCCGAACTCCTCCACCATCTCCTCCAGCGCGGGGCCGAGCTGCCGGATGGCCAGCACGCCCGGCTCCAGCCCGAAGATGTAGTTGCGCAGGTCGCGGATGACCCGGTCGAGCTCCTCCACGGCGGTCTGGAGCCGCCGAGCGGCTTCCGGGTCGCCGACCAGCGAGGCGGCGCCCTGTAGGCCGAGACCGACGGTGAACAGCGACTGGATGGTGCCATCGTGCAGCTCCCTGGCGATCCGTTCCCGGTCCTCCAGGGTCTCCAACCGGTGCACCTCCCGCTGGAGCCGGCCCTGCTCCAACACCACCGCGGTCTGCCCGGCGAACACCTCGGCCAGGCGCACCTCACCGTCGTCGAACACCTGCCCGCCGGGGCCGCGGGCCAGCAGCAACGTCCCGAACGGCTCCCCGCGGGCGGCCAAGGGCACGAACAGCGCCGGGCCGAACCGGCCCGACCGCACGATCGGCTGGGCGACCCGCTCGTCCACCGACGCATCGGTCAGCGCGATCAGCCGGCCGCTCCTGATCGCGTCCCCTGACACCGACCCCTCCAGGGGGAAGACCTCGCCCACCATCTCCTCGGCGGCCTCGCCATCGGCCGTCCGCACCGTCAACTGCCGGCCGTCGCGGGTGGGCACAGCCACGCTGGCCAGATCCACATGCAGCAACGCCCGAGCGTGGCGGGCGACCAGGGCGGTCACCGTCTGCGGATCGTCACCGCCCATGAGCGCTGTGGCGATCGCGTGCAACGCGTCCAACCGCTGGACCCGCACCTCCAGCTCCTGGTTCAGGTGCGCGTTCTCCACCGCCACCCCGGCCTGGGACGCCAGGACCAGCAGCGCCCGCTCGTCCTCCTCGTCGAATTCGTCGGCGGATTGCTTCTCCGTCAAATAGATGTTGCCGAACACCCGCCCGCGCGCCGTCACCGGCGCGCCGAGAAACGACCGCATCGGCGGATGATTGGGCGGAAATCCAGCCGAACGAGGATCGGCCGCCAGGTCCCGGAGCCGCAGCGGCCGCGCATCCTCGATCAGGGCCCCCAGCACCCCTTTGCCGACCGGCAGGTGCCCAATGGCGGCGTGCTGCTCTGGCGTGATCCCGGTGTAGACGAACTGCGAGATTTCCCCGTCGGGACCAAGGACGCCGATGGCACCGTAGCGCGCGTCCGTCAGCTTCGTTGCCAGCTCCACGATGTGCTGCAAAATCGCTGGCAACGATCGCTCCGACGACAACACCAGACCCGCCTCCAACAGCAGGTCCCGCCGGCGATCCTCGCCATTCACCACCGCACACCCCCCAGTCGCAACCGTACCGAGGCTAGCAGGACCGGTTTCTCCCCTGGAAGGCTGCGGCCGGCAAGCGGGTTGGTGTGCGCCGGCGTCCGGGACGGCGCGGCCGTGGACGTGTTCACCGCGGACAGGCCCTCAGCGGAGCGAGACCGCGATCCGCTCGAGGATGTCCAGCGCGTCCTGCATGCCGTCGCCCATCCACTCGAGGTGGGCGTCACGGATCTCCTTGCTGGAGTGCTGGGTGAGGATCGTGAGGGTCGTGCGCCCGTCCACCTCGGTGAACGTCAGGGTGTTCACCGCTTCCTCTTCGGGCCTGGCCTCGTAGACCTCGGTCGAGACGATCCGTTCGTTCGGGACGATCTCGCGGTACTCGCCGTGGAAGGCGGATTCGAATCCATCCGCCACCATGACGTACCGCCACGAACCGCCGACCCGCAGGTCGATCTCGACGCTGGTCGTGTCGGCGCGGTCCCCGGTCCACCAGCGCTTGACCAGCTCGGGCGTGGTCCACGCCTTGAACACCAGGTGCCTGGGCGCGTTGAACTCCCGGGTGATGAGGATCTGCTCGTCCGTGGGGAGGGTCACCGTCGCCGTCCCGCTGCTCGTCACCGCCATCTTCCTCACTCCTCCTCGTGCTTGAGCTCCTCCAGCACGACATCCAGCCGGTCGAACCGCTCCGACCACGAGCGCTCGTACTGCTTCACCCAGTCATGGATGGGCTTGAGCGCGTGGCCGTTCAGCCGGTACAGCCGCTGCCGTCCTTCGTCCCGCACATCGACCACTTCCACCTCTCGGAGCACCCGCAGGTGCTTGGAAACCTGTGGCTGCGCCACCCCGAGCAGGCGCACCAGGTCGTTCACGGGGCGCTCCCCACCGGCGAGGATGTCCAGGATCGCTCGCCGCCGGGGCTCCGCCACCGCGTTGAAGACATCGGCTGTGGTCGCTGCTCGTGCCATGGCAAGATCATATACCCATATGGGAATGCGTCAACCCGCCGGACCCGCGCAGGCCAACCCAGGGGCCGCGCACGCCTGCTCTGGGTGCCCCAGCGTCCGCAACAGCCTCAAGACCCCGACCTACCACCTGCTGCCGCCCGGCTCCACCAGCACGAGGTCGCTCAGGAACATCCTGACCAGCGGGAGCCACGGCGCGCTCAGAAAAGCTCATCCGCACCACGGATGCGATGCTGCTGGGCCGGGTGACCTATCAGGAGTTCGCCGCCCACTGGCCGAGCCAGACCGGCGATATCGCCGACTACATGAACAACACGCCCAAGCTGGTCGTCTCCACGACCCTGGACACGGTCGACTGGAAGAACTCGACCCTGATCGGCGGCAATGTCGTCGAGGAGCTCACCAGGTACAAGCAGCAGCCTGGCAGGAACCTGAACCTCGTCGGCAGCGCCACCCTGGTGCAGTCGCTGCTCCGCGAGGGTCTGCTGGACGAGCTGCGGCTGCTGCTCTGCCCGATCGTGGTGGGCAGCGGCAGGCGCCTGTTCGAAGGCGGCGGCGCGCCGGTGCCGCTCAAGCTGGTGGACGCGCAGACCTTCAGCACCGGCGTCCAATGGCTAACCTACACGCCGGCGGACCGGTAGACCGCCGAGAAGGAGACGGGGCCATGCGATTCCTGCTGGTGCACAGAGTTGACGAGAGCCTGCCGGATGCGTACTCGCCGAGCCCGGAGGTCATTGCCGGGGTCGGGCGGATGCTGGGAGAGATGACCAAGGCCGGCGTGCTGCTGGCGGCCGAAGGCGTCCTGCCGAGCGCGACGGGCGCGCGCGTCAGGACCTCCGGAGGCAAGCGCACCGTGATCGACGGGCCGTTCACCGAGGCCAAAGAGGTGATCGGCGGGTTCGCGCTGCTGCAGGTCCGGTCGAAGGACGAGGCGATCGAATGGGCCGGGCGCTTCGCCGAGGTCATCGGCGACGTCGAGGTGGAGGTCCGCCAGGTGGCCGAACAGCCGTGACGGCTTCGGACGCGTATCGCGCGATCGACGCGGTCTGGAGGATCGAGTCGGCAAGGCTCATCGCCGGCCTCGCGCGGATGGTGCGCGACGTCGGCCTCGCCGAGGAGCTCGCCCAGGACGCGCTGGTTGCCGCGCTGGAGCAGTGGCCAGAGTCAGGCGTCCCGCGCAACCCGGGCGCCTGGCTCATGGCCATCGGGAAACGCCGCGCGATCGACTCCCTGCGCCGCAACCAGCGGTTCGAACGCAAGCTGGAGGAGCTCGGCCGCGAGCTGGACGTCGGAGGGGAGCAGGCCGCGACGGAGCTCGACGCGGTCCTCGACGACGACATCGAGGACGACCTGCTGCGCCTGGTGTTCACCGCCTGCCATCCGGTGCTGTCCACCGAGGCGCGCGTGGCGCTCACGCTGCGCGTGCTCGGTGGTCTGACGACCGAGGAGATCGCGCGGGCGTTCCTGGTCCCGGAGTCGACCGTCGCGCAGCGCATCGTCCGGGCCAAGCGCACGCTGGCCGCGGCACGCGTCCCCTTCGAGGTTCCCCAGGGACCCGAGCTGGTCGACCGGTTGTCGTCGGTGCTGGAAGTCATCTACCTGGTGTTCAACGAGGGCTACGCGGCGACTGCCGGTGACGACTGGATGCGGCCGGCGCTGTGCGAGGAAGCGCTGCGGCTCGGCCGGGTCCTGGCAGAGCTGATGCCGAACGAGCCGGAGGTCCACGGCCTGGTCGCGCTGATGGAGATCCAGGCGTCGCGGTCGGCGGCTCGCTCCGGGCCGTCCGGAGAGCCGGTGCTGCTGCTCGACCAGGATCGCGGACGCTGGGATCAGCTCTTCATCCGGCGCGGTCTGACGGCGCTGGAGCGTGCCGAGGCGCTCGGCGGCGCGCTCGGCCCCTACGCGTTGCAGGCCGCGATCGCCGCCTGCCACGCGCGAGCGCGTACCCCCGAGGAGACCGACTGGGCGCGCATCGCGGCGCTCTACGAGGCGCTCGCCCAGCTCGCGCCGTCCCCGGTCGTGGAGCTGAACCGCGCGGTCGCCCTGGCGATGGCGTTCGGCCCGGCCACGGGTCTGGAGCTGGTCGACGCGCTCACCTCGGAGCCGTCGCTGAAGGGCTATCACCTCCTGCCGAGCGTCCGCGGCGACCTCCTGGCCAAGCTCGGCCGCTTCGACGAGGCACGTGACGAGTTCCAGCGCGCGGCATCGCTCACCCACAACGAACGCGAACGGACCCTGCTCCTCGAACGCGCCGCCGGGTGTGCCGAAGCGTCGGCGCAGCCACGCTGAGCAGGCGATCGAATGGTCTGAAGAGGGGGTGAGCCCCGGGGCTGGCCACCCATCCCCATGGCTTGGGCCAGCGCCCGAGGCGACCCCAGGAAGCGTCCGCGACGCCCCAGCGAGTGGCGCTACAAGGTGTGGGGGGGTCCCTCGCTTGCGCCACTACCCCATAGAGCGACGCCCCGCCGGCGTTTGTTACAGCTCGGCGGGTGTCGGTTTCCCGGGTCCGGAGATGCGTGGCTCCTGGCGCTGGTTGCCCAGTTCGCGGGCATGCACGGCGGCCGGACCTGGGTGCAGGAGCGGCCCCAGGGCGGCGCCTCGTTCAGGGTGTTCCTGTCCGGGCGATGAGCCCTCGCCATTGACGGCTCGAGCAGCGCAGGCAGATGCTGTTGTGCTGTCCGACGACCCGGCTCAGCCCACCGCGCCGGCAAACGGTGGGCCATGGCGTTCCCCCCGGGTCGAGGGGAGGCGGCGGCACATGAATGACGAGCTGGTTCGCTGCGAGCCAGCCACCCCCGTTGGAGCGTCGTGACCTGGAGCTGGTCGGCCGCCGGGTGGCTGATGCTCGGCGGGGCCGCCTTCCTCGCGCTCGCGGTCGGCTACGTCTGGCGGCGCCGGGCTGACGCACTCGCGGTCAGCCTGCTGGTCATGCTCCTTGCGGCCCTGGAGTGGAGCGTCGCCTACGCGCTGGAGCTGAGCGTCGGCGACCCGGGCGCCCGGCAGCTCTGGGGCGACCTGAAGTACGTGGGCATCTGCCTGCTCACTCCGGCGTGGCTGGCCTTCGTCTTCCATTACATCGGCCGGCCACGATGGCCGACCCGGCTGGTGGGGGCGCTGCTGGCGATCGAGCCGCTGGCCGTGCTGGTGGTGCTGGCCAACGGCGCGACCCATCACCTCGTCCGCTTCTACACGGCGGCGGGGGGCGTGGTCGCCGAGGCCGGACCGCTGTTCTGGGTGCACCTGGTCTACACCGACGTCCTGATCTGGGCGGGCACGGCAGTGTTCGTGGCCGGATCGGCGCGGCTGTCACGGCTGTACCGGCGCCAGAGCATCATCCTGCTGGCCTCGGTGCTGCTCCCCTGGGGAACCAACCTCCTCTTCAATCTCCGCGTCGGCCCGTTCGGCATGGTCGACCTGAGCCCCTTCGCGTTCACCGTGACCGCCGCGGTGCTGGTCTTCGGGGTGTTCCGGTTCGGCCTGCTCGACCAGCGCCCCATGGCCCGCAGCCAGATCTTCGAGACGATCAGCGACCCGGTCCTGGTGCTCGACCCCTACGGCCGGGTGATCGATGCCAACCCGGCGGCTGGGCGGCTGGTCGGGATGCCGGTCGCCGCGGTGATCGGCCGGTCGGCCGTCCGGCTGCTCCCGGCCCTCGGCGAGCGCGCCGTGGGCCAGGTCACCGCCAGCGAGATCAGCTTGGCCGGCCATACCTACGACCTGGCCGCCTCTCCCCTGCCTGGCCGGCCGGGACGGCGCGGCGGGCAGCTGCTGGTGGCCCGCGACATCACCGAGCGCCGCCTGGCCCAGCAGATGCTGCGCGCCGCGCTCGACCGGGAGCGCATGGCGACCGACCAGCTCGGGACCGCCCTGGCGCGTGAGCAGGCCGCCACCGAGCACCTGCGCGGCCTGGACGACCTGAAGAGCGCGTTCATGCAGGCGGTCTCGCACGACCTGCGCACCCCGCTGGCCTCGGTCCTCGGGATCGCGGTGACCCTGGAGCGGAGCCGCTGGGCGCTGCCCACCGACGAGGCCGACGACCTGCTCAGCCGGCTCACCTCCAACGCCCGCCGGCTCGACCGGATCCTCAGCGGCCTGCTGGACCTCGACCGGCTCGCCAGGGGCATCGTCGAGCCCAGGCGGGAGCTGACCGACCTCGGCGAGCTGGTGGCCACGGTGGTCGACGAGGCCCAGGGAGACCTCGTCGGCGACCACCCGGTGTTCGTGGACCTGAAGCCGGTCGAGATCGCGATCGACTCGGCCAAGGTCGAGCGGATCGTCGAGAACCTGCTGGTCAACGCCTCCCGGCACACCCCGCCGGGCACCCCGATCTGGGTCAGCGTCGACCGGCGCGACGCTGGCGCGCTGCTGACCGTCGCCGACGCCGGCCCGGGCGTGCCGGTCGAGCAGCGCGAGCGCATCTTCCAGCCCTTCCACCGCGGGTCCGACGAGGCGGGCCATGCGCCCGGGTCCGGGGTCGGGCTGGCGCTGGTCGCGCGGTTCGCCGACATGCACGGCGGCCGGGCCTGGGTGGAGCCGCGGGCCGGCGGAGGCGCCTGCTTCCAGGTGCTGCTGCCCGACGCCCCGGACCCGGCCCCACCCGCCGAGCCGATGAGCAGCGGCCGCCACACCTGAGATCCCGACCTGGAGGGTCCGCACTGACACGCGTTCCTGACTCGCGCAAGGCGCACGGAGTCCATTACACGCCGGCCGAGCTGGCGGGCTTCCTGAGCGAGGAGGCGCTGGAGCTCGCCGGCCGGCGGGACCGCTGCGGGTGCTCGATCCCGCCTGCGGGGACGGGAGCCTCCTGCTCGCGCTGGCCGGGGTCGCCGGCGATGCCCTGACCCGGGACATGCGCGTGGTCGGCCACCAGGCCGGCCGCGCATCCCTGGCGCCTGTCGCACCCGGGGATCGCCTCCTGGCTGGAGACCGTCGCGGCGCACACCTCGTGCTCGTTCGAGGACGTCGCCAAGATCCGGGTGGGGATCAAGACGACCTGCGACAGCGTCTTCATCCGCGGCGACTGGGCGGCGCTACCGGGCGATATCAGGCCCGAGCCCGAGTTGCTCCACCCGCTGCTCACCCATCGCGAGGCGAGGCGCTGGAAGGCGACTCCCGCGACGAAATCGGTCCTCTACCCCCATGTCGACGCGAGCGGGCGAGCCACGCCGATCGACCTGACCACCTATCCGCTGGCCGGGGCGTACCTGGAGACCCACAGAGCCAAGCTCGCCTCCCGGAAGTATCTCGAAAAGGCCGGCCGCAACTGGTTCGAGATCTGGGTCCCGCAGCGCCCGTCCGACTGGCCCAAGCGCAAGATCGTCTTCCCGGACATCGCCGAGTCTCCGCGGTTCCTGCTCGACACCTCGAAGGCGATCGTCAACGGGGACTGCTACTGGATGGCGCTCGGCGACGAGGTCGCCGACCTGGCGTACCTGCTGCTTGCGGTTGGGAATTCCAGCTTCGCGACGCGCTACTACGACGCGGTCTGCGGCAACCCGCCTCTACGCGGGCCGCCGGCGTTTCATCACCCAGTACGTCAGGACCTTCCCCCTACCGGATCGGGGCCATCCCGCGGTGGCGAGGATCATCGAGCTCGCACGCGAGCTGGTCGATTGCCAGGGCGACGAAGGGGCGATCGAGGACGAGCTGGACGCCCTCGTCTGGGCCTCGTTCGGCCTGGAGGAAAGCGATCCGATCAGAGGTGGACGACCGGGCAGGTGAGGGTGCGGGTGATGCCGTCGACGGCCTGCACCCTGGCGACCACCAGCTTGCCGAGGTCGTCGACGTTGCGGGCCTCGGCCCGCACGATCACGTCGTAGGGTCCGGTGACGTCCTCGGCCTGTCCGGTGAAAGGTGGGCGCATGGTACACGCGGCCACCACGCGTGCCAAGGTTCGCCTGGCGGCAGCGGCCGCCGGCGAACGCGGCTGGCAGCGAGCCGAAACCTGAGGGTGGCCGGCCGGGCTACAACTGGGCTACACTTGGCTCATGGGGAACAAGCTGAGCCAGGAACAACTCGAGGCAGTGATCGCCGAAGAAGCGGCGGACGTCGACGAGCGGCGAGCCCGTGACGAGGAGGACGGTCCGCTGTACCGGGCCGCGCGGCGCGAGCAGCGCAGCTACCACATCAGGATGCCCGAGGACCGGTTGGAGCAGCTCCGCCGGCTGGCCGAGGAGGCCGGGATGCCCACCAGCACCCTCATGCGGCAATGGCTGCTCGACCGGTTGGAGGTTGAGCTGGGGGGCGAGATTCCGCCCGATCCTCGAGTGCAGCGCGCTGTGCGCGTGGAACTGGAACGGGCGGGTTTGATTCCCCGCGCAAGCTGAGTCACCGGCAGGTCCAGCCGCCGTCGACGACCTGGGTGTGGGCGGGTCGCCCAGGGTCCGCTCGCGTCCCACCAGGACGCCGTCGGTGCCCGTGATCAGGGCGTCGGCGAGGGGCGGGGCTGGTAGACCGAGGCGAACAGGTATTTCACGGCGAGGCTGCGGTAGGGGCGCCAGGGCTCGGCGATCGCCAGCACCTCGGACTGGCTGGGGAGGTGGTCGAGCGCGTACGCCTGCTGGATGGCCTTGCGGAGCGCGAGGTCACCGGCGAGCACCACGTCGTCGCGGCGCAGCGCGATGGTCAGGAACCCCTCGGCGGTCCAGCGGCCGACGCCCGGGACCTCGATCAGGCGCGCCACCACCTCCTCGTCGGGCAGCCGCCGCAGCTCCTTGGGGTCGAGGCGGCCGTCGACGAACCGCTGCGCCAGCTCGCGCAGCGTCTGCACCTTGCGGTGGGAGAAGCCCGCGGCGCGGATGCTCTCCGGATCGGCCGCCAGCATCTGCCGCGGCGTCGGGAGCTTGCCGCCGAACTGGTCCATCAGGCGGTTCAGCATGGTCCGCGTCACCGCGACCGAGAGCTGCTGGCCGGCGACCTGGAAGATCAGCACGCCGAACTCGTCCATCTTCGGCAGCATCCGCAGCCAGCCGTCCGGGTCGAAGTCGGGATTGGCATCGATCATCACGGCGATCACCGGATCGGCCTTGCGCAGGGCGGCCAGCGCCGCCGCGTCACCCCGCTTCGCGCGCTCGCTCATCCTCGTCCCCCCTCCCGCCTCGACCTAACCAGGCGACCGTACGCCGCCGACGGGGTGGGTGGCCAGGTACTGCCAGTTCAGGGTCGGCGTGCCGCCGCTCCCGCCACCGGTGCCGCCACCACAGGCGGCCAGCAGCCAGGCGGCGGCCAGGGCGACCGCCAGCCGCGGCCGCCGCCACGGCCGGATCATCCCCGCAACGCTCATCTTCGCTCCTGGGTGTTTCGCGCTCCTCACGCGTGCCGTCTCGACTGTCATCGGCTTGCAAACCGCGTGGAATTAGACCGCTGAGCGATGTCGATACGGCCTCGCCGGCTCCGACGTCTCGTGCGAAGGGCGTCCACAAAGATGCCGAAGCAACCACCAAAGGAGTTCCGATGCGCAGGATCCTCGCGTTCCTGGTGTCCAGCGTTGACGGCTACTACGAGGGCCCCAACCAGGAGTTCGACTGGCCGGTCGTCGACGACGAGTTCAACCAGTTCGCCATCGAGCAGCTCGGCGAGGTCGACACCCTGATCTTCGGTCGGGTCACCTACGAGGGGATGGCCAGCTACTGGCCGACCCCCGCCGCCGAGCAGAACGACCCCGAGGTCACCGGCGCGATGAACAGCCTGAACAAGATCGTGGTCTCCCGAACGCTCGGGGAGGCGACCTGGGCCAACACGCGGCTCGTCAAGGACGACGTCGTCGGCGAGCTGACCAGGCTCAAGCAGCGGCCCGGTAAGGACATGGTGATCATGGGCAGCTCCAACCTGACCGTGAACCTGCTGCGGGCCGGGCTGGTGGACGAGCTGCGGATCATGGTGATGCCGGTCGTGCTGGGCGACGGCCACTCCCTGTTCCGGACTGCCGAGGACCGGATCGGCCTGAAGCTGGTGAGCGTCAAGCCCTTCAAGTCCGGCAACGTCTGGCTCACCTACCAGCCCGCCACCCGGTAGCCGTTCAAGGGTCATGGGCGGGAGCGCGATCCCGCCCATGACCCCTTCGGCTTCAGTCAGGACGTTCCAGGACGAACCAGACGCCAACCGCCGGTTCGTTGCCGTCGTTGCGGTAGGCGTGCGGTGTGGTCGAGTCGAATGAGACCGCGTCGCCCGCCCGCAGGCGGTAGTCGTCGAAGCCCAGGGTCAGGACCAGCTCACCGTTGAGGACGTAGCCGTACTCGGTCCCGGAGTGACGCATCAGCGCGCCGGAGCCGGAGGAGGCGCTGCCGGGCGGGTAGGTGATCAGCAGGAAGTCGACGTGGGCGTCCGGCACCTGGCCGAGCCGCTCCCAGGTGACCCCCGAGTCCAGCGTGAGCATCTCGCGCCCGGCCGGCTCGACGACCGGGCCGACCCGTCGCCCCCGGTCGGGGCCGATCACTCTGATCGCGCTCGGCGGCGTCTTCCCGCCGTTCGGCGCCCGCGCGTGGCCGGGCAGGGCCGCCGCCGGCGCCAGGTCGCTCGCCCGCGCCGGCTCCTCCGCTGGTTGCACCGGCTGGGGCTCGTCACGGCGGGCGTCGAACAGGTCCTCGACCGAGATGCCGAGCGCAGTGGTGATGGCGTACAGGGTGCTGACCGACGGCTGGCTCTTGTCGGTCTCGATCTGCGAGATCAGGCTGGCGGAGACGCCGATGTCCCTGGCCAGCGCGCGCAGCGTGACGCCGCGTCGCGTGCGCTGCTCACGGATGCGTGCCCCGATCGGAGGTACTGCCGCGGGGTTCACGCTCGCGCTCCTCTCCCGACCCACTCCCACCGTCGCCCCGCTACAGCTTAACGCCGGGCGGCCGGTGGGTTTCTCAAGGTGGGATGGCGATGCGGGCGCTCCGGCGCTCGCCGTCGAGCGCGCGGAGCGCCCGCGTGAGCGTGCTCACGTGGATCTCGCGCTCGCCGCGCTCCCACATCAGCTCGATCGCCCTGCGCAGCGCCTCGGCCTCCCCGACCAGCGACTGCGCCGCGCGCAGGCTCGGGTAGGTGCGACCGGTGCTACGGGTCGGGTTGATGCGCGCCAGCAGGTCGACCAGTGCCAGGTAATGGTCGATGAACGAGCATTCGGCGTCGGTCAGCGCCGGCAGCCGCGGGGCGGCCGGCCGCATGGCGCTCATCGCCGGGCGGCGACGCCGTCGACCAGCTCGGGCATGCCGGCGCCGACCGCGTTGAGCGTGGGGACGACCTGCCGGTTGGAGAGGATCTCGTCGGCCAGCCCGTACTCCACCGCCTGCTCGGCGTTCAGGATGAAATCCCTGTCCGTGTCGTGGGTGATCCGCTCGTACTCCTGGCCTGTGTGCCTGGCGAGGATCTCGTTGACCAGCCTCCGCATGCGCAGGATCTCGCGCGCCTGGATGTCGATGTCGGCCGACTGCCCCTGGGCGCCGCCGGACGGCTGGTGCAGCAGGACCGTTGAATGGGGCAGAACGAACCGCTTGCCGGTGGCGCCGCCGGCCAGGATGACCGCGGCGGCCGAGGCCGCGAAGCCCAGGCAGGTGGTGGACACGTCGGCGTGGATGTACTGCATGGTGTCGTAGATGCCGAGCAGGGCCGTGACCGAGCCGCCGGGCGAGTTGATATAGAGGTTGATGTCCTTGTCGGGGTCCTCGCTCTCCAGGTGCAGGAGCTGCGCCATGATCAGGTTGGCGCTGGTGTCGTCGACCGGGGTCCCCAGGAAGATGATCCGGCCGCTGAGCAACCTCGAGTAGAGGTCGAAGGACCGCTCGCCACGGCTGGTCTGCTCGATGACGACGGGCACGAGGTTGGACATGCTTGCCTCCCGCTCTGCTCGGTCGTGACTGCCGATGCGACGGTGCCACGCGCGATCGCGCGATCGAACCGTTTCCGCTGCTGGCAGACCCGGTTCCGCGGTCAGCGTGCGGACGGTCGCTCGGTCCCGCGGGCGGCGCGGGCAGCGGTGCGGGCGCGGCGCAGGGGCTCGGGGGTGCGGGCGCGGCGGATGGCGCCGCGCACCACCTCGACGGCGGTGTCCGGGTCGGTCCGCCAGGCGGCGTGCACGGCCACCGGCTTGCCGCCCCGCCGGGCCCGCAGCCAGTAGCCCACCAGCTCCCCGCTCAGTCGCAGCGGCGCCGTCGCGCCGGCGGTCGGGCCCGGCCAGTCCCCCTCGGCGACCAGCGGCCGGTTGGTCACCCCGACCGTGGGCACACCCAGCACCGCCCCCAGGTGCAGCGCCAGCCCGGCGCGCCGTGGATGGTCACGCCCGGAGGCGTTGACCAGCAGCACCTCGGGCGAGATCGCCTCGTCCAGGGCGCGCACGGCCGCCTCGAGCAGCCTGCCCTCCCGCAGCGCCAGCAGCGCCGGCAGGTAGGGCGCGCCGGCGGCGCCGCGCACCACCGCACGGGCCAGCACACGCCTGTCCCGCAGTACCGCCGCCGCGGCGAACGCGGGGTCGCCTGCCTCGCCGACCCCGGCGATCCCTCGGGCGAAGCACACGAAGCACCCCCCGATTCGCGGCGGGGAGCCCGGCGGGGAGGCAGGCGGCGACCACGCCGGCGGGGTCGCCTGGCCGAGCGCCACCTGCACGCCGACCAGCTCGTCGGGGCGCACCGGCCAGGTCGTGATCACCGGGCGCGGCGCCGTCTCAGGCCTCCCAGGCGTACGCGTCGAGGTCCGCTCACCCCTCCATCCGAAAAACGCGCACATCCACCCCGACACGCTTGGCCTCGTTCATCTTGGCGTCGGCGGTAACCAGTGGGGCCTCGAGCGCCTGAGCAAGTATCACGTAGGTGGCGTCGTACACCGTGAAGTTCTCGCGCAGGTCGAGGATGTGACCCAGCAGGTCGGTCATGTGATGGCGCTCGATCCTGAAGGCACTGAAGTCCTCGACCGCCTCGTCGAGTCGCGCCTGGTCGAGTTTGCCGCCGAGCGCATGGCCGCGGAGTGCGCTGGCAACCTCGAAATCCAGCAGCGCCGGCGCATGCAGCTCCTCGTCGGCGAGCAGCGCAAGCAGCTCGGGATTGACGGGTTCGTCGACGAGGGCGTCCACCATCGCGGACGATTCGATGACGATCACGAAGCATCGCGGATTCTGCGGATCTCCGCCACCGTGTCGGTGGTCGTGGGGCCGCCGCGGCGGTTGCGGCGGGCGAGCCGCTCGACGATTTCAGCGTTGGTGGGACGCGAGGCGAGCCTGGCGAGCTCGGCACGGAGGTAGGCGGTCAGCGTGAGACCGCGCTCAGCCGCCTGCGCCTTGAGCGTCCGGAGGATTGGCTCGGGGACATCGCGAACCTGTACGAGTGCCATGGCCATATGATATGCAATTGTATGTCGAGCATGCAATGCGTTGGAAGGAGACGATGAGCGGTCCCTCGGTCCGGCGGTGGTGGCGCGGGTCCCGCCAAGCTGATCTCCATCTATTTCTCCAAACCTCGGCAGCTTCAGCCGGACCTATCCCCTGATCTCGGGTTGGTTGCGATGCGCCCCGGTGTGCCTCCTTCTTTCCGTTTCGGCGTTAGCATCCCTCCACGGACGGGGCAGCTCCTTGGAGGTCAAGAGTGCGGTTGAGCGCGGGCGCGCGGGAATTCAGCCTCGCGGGCAGGGTGCTCGCGCTGCTGGGATCGGCGTTGCTGTTCACGGCCTCGGGCACGCTCGTCGGGCAGGCGTCGCAGACGAACGCAAGCGCGGCGCCGACCTCGGCCGGCTCCGGCAAGGTCTCGCCCGCCGCTCCACGCCTGGTCATCACCCCCAAGGACGGCTCCACCGGGGTCCGTCCCGACCTCGGCGTGGTGGTCAAGGCGGCCAAGGGCACCCTGCACCACGTCACCGTGCTGCCGAAGGGCTCCAAGGGCGACAGCCTCCCCGGCGTGCTGTCGAGCGACCACTCGAGCTGGCGGACGCGCTGGACGCTGGTGCCCGGCAGGTCGTATACGGTGCGCGCCACCGCCATCAGCCCCCAGGGCAGGACCACCACCGCGTCGAGCAGCTTCACCACCCAGCCGGCCTCGCAGACCATCGCCATCGCCGACGTCACCCCCAGCCCCGGGGAGACGGTCGGCGTCGGCATGCCGATCATCGTCACCTTCGACCGGGCGGTCCGCAACAAGGACCAGGTGGAACGCGCCCTGGAGGTCCGCTCCACCAAGCCGGCCAAGGGCGCCTGGCGCTGGCTCAGCGACCAGCAGGTCATCTTCCGCACCCGCACCTACTGGCCCCCCCACCAGCAGGTCACCCTGACCGCCCACCTGGCAGGGGTGCGCGCCGCCAAGGACGTCTACGGCACCAGCGACACCACCCGGCAGTTCAAGATCGGCGACGCCAACCTCAGCGTGGTCAACGTCACGACCCACCGGATGATCGTGCGCCGCAACGGCAGGCGCGTCCGCGACGTCGGCATCAGCGCCGGACGGGGCGGCTCGTGGATGTTCACCACCACCAACGGCATCCACGCGGTCATGCGCAAGGCCAACCCGGTGGTCATGACCTCCGCGTGGATGCACGTCACCGACCCCGCCGACCCCCGCTACTACAAGCTGACCGTGTTCGACGCGGTGCAGATCTCCAACAGCGGCGAGTACGTCCACTCGGCGCCCTGGTCGGTGTGGGCGCAGGGCACCAGCAACGTGAGCCACGGCTGCGTCAACGCCTCGCCGGAGTTTGCGGCCTGGTTCTACGCCATCTCCCAGCGCGGCGACATCGTCACCGTGACCGGCACCGACCGCGAGCTGGCGTGGAACAACGGCTACGGCTACTGGCAGCTGCCGTGGCAGCAATGGGTACAGGGCAGCGCCCTCCACAGCCCGGTGATCAGCACCAACAGCCAGGCCCCGAGCGCCGTCCACCAGCGAGGCAGCTAGCTGGGCCCGCGCACCCCCTCCGCTCCCGCGTAGCGTCCCGGACCCGGCCCCGGGGGCGATCACCACCGCCTCGTGGCCGCTTCGCTGGACGGTGGCCGCCTGACATCCGAACGGCACCCTGCTGGTGTTTGCCTGCCGCGCCGCCGCGCGGCTACCCGGAGAGGCCGAGGAAGCGGCGGCGGCGGGCTTGGAAGCCGTGGCGATCCTCGAAAATGTCGTGCCACATGTCGGCCAGCTCGCGGTCGCGGTACGGCGCGGTGTCCATCGGCGGCGGCGCCTGGGGTGGGTCGGCGGCGATGTGAGCGGCCAGCTCTCGGGCCCAGCGGTCGAATGCCGCGGGGTCGTCCGGCCCGATCGCGTCGACCAGGCCGAGCCGGAGCGCGGTGGTCGGCCTGGTCGGCAGGCACTCCGCGAGCAGCCGGTCGGCGACCTCGGCGCCGGCGCGCAGCGGCAGCACCAGGCTGCGCAGTTCCGAGCCGCGAAGCCCCATGGTGGCGTAGTGGTAGTTGAGGTTGATGGACCGCCGCGCGAGTACCACGTCGAAGCACGCTGACAGCACCGCGCCGCCGGCGCCGGCGGAGGCGCTCAGCACCGCGATGGTGGTCTGCGGGCGCGCGCCGCCGCGCCCACGCGACAGGTTGAAGACGAACTCGGCGACGTCGTCGATCCGCCGGATGTTCTCCCACGCTTCGGCTCGGGGATCGTCGGCGGCCTCGATGACCCCGAGGTGGATGCCGTTGTTCCAGGCCGCCCCGCCCCCGCTCACGGCGATCGCGGTGGTGTCCTGCTCAGCGGCGTACCGCAGCGCCGCCAGCAGCCGGCCGCAGAAGGCCGTCGAGGCGGCGCCGTTGTAGGGGGCGGCGTGGATCCACCCCAGCTGACCGACCCGCCGGTAGCGCACGACCTGGTAGGCGCGGGGAGCGTCGAGCCGCGCGACGCTCTCGGGCATCTTGTGCAGGCGGGAGCGGAGCGTGTGCGCCGCGGGCAGCTTCAGCCCGCGGCCACCGTCGACGCTCCTGATCTTGGCGTGGCCGATCCAGATGCCGCGGTGGTCGCCGGCACCGACCAGCGCGGCGCCGTCGCGGTGCGCGAGGACCTCGCCTGGCCGGAACCGGGTGCTCTGGCCATGGTTCGGATGCGCGTCGTAGACGCTCACCGGCTGGCCCGCCAGCTCCGTCCTGACGCCGAAGCCGGCCGCGTGGATCCTCCTGACGATGTCGTCGGCCGAGTCCTCCCAGCCGAACGCCAGCCGGTCCTGCCGCAGCGCCGGCCGGTGCCTGCCGGCGACCGAGCGGCCGTAGCCCGAGGCCAGCGGCACGCCGACGTAGCTGGGATCGATCGCCATCCGGTCGAGGATCTCCCGGGCGCAATCGATCGCCAGCGGGACGACATGCTGAGCGTAGACCTCGGCCATGGTGGCCCCCTCCGGCATGGCGAACACGCGCCAGGCCCCGACGTTGCCGGAGTCGAGCTCCTCCGGGCGGCTCGCCCGCTCGGCGCGGACCATCGTCAGCCCCCAGGTCGGCTCCTGGTCGAGGATCGCCCACGACAGCGAGGAGGGACCGCGGTCGCCGCGGATGCCCGGGTGCGGGATCCAGGTCGTCCAGCGCTCGCAGACCTCCGGCGGCACGACCTCCTTCAAGAACGGGCAGAAGATCACGTCGGGATCGGTGCGCCTGGCGAATCGCCGCATGTCCTCGGCCGACATCGGGGTGGGGAAGCCCAGGTCCTCGGGCCGAATGACGTCGTGCCCGTCCTCGCGCAGCGCGGCCCACATGGCCTGCGGCATGCCAGAGAAGCTCGTGTACGTCAGCCCGACGCGAAACCCCACGCCCCCCCGCCCTCCCCGGCGACACTCGCCCGCACAACCCGGCGAAATCTACCGGACGCGTCAATAGTCCGATCGGGTGGCTATCTGTGTAGGTGCGGAGATTCGGCGACGAGGGCGGAGGGCCTGGCGACGGGCGGCCCCCCCACGTCACGGCGTGACCCGGCTCACTGGTGGTCGTGAGCGCGGCGCTCGCGGTCTTCGGCGAGGTCGAGGGCGAGGACGCTGGCCAGGATCACCAAGTCGTCCTCGCCCGGGGCGATGTCGACCGCGTAGGTGTCGCGAAGGGTGAACCAGCGCTTGGAGACGGTCGCCACCATCTGACCGCCACGGCGGACGGTGAACTCGTGGTCGAACAGGTTGCCGGCCATCTCCAGGTCGCCGGGGCCGGGAATGTCGATGGTGAAGCGGTCGCCGAAGGGCGTGAAGAAGTGCTTGCGCACCTCGGCGACCTCCCGCCCGCCGACGGTGATCTCGTAGGTCGGCCGGAGCGCGACCAGCTTCCGCTGCACCTGGGCGACCTCGTGCCCCTCGGGATCGCGGAGGACCAGGCGATCACGCAGGCTCAGCACCTTGCCGTCGACGTGCAGGACCGGCCGGCCCTGGTCGTCGGTGATCTCCGAATCCTCGCCCAAACGGAAGAAACGCTCACGGATCAGGTACATCGGCCCTCCTCGGAGGCGACGGGACGGCACGGACAGCCGCCGGTTCGGCGACCAGCTACCCTTGTGGTAGTGCAAGTGCCTGGGAAGGGCAACTGCCGGGCCGGGTTACCCGATGGAAGGGACTGCCATGGCGGACAAGTTCGGCCTCGATCCGCATCGGCTGGACGACGAGGCGCTGGAGCGTGAGCTCCGCTATCTGTACTCGACCCGCGAGGAGACGTTCTTCCACGGCTCGCGCCAGGCGCTGCTGAACCACACCGAGCGCATGCTGGAGTTGGAGCGCGAGTACACCATCCGGTTCCCACAGCAGACCCAACCCGACCCGCTCCGGACGCGCAGGGGCTCCCGCGCCCGGTCTGAGCGGCCCGCCGACCGCTGATCAGCCGGCGGCCACGGCGTACGCCCGCTCCACGATCTCCATGACGACGCGGCCGTCCTCGCCGCTCGGGCGCGGCTGGCGGCCAGCGCCTCCACGAACTCGGCCATCTGCGCGGAGTACATCGGCTGGGTGCAGTGCTGGTAGTCCGCTGGCATCTCGGTCCGCTCCCAGACCCGAGCGTAGCCGCCCGTGCCGTACACCTCGGTGTCGGCCTCGAGGCCGCCGAGGTGGGGCTGCCACCAGCCCGACTCGACGATCGAGTTGGTGCCGTTCGACCAGCTCACCAGGAGGATCGCGTCGTCCTCGACGGGGTAGTCGCCATAGCGCGTCGCCACGGTCGCCAGCACCCGGGACGGCAGCGGGTCACCGAGCAGGAAGCGGGTGGTGTCGATCGCGTGCACGCCCATGTCGACCAGCGCGCCGCCGCCGGCCAGCCTGGGGTCGGTGAACCATCCGGAGGGACCCCACTTCGCGTGCACGCCGTAGCTGCGGGTCTTGACCACCTCGCCGAGCTTCCCCGCCGCCAGTCGGTGGTGGTCCGGGGGATGCCGTGGCGCTCGGCCAGCTTGGCGAGCGACGGCTCCCGCCAGTTGGCGGCGGCCACCAGCTCGGCGCCCGGGTGCTCGATCACGGCGCGCGCGTGGCGGTCCATGATCCAGCCGGCGCCGACCAGGCCGACACGCAGCGCCATGCCTACCCCTTGACCCCGGTCAGCGTGATCCCCTCGACGAACACCTTCTGGGCGAAGACGAAGATGACGATCACCGGCAGCACGAACAGCAGCGACGCCGCCATCTGCATGTTCCACAGCACCCCTCGTGACAGCGCGGTGAACTGCTGCAGGGCCACCGCCAGCGTCCACGCGTTGGGGTTGCTGCCGGCGTACAGCAGCGGGTTGAAGAAGTCGTTCCAGGAGTAGAGGAACTGGAACAGCGCCACCGCGGCGAGCGCCGGCTTGGCGAGCGGCACGATCACGCGAGTGAGGATCTGGAACTCGCTCGCGCCGTCGACGCGCGCGGCGTCGGACAGCTCCTGCGGGATGGTCATGAAGAACTGGCGCAGCAGGAAGATCGTGAAGGCGTCGCCGAAGAACAACGGCACGATCAGCGGCTTGAGCGACCCGACCCAGTGCAGCCGCACGAAGATCACGTACAGCGGCACGACGGTGACCTGCGGCGGCAGCATCAGGGTCGAGAGCACCAGCATGAAGGCGACCTGCCGCCCGCGCCAGCGCAGGCGCGACAGGGCGTAGGCCACCGGCGTGCAGGACAGCAGCACCCCGACGGTGGCGAGCCCCGCGTAGGTGACGGTGTTCACGGTGTAGCGCACGAACGGGAAGGACTGGAACACCGTCTTGAAGTTCGACCACGCGAACGGATGCGGCCAGATGTTCGGCGAAAGCGTCTGCTGGTTGGTCATGAGCGCGGTCGCCAGGATGAACACGAACGGGAGCAGGAACGCGACCGACAGCGCGATCGCCACCGAGTGGTTGGCGACCGACATGAGGATCCGGCGGCGCCGGATCGAGGGGGGCACAAGGCGGCGCGAGACCGGCGCGGCAGTGCCCGGAGCGGAGACCGCGGTCACCGGAAGCCTCCCTGGTAGTGCACCCACCGGCGCGAGCCGCGGATGAGCAGGATGGTGCAGGTCATGGTCACGATGAACATGACCCAGGAGAGGGCGGCGGCGTAGCCCATGTGGAAGCCCTCGAAGCCCTGCTGGTACAGGTGGCTCGAGTAGAACAGCAGCGAGTCCTGCGGATAGCCGACGGGGTTGGTCT
>WNGM01000615.1_pt1 | contig 59581 bp, 70 predicted proteins | sample 5400571 | NCBI WGS metagenome assembly WNGM01 (sample SAMN13153378, study PRJNA577476) | soil metagenome | isolation source: 100 cm soil or saprolite under Garry oak tree replicate 2 | place: USA:California | collected 2016-06-15
CGAGCTTGGAGGTCGCCGAGCGAGAGCCCAGCCTCGTTTCCGCTTGGTTTCACGTGGAACATCTCCATGTCGACAAAGCGAGACCCCCGCGGTCGGTGCCTGCGGGGGTCGCGGTGGTCGGGATGCCGGGATTTGAACCTCGTACGGATCGTAGCGTCCCGTAGCGACCCATCGCGGATCGTAGCGCATTTCTGCAGGTAGACCGGGCAGTTGCAGTCTCGTGCCGTAGCGCCTCGGAGCGTCCCGTAGCGGATCGGAGCGCGATCTCGCGCGAGCGCCAGGCGAGCGCGCCTCTGCCGATCAGGCGCTGTGCTAGCCTTGCGCCGTTCAGCCTCCAGACGGAAGGAGCCCAGGTTGCCTCCTGATCGAGAACAAGAACCTGTCCAGGAACGAGAGCCGGCCTACGAAACAAAGGTGGCGCCAAGAAACCGTATCGACTCATCCAATGATCACAGCCTTCGCAAGGGCACAGATCTCTTCTCGGTCGCTCCTCCAGAATCGACGGACACAAGCCTTGAAGACGTGATGGCGTCCACAGTGCCGCCGGATATTGCGACAACGAAGGACCAAGCCTCCAGCGAGTGATCCCCCAGACCGTCCTCGCGCTGGTCGGCTTCCTGTTCTTAGTAGCTCCCGGACTTGTCTTCGAGATTCGCAGAGAGCGACGCCGGCCGACCTTGGAAGAGACGGCTTTCCGGGAGGCGAGCCGAACCGCTTTGGCAAGCCTCTTTTTCACCGTCGTCGCGGTGTCGATCCTAGCCGCCATTCGAGCGAGATGGCCTTGGTTGATGCCGGACGCAGGACGCTGGCTTCGAGATCCAAAGACCTATGTGCCTGATCACTATCGACTGGTGGCTGGGTTCTTCCTCGCTGAACTGGTACTCGCCTGCGCACTTGCGCTCGGTTTTGAGAAGGTCTTGGGCCGGAAGCAGCAAGCGACGATTCGACTGGTACCGGTTTGGTACGTCGTTTTTCGGCGAGAGCTACCCACAGACAAGAAAAAGAGCTTTCAGCCGTTTGCCCGAGTGCGGCTGACCGACGATACTGAATACAGCGGGTTCGTGGCCAGCGCCGTGTATGACGATGACGTGGCGAAGCGAGAGCTTGCGCTGGAGCCTCCCATGTTCCGGAGGATTCCTGGTGGTCTGAAGGCTCATCCCTTGTCTGGAGACTGGAAACGCATCGTCATTCGAGGAACGGAAATTCGCGACCTTTGGGTTATGTACCGGGAGGTTGACCGTCCGCCTCGCCGAAGACTGCGATGGCTGCGCTGGAGACGCTGACAGCTCGATTGTCCATCTTGACAGCTCTTTCCGTCTCGTGCAGATCGCGGTAGGGTCTCCGAAAAGCAGGTGCCCGGGCAGCGGTGCTAGCGCTCCCGGGCTGGCCCAAGGAGGTACGTCCCTTGGACAGTCACGAGCCTACCCGGCAGGCCGGCCGATGAGAATCAGCTTCGTCTACTCCACCGGTCGCATGGACTCCGGTGTAGTCCGGAGACCGGAAGGCAGTCGTCAGAACCTCATGGTGATGTGCCCCTGGGGAAAGGCGCCGGTCGAGACGCTCCTCCAGATCCACAACGACCTCACCCCAGAGGAGAAGGCCGAGATGCTTGCGGCGCTCGGCCTCTCTCGAGCGGACGGCGCTTGACGCGCGGGTGTCCCCAATGCGAGATTCGCCCTTGCGACGCCACCCAACTGAAGAAGGACGGACACATGGCCGAGGCCATGGCCTGCGCCGAGTGCGGGATTCCCGCCACGGTACTGATCGTTCACCCGCACCTGTCCCGTATGGCGATTCCGGCGTGCGGTTTCCACGGAGAGCTAGAGGCCGGCCTCGACGTCTTCGCGATCGGCACTCCCGAGGCTGAGGAGCTGCTAGAGACGCACGCCCTACTACAGGGCTACGTCGTGCCGCGCACCTAGCGCGGCGCCAGACGGCCCACCAGGGAGAAGGACGGTTGCGACGCCACCCGACCCCTGGTGGGCCTTGCTCATCCTGCCACGTACGCCGGCCAGGAGACCACCGAGGACGCGATGCCGGCCGAAGTGGGTAGGGCTCGCCACCAGTGCCTTCACATCGCCCTGGCGAGCCTCCCTCAGCGTCCGGATCTCCAGCGCACGCGCGGTCCCCGCTGATGGATTGTATGCACCGCTTCGGAGACCGAGCCGTCTTCGTACTGCACCGGACGTAAGTGATAAACAAACAAGCACAACTACATCCGGGCGATTCAGCCCCCAGCGCCCCGATCGGGCGCCCCATCTCGACACGTGGGGACCGGGTGCCGGGCAGGCTATGGGTCCCCGACGTCCGATCCCAGTTAAGGAAGGGACGCAGATGGACACCAGCGAGGTAGCTGACCGCCTCGGTATCCACCCCAAGGAGCTGACACGGTTCCTCCGTCGGGTCGAGCGCGGGCTCGGCGTGTGGAGACCGAACCACCGCCGGACCTTCACTGAGGAGCAGGCGCACGAGCTTTACCTCGCCTACTGGCAGAGCTTCAAGCGCCGAACCGGAACAACCGGATAAGAGGCGGGTCATCCCTATGGGGCGGCTCTGTGGTCGAGCGGGCGCTACTTCATGGGAACAAGATCGACGTTGGTGTACAGCTCGCCGGTCCCGTGCCGGTAGCCGTCGAGGCGGACCGGCTGACCGAAAACGGTGATGCGCAGCTCGCCATTGTTGCGGAAGCGGACGCGGACCTTGCGCCCCTTGTGCTCCAAGTCGTAGCTGGTGCCGGTGTTGTCAGTTCGCTTGCTGATGTTGTCACCGCTCATCACTTCGCCTCCTGGCGCCCGAGTCCTCTGTGCAGCGATTTTCCCCACAAGCGACCTGCGGCAACAGACTCAATTCGTTGAAGCTCATAAGCCTGACTAGATAGACGATCTGCACTTTCTGGGGTATACCGGACGCGGAAGCACAGGCCAGCACCATGAGGAGGAGCCCATGGCCACCAAGACCACCGAGACCCAGGCCGAGGTCTCGACCGCATCCGAGACCTGCCCTATCTGCGGCTTCTCGCTCGTTCGGGACCGTCGCCGGAAGCTGGTCTGCCCCCACCGGAACGACACCGACCATCGGCGTGCAGCTCGCCAGGCGAAGGCCGAGGAGGCGCCTCCGGTGAGCCCGGCCCCCGAGCCCACCGAGGACACCATCGTCCAGGTGAAGGGCAAGGATGGCGAGTGGACCGACTACGCGCGGACCACCCGCCACGAAGCGCTCACCGCGCTCGAGGCCGGGCGGCTCCCTGGCCACTCGAAGCCGGAGCCGCTCCGCGCCGTCGACTGGATCACGCACGAGCCGATCGAGCCCGCGAAGGCCGAGCCCGTCTCCGCCGTTCACACCTCCGCCTCAAAGCTCCCCAGCACGACCGAGCAGCGCGAGCGGATCGAGGAGCTGTACGACTCGCACGCCATCCCCGAGGAGAAGAAGCGGGCGCCCGAGAACTTCACGAAGCTCGGAGCCGCGCGCTGGATCAACCTGCTCGAGTCGTACCCGCTTCGCGAGGAAGGCGAGTCCGAAGAGCAGAAGGCCGAGCGTGAGAAGGCGAAGGCCGTGCGCGATGCCGACCTGGCGGCGAGGAAGCGCGCCGAGGCGAAGACCACGCGCGGCCGTCGCAACGTCACCACCGAGCGGGTTCAGCCGCAGGAGCCGGACTACTCGAAGCTCCCGGCTCGCAGCCGCGCGAAGGCGAAGCGCGAGTACCAGGCCGCGCTGGCGGCATGGAAGGCAGCCGAGGAGCAGGCCGCAGAGACCACGATCGAGAAGGCGAAGGAGGAGGCGACGCAGTTCACCGCTCTCTACCACGCCACCACGAAGGCGGAGCAGTACTCCCTCCACCGGGCGGGCTGCCGCGATATCGAGCGCGAGGCAGAGGCGCATGGCTCGAACGTCGAGACCTTCGAGGCCGACAGCGTTGAGGCCGCGCTCGAGCACATGATCGACGGAGAGCTACGCGAGCTGGGCTACTCGACCGACGACGTGAAGGTCCACAACTGCGCGAAGGCGAGGAAGCCAGCCCCAAAAGCGAAGGCGGCCAAGAGTGGGCATGCGACCTCGGATGGGAGTGCGGGGGCGTTCGACCCTAGCGACCCGGCTACCCGCGCGGAGGTCGTTCGCCTCCACACCGAGGGCAAGCTCTCGATGAAGGCCATCGCGGAGAAGTTCGGCCTCCCGGCCGTCCACAAAAGTTGGCTGGCGGTCTCGCTGGTCTGGCGCCAGGAAGCCGACGCTCGCGGGCTCGACCGGCCGAGGTTCCCGCAGCGCGCGAAGAAGTAGCCGACACAACTACCGGGCGCCCGTCAAGAAGGCGGGCGCCTCGGCTCGAGGAGGAACCATGACAGGGTTCGTCAAGATGACATTGGCGGTTGTGCTGGCGCTGGCAATCGGGTTTGGCGCTGGCGTTTGGGTGCAGCATCGCGTTACCCAACAGTGCGTCAGTGCCGCCAGCGACTACCGTGATCAATTCTTCGTTCTGTTGGCCAACAAGATGGGAGTTTCAAATCAAGTGTCCGTTGGCACGGTACAAGACGCCAGCGCGGCCTACCTACGGTGCAAGGCTGGAGGTCTGTAATGAAACTCCGCTCCGCTCTTTACCGGACCGCACGCAGGCTCGGCGATGTGAACGCCGTCCGTCGCGGTCGCGTTCCACAGCGCCTCGCCAGGCGGGCGGCCGGGAAGGCAACCGGCCGGCTCCTCCGCTGGCTGTTCCCGTCCGTCCTCGCCCTGGCGCTGGCCGCCGGCCTGGCCGCGTGCGGAGGCTCGAGTACCGGTAGCTCGGCGAGCCCCAGCACCACCGCAACCACGGTCGCGCCGACGACGACACCACCAACAACGGAAGCCGCAACAGCCGGTCCAATCATTCTCAAGAGCGGCGCAACAACCACCATCACAACGACCGAGGAGGACGGCAAATCGGGCCGCGCCAGGGTCACCGCCACTATCAAGGATGCCGGCCGGGTCGTGCCCGACCGCAACGACGACACCGGAGGGCCGCAGTACGCCGAGCACGGCCGCTTCCTAGTGGCAACTATCACCTACGTCGGCCTGGCCGGCACCTACCGTGCTGACGGAGCGTTCTGGTCGGTACGCATGGCAGACGGCCAGGTCTACAACGAGGGAGCGGTGATCGACACCGGGAACCTCCGCATGGGCCAGTTCCTCCCGCACATCCGCGTTCACCAGGGGCAGCGCGTCAAGGGAATTATCACGTTCGATGTTCCAAAGACACATGGCGCGCTCGTACTCGACACCAACGCTGAGCCTGACGTTGCCGAATGGAAGTTCTGAGGACATGCGAGAAGCCATCCGAGTCGCGGCCGAGGTCGAGCGCTTCCGTGCCGGCTGGACGAAGCTGTGGGGTGCCGAACGGGCGGCCGAGCTGTACGACCTGGCGGAGCGCCGCGCACGGACCATCCCGCCAGGCATCGACATTCTCGAGGCGTGCCGCCAGGTCCAGGAGGAGGAGATCCTCCGCGCCGTGCGGGAGGCGCCAGCCGTCCGGGTATGGACCTGCGACCACGAGAAGGAGCAGAGGTGAAGACGAAGAAGGAACCCGATGTCCGGCAACAAGCGCGGGAAGCGGCTGAGGCCGGTCGTACCGTCTTTCTCTATGCCGCAATGCTGGCCTGGATGTCGGGCTCCAGCCACCACAGCGACGGCCCGGTTGACAAGGCAGCGATCATCATCGAGGCCATTGAAGCAGAAGGCTGGAGACTCAATCAGATGGATGTCGCGGTAACCGGTTCCGGCCTCGCCCCTTCGCAGCGCGGCTACTTCCTATTCCGTCGCGCTGGGTGGCCAGCGTCATGACCTGGCAGTCCGTCGCCCACCGCGTTCTCCGCATCAGCAATGATGTCCGGGCTGTCCGTCGCGGTCGCCTGGCCGGTCGGATCTTCCGCTAGCCAGCTCGAGAGGAGCCCGCCTCCGGAGGCGGGCTCCTTCTCTTGTTGCAGAACCAATGAGAGCGGCTCTCTGCATGGTTTTGATGGGCTCCCGGACCTCCGCTATGCGCGGCTGGAACGAGCGCGTGCAGAGCGGCTGACGTTACCCAATCGTTATATTGGTGCATGTCTTCCGCGAAAGCCGCAGATCGGGCATGCTTGCCGTGGCGGCCGAACGCGAGGAGGAGCGAGATGCCGACGTACGAGCTGAAGGTGCCAGGCCGGTTCGAGGGAACGATGCTGGACCTGGAGACCGTGAAGATCCCGACGCCGGAAGGCTTCCGAATGCCGAGCGGCGAGCCGCTGCGGCGTCGCTGGAGTATCGCCCTGGCCGGCGTAGCGCGTGACGGTCGCGTGCTGATCGTTGACGGTGAGGGCAACGAAGCGACGGCGCTCGAGGAGCTTGGCGACGCGCTTGCCGGCTCCGAGTCCGTGACCTACGCGGCGACGCGCGAGTTTGACGAGATGATCTGCCGTGGCCGGTTCACCAACGCCCGCCGCGCCCACCTGCCGACGCCGACCTTCCCGGCCGTTCCTGGCGCGGAGGAGATCGGCTGGCGGAACCTCGGCGCCAGCTCTCGGGTCTCGCGTGACCCGGCGGACCTTCCTTCCCGCGACGTCCCAGAGGCGCTCGCCCGCGGCCAGGTCGACGTGGTGGCCGTCCACCTGCTTCGCGACGTTGCCGAGCTGATCCTCCTCGCCGGCCTCCCAGGCGCGACGGCCTCGGAGTGGTGCTCCCGAGTCCTGCGCGAGCCCGGTTTCGCGCTGGCCGAGCTGTATGGCGACGAATAGCCCACTACTCGAGGCGCCGCCGCCGGTCCGGGGCGGCTTCTTCACGTCTAGGGGTAGGTCGCTATGCGCCGGGCCGCCTACGGCAGCGAAAGGTGGCATATCACCACGGGAACGGGCACGCCTGTGCTAGCCTCCCCGCACTCGGCGGAGTACTTCGGATGAGCGAAGGCCGGAGGCATAGCGGTCGCACCCTTCCTGGCGACGGCGCGCGACGACAGCGGTGGAGGTAGCAGGTCGTGAACGCCGACCTATCGGGCGTGCTTGTCAAGATCGAGCGTGCGAAAACCCATCTGAACGACTTTGACCGTCGAGCCCGGCGGATTGAGGATGCGTGCCGAAAGGCCATCGTCCGAGAGCGCGACGAGGAACGATCGGAGTATGTCTTCCGGTTCAAGCGCGTGCCGCGCCTGCGTCCTGTCTTGAGCGCAGTCATCGGCGATGCGATTCACAACCTCCGGGGCTCTCTCGACCATCTCGCCTGGCAATTGGTGATCGCGACCGGCGGGACGCCTAGCGTCGCCACGAATTTCCCGATCCACAAGAAGCTACTCGCACCCGATCATATGGGCGATACCCGCCCCCAGATCCGTCCCGGTGTTCCGGAGGAACTGCGGGAAATCCTCGATGAATTGCAGCCGTACAAGCGAACGCCGAAGCCAGTGAACCACGAGCTGGCCATCCTCCATCAGCTGGACATCAACGACAAGCACCGGGAACTGCTCATCACCGTTATAGGCGTCAAGAGCTTTGGTTGGTTCGGCGAGATCAACCCGACGGGAATCAACCTCGGTCCCTATGATCGCGGCTCCGAAGTATGTCGCTTCCCCTATTCCGACACGAGCAGCATGGACGCATTCAGCCCCACTTTCTCCTTCGCGGTACGCCTGAATGAATCAGCGGCGGGACCGTGGGCGTCGATGCTCGGAGCGGCCGAATTCATTCGCCGCAGACTGCTTCGCTATATCGAGGATGAAGTCCTTCCACGATTCCAGGGTTATTTCTAAACCTTCTACAGTCATGGTACCTCGAGGATAATTGCGCGAGGCCGGCCGGATCTGAGTAGACCTCCTGGGCTGGCCGGCTGCCAGCGTCATTTCCCGTCACCGCCTAGACTCCTGGGTATCCGGCTGGGCTGCGTCGGAATTCAGCCCTCCCGCTCGGCTCGGCCGGCCGATCGAAGAGGAGGCGATATGCGGGGAAATGGCGGGGAACTGCGAGGCGCGGTCTCTCCAGAGCCTGTCCTGATGACGTTCTCAGCAACTCCCGAGCTGCGAGACTGGCTCCGCACCCGCGCCGTCCGGAACGCCATTCCTATCGAACGTCAAATCCGCGAGGAGCTGGAGGAGCACAAGCGCTGGTGCTGTAAAGAACGAGCGGAAAGGAACGCGTGATGGGTAAGAAGAAGCGCGACCCACAGACCGACCTACTGGAGCTGGCGCGGCTGTATCCGGCGTTCCGGGCTCGCGGCCGGCAGCTGAGTCTGGTCCCTGAGCACGAGCAGAACCGACCGCCCGAGCTACCGAAGGTCGAGGAGCCAGAGCAGGACCTGAAGGAGACCTTCCCGGCGCTGCGGACCCGGCCGTCTCAGGAGGAGATCGCAGCCGCGAACAAGGCCGCCCAGGACTTCCAGCTCGAGCATGCTCGTCAGCAACTGATCGGCTAGGAGGGAACCATGGCCACCATGCAGAGTCCACAGCACGACCTGGGAGCACCTGACCCGTTCAGCGGCAACCCGTTCACGACCATTCCGGCACTGGCGAACGACTCGGCCGCGACCGACCAGGGCGCCCGCGAGGCGCTTGCCGCACAGCGCCAGCTCCGAGACGGCGCCAGCACGACACCCGACAGCTCTGCCGCGACCAGCGACGGCTGAGATCGGTGAGCGAGCGGTTCGACTGGAGATGCGACCGGTGTCGCGAGCTGATTGCGGACGGCACCGGCTCAGTCTCCGTCGCCTACGCGGATATCCAACGAGCGCGTGCCGAGCGCTGGCGCGCGATGGAGCTGCTGCTCTCCGCCGGAATGCTGCGAACCGAGGACGACTGGGCCGACTTCCTCGTGTTCCGTCCGCAGGCTCGGTGGACCGTCCGCCACCGTGCCTGTGATCGTCGGTCCCGGCCGCTGTACTGGATACCAGTCTCGGAGCTACGGAACCGTCGCGACTTCATCTCCTGGACCTCACACCTGGTCCGCAAACCGTGGCTCCTCGAGACGGACTGGTTGATCGTCGGGGCTGAGCTGGCCGGCCAACTGGTGGAGCGATGACTGCGGAGTATTACCGCGCGCTCTACGCTCAGGCTCGCGACGCCTTCCGAGCCTGCGTTGAGAAGTTACAGCTAGCTCCTCAGCCACGGAACGACGCTCGGCCGCTCGAGGAGTACCCGAGGTTCCCGCCAGGCACCTGTGATATGGCCTCGAAGCTCCTGGCGGAGCTGTACCCGGAGCTGGAGATGCGGGAAGGTCTCCTCCGGTGCCGGTGGAAGGGAGACCGGTGGTGGTCCTCCGAGCCGCATGCCTGGAACGTCACCCCGTCCGGGGTAATCGTCGATTCGACCTGGCGACCGAAGGCCGGCATTGAGTACGAGTATTGGGATCTGTGGCCGTCATGAGCCGCAGCGCTGACGACTATCCGTGGAGGCCACGCGGCAGCAACTGCGTGGAGTCGTCGCGCTACCTGGCCGCGCACTACCCGGAATTAGAGCTGCGGTCCGGATGGTTGCGGTGGACTTGGCGAGACCGCCCCTGGGCAATGCCGCATGCGTGGTGCGTCAACGCGCAAGGTGAGATCGTCGATTCGACCTGGGAGCCGCCGGCCGGCACGTCCGAATTCGAGTACATCGAGGTCGAGTGGTGGACTCGCGCGTGTAGCTAGCCGTCCACAACCACCGGCGCGTCCGGAATAAAGCTGTCGTCGGACATGACCGTGCCGCCGTAGGCCTTGCGGACCGGCACGACGGGCTCGGGGTCACCGCCCTCGCGCCAGGGACCATTCCCGAAGGCGCCACGCCTTACGCCTTGAAACGAGCGGTGGTGGCCTGGGGCGGCTGCCTCCCAGGCGGAGAGCGCCAGCGCGATCACCAGATCGTCGTGGGCGCCTTCGCGAGCCCCGGTCGAGACGGACGCGGCCGAGGTCTTGACGCCAGCGAACATCCGCAGCTCGGTCTGCACGGCTCTCGCCTCGGCGGAGCCGGCCGGGACCTCGAGCCTGCCCTCCTCCATGAGTCTGCGAAGGCGGTCCACCAGGTCCAGCTTCGGGATGTGCAGCTCGTAGCCGTCGCGGGTGGCCTCCTGGCCGGCCGTCAGCGTGACCGCGTAGACCCGGACGTTCGCGGCCGTGTTGGCCTCGATCAGCATGTCGTGAGGAGAGCGGCCGACGCCGGTCACGTCCACGTAGATGTTGATGAGCCGGGAGCGGTCGGCTGTGATCCTCGCCTCCCGGATCGCGTAGGCGCGGAGGTTGCGAATGAGCGTGACGAGACGGCGGACCTGCTCTGGGTACGGCTGGCGCAGTGGCAGGCGCTCGAGCCGCAAAACGCGGACGTTTCGGGTGCGGAGATCGGCGACCGACACGGCGGTCGGGTCCGCCATCTGGCCGATGTCGATGCCCACCGTGTAGGTCACAGCTCGACCTCCTGGAAGTCGTCGGAGAAGATGCCGGCGATGGCCTCGTTGGAGAAGATCTGCCAGGCGTCCTCGAGGAACTTGCAGAAGTACTCCTGCTCGAATTTCCACTCGCCCAGGGCGAGGCGCTCCTCCGCCAGGAAGGCGGGAGAGATCCGCAGGCAGTCGCTGGCCGGGACCTGGTATCTCTCCCAAGGGTCCGGTCCGTGCCAGGCTTCCGACCACCAGCCGGAGACGCCGTGTGGCGTGCTCAAGGCCAGGAGCCGGCCGCCGGAGACCGCCAGCATCGGGCGGACCGCGGTGTAGAGGTCGTCGCTCACCCTGGCCGCCTCATCGATCACCAGCAGGTCACAGGTGTAGGTGCGGATTGTGGACTCGTTACCAGGCAGGCTGATGATCCGGGACTCGTTCTCCAGCGCCATGCTCATCTGGTTCTCAGCCGTGCTCGGGACCGGTCTGCCCAAGCGGCGATACGCCGCCAGCACTTTGCGGAAGAGTTCGCCGGACTGGCGCTGGCCAGGACTCACGAGGAGGGTTGTGCTGCCTGGGCTGTAGGTCGCTTTGTGGAGACCGAGGAGGCCGGCGGCCGTGCTCTTTCCCGACTGGCGACAGCAGTTCAGCAGGATACGGCTGGCGCTCGAGCGCAGGACCTCGCCCTGCCAAGGGTCCGGGTCGAGACCGACGCGGCGGGCCAGCGCGACCGGATCAGCGGCGGAGGCGAGATCGGCTGCGAGAGCCGCCGCTCCGCTCGAGGGAGGCCCGGCTACCCGACCGGCGCCCCTTGTGGCTGAGCGCACCACTACGCCAGCTCCTGCCCACGTCCGGACTCCAGGGCGAGGAGGGCGGAACCGACCGCGGCTCGAGCTTCGGGGTGCGGAGCGAGGGCAGCCAGGAGGACGTCACGGACCTCGAGCCAGTCAGGCGACTGGAGGATGTTGATGGCGACGGTCGGGCGGTCCTGAAGCTCGCCGGTGATCTTGCCGATCAGCTCGAAGCAGGCGCGCAGCTCGCGGATTGCGAGAATCGAGGTCGCGTGTTTGCGATCGGTCTTCGTGGCCTCGAGTACCTGGCGAGCCTCACCACACAACTCCTCGATGCGGTCGAGCAGGCTTTCTGCTCGCTCCTCCTCGCGTCGCTCTGCCGCCTTGACCAGGGCAGGCGAGATGTGGCCGGCCTTGTGACGATTGACCGAGTCCTTGGGAATCCCATACCGTCGCGTAATGTCGCGCTGTACACAACCACCGACTAGCGCGCGGTCGATAGCCTCCCGCTCGGAATGAGTACAGACATTACAGGTCCTGGCCATCGCTATCTCTCGAGGTCGTCGTGGAGCCGGTTTTCTAGACCGGGGTCTTCTGTAACTGCGCAGGTAGATTGCTACGTTTCAGTCGGCGCTCGCGGTTCGCTCGCTTCGTGGTCTGAGGGGAGTTTAGCCGAGGTGTCGCGGTCGAAGGACGAACGGTACCTCATTGGCATTTCTAGACGAATATCAATTGCAGGTAGGCCAGTACCGACAACTCGCCATCACCGTGGGGAGTAGCGTCCTACCTCCGGAAAGGTCCGCCGGACCGTTCTACCGTTCGGACCGTTCTTTTCTGCCCTCTGACCTGCGGCGATGGCTCCGAACGGTCGGGGAGCGGTCCGTTCGACCGTTCTTCGAACGCCAGGCGCGAATAGCCTAATCAGATCGTTCACTCCGCGAACGGTCGGAACGGTCCCCGAACGGTCCATCTGCACCCCATACACCCTCCGACCTGCGAAGTAGAACGGTAGAACGGTCCGAACGGTCGAGCGGACCTCTCTACGAAAGTAAGCCACCTAGAACGGGTCTTCCTTCGGCTTTGGCTTGTCTGCCTCACCATATGGGTTGTCGCTCTTCGCCACTCTCCATGTGCGGTCGCGCTTCGGACCGATCTGCCCGAGGTACTCGATCTCGTAGCCGGCTTTCCGGAAGCTGGGGGCGGCACTCTTGAGAATATTGCTGACGGCGCGCGGTTCCTCCGGCCAGCCCTTTGGTGGCTTGAATGGGTCGTGCAGGTCGTTCGTCAAGGTAACCAGCATGTCCTGGCAGGTCGTCTGCCACACGCCACCCTTCGCATCGACACGGTTCCGCAGCAGGGAGGTGAATGCTCGGTCGTCCAGGACCTCGACAGCGAGCGCCTTGCGGCCCTGGCGGTACGCCTCGAAACCTCGGGTGTGGAGCACGCGGTCAACGCCCAGCAGGACCTCCTCGAAGTCCGTCATGCGCGACCAGCCCTCCTTCGGCATCTTGACCTCCGGCAACACCCGCAGCACCCGCACCGCCAGGTCCAGCAGCCCGCCGAGCATCTCCGGCCAGGCGTCCTCGAACATCTTCCTCGCCGCCGCATCCTTCAAGCGCTTGGTTGGATGCATCATCGGGATCTCAAAGTTGATGACCCGGTCCGCGAGGTCGTCCTTCAAATTGGTCACGTCGATACCGTTGAAGGCGAGGGCTCGCCGGTACGACATAACCACCAGCTCCTCGTCTGAGTACAGCTCACGGCTGACGTCGCCCTCGCCCGTGACCGCACGGCACATCGACCCCTGCAACCACTCCTGAATGCCGTACAGGTTGTCGAGCGCCACCACCCGCGAGCCCTTCGCCGCGATCACCCAGTCACGCTCATTCGTGGGGCGCCGTCGTGTCTGCGGGTAGCTCGGATCGACCAGCCGGGCGTAGGCGCCAGTGGCATGACTCTTCGTCGCCCCAGCCTCGCCAGAGAAGTACGGCACCGGCGCTGGCTCCTCCGGGCGCAGCAGGATGAACACCTGGCAGGCGATCAGCACCGGGTACTTTGATGGGTCAGCGAGAAGGATCAACTTCCGGAGCTGGCGGATGAGCTTGGAGATGAGGTATGGGCCACGGACCGGCTCAGGGAGTGCCTGCGTCAGCTTCGTCCGCCGGAACAGCACTGGCGAGCGGTCTACGGTCTCCCAGCCGTCCGGGCTGATGACGATGCTCCGGCCGCTCGCGTCGCCGCGATCGAGGACGGAGCCCTCCCCGTAGCGCGCCACCCGCAACCCAAGCTCGACCGGTTCCGCCGCCAGGCACTTTCCACGTACCACCAGCATCGCATTGCGGAGCGTGGTGTCATCCGGCACAGCGCCGATCGCCGCCGCGTACTTCGCCGCGATCTCGGCCCGGAACTGACCACCACCCTTCTTGCCGATCATCCGGGCGATGTAGGGTCCGTGGTCCTCCTTCGCTACCGCGTAGTCCTCACCGCCCAACGTGCGCCCCAGGTCGTAGCCCTCCTCGATGATGCAGAGCAGGAGATCAGACATCTTCGGTTTGCGAGTCTTCTCGCCGTAGCCCTCGGCCGCCAGTGCAGCGGCGGCAGCCTTAAAGTCGCCGCCGTGCTGGAGGACGGCGTAGACACCGAACTTGTCGAACGGGTTGTGGGCGGTGTCGAACGGCGTGGAGGTCGAGAACACCCACAGCGCTGGGCCACCGGAGGCATCACGCGCCCACCCCAGCGACGCGGAGATGCCCTCCCTCGGGTCCTTCTCCGGTCGGGCCCAGTACGCGACCTCGCGGTCATCAATGGTCCGCGTGTAGCCGCAGCTCCAGCCGGCCTCCTCGAGCAGTTCCTCAATCCGGGTTGACTCGGCCGCGTTGAAGTCATCGCCAGGACGCCGCTCACCAGCCTTGAGACCTTTCGGACGGTAGGGCTCTGGCGGTGGTCGAAGGTCGAACGTCTGCGCCAGCGCCAAGAGCGCCGCGCGCTCGTCCGGGGTGATCTCGAGGATGGTATCGAGCCCACCTTTCTTCAGCACCCAAGGGCGCCCGGTCTTGTGGGTTCCGCCACCACTCGGGGCGACCACAGCAAGCCCGCCTCGGCCGCGCGTCTCGATGAACACCCGGACCTTCTCTTGTCCCTCTTCGTCGGTGTAGGGCTCGCCCGCGAGGAGGACATTCGCACCGACCTCGGCGCACCGCCACAGCAAGTGCACGCCTCCGCCAGGCGATAGCTCCTGGTAGCCTTTGCCGATCGCGGCGAGGAGGTCACCGAGCCCGGCCTCCTCGGCAGCAGCCTTGTACTTCTGCGCGACCTCGAGCGTCTCAAACTCGAACAGCTCGAGCGGCGAACCGCTCTCCGCGTGCCCGGTGATGACCGCGAGACCGTGGGGTTTTGCGTTGCCGTGGAACCAGCGTTCATGTTGCCCGTCCGGGACGCGCTTTGTCTCGTAATCCTTCCAGCCTTTGACGTTCGGCCGCTTCGAGCCGTCCGCCTTCATTGGCAATACGTTGTAGCCGGCGTCGTACCAGGCATCAGCAGCAGCGCAAACCTGCTCCCACAGCGCGCTGCTCGAATCCGCGTTATCGTATTGGGCAGAGGTCAAAAGGCGTCCTCTCTACGGGCCGGTCGCCGCCTCCTCTTCGGCGCCCGGCTGGTGATTTTGGGTTATTCAGAGACGGCTCGAGTTGGTGGCTCGGGCCGTTCTCATTCCTCCACTCCGAGAAGTCTCAGCAGTGCCGCAGTCGGGATCGCCAGGCGAGCGCCGTGGATCACCGGCACCGGGCACTTCCCGGCCTTGATCTCCCGGTACATCGACCACTTGCTCTTGCCACGGAGCGCTGCGGCGCGCTCGATGCTCAACGTCGGCGGCAACGTCGGAGCGAGGCGACGAACCTCCTCGGTGGTCATGCTGGCTCCTGGCTGTACTCGGCTTCGGTGCGCTCGAGGTATGCCCTTGCGTCAGCCGGCCGGATGCGCCGACCGCGGCCGACCTTGACGGCACGAAGCTCACCGCGCCGGATGCGCTCGTAGATGAACCACTCGCTGGTGTTCCAGGCGTTCGCCAGCTCGCGAACCGTGAGCAGGTGCTCCGCCATGCAGGGCTCCCTTCCTACTCGAGCCCTACAAAGCGAAACGCCGAGGGCTCCTCTCGGAACCGCTCGGCGCCTGGTCTAACCAGCAGCGTCCCTCTGAGACGCCTCGACTTCAGACACTCCGACTGCCTCACCGACCAGGAGCCTCTGACTCCCGCCCGACTCGGCCAGCGGTAGTACGGCGTCGATGATAACCGATCTCGGCTCCTTGGTACTCGGCGTAACTCGTTGCCGACATAGCTCGCATCCGTGACATAGGGTATACTCCGGCCGAGATACGGGAACCGATCCGAGGAGGAGTAATGGACGAGCTACAAAAACGAGCTGGCAGACTAGCTCGCGAACTCGTGACGCTAGCAATCAGCACCACAGTGCCTTCGCCAAGGCCGACCGACGAGAAGGAGGCAATGGCCGCGTTCAAGAAAGCCATCAAGGAGCTTCTCGACGAGAAAGACTCGCGGCTCACCGAACTCGTCTTGGTATCAATGGCCCAATGCGTCACCTCTGGCATATGGGAAGCGCTGGAGGTCGCCGGACGGCGCGAGTACATCAACTCTCCCGTGTGGGAGGAGCTGGGAATCGAACCACAGCCTAACCGGATGATGGTGAGGTCAATCTGGAACCGAGTCGCTGAGCGCCAGGCGGCAGGCGAGGAGGAGTAATGCCCCGACCAAAGATGTTCGATGTGGAGATCAAGACCGCCATCACAGCCGACGACTACGACGCGCTCCAGGACCTCTCGCGGCTCGAGCAGGTACCAGTCGCGCATCTCGTTCGGTCTGCAATTCATGACCTCCTCCAACGCGACACCGAGCCTGAGCCCTTTCCGCCGCTCGAGGAGGAGTCATGAGCAGAGGGCCGATCTTTCACCCGGTCAACAAGAAGGGTCAGGAGGAGAAGACCTGGACGGTTCGTTACGAGGCGCCGCCGGACCCAGAGACCGGAAAACGCCGTGAGGTCTGGAAGCGTGGCTTCGTCAAATACGGCGACGCCAAGAAGTGGCTGAATGAGCAGCTCGCAGCGATCGACAAGGGCGAGCACGTCACGCCCTCGAAAATGAAGCTGACGAAGTACCTCCGGGACGAGTGGCTGCCGGGGATGCGCGCCTCGGTCCGGCCGGGTACCTACGACTCGTACGAGCTGCTCTGCCGGAAGTACATCATCCCGCGCCTCGGCGGGATCGAGCTACAGTCCCTCACGACTGGCCGCATCAAAGCCTTCTACAACAACGAGCTACTCCTCAGCGGCGGAGCGGATGGGGGTCCGCTCGCGGGGAAGACCGTCCGCAATGTCGCGGCCGTCCTGCACTGCGCGCTCGAGGAGGCGGCAGCGCTCAGCTACATCCCGAGAAACCCAGCGACGAAGGCGAAGCTACCGGCCAGGAACCAACCGGAGATGCAGACCTGGAATGAGGAGCAGGTTCGGGCCTTCCTGGCGACCGTGGCCGTTGATCACGGTCAGCGCGGCAGCGAAGCGGCTGAGCGCCGGCTGTTCGCGGCCTGGCGGCTGATGCTCACGACCGGTATGCGTCGTGGCGAGGTCATCGGCCTGCGCTGGTCGGACGTCAGTCCCGACCTCGGCCGGCTCCAGATCACCTCCACACGCGTCCGGGCGGCAAAGGGCGTCACGACCGGGCCACCGAAGACGGATGCCGGCCGCCGCTACATCGCGCTCGACCCCACGACCGTCGCTGCGCTGAAGGCGTGGCGGAAGTACCACCGGGAGCACGAGCGGATGCCGATTGGCCCGAGGTACATCGACTCGGGTCTGGTGTTCGTCAACCCCGACGGCTCCGGCATCACGCCAAACCGGCTGTCGATCTGGTTCCGGTCTGCGGCGAAGAGGAGCGGTCTCCCAGCGATCCGGCTCCACGACCTCCGCCACACCTACGCGACGATTGCCCTGCGGAGAGGGACACCGGTGAAGGTCGTGTCCGCGCGGCTGGGTCACGCCAGCATCGCCATCACGCTCGACCTCTACGCCCACGCCCTACCGCAGGACGACGAGAGCGCGGCCGGCTCGATCGAAGCCGCCTACGAGTGACGCGAGCGCTGGGCGAGCGCAGCCGGTCGAACCGGACTCGAAAAGCGAGAGACCCCCAGGTCGTTGGGGGTCTCCGCTTTGTCGGGATGCCGGGATTTGAACCCGGGGCCTCCACGTCCCGAACGTGGCGCGCTGCCAAGCTGCGCTACATCCCGAGGGAGCTTCGGCAGTGTACCCACCCGATCCCCGCCCGGACAACCGGCTCGACGGCGGCGGGCCGCCCACGCCAATCGGGTCGGCAGGGCAGGCCGCCCACGCCAATCGGGTCGTAGAGGGCCGCCGAGGCCCACCAGCTCGACGGCGGCGGGCCGCCCAGGCCAATCGGGTCGGCAGGGTCGGGCCGCCCAGGCCAACCGGCACGCCTGGGTCTTCAGTCCATCTGGAACAGCGTGAGCTGAAGCCCAGCCGGGCCGTTGAGCCGAGCATTCGTCGATTTGAAGGGAGTTGGCCGAGGCGCCGCGATCACCTCCGCCCCGGCGTCCGCGAGCACCCTGGTCGTGGCCTCCGCGTCGTCGACCTCGAACGCGACCCGGATGTGTCCGGCGACCCGGCGCCCGACCTCGACCCGGTCGATGAACTCGGCCGTCGCCGGGTCCGCAATCTCCAGGGTCGCCCGCCCCGCGTCCAGGATGGTGACCCGACCCTGGGGTGAGGAGACCGCCGCGCGTTCGGTCAGGCCGAGTGCGTCGCGGTAGAAGCGCACCGCCGCTTCGTAATCCGCCGCCGTCACCACCAGACGAAGCTGGCGAACTGCCATGTCGCCTCCAGCACCTACTCGTCGTGGACAAGGCTGGGCCGTGCCGTATGGATCAAGCATGCGCTCCTGGCTGACGAATGATCTCTGGACCGAGGACACACGGCGATCCCTGATGGCAGAGCGTCTCCGCCGGGAGGCTCGGCCACCCGAGCGGGTGCGGAAGAGGAGGCGAAGATGGCAGATCCTCAACGGAAGGCACTTGACCAGCCCGATGAGACGCGCCAGATCGACAAGGGCAAGGTCGACGTGGTGCAGCTCGCCAGCGGCACGGTCATGCGGACGACGTTCGAGCCGGGTTGGCGTTGGTCGGAGTCCGTCCAGCCGATGGTCGGCGGTGACAGTTGCCAGGTCGACCACTTCGGCTACTGCATCTCCGGCCGGCTGCACATCCAGATGAACGATGGTCAGGAACTCGACATCGGGCCGAGGGATGTCATCCGGATCCCGCCCGGTCATGACGCTTGGGTCATCGGGGACGAGCCCTACGTGGCGGTGGACTTCACGGGCGGTCCCGAGTACGCGAAGCCGGGTAGCTGACCGCCGGGTCCCGTGTCTCGGCGTGCTACGCGCCGGGGATGTGACTCCCGCCGAGGTGGCCGCCGAGGGATTGGCGGAGCGCGGGCTCGGTGGCGAGGGCGGTGACGGCGAGGACTTCGTCGCCGGGTTCGAGGGGGCCGCTGCCGCCGCCCGGGAGAACTCGCTCGCCTCGGACGACGGCCACCACCACGGAGCGCTCGGGGAGCTCCAGCTCGTCGGCGCGGCGGCCCACAGCGGGGGCGTCATCGTCGAGGGTGACCTCCACCAGCGCGACGCCGCCGTGCTCGGAGCGTAGGAGCGTCACCACGTCCTGGATGCCGACGGCGGCGTCGAGGAGGCGGGTCAGGATCGCTGGGGCGGAGACTGCCGTGTCGACGCCCCAGTCCTCGGTGAACAACCACGAGTTCTTGGGGTTGTTCACGCGGGCGACGACCCTCGGAACGCCGTAGGAGTGCTTGGCGAGCAGGCTCACGACGAGGTTGTCCTCGTCGTCGCCGGTGGCGGCGACGACGGTGTCGACGGTCTGGAGGCCGGCTCGGTCGAGCACGGACGGCTCGCACGCATCGCCGGCGATCACGACGCGCCCACCTCGCGCCCGCGCCTGGCTGGCGGCAGCCGCGTCCTGCTCGACCACGACCACCTCGTTTCCTTGCTCGACCAGATGGTCGGCGATGTATGCACCCCACACGCCCGCGCCGGCGACCAGGATGCGGGTCACCGGCGGGTCTCCTCGGCGAGCAGGGCGTCGAGCCTGCCGCGGGCGTCGCCCTGGATGGCGAGACGCACGACGTCGCCCTCGGCGAGGGCGGTGGTGGCCTGGGGGACCAGGGCTCCGCCTCGCCGGGTGATGCTGATGACCCGCAGGCCGCCGCCGTCTTCGAGGTCGCCGACGGACCGGTCGACCAGGTGCTGGGGCAGCTCGAGCCTGACGAGGGCGACCTCGCCCCGTCCGAAGGTGGCCTCCTCCTTCAGGGGCGTGTGCTCGAGGTAGTCACGGATCTTGCCGAGCGCCCAGCCAACGGTGGCCACCGTGGTGATGCCAAGCTCCTCGTAGATGGTGGCGCGGCGGGGGTCCTGGATGCGGGCGATCACCCTGGGCACCTTGTAGGTCTCGCGGCCGATGCGGGCCGCGACGATGTTGGAATTGTCGCCACCGGTCACGGCGACCAGGGCATCGGCGCGCGCCACGCCGGCCTGCTCGAGCACGTCGCGGTCGAAGGCGATGCCCTCGACCGCGTGCCCGAGGAAGCGCTCGCCGAGCCGCTCGAACGCGCGCGGATCCTTGTCCACCACCGACACGGTGTCGCCGCGCTCGGCCAGCGCGATCGCCAGACCCGCACCGACCCGGCCGCAGCCGACGACCAGGACCCTCACCAACCCACCCCACCAGGGCATTCCGGCCTCACGAGGTCACCTCCTGCTCAGAGGGCTCGTTGGCCACGAAGCGGTAGCCCATGCCGGGCTCGGTCACGATGATCGAGGGTGCCGAGGGGTCGTCCAGCTTCTTGCGCAGGCTCGCCATGTAGACGCGCAGGTACTGCGACTCCTGCTCGTAGCCGGGCCCCCAGACGCGTTCGAGCAGGAAGCGGTGGGTGCAGAGGCGCCCGGCATTGGCGGCGAGCACCTCGACGAGCCTGTATTCGGTGCGGGTGAGGTGGACGGGCTCGCCGCCCCGGGTGACCAGTTTGGCGTCGAGGTCGATGCGGACGTCGCCGGCCTCCACGAGGTGCGGGCGCGCCAGGGTGCCCTTGGCCTGCTCGCCGTGCCGCAGTGCGACCTTGATCCGCGCCAGCAGCTCGGCCATGCCGAAGGGCTTGGTCACGTAGTCGTCGGCGCCGAGCTCGAAGGCGGTGACCTTGTCGCGCTCGGCGTCGGTCGCCGTCAGGACGACCACCGGCACGGTCGACCAGGTGCGGAGCCGCCGCAGCACTTCGAGGCCGTGTAGGCCGGGCAGGCCGAGGTCGAGGACCATGCAATCCGGGTCCACGGTCTCGGCCGCGGTCAGCGCCGCGGCCCCGGACACGACCGTGATCGCCTCGTGCCCGCGGGCGCGCAGGTTGGCGGCCACGGTCCTCGCGATCGGCGGCTCGTCGTCGACCACCAGGATCCGGCTCACCGGCGACCCTCCCGCCGCCCGGTGGGCTCAGGAACCGGCCCCGCCGGCGCGTCCGAGGGCCGGCCCGGCCCCGCGGTGGCCTCGGGACCCGCCGCCCCCGACCCCGCGGTGGCCTCGGGACCCGCCGCCCCCGAGCCCGGCCGGCCCGACCCGGCGGGGGCCGCGGGCGGCACCTCCGAGGCCGACCTCGGCACCTCTGAGGCGCGGGCGGCGACGGGGAGGGTGAGGATGAAGGTGGCGCCGCCTCCGGGGGTGGTCTCGACCCGCAGGCCGCCGCGGAGGGCGGCGACGATGCCGCGGCAGATCGACAGGCCCATGCCGGTACCCTCGGGCCGCCTGCCACCGCCCTTGAGACGGTAGAACTGGTCGAAGACGCGCTCCCGCTCGGGCTCGGGGATGCCGGGGCCGTGGTCGATCACGCGCAGCTCGACCGATCCGTGCAGCTCGCGGGCGGTCACGGCGATGGGGCTGCCCTCGGCGTAGCGCACGGCGTTGTCCAGCAAGTTCGCGAGCACCTGCTCGAGCAGGACCGGGTCGGCCAGCACCGGCGGGATGCTGTCCGGCACGTGGACATCGACCCGCTGGCCGGTCGACCCGCCGCTGGCCGACGAGCGGACACGCCGCACCACCGAGCCGGCGATCTCTGCCAGCGAGGTCTCCTCCAGGCGCGGGTCGAGCGCGTTCGCCTCGATACGGGACATGTCAAGCAGGTTGTGGACCAGGCGGGTGAGCCGGTCGGCCTCCTCGTCGATGGTGTGCAGGAACTCCTGGCGCTCCCGCTCGTCCCAGTGGACCTCGGGATCGAGCAGGCTCGACGCGGACGCCTTGATCGAGGCCAGCGGCGTCCGCAGGTCGTGCGAGACGGAGTTGAGCAGAGCCGTGCGCAGCCGGTCGGTCTCCTCCAGGGCCCGCGTCCTGGCCCGCTCCTCCTCCTGCCTGCCCTGCTCGACCGCCAGGGCCGCCTGATTGGCGAAGGTCGCCAGCAGGCGCCGCTCGGCCTCGCCGAAGCTGGGGGAGTCGGGACCGCCCGCGACCACCACCAGGGCGCCCACCGGCTCGGCGCCGGCCCGCAGCGGCACGGTCAGCGCCTGCCCGGGCTGCAGCCTGCCGCCCTGCCCGGTGCCCGCGGTGGGGGCGAGGATGCGGTCCAGGCCGGAGGGAGTCTCGCCGTCGCGCGCGGCGATCCGCACGCCGTCGCGGCCGTCGGGCAGGACAATGGCGCAGCTGGCCAGGTTGAACAGCGACCTGACGGTGCGCACCACGCTGGAGAGCGTGTCGTCGAGGCTGCCGTGCGCGACCAGGCTGGTGGACAGCTCGTAGAGGGTGCGGGTCTCCTGCTCGCGACGCTCGGCCTGGACGCGGCGCCGCTCCAGCGCGCCGACCAGGTAGCTGACCACGAACGCGGTGACCAGGTACACGCCCAGCGAGAGGTAGTCCTGCCGGTCGCTGACGACCAGGGTGTAGTAGGGCGGCAGGAACAGGATGTCGAAGGCGAGAAAGCCGGCCACGGCGGCGATCGCGCCGGGCCCGAGCCCTCCGGTGGCGGCCGCCGCGACCACCACCGCCAGGAAGGTGAGCACCACGTTGGTCTTGGAGACGTCGGGGCGCACCGCAAGGAGCCCAAGGGTGGCGGCGGCCGTGCCGAGCACGGCGATCACGTAACCGAGGGCTGTCCTCGGCCCGTGCACGTCCAGCTTCCGCTGGTAAGAACGCGGCTGCATATCGAGGTCAAGGATAGCCACGGGTGGGTCGATCCGGGTGCGGAGGTCGCCCGCCGCCCGGGTACTCTTTAACGGAGTCTTTGCAGGCGTGTCCCGAGTCGTTTGTGGCGTCTTTGCACCCGCCGCCGACTGTGGGCGCCGTCAGCAACCGCACCTGGCAGGAGTCGCTGGAACATATGGACCTGATCGCCGTCGCCCTGATCGCGGGCCTGGCCGTCGTCGGCCTGGCGTGGATCGCCTTCGCGGACCGCATCTAGCGCGAATCAGGAGGCATCCGCCGAAATGGACTGGGAGAACCTGCTCGCCCTGGGCTGTTCGATCGCGCTCGTGGGCTACCTCGTCTACGCACTGGTCCACCCGGAGCGCTTCTGATGCTCGTCTCGGACCTCCTGCAACCGCTGCTGCTGCTCGCGCTGGTCATCCTGATCACGCCGCCGCTGGGGGCCTACATCGCCCGGGCCATGGAGGGTCAGCGCACCGCGCTGCACCCGCTGCTGGGGCCGGTCGAGCGCCTCACCTACCGGGCGCTGCGCGTCCAGCCGCAGCGCGAGCAGGCGTGGAAGCCGTACGCCCGATCGATGCTGGCCTTCTCGGTCGTCTCGATCGCCCTGCTCTACCTGCTGCAGCGGGTCCAGGGGCTGCTGCCGCTCAACCCCGACGGGCACGGAGCGGTGTCGCCGTTCCTTGCCCTCAACACGGCCGTCTCGTTCGTCACCAACACCAACTGGCAGAACTACCTCGGCGAGCAGACGATGAGCCACCTGACGCAGATGGCCGGGCTCGCCGTGCAGAACTTCGCGTCGGCGGCCGTCGGGCTGGCGATCGCCATCGCGCTGGTGCGCGGCATCGCCAGGCGCCGCAGCGAGACCATCGGCAACTTCTGGGCCGACCTGGTCAGGGCGGTGCTCTACGTGCTGCTCCCGCTGTCGTTCGTGTTCGCGCTGGTGCTGCTCGGCCGCGGTGTGGTGGAGAACTTCCACGGCTTCCACCAGGTCACCACGGTCGCCGGCCAGAGCCAGCAGATCCCCGGCGGTCCGGTGGCCTCGCAGGAGGCGATCAAGGAGCTGGGCACCAACGGCGGCGGCTTCTACAACGCCAACTCGGCGCACCCGTTCGAGAACCCGGACCCGCTGACCAATTTCCTGGAGATGCTGGGCATCCTGGTCATCCCGGGCGCGCTCACCGCGACCTACGGGCGCATGGTCGGCTCGCGCCGCCAGGGGTGGGCGATCTTCGCGGTGATGTTCCTGCTCTGGGGCATTTCGGTGGCCGTGGCGGTGACGGCGGAGCAGCAGCCGAACCCGGTGGTCGCCCGCACCGGCGTCGACCAGCACGCCTGGGCACTCCAGGCGGGCGGCAACATGGAGGGCAAGGAGACCCGCTTCGGCATCGGCGCCTCCGGCACCTTCGCCGCCACCACCACCGGCACCTCGACCGGGGCGGTCGACTCGTTCCACGACTCGTACACCCCGATCGGCGGCCTGGTGCCGCTCTCCAACATGCTGCTCGGCGAGGTCAGCCCGGGCGGCGTCGGGACCGGTCTCTACAGCATGCTGGTGTTCGCGATCCTGGCGGTGTTCATCGCCGGGCTGATGGTGGGGCGAACACCCGAGTTCCTCGGCAAGAAGATCCAGGCCCGCGAGGTCAAGCTGGCGGGCCTGGCGGTCCTGGTGATGCCGGTGGTCGTGCTGGTCCTGACCGGGATCGCCGCCGTGGTCAGCGTGGGGCTGTCGTCGCGCCTGAATCTCGGGCCCCACGGGCTCTCCGAGATGCTCTACGCGTTCGCCTCGCAGACCAACAACAACGGCTCGGCCTTCGCCGGCCTCAGCGGCAACACGACCTTCTACAACCTGACCGGCGCGGCGGCGATGTTCCTCGGGCGCTTCCTCTACATCATCCCGGTGCTGGCGATCGCCGGCGGGCTGGCCGTCAAGGAGCGGGTCCCCGCCGGCGTCGGCACCTTCCCGACCGACCGGCCGCAGTTCGTCGGGCTGCTCACCGGCGTGGTCCTGATCGTGGCAGGCCTCACCTTCTTCCCGGTGCTGGCCCTTGGACCGATCGTCGAACAGCTCATCACGACGACAGGGAGGCTCTTCTGATGGCCGTGGTCACGACCGCGGCGCCGGCTGCCGCTCCACCTCGCGGGCGTGCCCCCCGCAGGCTGTTCGAGCCGCGAATCCTCCGAACGGCGGTCCTGTCGGCCTTCAGCAAGCTCGACCCGCGCGTGCAGCTCCGCAACCCGGTGATGTTCGTGGTCGAGGTCGGCAGCGTGCTGGTCACGCTGCGGTTCGTCGTCAACCTGATCAACGGCGACGGCCCCGGGGGCCGCTCGTTCACCGGCCAGGTCGCGCTGTGGCTCTGGTTCACGCTCCTGTTCGCCAACTTCGCCGAGGCCATGGCCGAGGGGCGGGGCAAGGCCCAGGCCGACCAGCTCCGCCGCACCCGCAAGGAGACGACCGCCCGGCGCCTGCGCCAGGACGGCACCACCGAGCCCGTGCCCGCGGTCGCGCTCCAAAAGGGCGACCAGGTGATGGTCGAGGCCGACGAGATCATCCCCGGCGACGGCGAGGTGGTCGAGGGCATCGCCTCGGTCGACGAGTCGGCCATCACCGGCGAGTCGGCGCCGGTCATCCGCGAGGCCGGCGGCGACCGTTCGGCGGTGACCGGCGGCACCAAGGTGCTCAGCGACTGGATCCGGGTGCGGATCACCTCGGAGCCGGGCAAGAGCTTCCTCGACCGGATGATCGCGCTGGTCGAGGGCGCCGAGCGGCAGAAGACGCCCAACGAGATCGCGCTGTCGATCCTGCTCAGCGTGATGACCCTCATCTTCCTGTTCTCGGTGGTCACGCTCCAGCCGTTCGCGGTCTACTCGGGACGGCGCGCGGACGTGGTCGTGCTGGTCGCGCTGCTGGTCTGCCTGATCCCGACCACCATCGGCGGGCTGCTGTCGGCGATCGGCATCGCCGGCATGGACCGGATGGTGCAGCAGAACGTGCTGGCCATGTCGGGCCGCGCGGTCGAGGCGGCCGGCGACGTCAACACCCTGCTGCTCGACAAGACCGGCACCATCACCCTCGGGAACCGCCAGGCGGCGGCGTTCCTGCCGCTGCCAGGGGTCGAGATCGAGAACCTGGTGGACGCGGCCCAGCTCTCCTCGCTGTCGGACGAGACGCCAGAGGGCCGCTCGATCGTGGTGCTGGCCAAGGAGCGCTACAACCTGCGCGGCCGCGAGCTGCTGGAGCGGCACGCGCGCTTCGTACCCTTCAGCGCCTACACGCGCATGTCCGGCGCCGACCTGGACGGGCGCTCGATCCGCAAGGGCGCCGCCGAGGCGGTCACCCGCTGGGTCCGCGAGCAGGGGGGCAAGATCCCCTCAGAGCTCGACCCGATCGTCGACCGGATCGCGCGCGACGGCGGCACGCCATTGGTGGTGGCCTCCAACGACCAGGTGCTTGGCGTGATCCAGCTCAAGGACGTCGTCAAGGGCGGGATGCGCGACCGCTTCGACCAGCTCCGGCGGATGGGCATCCGCACGGTGATGATCACCGGCGACAACCCCCTCACGGCCGCCGCGATCGCCAGCGAGGCCGGCGTGGACGACTTCCTCGCCCAGGCCACCCCCGAGAACAAGCTGGACCTGATCAAGCGCGAGCAGGGCGGCGGCAAGCTGGTGGCGATGACCGGCGACGGCACCAACGACGCCCCCGCCCTGGCCCAGGCCGACGTCGGCGTGGCGATGAACACCGGCACGGTCGCCGCCAAGGAGGCCGGCAACATGGTCGACCTCGACTCCAACCCGACCAAGCTCATCGAGGTCGTGGAGATCGGCAAGCAACTGCTCATCACCAGGGGAGCGCTGACCACCTTCTCGATCGCCAACGACGTGGCCAAGTACTTCGCGATCATCCCGGCGCTGTTCGCGGTGACCTACCCGGTGCTGGACCGCATCAACGTGCTGCGGCTCTACACGCCCCAGTCGGCGGTGCTCTCGGCGGTGATCTTCAACGCGCTGGTGATCATCGCCCTGGTGCCGCTGGCCCTGCGCGGCGTGCGCTTCCAGGCGGTCGGGGCCGCCGCGCTGCTGCGCCGCAACCTGCTGATCTACGGCCTCGGCGGGCTGGTGGTGCCGTTCATCGGCATCAAGCTCATCGACCTGCTCATTCACTTGATCAACCTCGCGTGACGGAGGAGACGGAAACCCCATGTTGCTCGACCTTCGACGAGGCCTGGTCGCCCTGCTGGCGCTCACGGTGCTGGTCGGTATCGCCTACCCGGCGCTGGTCTTCGGCATCGGCCAGGCGGCGTTCCGGGGCGCCGCCAACGGCAGCCTGGTCCACAGCGGCGGGCGCACCGTCGGGTCGGCCCTGATCGGCCAGTCGTTCGACGACCCGAAGTACTTCTGGGGCCGCCCGTCCGCCGCCGGCGACGGCTACGACCCCGGGGCGTCCGGCGCCTCCAACCTCGGCCCGACCTCCGCCAAGCTCGACCAGGAGGTCAGGGAGCGGCTCGCGGCGCTGCTCAAGTCCAACCCAGGCACCACCGCGGCACAGGTCCCATCCGAGTTGGTCACGGCCTCGGCGTCGGGGCTCGACCCTGACATCTCGCCCGCGGCCGCCGATTTCCAGGTCAACCGGGTCGCCAGGGCACGGGGGCTCGACCCGGCCGCGGTGGCGCGGCTGGTCGAGCAGCACACCCAGGGCCGCACGCTGGGCATCTTCGGCGAGCCGCGCGTCAACGTGCTGGAGCTGAACCTCGCGCTCGACCGGCTCCGCTGATCCGCGGCCTCGGTGACCCGATCAGAGGGACGTGATGAACTTCGGTGATGGACGAGGAGGTGTCGAGCGGCCCCCAGCGGGGCCGGCTCAAGGTCTTCCTGGGCGCGGCGGCCGGGGTGGGAAAGACCTACGCCATGCTCGGTGAGGCCCGCGACCTGAAGGCCGCCGGGGTGGACGTGGTGATCGGCTACCTGGAGGCCCACCTACGCCGCGCCACCGAGGACCGGGCAGCTGGGCTCGAGGTGGCCCCCCGTCGCGCGGTCCGGGCCGGCGGACGCACCTTCACCGAGATGGACCCCGACTGGCTGCTGGAGCGGAAGCCGCAGCTCTGCCTGGTCGACGAGCTGGCCCACACCAACCACCCGGGAGGCCGCCACGCCAAGCGCTGGCAGGACGTGGAGGAGCTGCTGGACGCCGACATCGACGTCTTCACCACGGTCAACATCCAGCACCTGGAGAGTCTCAACGACAAGATCTTCGAGCTGACCGGCGTGCGGGTGCGCGAGACCTTCCCCGACCGCCTGCTACGGCAGGCCGACTCGCTGGTGCTCATCGACCTGCCACCCGGCGCCCTGCGCGAGCGGATCGCCCAGGGGCGCGTCTACGCCACCGAGAAGATCCCCACCGCGCTGGCCAACTTCTTCCGCACCGAGAACCTGACCGCCCTGCGCGCCCTGGCGCTCCGCGAGGTGGCCGAGCAGCAGGAGGCGGGCCGGACGGGCGGCGACGGAGGCCGGCGTCCGGCCGTGGCCGAGCGGGTGCTGGTCTGCATCGACGGACGGCCGAACTCAGAGGGCCTGGTCCGCCGGGCCGCGCGCCTGGCCCGCCGCGTGGACGGGCGCCTGTACCTGCTGCACGTCTCCTCCGACGCCGAGCCGCTGGCGTCCGAGGCGGCGGCCACCGTCGAGCGCGCGGCGGCACTGGCTGCGAGCCTCGGCGCCACCGTGCTGCGTCGCGAGGGCCAGGTGGCCGTGACGGTTGTGGCGGTGGCCACCGAGATCGGTGTGACCCAGATCGTGCTCGGCGAGTCGCACCGGCCGAGATGGAGGGAGCTGGTCGGCCAGTCGATCATCGCCCACGTGCTGCGGGAGACCGACGGCATCGACATCCTCATCGTCGCCGACGCGCGTGCCCGCATGGAGAACTTCGACGCCGGACGGGACGGCTGACCCATGCCCGGCAGACGTCAAGGAAGGGAGGCGGTCGGCGTGTCCCGCACGGCCAAGGGCATCGAGATCCAGGGGGAGGGCATCGTCTGGCGAGCCTCGGCGGGCGCGCGAGCCGCAAGGCCGGCGAGCGGGTGCCGCCGCACACGCCCTGGCGGCCGCTGAGGGGCGGCGCGGGTGACATCTGTCATCAGCCGGGGATCATCCCGGGGTTTGGCTGCTACGATCGGGCTATGGGCGAGACGCGCAAGCGTGGTACCCGGGCGACCTTCCACCCTGGCTGGGAGCCGGGCACGCTGCCGGAAGAGGAAGTGCTGCGCCGGGGTGGCGCGCTGTACGACGACGGCATGTACTGGGAAGCGCATGAGGTCTGGGAGGAGGTCTGGCGGCGCCGCAAGGGCCAGCCCGACCGCGATTTCCTCAAGGGCCTGATCCAGGGGGCGGCCGGGATGTGGCACCTCAGCCAGGGCAACTACAAGGGCGCCGTGTCGGTGCTCGGCCGCGCTGGAGACGGGCGAGCCGCCGGCGACCGTGGTCACGTTCAAGCTGGAACTCGGGCAGACGGGATGATCCCGATGGAAATCGCCAAGAGCCGCAGCGGCCACGAGGAGACCGTCCCGATGGCCACGGCGCGCGCGCGGGTCCGCGCCCGTTTCGAGGGCGACGTCCGCAAGATCCGCATCCAGCCGTTGGCCGCGGTGCCCACGCTGGAGGTGGTGCTCGATGACGGCACCGGCCGGCTGACCGCCCTGTTCATGGGCCGGCGCGGCATCGCCGGCGTCGAGTGCGGCCGCCGCCTGGCCATCGAGGGGACCCCGGTCGCCGGCGAGCGCGGCCTGACCCTCTACAACCCGGCCTACGACCTGCGCTGACCCGATTCACCGGGGGGCTAACGCTCGGCTCCGCTTGGCCGCCCTGATCCCTCGGTCGGGGCCTCGCTCTTGAGCCTCCCGGACCCCTACCCGAGCCGGCGCTGGTTGAGGCTCTCGGCGGCGTTGGCGCCGGGGGGCGCCGGCTCCTCGTCCTGCTCGCGGGGGCGGGTCTCGCCGACCAGGACCTTGCGGACGTAGTCCTCGCTGGAGGCCGAGGCCACCGCCAGGACCTCATCGCCGATGGCGAACACCGTGTCCTCCTTCGGCACCACCACGTGGCCCTCGCGCACCACCGCCACCACCGCCGCGTCCACCGGCAGGGCCAGGTCACGCAGGGTGCGGCCGATCGACGGCGAGCCCTCCGCCAGGGTCACCTCGTGGAGCGAGACCTGCCCCTGCTCGAACTGCATCAGCCGGACCATGCTGCCGACCGTGACCGCCTCCTCGACCAGCGACCGCAGGATGTGCGGTGTCGACACGGCCACGTCGACGCCCCACGCCTCGCTGAACAGGCCGTGGTTCTTGGGGTTGTTGACCCGGGCGACCACCCTCGGCACCGCGAACTCCTGCTTGGCAAGCAGCGAGATCACCAGGTTGTCCTCGTCGTCGCCGGTGGCGGCCACGACCACGTCGGCGTGGCTCAGGCCGGCCATCACCAGCGAGAGCACCTCGCAGGCGTCGAACGGGAACCACTCGGCGCCCTGGAGGGTGCCGCGGGCCGCCTCGACCACCGCCGGGTCCTTCTCGATGAGCGTGACCTGGTGCCCGGCGGGCAGCAGGTCCGCCGCGATGAACTGGCCGACGTTGCCGGCGCCGGCGATCGCGACCCTCACGAGCGCACCTCCTGCCCGGGCCGCTGGCCTTCCTGGCGGCGGTGCCCCGCGATCACCATGGGCCGCAGCTCGTCCAGGCCCTCCTGGTTGACGGCCAGGTACACCTGGTCGCCCTCCTGAAGGAGCACGTTGGGCGTGGGGATGCGGGCCTGGCCGATGCGGCTGACGGCCACCACCCGGCGGTGGCCGCTGGACTCGAGCTGCTCGACCGTCCAGCCCGCCCATGAGGTGGGCAGGACCAGCGTGACCAGGGAGATCCCCTCGCTCGGGTCCTTCCAGTCGGAGGCGATCTCGTCGGGGATCAGGATGCGCATCACCTGGTCGGTGGTCCATTTCACGGTCGCCACGGTGGGGATGCCGAGGCGCTGGTAGATCTCGGCGCGGCGGGGGTCGTAGATGCGGGCGACCACCGTCGGCACCTCGAACTTCTCCCTGGCCAGCCGGGCGGCGACGATGTTGGAGTTGTCGCCGTTGGACACCGCCGCGAACGCTCCCGCCCGCTCGATCCCGGCCTGGCGCAGCACGTCCTCGTCGAAGCCGTAGCCGTGGACCTTGGTGCACGCCCCTCGAGCCGGTCGGCCAACTCCGAGCCGACCCGGCCACAACCCATGATCACGACGTGCACGCTGTGTCCTTCCTGCTGACCGGTCCGTCGAATCGTACCGCCGTACGCGGTGAAACCGGGCCGCACGTATGGGGTGAACCGGACGTGGCCAGCCTGCGAAAGCGAGCCGATACTTGGAGGCGTACAAGTGGCAACCCGCCACGGAGGAAGGAGCGGAAGCGGTGTCCATCCAGGCAAGACCGGAGCTCGACGGACCTCCGGAGCCTCCGGTCTCTGGGACCGCGTCCAACGTCCCATCACAGCGCTATCAGTCCCTCGGCTACCGAGGCAAGCGCGTCCTGCTGGGTCCACCGCTCAAGACCTCTCAGCTCGTGAGCGAGCGCATCACCAAGCGCGTCGCCCTGGCGGTGTTCTCCTCCGACCCGATCTCCTCGACCGCGTACGCCACCGAGGAGATCCTGCGGGTGGTCGTGCTCGCCAGCGCGATCGCGCTGACGCTGCCGATCTCGCTGGCCATCGCCGGCCTGCTGCTCCTGCTGGTGATCTCCTACCGCCAGGTGATCGATGCGTACCCGTCGGCGGGCGGTGCATACGTCGTCAGCCGGGACAATTTCGGCAACGTCGTGGCCTCGGTCGCCGGAGCCGCCCTGCTGATCGATTACGTCCTGACGGTCGCGGTGAGCGTGTCCAGCGGCGTGGGCAACATGATCTCGGCCTTCGGCCCGAACAATCCGCTGGAGCCGTGGCAGGTCGAGATCGCCATCGGCTTCATCGTGCTGCTGGCCTGGGGCAACCTGCGCGGCATCCGCGAGGCTGGGCGCATCTTCGCGATCCCGACCTACCTGTACGTGGTGAGCATGGGCGCGATGGTGGGCATCGGGATCGTCCGGGTGCTGACCGGCAGCCTCGACAAGGTCAGCTACTCGGCGGCCGACCAGGCAGGCCTGATCGGCCACGGCCATGCGGTCGAGGCGGTCACGCTGTTCCTGGTGCTGCGCGCCTTCGCCTCGGGCACCACCGCGCTGACGGGCGTGGAGGCCGTCTCCAACGGAGTCTCGGCCTTCCGGCCTCCGGAGGCGCGCAACGCCAAGACGACGCTGCTCACGATGGCGTTCATCATGGGCTCGCTGTTCCTGGGGATCAGCTTCCTGGCCGGTCACCTGGGCATCAAGCCGTTCCGGGACGAGGTCCCGACGGTGGTCGCCCAGCTCGGCCAGCACGTGCTGGGCTCCAGCCCGCTCGGCCACGCCTTCTTCCTGCTCACCCAGGGCGCCACCCTGATGATCCTGGTGCTGGCCGCCAACACCTCGTTCTCCGGCTTCCCGCTGCTGGCCTCGTTCGCGGCCGGGGACGCTCTGCTGCCCCGCCAGCTCCGCAAGCGGGGGCATCGGCTGGTCTACTCCAACGGCATCCTGGTGCTGTCGGCGGTGGCGATCCTGTTGGTGATGGCCTTCCACGCCAGCACCTCCGCGCTGATCCCGCTGTACGCGATCGGCGTGGTCATCTCGTTCACCCTGTCGCAGGCGGGCATGACCAAGCGGCACTGGAAGCTGCGAGAGCGCGGCTGGCGCTACGGCCTGGTGGTCAACGGCGTTGGCAGCGTGGTCACCCTGGTGGTCCTGATGGTGATCGTGGTCGCCAAGTTCACCGCGGGCGCCTGGATGGTCTGCCTGGCGGTGCCGCTGCTGGTGCTGTTCCTGCTGCGCACCCAGAAGACCTACCGGTCCGAGGTGAAGGAGCTGAAGGTCGAGGCGTCCCAGCGCCTGGCCCCGCCCAAGCCCCGCCACGAGGTCGTGGTGCTGGTCGAGGACCTCGACCAGGCGACCCTGGCCGCCCTCCAGTACGCGCGCCAGCTCAACCCGCTGAACATCACCGCGGTGCACATCGCCATCGACCCGGACCACGCCCGCGAGCTGTCCCATCTGTGGTCGAAGGTCCAGATCCCGGTCCCGCTCGAGGTGGTGGACGCGCCCGACCGAAACCTGCTGGCGACGGTCGAGGAGACCATCGCCGAGCGCGTCCGGCCGGACACCGAGGTCTCGGTGCTGGTCCCCAAGCGGTCGTTCTCGAACTTCTGGCAGCGCATCCTGCACGACCACACCGCCCTCGGGATCTTCAAAGTGCTCGGCGAGATGGACAACGTGAACGTCACCATCGTCCCGTTCCGTCTCGGGCGCCGCACTGCCTCGGTCACCCCGATCGGCTCGGCTGACGGCCAGCCGAAGCCGCCGGTCAGGGCGACTTGATCGCCAGGAACTCCGAGGTGTCGTCGCCCTGGCGCCGCTCGTCGCCGGCGACGTGCTGCTCGTGCAGCCTGCGGGCCCGGCCGGTGGAGTGGAACCGGCGCACCAGGTAGGGCTTGGTCTGGCGGAAGACCTCGGCGTAGGACTCGATCCGCTCCTCGGCGGCCTCGCCGGTGTCGCCGCGCGCCTCGTCCACGAAGGTGGCGGTGCGTGCGAAGTACAGCGGGATCAGCGAGTCGATCAGCCGGTCGGGGTTGACGACCTGCTCGTTGTAGGCGAGCAGGTAGTCGTAGCAGATCCTGGCCCACAGCTCGACCGGCAGGCGGAAGCCCTCGGGCCGCTCGCCGGCCTGGTGGATCGCCTCGATCACGCCGTCGAGGTTGTCGGGTGTCAGCACCTGGCGCCAGACGTCCTGGTAGGTGACGTAGCCGTCGACGAAGCGCCAGCGCAGCCGGTCGGGGTTGACCTTGATCTCCTCGGTCGAGGTGGCCGAGCGGAAACCGAAGGCCGGCACCGGCTCGATGGTGTCGACCGCCATCCATTCCTCGGCGTAGCGGCCGGCCAGCGCGAACAGGCTGCCCACGACCTGCCGGAACATCGGGCCGAGGTCGCGGCCGGGGTCCTTGGCGTCGTGCAGCTTGGCCCCCAGCGCCGCCTGGCAGACGTTGAAGTCGTTGCACAGCGCGACCGTGGTCATCCAGATGTCGATGCCGAAGCGGGCGACGTCGGTGTCCCACACGTCCTTGCGCGCCCAGTGGCCCGCCAGCCGTCCGGAGAAGCCGAAGTCGCCGCCGATCGGCTGTCGCAGGCTGTGGCCGTACAACGCGGCGGTGATCGGGAAGGCGATCGAGTTGGTGATGGTGCCGTCGAACTTGTGGCGCTCGTACATCGGCGCGACCAGGTCGTAGCCGTGGTAGAGCACCGGCCCGACCAGGTGCTCGACCCAGGTGGGGGTGACCGAGCGCAGATCGGCGTCGAACACGGCGCAGGCACGGGCGTTGAGGCACTCGGCGATGGTGAAGATCGCGCGGAACGCCGAGCCCTTGCCGGACAGCCCGGTGTAGCTGAAGGCCAGCTTGTCGGGCAGGTCGGCCTTGGGGTCGACCAGCAGCAGCTCCTCCTCGCCGGCGGTGGTCGCCATCAGCGCGGCCTCGCGGGTGCCGTCGGTCGAGTCGCCGTCGGAGATGACGATCAGACTGCGCTGCGCTGGGAAGAACTTCCGGAGCCCGGCCTCGACCGCTCGAACGACGTGCCCGATGGTCTTCGCGTTGTGGAAAGACGGGATGCCGATGAGCAGGTCGACCGAGTCGTAGCTGCGGAAGAGGTCGGCGGCGGCGTCGGTGAACACGTCGGGCGGCAGGCTGGCCACGGTAGGTTTCGCTCCCAGTTGATCGGATCGTGGACTGACCGACCAATTCTCCTCCGGTGGGCGGTGACCAAGCGTACGTTGATGTACGCAGCTTGCTGTCCGTTCCGGAAACTCTTCACGGAGCGGCGACCCTATCTAGGCCCTGACCAGGCACGATAGACGAACTAGTTCGATTTGACCACCATGGATCGGCCCGAGATGGCTATCCAACCCGCGCCGTAGACGACGATGTCAACAACTGCCAGGCAGCGCATCGGGCGGAGGCTCTTCGGTGTGACGGGAGCGGCGGCCCTGGAGCACCTTCCCCTTTCGCCCGAGCGCTGCCGGCACCTTCCCCGGGCCAGCGCCGGCTAGACCGCGTCCCGCTCCGGCTCCCGATCCTCGTCCGCTGCTGCCGCACCGGGCGGGTCGGGCAGCAGTGGGAGGCGGCGCCGGCGCCGGTCGAGAACCACGTTCAGGGCGGCGCCGTAGAGCACGATCTGGGCGAACAGGCCGAGCCAGATCAGCAGCAGCACCACGCTCAGCAGCGAGCGTGGCAGCGCGCTGACCCCGGCCGACCGCTCGGTCCACAGCGCGAAGGCCCGCTTGAGCAGGTCGACGCCGATGGCGCCCACCAGCGCGCCGGGCACCTGGCTCAGCCATGAATGCCGCCGGGCCGGCAGCAGCCGGTACAGCAGGAGCAGCAGCACCAGCATCGAGAACGGGCTGGCCAGGGTCGACAGCAGCCGGACCAGCGGCCCTGCCTCGCTGCCGAAGACCGCTCTGGCGGCGTAGCCGATCCAGATGGTGAGGCCCACCGAGCCCAGCAGCACCGTGCTCAGCAGCATCACGATCAGGATGTTGAAGGCCTTCTGGCTGAGCGGGTTGCGGCCGGTCTCCACGTTCCACATCCGGTTCATGCAGGCGGTCATGGAGCCGACGAAGCCGCTGCCGGCGTAGGCGACGCTCAGCAGGCCGAGGATCCCGAAGGCCACCCGGGCGCCGATGAGCTGGTCGACCACGTCCCTGCCCTGTACGCCCGGCAGGAGCTGCCCGACGGCGCTCGAGACCGCGTTGGAGACCTGCGCGTCCGACCTGGCCAGGGTGCCGATCACGAAGGCGGCCACCATCAGCAGCGGCACCAGCGAGAGGAAGGTGTAGTACGCCATGCTGCCGGACAGCAGCGCGCCCTGGGCTCGGGAGAAGGTCTGCACCACCGCCCAGGGCAGGCGCGTCACGCGATTGCCGGCGAGCCAGGCGTAGAGCAGCGCGATCGCGCGTTCGAGGCTGGCCTCCACGCGCGCGGCGGGGCCCGGCCGCTTGGGCGGCCGGTTGCCGAGACTGTCGGACTCCGCCGTGGCCATCGTCCCCCCGCCCGAGATGGCGGCTCCCCCTGCTCCCTCTCCCATGATGCGGCCTCGTGCACCCGGAACGCTCGCCCCGGGTCCGCTGCTCAGGCCGGGACCAGGGTGAGCAGGGTCGCCTCGGGGCGGCAGGCGAACCGGAAGGGCGCGTACTTGCTGGTGCCGAGGCCGGCGCTCACGTGCAGCCAGCTGGAGCCCCAGCGCGACAGCCCGCGGACCTGCTCGCGCGGCAGGTCGCAGTTGGTCACCAGCGCGCCCACCCCGGGGAGGCGGACCTGGCCCCCGTGGGTGTGGCCGGCCAGCACGAGCTGGTAGCCGCTGCGCTCGAAGGCGTTGAGGCTGCGCTGGTAGGGGCTGTGGACGACGCCGATCCGCAGGCGCGAGGCATGCCCGTCGGCGGGCACCGGGACGGTCAGGTCGTCCAGGCGGATGTGCGGGTCGCTCATGCCCGCCAGCTCGAGGTCGCCGAGCCGCCCGCGACGGTTTCCGAGTACCAACCAGCCCATGCCCTCCAGCCCCTCGACCAGCTCCTGCCAGGGATTGTGGCCGCGCGGGAGCCGCCGCCTGCGCCGCCGGCGGAAGTACGAGAGGTAGTTCTTCGGCTGCGGGGCGTAGTAGTCGTTTGACCCCAGCACCGCGACCGAGCCGAAGCTCGGGTGGAAGCGCGAGAGCGACTTCAGCGCGGCGTCCAGCGCCGACGGCTCGCCGAGGATGTCGCCGGTCACCACCACCAAGTCCGCGGGCACCTCGGCCAGCTCGGCCAGGAAGCGCTGCCGCCTGGTGTCGTTGGCGAGCAGATGGAAGTCGCTGAGGTGCAGGACCGTGCAGGGGGGCTGGCCGGGCTTCAGCGCGGGGACCGTCTCGTGGCGCAGCCGGTACCAGTGGCGTTCGATCAGCACGCCGTAGGCGACGCAGGCGGCTCCGGCCACGGCCAGCGTCCCGAGCGCCATCCCCACCCTGCCGCCCGCGGTCCTTCCCATCCGTCCTCCACATCGAGCAGGGTCGAGCCCGCGAAATGCGGGAGCTCCTGAGTGAAGCGGCATTCTAGCGATAGTCTCTCTCCATGCTCATCGATGACGTCCAGCAGGCGATGTTCGCCAGCATGAAGGCCAGGCGGTCCGAGGAGACCGCCGCGCTGCGCCTGGCGCTCAGCTCGCTGCGCTCGGCCACCAAGGACGCCGGCCACGACCTCAGCGACGACGAGGCCGTGACCGTGCTCCAGCGCGAGGTCAAGAACCGGCGCGAGGCCGAACAGATCTACCGGGACGCCGACTGCCCCGACCGCGCCGAGCACGAGGCCTTCCAGGCCGAGGTGATCGGGCGGTTCCTGCCGGAACCGCTGGACCAGGCGGAGCTGGAGCGCATCGTGGACGAGGCGATCGCCAGCAGCGGCGCCACCGATCCGAAGGAGCTCGGCAAGGTGATGGGCCGCGTGATGCCGGCCGTCCGCGGCCGCGCCGACGGCAACCAGGTCCGCCAGCTCGTCCTCCAGCGGCTCCAGAGCTAGCTGGAGGCGGGGGCTGGACCGCCGTCACCGTCAGGGGATTGTCGACGGCGGACCACCGCCACCACCGCCCCCTCCTCCACCACCGCCACCACCGCCACCACCACCACCACCACCACCGGCGCTCACCTGCAAGGTGACGACGGTGCCAGGCGGCGCGTCGGTGCCGGCGGCCGGCGACTGGCCGATGACCCGGCCGGCGGGGGCCTTATTGGGCACGAGCTGTGCGGTGACCCCGTAGCCGGCCTTGGCGAGGATCTCCGCGGCCTGGGCGAGCGACTTGCCCTTCACGTTGGGCACGCCCTTGCCCTTCTGCTTCGGCTCGGCCGGGCGGCGCTGCGGCGGCGCCGGGAAGCCCTCGACGGGCTGCCCCTGGAGGGCGGCCTGCATGTACTCGTGGAAGACCAACGCCGGGTAGGTGCCGCCGAACACCGGCCCGCCGCTGGGCGAGAGGTGCGGCATCGGCGTCGGGACCTTCGGGAAGCCCACCCAGACGCTGGTCGCGAGCTGCGGGGTGAAGCCGTTGAAGAAGGCGCTCTTGTAGTCGTCGGTGGTGCCGGTCTTGCCCGCAACCGGTCGGGCGCCCAGGGAGGCCGCGCGGCCGGTGCCGCCGGTGACCACGGTCCGCAGCATGTCGACCACCTGGTTGGCGACCCCCTTGTCGATGGCCTGGTCGCACTTGGGCTTGCGGTCGAACAGGGTCTTGCCGTCCGGCCCCACGATCTTGGCGATCGAGAACGGCGTGCAGTGGACTCCCTGGTTGGCGAGCGTCCCGAAGGCGCTGGCCATGTCGAGCACCCCGACGTTCGGGGTTCCGAGCACCAGCGAGCAGCCCTCCCAGCCACCGTAGGAGGCGTCGCCCGCGTTGGTGATGCCCATCCGGCGGGCCACGTCGGCGGCGTTCTTGGGCCCGACCTCCGGGGCGAGCTGGGCGAAGTAGGTGTTCACCGAGTGCTGCGTCGCCCCGTACATGTTGAAGACGCCGGCCTCGCTGTCGGCGGCATTGCTCACCGGCCAGGTCGGCTTGCCGCCGTTGGGGCATTTGCTGGCTGGGATGTCGATGTGCGCCGGGGCATTGAAGGTCTTGCTGACCGGGATGCCCTTCTCCAGCGCGGCCACGTCGAAGAACATCTTGAACGAGGACCCGGACTGGAAGCCCTTGCCGCCGTAGCGGATGGTCGCCAGGTTGACCTGCGACTTCTGGTAGTCCTTGCCGCTGACCATGGCCACGACCTGGCCGGTCTTGGGATCGACGCTGGCCAGCGCCCCGTCGATCCCGGCGCCGCTCTGCTGGCCGTTCAGGCCGGCCCCGCTGGTGCGCTGCGACGGCGCTTTGAGCTGGTCCTTCACGGCGTTCTCGGCCTCGGTTTGCCGGTCCGGCTCCAAGGTGGTGTAGACCCGCAGGCCGCCCTGGCGAACGGCCTTGGAGCGCTGCTCGCTGCCGGCCTCGCCGAGCACCTTGTCGTAGGCGGGGTCCTCCAGGAGCTGCCGCCGCACGTACTCGAAGAAATACGGCCGCGACACCTTCGACGAGACGACCTTGACGTGCAGCTTGGCCGCCTTGGCCTTGGCGACATCGGCGGCGCTGGCGTAGCCGAGCTGCTGCATGCGGTCGAGCACGACCTGCTGGCGCGGGAGGTTGTTCTTGGGATTGGTGGGCTTGTAGAACTCCGGCGACTTGATGGTGGCGGCCAGCGAGGCCGCCTCCGCCAGCGTCAGCTTGGACAGGCTCTTGCCGTTGAAGTAGTGCTGGGCGGCGGTGGCGATCCCGTAGGCGCCCTCGCCGAAGTAGGCGGCGTTGAGGTAGGCCTCCAGGATCTGGTCCTTGGTCATCTTCTTCTCGAGCTGCACCGCGTAGGCGGCCTCGCGGATCTTGCGGTCGAGGGTCTCGGAGGTGTCGTTGATCACGATCAGCTTCACGTACTGCTGCGTGAGCGTGCTGCCGCCCTGCTCGATCGCCCCTGACCTGATGTCCTCGACAGCCGCGCGGGCGATGCCCCGGAAGTCGATGCCCTTGTGCTCGTAGAAGCGGTCGTCCTCGATGGCGACTACCGCGTCCCTGACGATCTTGGGAATCTGATTGATGCGCACGACCACGCGGTTCTCATCCGCCAGCACACCGAGCTGCTTGCCGTTGGACGCGTAGATGGTGGTGCGCTGTGCCAGCGGCCCCACTTTCGGCAGCGGCGGGATGTTGCCGAGCCGCTTGGCGGTGTCACGGGCGAACGCGCCGGCCGGGATCACGATCGGCAGCGACAGCAACGCCATCAGCAGCGCCAGCACCACGCCGATCACCACGATGGAGCCGAAGCGCGTGCCGAGCAGCGCCGCGACGCGACCCCTTGGGATCGGGAGGCGCGGTGGGGGATAGTGGGCGTCCGCCATGGCACATGGGTATAGCACACTCTGAACGGCCGGGCTGTCACCGGCCAAAGTAGCTGGGATGATAGGTTTGTTGTCCGAAGCCGGCAAGCCGGCTCCCTGACCGTCCGCCGTCTTCGTGTGGAGGCTTCAGAGACTGCTGTTCGACACAAATGTCCTTGCCCAATTGGAACAGGCGCCCTCGGTGGAAGGCTTGGTCGGATCGTTCAGGCATTTCGGCGACCGGTTCATCGCGCTGCTGCCCAACCTGCTGGCGGCGCTGGTGTTCCTGGCGCTGACGGTCGTCCTCGCCCGGCTGGTGCGGCGGGGGGTTGAGGCCGGGCTGCGCCGGACCTCGACCGAAGCCTACGTCCACCTGCTCGTCGGCAAGATCGCCTACTTCGCGACCATGATGCTCGGCGTGGTGGTGGCGCTGTCGATCGGCGGCGTCAACCTCGGCTGGGTGGTCGGGAGCCTCGGGCTGGTGACGGTCGCGCTCGGCCTGGCGCTCCAGGACATCCTCAGCAACTTCGTCGCGGGCATCGTGCTGCTGCTGGAGCACCCCTTCACCAGGGGCGACCAGATCGCCATGGGAGAGGTGGAGGGCACCGTCGAGGACATCCGCGTGCGCGCCACGCAGCTGCGGACCCCCGACGGCCAGCAGCTCATCATTCCCAACAAGCTGCTGTTCACCAACGTGGTCACCAACGGGACCGCGACCATGCACCGACGCGTGGACGTGCGCCTGAGCGTGCCCACCGCGGAGGTCTCGGACAAGCTGCGGGGACAACTGCTGGAGGTGGCCGCCGGCGTCCACGGCGTGAGCCGTGACCCGGAGCCCCGTCTGCTGGTCGAGGACCTCGGTGACGACAAGATCGAGCTGCTGCTGTGGTTCTGGGTGGACCCGCGACGCCACCCCGAGCTGCAACGGGTGCGCAGCGAGGTGCTCGAGGCCACCCAAGCCGTGCTCGCCCGGTTCAATATGGAGTTGACCGCCTCCAAGACCGGCTCGAGCGCCTCGGACGACAAGAAGGCAGGATGACCGCGATCAAGGGTCCCTCACTGGCCGACCTGCGGACCACACTGGCCCGCCAGGTCGAGACGCTCGTCGGGCGCGTCGACAACTGGTCGGCGGACGACTGGGAGCAGCCGTCCGCCAATCCTGGCTGGACCAACGCCGAGACGGTTCAGCACCTGATCGAGACCCTGGCCACCTGCGCGATCGGCGTCGAGCAGAACGAGGAGGCCACGCGGCCCTCCTTCGACGAGGCCCGCCAGGCCACCAACGCCCCGCCGGTCCTGCTGCCGCGCAGGCTGGGCGATTCGGGCGAGCGCCTGGTCGAGGCGCTCGGCAAGACCGAGCCGACGGACCTGGTCTGGTATCCCGACCACCGGTTCTCGGCACGCACCATGGCGGCGGCCGCCCTGTCCGAGGTGGTGCTGCACCGCTGGGACCTGACGGGCGCGGGCGACCGCGGGCCCGAGCCCCGCGCCGCCCGCCTGGTCCTCCAGGGGCTCTTCTCGTCGCACGACGACTCCTCCGCAAGCCCGATCGCGCTGCTGCTGCACGTGGCCGGCCGCAGCCGCATGGAGGACCGTCCCGGCTGGCGCGGTGCCGATTGGCACTGGGACATCCCCGACGAGGCCCCCGCGGGTTAGACCGCGAAGAGGTGCTCCCCTAACCGTCGCAGCCCAGCAAGGTCGTGGACGTCGTCCGCGAGCAGCGGGACCTCGACCACGCCGACCCCTTGAACGGCACTGGCCAGCTCGGCGACCCGCTCCCGCTCGCTGGCGGCCAGCCGCTCCAGCGCCTGGTGCTGCTCGACCAGGTCGGCGAGCAGCCGGTCGTCGGCGCCCCCGCCCGCCAGCCGCTCCAGGGCCGCGGCCGGGACCTGCGGGATCGGCGCGGCCCGGTGGATCCGGTTCACCACCAGCGCACCCAGCGGCATGGCGGCGTCGGCGAGCCGGCCGGCGAAGAAGACCGCCTCGCGTAGCGCCGCCTGGTCGGGCGTGGCTATCACCACGAACGCCGTCCCGGGGTGCTTCAGCAGGTCGTAGACGCGGCGGGCGCGGTCCTTGAAGCCGTCGTACATGCCCTCGAAGGCCGCGAAGAACTCGCCGACCTCGGCCAGCAGCTCCGAGCCGGTGAGCCGCCGGACCAGCCTGGTCATGGTGGTCGTGGCGAAATTGAGACCCTTGAGGTAGCCGTGGCCGACCCGCTGCGCCGGGGCGATCAGCAGGCGAAAGGCGCGCGCGTCGAGCAGCTCGTTCAGGTGCTCCGGCGCGTCCAGGAAGTCGAGCGCCGAGCGCGTTGGCGGGGTGTCCACCACCAGCAGCTCGTAGCGCCCGGCCTCGTGCAGCTCGTAGAGCTTCTCCATGGCCATGTACTCCTGCGTGCCGGCCAGGGTCGAGGAGAGGCGCTGGTAGAACCGGTTGGCGAGGATGCGCTCGGCCTGCTCGTCGTCGCGCGAGTAGCGCTCGATGACCTCGTCGAAGGTGCGGCGCATGTCCAGCATCATCGCGTCCAGGCCGCCCGGCTCCCGCAGCTCCGATCCCTTGCCGCGCACCGGCCGCGGCTCGTTGGAGAGCACGTCCAGGCCGAGCGCCTGGGCCAGCCGCCTGGCCGGGTCGATGGTGAGCACGCAGGTGCGCCGCCCCTGCTGCGCGCCCCGCAGCGCCACCGCCGCCGCCGTCGAGGTCTTGCCGACCCCGCCGGAGCCGCAGCACACCACGATGCTGGCCGAGCCGACGATCGCCTCCAGCGGCGAGGCCTCCCGCGCCGTCACCGCCGCGCCTCGGCCCCGGCCGGGGCCTGCTTGCTGCCGGCCCTGGTCGCGCCGCGTCTGGACCGGTCCTCGGTCTCGCCGGCCCTGGTCGTGCCGGCTTCGCTGGCCAGCGGCGAGTCGGCCAGGCGCGCCGCCAGCGTCCGCACCGCCTCGGGACCGGTGACACCGCCGGTGAGCAGCGGCAGCTCGACCACTGGCAGGCCCTCCAGCTTGGTCCGCAGCTCCTTGAGCAGGCGGCGCTCGCGGGTCACCTGCCGCTGGCCGTCGCGCGCCTCCTCCAGCAGCACGGTGATGGCCTCCTTGTCGAGCTGCGTGCCGGCCCCGGCGGCGGCGTCGAGCAGCGGCCTGGGATCCCTGGCCAGGGCGGGCAGGCGGCTGGCGCGGCTGGCGAGGCGGTCGGCGGTCACCCGGTTGGCGACCACGGCGCCCACCGGCAGCTCCGCGGCCCGCAGCGCCCCGGTCGCCTCGATCGTCTCGGTCACCGGCAGCTCCTCGGGCAGGCAGGTGAGCACCATCGCGGTCCGCGCGGGGTCGTCGAGCAGGTCCTTGACCCGGTCGGCCTGGCGGCGGATCGGGCCGACGCGCGCCAGCTCGGCGACCGTCTCCGGCGCGCGCAGGAAGGGCACCACCCTGCCGGTGGGCGGAGCGTCGAGGACCACCAGGTCGTAGACGCGGCCGTTGCGGGTGCGGCGGGTCGCGGCCTCCCAGACCTTGCCGACCAGCAGGATGTCACCGAGCCCGGGGGCGGCCGCGGTGATGAAGGTGGTGAGCTTCGCCCACGACAGCAGCCTCGCCAGCGGCGCGAACCCGTAGCGGCCCAGGTACTCGCGCAGCGAGGCCTCCGGGTCCACGGACAGGCCGTTGACCCGTTCTCCCAGCTTGATCTCCTGGTAGCCGATGGAGCGGCGGCCGAACGGCACCGCCAGGCCCTGGCGGCCCTCGACCTCCACCACCAGCGTGCGCCGTCCGCGCCGAGCCGCCGCCACGGCGAGGGCGGCCGCGACCGTGGTCTTCCCGGTCCCGCCCTTGCCGGTCACCACCAGGAGCTGCGCCCCGTCGAGCACGTCGAGGGCCATAAGGGAGCCATCGTAGCTGCCCTTGTCCACAGCTTGCTCGTTCGAGTTGTCGGCCCTTTGGGACGCGGAGACAATGGCCCGGCTATGCATCGCTTTCTCCGACTCCTCTCTCTGACCTGCCTCGGCGCGCTCATTGCGCTGGTGGCCACCCTGGGCGTGACCTCCCCCGCCAAGGCCCAGGCGCAGGCCCCCGGCGGCCCGACCGTCGAGGTGTTCACCCTCTCCGGCGTCCTCGACCAGAGCCTGCTCGGCGATCTCCGCGGCGCCGTCGCCGGCGCCGAGCGCCGTGGCGCCAGGGCCCTGCTCATCCAGCTCGACGCCTTCGGCGGGCTGGGAACCGACCCTGCCGAGGTGCAGCGGGTGGTCGCCGACGCCAGGGTGCCCGTGGCGATCTGGGTCGGGCCCCGCGCCGCCCAGGCGGGCGGTGCCAGCCTCTTCCTGCTGGCCAAGGCCGACGTGGTGTCCTCCAGCCGGCAGGCGAGGATCGGCCCCGCCCTCCCCGCCGAGCTGGGGCGCGGCCGTGACGCGGACGCCGAGGCCTCGCTGTTCGCCTCCTCCGGGCTCCCCGCCGAGGTCGAGCACGGCACCGTCGACGGCGCCCGCGCCGAATCGCTGCGCCTGACCGCCTACCAGGCCGAGTCCCTGCCGGACGCGGTCCGGCAGCTCGACGGCCGCCGGGCTGACGGCCATACCATCGAGGTCAGCGGGTTCCAGGTGCGCTTCCTGTCGTCGTCGCTGTTCGACCGGGTCCGCCATGGCCTCGCCAACCCGACCTTGGCGTACCTGCTGCTGCTCGCCGCCGCTGCCTGCCTCTCGTTCGAGTGGTTCCAGCCCGGTTTCGGCGTCGCCGGCATCGCGGGGGTGCTGGTCGGCCTGCTGGGGGTCTACTCGCTGGTGGTGCTGCCCACCAACTGGCTCGCCCTGGCCGTGCTGGTCGCCGGAACGATCGCCTTCACCGCCGACACCGCGCGCGGCGGCCTGGGCGCCCTGACGGCGCTGGCCACCGCGCTGACCGGGGTGGGCTCGTGGTGGCTGTTCTCCAGCCCGTCGGCGCTGCTGCGGGTCGACGGCCGCCTGGCGGTGCTCGGCACGCTCTGGTCGGTGTCCTGGTTCGTGGTCATCCTGACGATGCTGCTGCGATCGCAGCGGCAGGCGCCCACGGGCACACAGGCGCTGGTCGGCGCGCGCGGCGTGGTACGCAGCGTCCTCAATCCGGGTGGGATCGTGGTGATCGGGGGCGCCATGTGGCGAGCCGACCTGAGCGGCGGCGGGATGCTGCCGACCGGGCAGCGGGTCCACGTCGACGCCGTCGAGAACGGCATCCTCCAGGTCACCCCCGAGGATCCTGCCGCCGTCCGTCCGGCCCGGCGGCGCCTGCGCCCCGCTCGGCCGGCGCCGAGAGCGTAGTCGATGCGACTCGCGTCTCGACGAACCTCTCGATACGAGCGACCATGGCAGCGGTGATCATGGCCCGGGACTAACCGGAAACCATCCGTCGCCAACTCTGTGACGAGCGACGCTCTTCACACATGAGAGACTGAGCCCACCACGACCCGCTGGGATCGGGCGGGGGTGAGACTCCGAGGAGACGAAATTGGGCGGCATCGTCATCGTCATCTTCCTGGTCCTGCTGATCTTGGTCGTGGTCGCGCTGGCCACGATGGTCAGGGTGCTCCAGGAGTACGAGCGGGCGGTCATCTTCCGCCTGGGAAACGTGCTCAGAGCCCCCAAGGGACCGGGGCTGTTCCTGATCCTGCCGTTCGGCATCGACCGGATGCGCAAGGTCAACCTGCAGACTGTATTCGCGGGTGGTCGACCCGGTCAAGGCCGTGGTCGAGATCCAGAACTACCTGTTCGCCACCAGCCAGGCCGCGCAGACGAACCTGCGCGCGGTCCTCGGCAAGAGGAGCCTGGAGGAGGTGCTGAGCGCCCGCGAGGAGATCAACGCCGAGCTGTCGGCGGTGATCGCCGGCATCACCGCCCCGTGGGGCGTTCGGGTCACCTCCGTCGAGATCAAGGACGTCGACCTTCCCGAGGAGCTGCAGCGCGCCATGGCGCACGAGGCGGAGGCGTCGCGTGACGCCAAGGCCCTGAAGATCTCGGCGGACGCCGAGCTGATGGCCTCGCACGTGCTCTCCGAGGCGGCCGGTGTCATGTCGCAGAACCCCTCGGCCCTGCAGCTCCGATTTCTCCAGACCGTCGCCGAGGTCGCGACCGAGCGCAATTCCACGCTGGTACTGCCGATCCCGATTGAGCTGCTCAGCTTCTTCGGGCGGCTTGGCAACGACATGGGGCCCGCGCCGCGCAACGGCGGGCCGCCGGCGGTGGCTTCCAAGAGCCCTCCCGCGGAACCGCACGCGATGGACGAGCCTGCTCCGGGGTCGTCCACGGCCCAGCTCCCGGCCGTGCCCCCGCACGACACCCCGCCGCAGCCGTCCCGCGGCGTCGACCCCGACCTCGACACGGATCCGGGCGACGGCGGGGGATTCCGGCGCCGAGCGGATTGAACCGGGCGAGCGGCGAATTCAACGCGGCGACCGATCGGGAAACGCCTCCAGGCGTGCTGGTTTTATGCCGCGTTGACCTTTCCCATGAGATACCAGGGCTGCAACCTAAGCGTTACGGCGTAGGGATTGAGACCGACCATCCCGAGGGTTACGCTGCGCCTACAGACATCTCTGACCTGATCGGGTGATCCGCCCGACTCGTAGCACGGTCGTGGTTTCGCAGTGGGGGCGCCAGGGCAACCGCGCGGCGACCGATGCGAGGAAGGAACCGTCATGGCTACCACGACCAGCACCACCGCCGCGGGGGAGCGCGCGGCCCGAGCCGGGATCTCGACGATGTGGCACCTGCAGATCGGCTGGCAGTACCGGGCCGCCTGCAAAGGACCGCAGTCCGACCTCTTCTTCCCTCCGAACCACCTGGAGCGCAAGGAGGACCGGCACGAGCGCGAGTCGGCGGCCAAGGCGATCTGCCGGAGCTGCCCGGTGCTGACGCAATGCCGTGACTACGCGCTGATGGTGCGCGAGCCGCACGGTATCTGGGGTGGACTGAACGAGTACGAGCGGCGCCAGCTTCTCGCCCGCCGGGCCGGCTGAATTCCTCGGCGGGCCCACTGCGATAGCCTTGGCGGTCGTGTCGAGTCACGACCACCGAGAGGACCAGCGATGACCACGTGGGAATACGCGACCGTGCCGCTGCTGCCGCACAACACCAAGCAGATCCTCGACAACTGGGGACAGGACGGTTGGGAGCTGGTGGCGGTCCACACCGCCGAGGTCGGCGGGACCGTCGCCTACTTCAAGCGCCCCAAGCCGTAACCGCGTCCGCGCGGCCGGGTCCCTTCAGCGGCGCCGGCTGATCACCCGGAAGGACTCGGCGTAGCGGTAGCCGTGCGGCTCGCCGATGGCTGCCATACGGCGGCCGAGGAATTCCCGCAGGTTCCGAGGCGCCTGTGCCATCTGGCTCGCGTGCGCCTCCAGGGCCGCCAGCTTGCGATCGAAGTACGGCGTGACGTCGACGACCTCGTTGCCGCCGCTCGGCCCCATCAGCCAGATCTCCTCGAGCTCCCGCCAGGGAGGCAGGCCCTCCTCAGTCTGGAGCTCGGGGAAGATCGCGGCGGTGGTGCCGCCCGTGACGGTGGTGTCGAGCGCCGCCGTGGCGACCGCCCGGTGATCGGGGTGGTTGACGAAACCGCCCAGCGGCAGGTGCTCGGGGTTCATGGTCAGCAGGCGATGGGGCCGGTGCCGCCGGAACTCGCGCGCGATGTCGCGCTGGAGCGTGGGCGAGTACACCACCTCGGTGTCCATGTAGCCGAGGAAGGTCACGTCGGTGACCCCGGCCACCTTGGCGGCCGCTCTGGCCTCGTCCTCGCGGAGCCGCCCGAACTCCGCGGGGTCCTGGCTGGCGTCCTGCACGCCCCGCTGGCCCGAGGTCACGATCACATAGCGGACGTCCCAGCCCTCGTCGACCCACCGGGGAATGGTCCCGCCCGCGCCGAACTCGATGTCGTCCGGATGGGCGCCGATCACCAGCACCCTGCGTTCGCCGTCCGCGGCCCGTCCGTTCTCGCTCATGCCCTGGAGGCTAGCTCGGGTCGGAGGCTTCCCGCATGGAGGGCTTGTGGACAAGCCTCGCCGCCTGTCGCGGTAATTGGATAGTGTGCGGTCATGGACCTCGATGCCGCGTTCGCCTCGCTCCCCGGCCTCACCACCCGAGGGGCGCAGCGCACCATGGCCAGCGCCGTGGCCACCGCGCTCGAACGTGAGCAGCCCCTGCTGGTGCACGCCCCCACCGGCGTCGGCAAATCGCTCGGCTACCTGGTTCCCATCGCAGCCGCCGGCCGGCGAGCGATCGTGGCCACGGCGACCAAGGCCCTCCAGTCCCAGCTCATCGACCGCGACCTCCCACGCCTTGCCGACGCCTTCCAGACCACCTCGGCCCTCCTTATGGGGAGAGGGAACTATGTGTGCTTGGCCAAGGTGGACGCGCTGGTGGCCGCCACCCGGCTGGCCGCCACCGCCCAGGAGGAGGCGGCCCTCCAGGTGGTCGACTGGGCCGTCGACTCCGACAGCGGCAGCCGGCTCGACGCGCCGCCCGGCACGCGCGACGACGTCTGGGACCTGATCTCGACATCGGGTGAGGACTGCCCCGGGCAGAAGGGCTGCTCCTTCTTCAAGCGCTGCTTCGCCGAGCGTGCCAAGGAGCAGGCGCGCGACGTCGACGTGGTGGTCACCAACCACCACCTGCTCCTGCTCGAACTGGAGCTGCGCCAGGCCTCGGACTCCCCTGGCGTCATGCTGCCCGAGGTCGACGTCGTGGTGGTCGACGAGGCGCACCGCCTCGTCGACCACGCCGCCGACCTCTACGGCGTGACCGTGACGGGCGCGCGGGTCTCGCGGGCCGGTGCGGCGGCCGACGCGATCATCAAGGCGAGCGGGTCGACCTCCGACTGGGCCAGGCGGCTGCGGGCCCGCTGGGAGGATCGCGCCAACGGGCTGCGGCCAGGGCCCGTGCTGCCGGGGTCCAGGTCGGCGGCCGACCTGGGCAGGGCCCTGGAGCCCGTCATTCGAGAGGCACTGGCCGCCTCCGCCGCGCTGCGGGGGGTCGCCGCGGTCCCCGACGACCTCGAAGGCGGGATGCACGCCGCCCGCCGCCGGCTCACCGGGCTCTGCCGCGACCTCCAGCGGCTCCGCGAGGTCGAGGCGCCGGTGTCCGCCGCCGCCGCGGCCGAGCGCTCCGCCGACGATCCCGACGAGGCCCCGCCCGCGCCAGCGGTCGACCTGGCCGTGTGGATCGAGGAGCGCCGCGACGGTGGCCGGACCATCCGCTCGGCGCTGGTCGAGCCGGGGGCGGTCCTGCGGGACGTGCTCTGGGACCGGATCCCCACCACGGTGGCCTGCTCGGCGACCCTTGCCGTGGCCGGCGAGCTCGGGGGAACCGCCGCCGCCCTCGGGGTCGAGCGGCCCGACGGCCTGGTGGCGGAATCGCCCTTCGACTTCCGCGGCAACGCCCTGCTCTACGTGCCCCGCGGTGTTCCGACGCCCACCGGCGACGGCTTTCAGGCGGCGGCCGAGCGGGAGCTGCGCGGCCTGGTCGAGGCGTCCGAGGGGCGTGCCCTCGTGCTGTGCACCTCATGGCGCGCGGTCGAGTCGTTCGCCGCCGCTCTCACCGATCTCCCGTGGGAGCTGCTCGTCCAGGGCGAGGACACGCCAGCGCGGCTGGCCGCCCGTTTCCGCGATGAGGTCGCCAGCGTCCTGGTGGCGACCAGGACCTTCTTCGAGGGAGTCGACGTGCCCGGCCAGAGCTTGTCCCTGCTGGTGCTGGACCGGCTGCCGTTCCCGCGCCCCGACGACCCGCTGCTCGCCGAGCGTGGGCGCCGGATCGAGCGTCGCGGCGGCTCCAGGTTCGGCGAGGTCTGGCTGCCGAGCGCCGCCGTCTCGCTGCAGCAGGCGCTCGGGCGGCTGATCCGCTCCGAGTCGGACCGCGGGGTCATGGCGGTGCTGGACCCGCGGCTGGCGGACGCGGGCTACGGGCGGCGGCTGCTCGTCAGCCTGCCACCGGCGCCGCTGACGCGTTCGATCCAGGAGGTGCGGCGGTTCTTCGGCACCGACGACCCCACGCGGTAGGCTTGGGCCGCACCGGCCGCCGATGTGGCGTGCCGGTGCCGGTGTGTGGCCGCCCCTCCGCGTCGAGCGGGGAGCGGGATCATGCCCAGGGGGCTGTCAGGAGACCCGGCCAGGAGGAGATCAGCGATGGCGTCGCCCGAACAGCGTCTCGAGGAGCTTGGCATCAGCTTGCCCCAGCCGGTCCGCCCCATGGCCGCCTACGTGCCGACGGTCCGCTCGGGCGACATGGTCTACGTCTCCGGCCAGGTCCCGATGGTGGACGGCGCGCCCTCGCACCTGGGCCGACTCGGCGCTGACGGGTTGGGGGTCGAAGAGGGCGTGGAGGCCGCGCGGCGCTGCGCCATCAACCTGCTCGCCGCGCTCAAGGCCGAGCTGGGCGACCTCTCCCGTGTTCGCAGGGTGGTCAAGGTCACTGGTTTCGTCGCCAGCGCGCCCGACTTCCACGACCAGCCCAAGGTCGTCAACGGCGCGAGCGAGCTGCTCGTCGAGGTCTTCGGCGACGCCGGCAGGCACGCCCGCTCCGCCGTCGGCCTGGCCGCCCTCCCCCTCGGCGTCCCCGTCGAGGTCGAAGCCATCGTCGAAGCCCCCTGACCCGCGCCAGCTCTCTCCGCCGCCGCCTCGGGTGGCCTGGCCCATGCGCCTTCCGGGCGTCTAGTCGCGCTGGCGGGCCCGGTAGGCGCGGGTCTTGGTGCGGTTGCCGCAGACCTGCATCGAGCACCAGCGGCCAGAACGGTTCTTGGAACGGTCGTAGAACGCCCACTGGCAGGTGTCGGAGGAGCACACTTTGAGTCGGCCCCACGTGCCCTGGGCCTTGGCCAGCGCGATCCCGGCCAGCATGGCCGCGAGCGCCCCGCGGACGCCATCCGGCCGCGGGCCGAGGACGGGCTCCCCATCGGGGGCGAAGCGGAGCTGAAGCGGTAGCTCACCGGCCGCACGGTTCACGACCTCGACCGCCTCGGCCTCGACCGGATGCCCGTCGTTCACGCGCAGGATCGCCCGCAACGCCTCACGCAGCTCGATCGTGGCCGCCAGGTCGGCCGCGCTCACCGGCGTCGCCGGAGCGAGCAGCTCGTGCTCGACCAGCCAGTCGCGCAGCACCGACGGATCCGTGAGCTGTTCGACGCGATCCTCGAGATCGAACGTGTTCACCAGGTCCCGGATCGGCTGAAGCTCAGCCGGGACGTTCTCCTCCGTGGTCGTCTCCGCGGTCGTCATCTCCTGGTCATCTCCTTCCGGCCTCTCGGCCCCTCCGCCTGTCCGCCGGAACGGTCCTTCATCCATGGTCGCCGATTCTCGCCGCGCCGTCTCGTCGTCACCATCAATCGCAGTTTAGCGGTTGCGACCACGTGAACACCAGTGTAGAGTATTAGATAGTGTTGAGAGATCATTGAGTGCCAAGAGGAGCGGATCATGAGCTTCCATGACGTGCCACAAGAGGTCGCAGAGGAGCGGATCGAACGAATGCGTCGTGAGGCTGAGGCTTACCGGCTGGCTTCCGAAGCGCGGCGCGGCCGGCGCTCGCGTCCTCGCCGGCGGTGGAGCCTCCGCCGTCAGGCCGTCGCCCTCCGGCTATCCGAGCTCGCCCACTCGGCCAACGAGCTCATCGGCGAGATCATCAGCCCAGCCTGGCCCGCCGGCGACCAGCCCCGCCGCTACATCCGCCCCACCCGCTGAGCCCGCGGCATCGCGACCCCACCCCCCCAGCCCGCGGCGGTTTGCGTGGCCGTGCGGGTCTCGGCGGTTGGACGATTTCCTTACGATCTGGGCGCGTACCTGACACGGCGACACCGAGCATGGGAGGCTATCCGCCCGGCAGCCCCCATCGCCGACCTTGGAGCCGTCGTGTCACGTTTGTCCGTATCCGCCTATCGCTCCATCGCCATCTTGCTGGCGCTGGTGCTGGCGGCTGCGCTCGGGGCATGCGGCATCGACCAGTCGACCTCCGGCACGCCCACCCCGACGCACGCAGAGGTCCAGTCCCAGAGCACAACCGCGCCGACCACCACCGCTCCGCGCCAAAGCGCGGCCAAGCCCGGTGAGGCGAGAGGGTCGGCGGTGACCTTGGCGTTCGGGGGCGACGTGCACTTCGAGGGGGTGATCCGTGGCCGCCTGACCACGAACCCCGAGACGACCTTCGGCCCGATCGCGTCGGTGCTCCACCGCGCCGACCTCGCCATGGTCAACCTCGAGACCGCCATCACGACCCGGGGCACGGCGCAGGGCAAGAGCTTCACCTTCCGCGCCCCCGCCAGCGCCTTCCGAGCGCTCAAGGCCGCCGGTGTCGACGTGGCGACGATGGCCAACAACCACGGGATGGACTACGGGCAGGTGGGCCTCGAGGACTCGATCGACGCGGCCGACGAGGCCGATTTCCCGGTGGTCGGCATCGGCCGCGACGCCGATCAGGCGTTCCGGCCCTTCCGCGTCACCATCAACGGTCAGCGTATCGCGATCATCGGCGCGACCCAGGTGCTCGACGACAGTCTCGCCGCTGCCTGGACCGCCGGCGACGGCAAGCCCGGGCTCGCGTCCGCCTACCAGGTCGACCGGCTGCTCGAGGCGGTGCGCTCCGCCCGGCAGGTCGCCGACACCGTGATCGTCAACCTGCACTGGGGCAAGGAGCTGGCGCACTGCCCCATCGATCGGCAGCGGGAGCTCGCCCCCAAGCTGGTCAAGGCGGGCGCCGACGTGGTCATCGGCTCGCATGCGCACGTCCTGCTCGGTGGCGGGTACCTTGGTCCCGCCTACGTCGACTACGGGCTGGGCAACTTCGTCTTCTACACCAGCGGTGGCGAGGCCGCGCAGAGCGGCGTGCTCACGCTGACAGTGCGCGGACGAGCGGTCACCAAGTCGAGCTGGACTCCAGCCGTGATCTCTGGCGGGATCCCGATCCCGGTGAACGGCAGCGCCGCCGACCGGGCGGTCGCCTCCTGGAACGACCTGCGGGGCTGCACCGGGCTCGCCGCCGAGCCGAGCGTCTCGGACTCGTAAGCTGGACCGCTCCGTACGGCCGCAAGCTCGGGGGTCTGGAGTGGTGCGCGCTCGTGCGCTCCTGGAGCCGCTGCGCCTCTTCGCGGTCGCCGTCGGTTTCCTGACCAGAGTGCCCGTCCCGCAGACGGACATCGGGGCCGACGACCTGCGGCGCGCCTCCGCGTTCTTCCCGCTCGTCGGCCTCGGCGTCGCCGGCGTCGGCGTCGCCGTCCGCGCCGCCTTCGAGCCCATCTGGGGCACCGGCGTCGCCACCCTCGCCGCGATCGCCGCCATGATCCTGGTGACCGGCGCCTTCCACGAGGACGGGCTCGCCGACACCGCCGACGGCCTCTGGGGAGGCTGGGACCCCGCCGCCAGGCTCGCCATCATGCGTGACAGCCGCATCGGCACCTACGGAGCCGTCGCGTTGATCATCGTGATCGCCCTCCGCGCGGGCCTCTTGCTCCCTCTCGGCCTCGCCGACTTCACCCGAGCCGTCATCTGCGGCCACGTCCTCGCCCGCGCCTCCACCCTCCTCCTCGCCCGCATCCTCCGTCCGGCGGGTGGCCCTGGTTCCGTGGGTGGCGGCCCCCTCCCTGCCGGTGACCGGCTCCCTGCCGGTGACCGGCTCCCTGCCGGTGACCGGCTCCCTGCCGGTGACCGGCTCCCTGCCGGTGACCCCCTCCCTGCGGGCACCCCTTCCACCGCGGGTGTGGATGGGGAGGCGCTCTTGAGCGGGCGGCGGCGGTTGGGGGTTTCGGTGGTGGGGCCGCTCGGCGCGCAGGGGATTGGGGCGGCGGCGGTGGTGGTCGCGGCGACGCTTGGGCTGGCGGCGCGAGCATGGGCGCCAATTCCGCTGGCAGCGGGTCTGATCGTCTGTCTTGGCTGTGCGAGGCTGTTCCGGCGGCGCCTGGGAGGCATCACGGGTGATGCGTTCGGGGCGGCCAACCAGATGGTGGAACTCGCCGCTGTCGCCGCCATCGTCGCGCTGGCAAGGGCGGGATTGCTGTGAAGACGGCCGGCCCGGAGCCTGCCCGGCTCGTCCTGCTGCGCCACGCCGCTCCTGCCGCGGCAGGAGTGCGCTGCTCAGGAGGGGCCAAGGTGTTCGATCCCGGACTGGAGGCCCCCGGCCGCGAGCAGGCGGCCGCGGCGGTGCGGCGCCTCGGCCGCGACTTCGATCTGGTCGTGGCATCGCCCGCCCGCCGGGCCCGCGAGACGGTCGCAGCCTGGGACCTGCCGGTCGAGCTCGACGAGCGACTGGTCGAGCGGTCGTTCGGCGAATGGGAGGGGCGACTCTGGAACGATCTGTGGCCCCAGGTCCCGGCCGAGGTGCTGGTGGACCCGCACGCCTACGCGGCCTTCACGCCACCCGGCGGCGAGCCCTACGACGCCGTGGCGGTTCGTGTCCAGCAGGCGCTGCACGATCTCACCGCGGTGCCCGGCCGCCGGGTGCTCGCCGGGACCCACGCCGGACCGCTGCGGCTGGCCGTCGGCGCCGTCCTCGGCCTCTCACCCGCCGTCGCGCTCACCCTCGGAGCCGGCTTCGCCCGCGCGGCCGTGCTCGAACGCCAAGGCGATCGCTGGGTCCTCGACGGCCTGAACTGCTGACGCTGGAGCCGCGGGTCGGCCTCTGGCCGGTCCGATCCCACAGTCCAGCGGTTCCGACGCGCGATCAGCCTGACGACAACGCGTCGACCAGGTTCTCTTCGAGCCAGCCCAGGTACGAAAGGACGTTCAGCGCCGGGGCGTTTGGATCGGAGGGGTCGACGTCGCCGTCGAAATCCTCGGTGATCCCAAGCCGCACGCCGAGCGCGAGCCGCAGGTCGTTCAGCGCACCGAGCCAGGCGGCGGCCTCGTCCTCGGTGAGGTCGACCGTCCAGCGCCGCAAGCTGACCGTCCCGCGGTCGAGCGTCTTGGTGACCACATCGAGGTTCGCCATTTTCGCCTCGAGCAGGTCCTCGCGCATGAGCCTGTGGTACTCGGCATCGCGCTCGACGTCCTCCGGCTCCAGGTAGGCCTGCGGGAACAACCGCTCGAGCACCGGGTCCGGTCCAGTATCACCCGGACCCGCGGAAGCGCCGGGCGCTCCGGGTGGACGGGCCGACCTCTCCCAGGAATCGGCGGGCGTGGTGCTTGCGCCGTCGTCGAAGAGCCCCGTTGGCTCCTGGGTCGCGGCGCCGGGCCCGGCGAGCACCGAGCGGAGCTGGTCGGGAAGGCTGCGGAGGAGGGCCATCTCCTCGGCGCTGAGTCGCAGCCGAAACCGGTCGCGCCCGATTCGCTTGACCATGCCGGCCACGGCTAGCGGTCCTTCTGCATGGTGGCCCACAAGCCGTAGCCGTGGAGCCGGTAGACGTCGTATTCGGCCTTCTCCCTCGGGCCGCTGGAGACGACTGCCTTGCCCTTTTGATGGACGTCCAGCATCAGCTTGGTCGCCTTCTCCTTGGAGTACCCGAACAGCTTCTGGAACACGAACACCACGTAGGACATGAGGTTGATCGGGTCGTTCCAGACGATCACGATCCAGGGCACGTCAGGCTCGGCGACATCCTCCTGCTCGGGTGCCCGCTCGCGTGCCGGTGCAGTCGTGCTCATGCTGCTCATGACCCCTATGGTGGCAAAACCTCGGTGGGAACGGAAAGCCGGTCGCGATCGACCACCCCCTCATGTTGGCGGTCCGGGAGGCGACAGGCGGCGTTTGTCGCCCGCCCGGAAGGTGATGCCCGCCCGATCCAGGTGCTCGAGCAAGGGGATCACAGTCTTGCGTGTGGTGCCGAGGGTGGCCCTGGCCTCCGAGGCGGTGAAGTCCATTCCGTCAGGGAACGCCCGCCGCAGGGTGGCGACCGCCACGTCGAGGACCCGCGCCCCCAGGTACAGGCCAGGGGCGATCGAGGCCAGGGTTCCCTGCCGGCTCAGCGCGGCGACCAGCCGCCGGTCGGCGCCAAGCTCGGCCAGGTCCGACTCGCTCAGCACCGCGACCCCACGCTCGGCGAGCGCCGACTCGACCCGAGCGCGCGTGGCCTCCTGACGCGGATCAAGCCGGACGCCGTGGCTCGGCAGCCGGACCGCCGGGCCGTCGAGGACGAGCCGTCCGGCGGCGAGCAACGCCTCGACCACCTCGGGTGCGCCGGCCGTGACCTGGCGGGCCGCCTGGGCGGGCAGCCCGGCGGCCAGGGGCTCCTGGCGGTGATGGCGCTCGACCGCCTCCAGCACCGCTCGCTCCGCCGCGTCCCAGGCCCGCGTGGACCAGGCCAGGCTGCGGGAGCGCACCACCAGCCCGGTTTCGACCGCGCCCGTGAGCATGCGCTCGACCAGCTGCGGGCCTGTGCCGACCAGCCTCGGTAGCTCGGCGACCGCCACCGGGCCCCGCTCCGCCAACACGCGTTCGAGGAGGCCCGCGCGGTCGTCGTGCGCGAGCGCGGCCTCGCGCGCCTCCAGCTCCTCGGCGCGGCGCACACGAGCGGCGGTGCCGTGCACCTCGCCGCGCGGGAAGGGGTCGAGGACCCGCCCACCGCCGACCGTCTCATCCCGCCCGCTGTCCCGCAGCACCACCGGCTCCGACACGTCCAGCACCAATGGATGCTCCAGATGCAGGCGAACGAGGGCGTCCTCGCCGGGGCGGACCTCGTGCGCGTCGAGCGGCTGCAGGCGTGCCGCCGTCTCCGCGGCGCCCGCATACACCAGGTAGGCGCCTCGCGCGCGCAGCGGTGCCGGCGCGCTCGGCAGGCAGCGCAGGCGGCAGTCGACGGTCCGGGTCGGGGCCCACTGCTGCGGCAGCACCAGCACATCCCCGCGTGTCACCTGGTCGGTGGCCACCCCGGCGAGGTTGACGGCGAGGCGGCATGCCGGGTCGGCGCTGGCCACGGGCTCGCCGTGGCTCTGGAGCGCGCGGATGCGCACCCGGCGGCCGACCGGGAGCAGCTCCCCCTCCAGATCCGACCGGAGGGTCCCTCCGGTCAGCGTCCCTGTCACCACCGTGCCGCTGCCGCGGACCGAGAACACCCGGTCGACCGGCAGGCGCGGCCGGCCACGGTCCGCCGGCTCGGGGAGCCGGTCGAGCGCCTCGTCGAGGGCGGCGCGCAGCTCGTCCAGCCCGATGCCGGATGGCGCGGCAGTCGGCACGATCGCGGCGCCGGCGAGGGTGGTGCCGGCGACCCGCTCGGTCACCTCATCCGTGACACGGGCACGAGTCGCCTCGTCGACGAGGTCGACCTTGGTGAGCGCGATCACCCCGGTGGCGATCCCGAGCAGGTCGAGAATGGCCAGGTGCTCGGTGGACTGCGGACGCCAGCCCTCGCTCGCGTCGACCACGAAGAGGGCGCAGTCGACGCCGCCGACACCCGTGAGCATGTTGTGGATGAAGCGCTCGTGACCCGGGACGTCCACGAAGCCGACCGCACGGCCAGATGGCAGGCGCGCCCAGGCGAACCCGAGGTCGATGGTCATTCCGCGGGCCTTCTCCTCGGCCAGGCGGTCCGGATCGGTCCCGGTCAGTGCCAGCACCAGAGCGGACTTGCCATGGTCGACGTGTCCGGCGGTCCCGATGACGTGCGGCATCAGCCAGCACCTCCAGGGGCACCGAGCGCCTCGCGCAGCGCGCGCGACACGACCTGATCCTGTTCGGGGGGGACGGTGCGCAGGTCGATGATCACCCGGCCCCGCTCGGCGCGAGCGATCACGGGCGGGTCGGCGGCACGGAGCCGCGCCAGGATCGTCTCGTCACCTGTCTGGCCAGGGTCGACCTCGACGAGCACGCTCGGGAGCCCCTCGCCCGGGAGACTGCCGCCACCGGCCACGCTCACGCCGCCGCGGACGGTCGCGGCGGTGCCGAGCTCGTGGGCGAGTGCCTCGGCTCGCGGGCGGAGGTCGTCGTCCCGGAGCCCCAGCGCGCGCCACACTGGCAGCTCGCCCCGGCGGCCAGCCGCGTGGGTGGCGAGGGTCACCTCCAGTGCGGCGATGGTCAGCTTGTCAGCTCGTACGGCCCGTGCCAGGGGATTCCTGGCCAGCGTCTGGATCAGGTCCTGCCGGCCCACCAGGAGGCCGGCCTGCGGACCGCCGAGCAGCTTGTCGCCGGAGAACAGCACCAGATCGGCCCCGGCGGCGAGACTCTGCCCGACCGAGGGCTCGTCGCCGAACGGGTCGCCCACCAGGCCGGACCCCAGGTCGTGCAGCAACGGCAACCCATGCTGGTGCGCCAGGTCGGCCACCGCATCGAGCGGAGGATCGGTGGTGAAGCCGACCACCTGGTAGTTCGACGGATGCACCGCCAGGAGGCAGGCGGTGCGCGCGCCGATGGCCCGCTCGTAGTCGGCCAGGTGGGTCCGGTTGGTGGTGCCCACCTCGACCAGGTCGACTCCGGCTGCCTGCATGATGGCGGGCAGGCGGAACTCGCCGCCGATCTCGATCAACTGGCCGCGCGACACCACCACTTCACAGTCGCGGGCGAGCCCGCCGAGCGCCAGGAGCAGCGCTCCGGCGGCATTGTTGACCACCATCGCGCCAGGGGCGCCCGTCACCTCACGCAGAAGGGCCTCGGCAGCGGCTCCACGACGACCGCGGGCGCCGGCGGCGAGGTCGTATTCCACAGTGGAGTAGCCCGCCGCCTGGGTGATCGCCGCCACCGCCGCCTGCGAAAGCGGTGCCCGTCCGAGGTTGGTGTGCAGGACCACGCCGGTGGCGTTGATCACCGCGCGCATCCGCTGGCCGGCCAGGCCGTCCAGGTCCCCGGTGACCATCGCGGCGAGCTGGTCGAGCCCTGGGACGGGCTCGCCCGCGGTAGCTGCCCGCCGCGCGGAGTCGAGCACCCGGCGCACGGCGCCGAGCACCGGCCCGCGTCCCCAAGCGGCCGCCCTGGCCGCCACCGCTGGGTGGGCGAGCAGCGCGTCCACCTTGGGCAACGTCCGCCGCGGGTCGCTCGCAGGCGACGCATCCCCCCGCTCGGGCGCACCCCTGCGGGGCGGTGAGGTTCTGGGGCTCTCGTTCATGCTCCAATTCTGGGCGAGATCCGAGCGGGCGGCATGCTCGTTTCGCAATCTGTGGACAACTTTCTGCGGGTTGTCGGCGCGTCCACGTAGCATCTCCCCGACTCGAACTGAGAGGGGTTGCGCCGATGAACCCAGTTGCCGGGCCGCGGCCGGCAGCCACCGTCGTGCTGGTGCGCGACGGGGTTGACGGCGTGGAGGCGTATCTCCAGCGCCGCCCTCGCACCATGGGGTTCGCAGGGGGGCTCTGGGTGTTCCCGGGCGGCCGGATCGATGCGGCGGACGCCGACCCGGCTGTGGACGCGATCTGGGACGGGCCGCCGCCGGCGGCGTGGGCGGAGCGCATGGGCGTGACCGCGGAGCAGGCGCGCGGCTTCGTGGTGGCCGCCTGCCGGGAGACGTTCGAGGAGGCGGGCGTGCTGCTGGTCGATCGGCCGCCCGATCCGCTCAGGCTCCAGGCGGGCCGCGGCGGCCTGCTCGCTGGGGAGCGGGGCCTGGCGGCGATGCTGGCCCACATGGGCGTCCGGCTGGACACGGCGCGCCTGCGCTACTGGGCATGGTGGCTCACACCGGAGGGCGAGCCTCGCCGCTACGACACCCGCTTCTTCGCCGCGGCGCTGCCCGCGGATGCGGTCGCATCGGCCGAGGGCCTGGCGGAGGTGGAACGCGAGCGGTGGCTGGCGCCGAAAGTGGCCGCGGCGAACCAGTCGATGCCGATGCTGCCGCCGACACGCTTCACTCTGCGTGACCTTGCCGGCTTCCGCACGGTCGAGGAGCTGCTCGAGGCAGGTCACCATCGTCCGGTCGAGCAGGTGCTGCCACGGCTCGAGGGCCGCGTCCTGATCATGCCCTGGAACGAGCGCTACCCGGTGCCGGTCCCACCAGACCGAGAGGCGAGCCCATGACCAACGGTGAGGCGAGGCGAGCGAGCGACCCGCGGGAGCCCGGCCCCGGTGCGCACAGGGGAGAGGAGGGCCGGCCCGAGGGCGGATCCGCGCATGAGGAAGGTGGTGATCGCTGGAGTGAGCTGGTGACGAGGGTGCTGGCGCCGAACCCGTCACCGATGACGTTGGAGGCCACCAAGCTGGACTAGATCGTTGACCGGGAATTCGCGGCTGGTCAGGGGCGGTGTCAGTGATCGTAGGCGATCAAGGAGCGCTTGACCGGCGCGCCGATGGCCCAGTTGTGCCAGATCGCAGCGTTGAGGGCGAGCAGGCGCTGCACGATG
>WNGM01000200.1_pt1 | contig 59407 bp, 55 predicted proteins | sample 5400571 | NCBI WGS metagenome assembly WNGM01 (sample SAMN13153378, study PRJNA577476) | soil metagenome | isolation source: 100 cm soil or saprolite under Garry oak tree replicate 2 | place: USA:California | collected 2016-06-15
GAGGACCGGTACTCGGCCTGATGTACCCGGAGATCCCGGTATTCCAGGTTGATGGGGACGCCCAGCCCTTCCCGCTTGATCGCGTTCAGCAGCGTGGCGTTGACGTCCAGGTTCAGCACGTCGCCGTACTCGTACTGCTTGCTCGCCGCTTCGGCCTCGATGCCCGTCGCGAGGTGCTCGGTGTCGTGGGCGCCGAAGCTCGACTTCCCGATCGAGCCGAGCAGGTGCTTGAGGGTGCGGTAGCCGAGGAAGTCGATGCCCTTGTCGGTGAGATTGAACTGCACCTGCTGCGCCGCTTCCTTCGCGATCCCGCCCGGCCCAAACAGCGGCTGCTGGGCGCTCGGCATGCGGGGCGCCTCGTTCACCGTGAGGTAGCCCTCCTCGATCAGCTTCTGGACGATCTTGTCCAGCAGCTCGGCGAGCTGGCGCTGCAGGTCGGCGTCCCGCTCGGCGTCGCCCGTGGACTCGCCCCGCAGCGCCTTGAGCATGTCGGGAGTCAGCTGGCCCGAGTCCATGAGCGCCTGGAGGATCGCCTGGCGCAGCGCGTCGAGCGAGCGGTCGGGCTCCTCGTCGCCGAACTCGCCCCAGAAGGGGTGGGAATACGCGCCTCCGGCGAAGCCGGACTGCAGCAGGAAGTCGGCGAGCTGGTCGAGCAGGCCCTGGAGGTTGATCGTGTCGATCAACTCGGGCACGTGGCGACTGTAGGTGGTGTAACGCATCGACGCTCTACCCCAAATATCGGCGCGCCGCGAGCTTTCCCGCAATGACCGAGACCGCCGGCGGCGCTCCTCTGGGCGCCCTGTCGCATCGCAACTTCCGTCTCTTCTTCCTGGGCCAGGCCGTCTCGCTCTCCGGTACCTGGATGCAGACGGTGGCCCAGGGCTGGCTGGTGCTGCAGCTCACGAACTCTCCCTTCTTCGTGGGACTCGTGTCCGCGGTCGGCTCGCTCGGCGTGCTGCTGTTCACGCTGTACGCGGGCGTCGTCGCCGACCGCGTGGACAAACGCCGCACCGTGGTGCTCACGCAGACGCTGCAGATGCTCGAGGCGTTCGCCCTCGCGGTGCTGGTGTGGACGAAGACCGTGACGGTCGGGTGGGTGATCGCGCTCGCCGCACTGTTCGGGATCGTGAACGCCTTCGACATCCCCACGCGCCAGTCGTTCCTCGTGGAGATGGTGGGGAAGAAAGACCTGCTGAGCGCGATCGCGCTCAACTCGTCGGTCTTCAACGCCACCCGCGTCTTCGGGCCGGCGCTCGCGGGCGTCTTGATCGGCGCCTGGGGCGTGGGAGTGTGCTTCTTTCTCAACGGCGTGAGCTACCTGGCCGTGATCTGGGGGCTCCTCGCGATGCGGCTTCCGCCCTACGCGCCCCGGCCCGCGCACCAGTCCGCCTGGGTGGGATTCCAGGAGGTGGTGCGGTTCATTCGTGGCGACCGCCGCATCGCGACGCTCGTCGTGCAGACGGCGCTGCTCAGCATCTTCGGGTTCCCCTTCCTCGTGATGATGCCCGTGTTCGCGCGCGACGTGCTGCGGGCGGGAGCGTCGGGCTACGGCGCGCTGATGGCGGCGGTGGGGATCGGTGCGATGCTCGGGGCGCTGATGATCGCTGTGTACAGCCGCCGCGTTCCGAAGGGCCGGCTCCTCATCGCGGGCGGGGTGGCGTTCGGCGTGCTCGTCGGCCTGTTCGCCCTGTCACGCGTGTTCGTCCTGTCGGTGGGCCTGCTCGCGCTCGCCGGATGCGCGATGATCGTGAACAACGCGCTCACGAACACCACGTTGCAGACGCTCGTCCCCGACCAGCTGCGCGGTCGGGTGATGGGGTTCTACTCCTTCGTGTTCGTCGGGATGGCGCCGCTGGGCGCGTTCCAGGCGGGCGTGTTCGCCGAGCACGCCGGCGCTCCGGCCGCCGTGGCGGTGGGCGGGCTCGTCAGTGCGCTCGTCGTGCTGGTGGCGGCGTGGCGGGTGCCGGAGCTGAGAAAAACATAATCACTTCCATCCCCGTCGCCTCGCCTCCGCCACGATCAGCCCCGCCGCGCCCTCGAACCCGAGCCGCTCCGCGTTCACGACCAGATCGTAATTGGTCACGTCGTGGCGGTGGCGGCCATAGTAGGTCTTGACGTACTGGTCGCGCTGGCGGTCCGTCTCCTCCACCACCCGCTCGACGGTCGCCGGGTCGGCGCCGAGCCGCTCGACCGCGAGCTTCATCCGGAACGGCTTCGAGGCCACGACGTAGGCGTGCAGGGCGTCCGGTCGGTTGCCGAGCACCGCCTGAGCGCCGCGACCGACGAGCACGACCCGGCCGTGCGTCGCCGCCTCGGCGATCACCCGCTCGGTGATCTTCACGAGCGTCGCTTCGTCTTGCTCGACACGCGGCACGGCGGCCTGGGCGATGAACATCTCCGGCGAGGCCACCGCGAGGGTGCGGGCGAGCCGCTCGAGCAGGCCCGGCGCCCGCTCCTCGCGCTGCGCCACCTCGTCCCGCGGCACCCCGGCCCGCCGCGCCACCTCCTCCACGAACTGGTTGTCCACCAGCTCCCACCGCAGGCGCTCGGCCACGAGGCGCGCGATGTCGGAGCCGCCGGACCCGTACTGCCGCGTGACGGTGATGACGGGCGGGGCCATCTCAGGGCTTCAGGTTCTTGCGCAGCTCGCCCACGTTGAGGAGCGGAATGCCGCCTTCAGTCGGCACGAAGATGATCAGGTTGTTGGAGTTCTTCATGTCGTGCAGCACCTCGATCCACTGCTTCATGAGCGCCTCCGGCGACAGCGTTTGATTCAGGAGCCGCTGCTGCTCCGTCTGCAGCCGCGCCACCTCGACGCGGTGCCGCTCGGTCTCGATCTGCTGCTCCTGGGCGATCTTGTTGTTGATCGCCTGGACCACCTGGGCGGGGGGCTGGAGGTCGCGCAGGAAGAACGCCGTCACGGTGGCGATCCGGAACTTGCCGCCGCCGGCGCGCGGCGTCGTCACCAGGGCGGAGTCCACGAGCCCTTCCATCGTGTTCGCGATCTGGGTGCGCTTGGCGATGTCATTGATCGAGTACTGCACCATGCCGTCGCGCACGCCCTTGCGGATGGCGTTCCGCACGGCGCCGCGAATCTGCTCTTCGTCGCCGATCTCGGTGAAGATCTTGGGTGATTGCTGGGGGTCGATCTGCCAGCGGATCGAGACCTCGACGGTCGTCCCCATCTGCTCGCTGGACAGCGCCGCGATCTGCTCGATCTGGTCGCTGCGCGGCGGCCACTGCTCCTCGCGCGTGGAGTAGCGCTCGATCGACGACCACGGCGGAACGACGCGGATGCCCGGCAAGAGCGGGGTGGGGTCCACGTAGCCGAAGGCGTGCCGCACGCCCACCTCGCCCGGGTCGATCACGACCATCGCGGAGCCGACGGCGAGCGCGAGGGCGAGCGCCCCGAGCCCGAGCCCGGCGAACCGCAGCAGCGACACGATGGGCCCGGGCCGCTGCGAGCGCAGCAGCGCGGCGGCGAGCAGCACGGAAAACGCGATGGCGCCGAGGACGGCGGCGGAGACGAGCTTGCCCATGGAGGCTCCGGAGGGGAGGTAGGATGAACATAAGCCGTAAGCCATAAGTCGTAAGCCGTAAGTCAGCGGCGTGACTTACGGCTTATGGCTTACGGCTTACGTCTCACGAGAACAGATTCGGTCCGCCCCCGCCCCCGCTCCCTGTCTTCCCGTACGGCGGGCCTTTCGGATCGGGGCGCGCCCGCACGTAGCCCAGCTCCTCGTTGCGCGAGATGCGCTTCTCGGCGACGAGTCCCTCGAGCACCAGCTCGCAGGCCGCGACCAGCGTACCCGGGTCTTTCTTGCCCGCCAGTCCCACCTGGTCGACGACGTCGAGCAGACCGGGCACGACGCTGAATCCCTTGAGCACCGTCTCGGCCCGCTCGTCGGTGGAGATCTTGAGCGCACCGCCCTCGTCGAACCAGTGCACGATGTCGTCCACGTTCGCCCCGCCCACGCGGGCCGCGAACGTCTTCCCTGCGGCGCGGCGAATCAGGTCCTTCGCGATGGCCTCGGCGCCCTGCAGCTCGCCCTCGTACTCGAGCTCGAGCTTGCCCGTGATGGCGGGAAGCGCGGCGTACACGTCGGACACGCGCGGCACCACGGTCTTCTCTTTGGTGGCGATCGTCCGCCGCTCGGCGTTCGATATGACGTTCTCGAGCACGCTGATCGGCAAGCGCTGCGACACGCCGCTGCGGCGGTCGACCCGCTTGTCCTCCCGCGCCTCGAACGCGACGTGCTCGATCAGCTCGGCGATGAACTCCGGCAGCCGCAGCGGCCGGCCGTTGCGGTCGAGCCAGGCCTCCTGGCGCGTGATCGCCGCGCCCAGATCGACTGTGTGCGGATAGTGCGTCACGATCTCCGAGCCCAACCGGTCCTTGAGCGGCGTGATGATCTTGCCGCGCGCGGTGTAATCCTCGGGGTTCGCGGTGAACACGAGCGCCACATCGAGGTTCAGGCGGACGGGGTAGCCTTTGATCTGGACGTCGCCCTCCTGCATGATGTTGAACAGCCCCACCTGGATCTTCCCCGCGAGGTCGGGCAGCTCGTTGATCGCGAACACGCCGCGGTTGGCGCGCGGCAACAGCCCGAAGTGCATCGTCAGCTCGTCCGAGAGCAAGTGCCCGCCGCGCGCGGCCTTGATCGGGTCGACGTCCCCGATAATGTCGGCGATCGTGACGTCGGGGGTCGCGAGCTTCTCCACGTAGCGCGAGTCGCGCGGCAGCCAGGCGACCGGCGCGCGGTCGCCGTGCTCGTTCACGAGCTCGCGCCCGTACTTGGAGATCGGCGCGAACGGGTTGTCGTTCACCTCGCTCCCCGCGAGGATCGGGATCTCCTCGTCGAGCAGCGTGACGAGCGCGCGCAGGATGCGGCTCTTCGCCTGCCCTCGCAGGCCCAGCAGGATGAAGTTGTGCCGGGAGAGGATCCCGTTGACGAGCTGCGGGATCACGGTGTCCTCATAGCCCACGATCCCGGGGAAGAGGGGGGCGCCGTTCTCGAGCAGGCAGATGAGATTCTCCCGCAGCTCGTCCTTGACGGTGCGTCGGATGCGGGCGGGGCTCCCCCACTCGGTGTGTTTCAGCTCGCCCAGCGTGCTTGGCTTCGCCATGGCCCGATAGTTAACCCGACCCCTCCCGCGGTGTAAAGAGTCGGGCGGCGCCCACTCCCCAGGCGGGCAGGTCCAGCGCGACGTAGCCGTCCTGCGTCACCGCCAGCGTGTCGCCGTTCATTTCAACGAGGTTCGCGCGCCGCGCCGCGCGAAACGTGTACGCCGCGGGCCGGATCGTCACGGAGCGCGGCGCGCCCGCCACGTCGAGCAGCTTCACGACCGCGCCCTCGCCGTCGTCGGCCGGCTTCGCGCCGACGACGAGGACACCGGGATCCGGCAGCGAGAGCGCGGCGGCCTTGGCGTTGAGCGGCCCCGGCACGGCCGCCGTGTACGGCGCGCTCACGTACAGCGGATCGCACGCCGCCCAGCCGCGCCGCACCGGCTCCGCCGGCTCGGCGCCGGGCGAGAGCAGCGAGACGCGGAACCGGAAGACGTGCTCGCCCCCCTGGCGCGCCGCGTAGTTCGTGTGCCAGTAGTTGTTCATCGCGTAGGCGAACAGCGTGCCGTCCGGCTCGATGCGGCGCCGCCAGGCTCCGCGGAACACGTCGTTCAACGTGAACAGCGGCGTGTCGGGCCCGCTCCACAGGATGCCGTTGCTGGCGTCGTGCAGCCACACCCAGTGGGCGTGGCAGAACCAGTCGCGGCAGCTCGCCGGCTGCTGATCGCGCTCCACCGCCATGCGCCCGAGCGGCACTTCGACCTCGACGACGGGCTTGGTCAGCGCGAACGGGAAGGCGACATACAGGGCTTCCTTCTCGAGCGTCGGGGTCTTCGCAAGCCGATTCTCGACGTCGATCCAGGGGAGCTCGTCGTACAGCGTCACGGTCGAGGTGAGCGACGGGAAGCCCTCGAGGCGCCGGGTCGCCACGAGACGCACGCCGATCCCGGGAAGCCGCTCGCGGCGCGCGGCGACGAGCTGCGCCTGCGCCACGGCCAGCTCGGGCGGGGCCTTGAGGTAGTCGCGCGACCTGTCAGCCCAGAGCGCCGAGCGCGCGCCGCCGCGCACGTACACGAGCTGGTTCAGCCCGGACCAGGCGGCCGGGTTGACCCGCTCCTTGCCGTCGCCGCCGACGAGAGACCGAATGGCGCCGGTTGCCGAGTCGAGCGCCAGGTGGAAGGCTCCCGCCTGCGCGTCGAGCGCCGCGCCGTCGTCCACCACCGGGCGAGGAGGCCGCTCGCCTTCGGCCAGCGCGAGGTAGCCCAGCGCGGGGACATCGCGCATCAGGACGAGGGCGGACCCGTCGGGGAAGTCCACCGCCGGGAGCTCAGCGCCCGCGTACGCGAGCCGCCGGCCGGCGCCGCCGGGGACGTGGGCGACCTCGCTGCGGGGCCAGCTGGACGCGTTGAACACGAGGCGCCCCGCGCCCGCCTGGGTGGCCCCGCCGATCCTGAGCAGCCCCTCGGCGAGCTGCCGCTCGGCGGCCGCCGCGGCGCCGTCGAGGAAGCGCCGCTTGTACAGCCATTGCGCCACCGTCTGGCGCGAGTCCGGGGCGGAGACACTCACGTCCGCGCCCCAGGTGTGCTCGCCAAACAAGAGGAGGTCGCGCCACATCGCCCGCCGTTCCGAGGCGCGTCGGGCGAGCCGGGCCGTAGCCTCGTCGTCCCGCGGCTCGAGCCGGTCGTCCCACAGAGCGACCAGCTCCGCCGCCCGCGCCGCGAGCTGCGCCCGGCGGAACCGGGCGAGCTCGGCCGCCGTGGAAGCGGCCCCGTCTTCCCAGTAGCACCCCGTGTCGCCGCGGCGCACCGGCAGCTTCGCCCCCCAGCGGCGCTCCAAGTCGCGGAAGAAGTCTTCGGCGCGGCCCGGCACGATCCGCGGGAAGGCGAACCGGCGGTTGAACTCCTCCATGTTCTGGACCAGCCGCTCGTCGATGGGCGCGTTGTCGCTGGCGGACGCGCCGTACAGGAGCCCGATGTCGAAGGGGTAGCCGGGCGAGAGGAACACGGGGTTCGTGAGCAGCCAGTCGGAGAGGCGCCGGCCCATCTCGTCCGGCCCGACGTCGAACCCGAACCGCGTGGCGTCACCGTGGCGGTAGGCGCGCCAGTGCAGCACCCGGCCGCCGTCCGGGCCCTCCCACCAGTACGCCTGGGGATAAACCGGCCAGTCGCCGGCCAAACCCGCGGCTGCCCCGTCCGCCGCCGAGAGGAGCGGCACGGCGCGCTCGGGGTTCGGGCCCGTGGCGAGATAGCGCACGCCGCTCGCCGCGAGCACCGTCGGAAAGGTGAGTGTCTGGCCCGGAACGTCGGTGAGCTGGGCGGCCGCGAAGCCGAGGCCTCGCTCGCGCGCCAGCAAACCGGCGGGCCACACGACGCGCGCCAGGGTCTCGTGGTCGAGCAGCCCGGTCAACAGGTTCGCGAACAGCGCCTGGAACCCGATCTTGCCGCCGCGGATCGCCTCGACCAGCGCCCCGGCGGCCTCGGGGGAGCGGTTCTCGACGTAGGAGATCACCTGCAGCGCGCACTCTGCGGTCCAGCGGTAGTCGGGGTGACCGGGGAGGCGGGCGAGCGCCGCGTCGAGGTTCTCGCGGTGGATCTCGAGGCAGCGCTCCTGCAGGTCGGTGTCCCCGACGGCGGTGTGGATCGTGGACAGCCAGTAGAGCGTCCAGCGCTTGGGCGGCACGAGCCGGACGCGGCTGCGCGCGACGCGCGTCTTCCCCACCTCCACGTCGATCTGGAACTGGGAAGGCTCGGACAGCGGCACCCACACCTCGCCCAGGAGGACCGGGCCCGCCGGGAGGAGCCCGGCGCTGCCCACGAGCGCACCGCGCCGGTCCGTCACACGCGCCCGGCCCGCGGGCGCGTCGAGCCCCGTGACGGCGATGCGCACGAGGTTGCGACGCCCCTCGGGCTGCTGGTACAGGGCCGTGGGGGTCGCAACGACGGTGGGCGGCGCCCCACCGCCCCTTCCCGGCTGCGGCGAGGGGAGGGGGGAGAGGTACCGCCCGAGCACCGGCAGCCCGCCCAACCACCGCAAGAACGTCCGGCGATCCTTCATGCTGCCCCCCCTGGCGCTCTTGACTCGCCCGGGCGCCGCTCTAGGTTTCGCCCCGCGTGGCATCCGTCACGAACCCTACTAGTCAGGAGCACCGATGAAGCGTCTCGCCCCGGTCCTCGCCGTCGTCGCGCTCGCAGCCTGTACCAAGGCCGGGCAGAGCGGCAGCAGCAGCACGACGATGCAGGACACCTCGCACCAGATGATGATGTCGGACACGTCCAAGCACATGATGATGGCAGACACCTCGAAGCACATGATGATGGACTCGTCCAAGATGATGAAGAAGCCGGCGCCGGCGCGCACCACGAAGCGGCCGTAAGGCGGCGGTCGGCAAGAGCGATGCCCGGGCCGGTGCCCGGGCTTTTCGTTTGTGGGAGCGAGTTCAGGCGGGCTCGTTGACCGGCAAGGCGAAGGGCAGCTCCACGACGTGCGCGTCGCGCCCCGCGGCGCGCACCGCCGTGCCGGGGAGCACCTCGCGACGCACCAGGGCGAGGCCGATCCACATCCCGCCGCCGGCTACGCCGGCCTCGGGCACCCAAGCGAGGCTCGTGACCCGCCCGACGTCGCGGTCGAGATGGGTGACGGCGGTCCAGCCCGGCGCGGGCGTCGCGGCCGGCTCGGCGTCGAACATCAGCCCGCGGAGGTAGCGGTTGGTGTGTCCGCGGAAATGCAGGCGCGAGACCGTCTCCTGACCGGTATAGCAGCCCTTGGTATAGGAGACGCCGCCGAGCTCGTCGTAGCGCACCTCCTGCGGGATCGTCCTGTCATCCACTTCGGCGCCGAGCGCCGGCCAGCCTGCGAGAATGCGGGCGAACTCGAGCGCGCCGGGGTCGGCCCAGAGCGCGCCCCCGGCGATGAGCCGTTCGCGCAGCGCGTCGGCGCGATCGGCCGGGAGGCTGAACTGCAACGCGAACGGCGCGACGTCACCGGGCCGCGCCACCTCCGCGCTGGCGTCCCCCGTCACGGCCTGCGCCGCCCGGCCGGCCGTCGACGGCACCGCCAGCCCCGCCGTCTCGGCCACCGCCAGGGCGCGGGGGCCCGTGAGCCGCAGCACCGCGAGCTCCGCCGTCCGGTCGGCGAGACGCGCGAGGCGCGGGGGCACGGAGCGCGTGAGGATCTCAAGCGCGCGCTCGCGCCCGTGCGCCGGCACGGTGTAGCTCACCGTGGTGCCGTGGCGCGTGGCCCATCCATCCACGACGATCATCCCTTTGGGCGTGAGCAGGGCGCCGTACAGGAACGCGCCGTCACCCGGCTTTTCGATGTCGTTGGTGAGCAGGCCCTGGAAGCAGGTGACGGCGCCCGGCCCCGTGAGCGCGACGACGCCCGCCTCCGCACGGGCGAGCAGGGCGCCCGTGCGCAGCGCGGCGACCGTGGCCGCGGTGACGCGGCCGGGTTCGAGCCGGGCGACGGCGCTCGTGTCGGTCGTCACGGTTGGTCCCCTGACATCAATCTCACGCATAATACCCGGCCGCGCGATACGATTCATCCAGCAGCTCCACCGGATGCCGCGCTACCGCCGCGATTCCCGCCGCCGCGAGACCCGCGCCCAGCTGCATCAGGCATCCCGGGTTGCCCGTGGCGACGACCTGCGGCGCGGCCTCCTGCAAGGTGGCGAGCTTCGGCGCGAGCACGGCGCGGGACATGGCGGGCTCGACCAGCGTGAACAGCCCCGCGCTGCCGCAGCACTGGGCGGCGTCGGGTGTGGCGACGAGTTGCAGCACGGGGATGGCGCCGAGCAGGCGCTGGGGCGCCTCGGCGACGCGCTGCGCGTGCAGCAGGTGGCAGGGCGGATCGTAGGCGACGCGCCGGTCGAGCGGCGCGCCCGGCCGGGGCCCCCGGTCGGCGAGCAGCTCGGTGACGTCGCGCACGCGTGCCGCGAGTGCGTGCGCGCGCGCGTCCCCCACGAGATGGCCGTAATCCTTGAGTATCGCTCCGCAGCCCGCGCTGTTCACGACGATCGGTTCCTCCCCTTCCCCGAAGGCGAGGACGTTGGCGCTCGCGAGGCGGCGCGCCTCGTCCCGCAGGCCGGCGTGGGCGTGCAGCGCGCCGCAGCACACCTGCCCGGCCACGTCGCGCACCTCGTAGCCGTTCACCGCGAGCGTCCGGATCGTGGCGGCGTGGACGTGCGCGAAGAGGCCGTCCATGATGCAGCCGCGGAAGAGCAGGACGGACGGGGCCGGACTGGGGCGGACGGCGTCGGACGCCGCGGGCGGTGCGCTCCGTCTCCGTCCGTCTCGGTCCGTCCCCTTCCGCGCTGGCCGCGTCGCCGCCAGCATTCCCAGGGCGAACCGGAATCGTCCCCAACCCGCGAGGCGCCGGGGGAGCCCTGTAGCTCGGAGGAGCCGCGCGACGGCGTACACCACGCGGGAAACCCCGGGCGTCGTGAGCGCCCACAGCGCGGCGCGCGCCAGCCGTGGCACGCCGCGCGCGCGGGCGATCTGCTCGCGGGCGGCCTCGAGCCCGTGGCCGTACCCGACGCCGGACGGGCACACCGGCTCGCAGCCGCGGCACCCGAGACAACGGTCGAGATGGAGGCTGAGGAACCGGTCCTCGGGCCCGAGCTCGCCCGCCTCGAGGGCGCGCATCAGCTCGATGCGGCCGCGCGGGCTGTCCGCTTCGTCGCCGGTGGCGAGGAACGTGGGGCAGGCCTGGAGGCAGAAGCCGCAGTGAACGCACGCGTCGAGGGCTTCGAAGCCCCCCCGCTCAATCATTCACTGCCTTCGACCGCCACGACGAACGCCTCGCTGGGATCGAACGTCCGGCGCAAGCCCGCGACCAGCGGGCCGACCCCTTCGCGGTAGGCGCCGAAGTGCCCCACGGCGCTGCGCACGGGCCAGGGCGCCCGCTCCAGCGTCAGCGGGACCTCGAGCCCCGCGAGCGTGCGCCGCAGGCGCCGCAGCCGGTCCACCGTGGTCTCGCCGGCCCAGCGCAGCGCGCCGACGCCCGGACTCGCCGCGATCCACTCGTCGCCCACCTGGTGCTGCAGCAGGTCGAGCAGCTCGTCGCTCGAGTCCGGCAAGCCGCCGATGCGGAACGCCACGGGTCGCGCGGCGATTCCCTCGGCGGCGCGGGTCCAGAAGAGGTGCGCCTCCTCGCTGCGGAGCGGCGTCAAACGGCCGCCCGTGGCGGCGCGCAGCCCCGCCTCGTCGCCGGCGACGAGCGCGGCCGAGCCCGCGAGCCGCACCGCGAGCACCCAGCGCTCCCGCCGGGCGAGCGCGGGCGACACCAGCTCGAGCGCCGCCGGTGCGAGCCCCGCCGCTGCGATGTCGTCCGCCACCTGGGTGAGGTCGTCCCGCGAGCCCTCGAGCACGAGGGTCTGGTCCACGCGCGGCAGGGCGCGCAGCCGCAGGTGCACCAGAACGATCACGCCGAAGGCGCCGAACCCGCCCGCCTCGAGCTTGGTCAGGTCGTAGCCGGCGACGTTCTTCACGACCCGCCCGCCGCTCTGCACGATGCGACCGTCGCCCGTCACGAAGGTCACACCGAGCAGGTGGTCCCGGACCGGCCCGAACCCCTGGCGCAGGGGGCCCGTCGTCGCGGTGGCGACGACCGAACCCACGCTGCGCCCGCCGAGCCCCGGGGGGTCGATCGCGAGCCAGACGCCGCGGTCGGCGAGCTGGTGGCGCAGCAGATCGAAGCCGATCCCCGCCTCGGCGGTGGCCGACAGGTCCTGGGGCTCGATCGCCGGCACGCGGTCGAGGCGGCGCGTCGTGAGCGCGAGGTCGCAGGGCGCGTCGGAGGGCATCCAGGTACCGGCCCCCTCGATCCGCACGCGCCACCCTTCCTCCCGCGCGGTGCCGAGCAGCAGCGCCACGGCGTCCGGGGAATCGGGCGCGACGCGGGGCACGCCGTCCGGGCCGGCGCTTTCGAGCAGGGCGTCGCTGCCGAGCAGCGCGCGAACGCGGTCGAGGAGGCTCATGGAGCCCCGGGTTGACCCGCTCCTCGGGGTCGAACACCCGGCGCAGGGCGCGCATCGCGGCGAGGGAGTCGGGATCGAAGATGAGCGGCATGTAGCGCAGCTTGTCGAGGCCGATCCCGTGCTCGCCGGTGATCGTGCCGCCGGCCGCGATGCAGGCTTCCATGATCTCCCCGCTCGCCGCCTCGACGCGCGCGCGCAGGCCGGGGACCCGGCCGTCGAATGAGATGTTGGGATGCAGGTTGCCGTCGCCCGCGTGGAACACGTTGCTCACGACCAGCTGATGGGCGGCGGCGATGCGGCCGATGGTCTCGAGCACATCGGGGAGCGTGGAGCGCGGCACCACGGCGTCCTGCACCAGGAGATCCCGGTCGAGGCGGCCCAGCGCGCCGAACGCCTTCTTGCGGCCCTGCCACAGGCGCTCGCGCTCCCGCGGGTCCGCGGCGGAGCGGACGCCGCGCGCTCCGTGGGAGCGGAGCAGCTGCTCGACGCTGCCGGCGTCCGCTTGCACGGCGCCCTCCGAGCTGCCGTCCAACTCGACCAGGAGCACGGCCGCCGCGTCGCGCGGGTATCCTGCCGCGTACACCGAGTCCTCCACCGCCCGGATGCACGACTGGTCCATCATCTCGAGCGCCGCCGGCACGATGCCGCTCGCGATCACCGCGGACACGGCCTCGCCCGCGGTGCGGACCGAGTCGAAGTCGGCGAGCAAGGTGCGCACCGCGGCCGGCACCGGCTGCAGCCGCACGCTGATGCGCGTCGCGATCCCGAAGTTACCTTCCGAGCCCACGAACACCCCCACCAGGTCGGGACCCCACGGCTCCCCGCCCGGGCTGCCGAGCTCCACAACGGCGCCCGTGGCGAGCACCACCTCGAGCGCCAGCACGTGGTTCGCGGTGACGCCGTACTTCAGGCAGTGCGGGCCGCCCGAGTTCTCGGCGACGTTGCCGCCGAGCGTGCACGCGGTCTGGCTCGAGGGGTCGGGGGCATAGCGCAGGCCGTGGGGGGCGGCGGCGGCCGACAGTCTTGCGTTCACCACACCCGGCTCGACCACCGCCACGCGATTCACGGGGTCGATCCGGAGAATGCGGGCCAGCCGCGTCAGCACGACGAGCACCGCCCGCTCGTCGGCGAGCGCGCCGCCCGAGAGCCCCGTGCCCGCCCCGCGCGGCACGAACGGCACGTGGTGCGCCGCGAGCAGCCGCACGACGGCGATCAGCTCGTCGCGGGTCCCCGGGAGCACCACGACGCCAGGCACGCGACGATGGATGGGGAGGCCGTCGCGCGCGTACGTGGCCCGCTCCGCCGCTGCGGTGCGGACGTGCGGCTCGCCGACGAGGTCCGCGAGCGCGCGCGCCAGCGTGGGGGGGGTCGCCGTCATGCGGTGTGCTCGATCGTGGGGTGGCGGCCGCCGCGCCCGTTGCCCTTGGCGCGCCGGCGCACGGCGGCCCGCCGCTCCGCGTCCGCCGCGAGCGGCTCGAGCAGCCCGCCCAGGTGGCGCAGCCGCGCGGTCGTGCTGCGCAGCGCCTGGAGCGACCGCTTCGCCTCGGCATCGAGCTCCAGAGCCGCCGACACCTGGAAGGAGAGCTCCTGCGGGTCCGCAGGCAGCTCGATCGCCTCGTGCTCGCGGTCGGTGAGCACGCCCAGGGCGCCCACCAGACGCGAGAAGTCGTCACGCACGCCGGCCGCCAGCGCCTCCGCTTCCCCCGGCTCGCTCGGCTCGTCGTCGAACTCCTCCACGCGGCCCAGCCGGTAGGGTTGATCGCCGGCGCACCACGCGATCAGCACGAAGCGTCGCTCGCCCACCGTGAGAACGTTGGAGCGGCCGTCCGGGAGCTCTTGGGTCGAGCGGATCAGCGCCACGCACCCGAGGTCACCGGGACGCGGCGCCGGGTCGTCGTCCGGCGCGCGCGGCGGCGCGACGTAGGTGACGCCGAACCGCCGGTCGGCCGCGAGACAATCGGCGAGGAGCTGGCGGTAGCGAGGCTCGAAAATGTGCAAGGGCTGGGGAGCCCCGGGGAACAGGACGAGGGGGAGGGGAAAAATCGGGAGCTCACGGGCCATGACTAATAGTACGTAGACGCCAAGGGAGACGCCTAGATGCTGAGACGCCGAGTGGATACGAGTGAAAAGTGGTCAGGAAGAGCCGTTCCTGACCACTCGCATCTCACAGCCACTCGGCGTCTTGGCGCCTCGGCGTCTACCTCACCGTCTACGCTGCCCTCCAGAATCCCTTCAGCGCCCTGCCGTCCGGCGACTCCCTGAGCTTCTCGAACGCCCGCTCTCGTATCTGCCGGATGCGCTCGCGCGTGACCCCCATAAGCGCCCCGATCTTCTCGAGCGTCATCGCCTCGCTGCCTTCTTCGAGACCGTAGTAGAGATAGAGGATCTTGCGCTCGCGCGGCGTAAGGTACTTCTGGAAGATGCGGTCGATGAACTCGCGCATCAGCTTGCCGTCGGTCTTTTCCTCGATCTCGCCGCCTTCCTGACCGGCGAAGCGCTCGCCCAGGGTGGCGGCGTCCTTGTCGCTCCGGTCCACGGGGGCGTCGAGCGACAGCTCCGCCGCCGTCATGCGGCGCGCCGTGCGCACGTTCTCCACCGTGTCCTCGAGCGCGAGCGCGATCTCGTCGTCCGTGGGCTCGCGGCCAAGCTCCTGCGACAGGTAGGTCTCGGTGCGGCTCATCCGGATGAGCTGGGAGTTCTGATTCAGCGGGATGCGGACGCTCCGGGTCTGCTCGGCGAGGGCCTTGAGGACGGCCTGGCGCACCCACCACACGGCGTACGAGATGAACTTCACGCCCTGATCCGGATCGAACTTCTTGACCGCTTTGAGGAGTCCTTCATTGCCGATGGCGACCAGCTCGGAGAGGTCCAGCCCGTGACCTTGATACTTCTTGACGTAGGAGATGACGAATCGGAGGTTGGCGGTGACGAGGCGCTCGGCGGCTTTTTCGTCACCCCGCTGTACGCGCCGGGCGAGCCGGCGCTCCTCCGCGGGATCCTTGATCAGGGGGAGCTTTTGAATGTCTTGCAGATACTGGTCGAAGGCACCGGAAGGATTGGCGCGAAAAAACGCCTTAGCCTTGCCTCCGTTCGACCTTGCCATAGCTAGGGCTCCAGCGGTGGGCGAAAGGTTGAAAGGTTGAAACAGGCCCGAAGCAACGCGCCAATATAGGAGTCACTTGTCAACGGTGCAAATGTTGACGCTTATCAACATCACAAATTTTTTGCTGGCAGGTCGTTCCACCGTTTGTCCACTATCCACACGCGCTGTGGAAAAGGAAATGTGCATGGAGCGGCGTGCGCTGGCCCTGGGAACTGCACACGCCGTGTGGAAGTTGTTGAAAGATTTGTGATTACTGTGTCGCTCCCAGCGCCTCCCGCACGGCCTGCTCCGGCACCGCCACCGTCCACCCGGTCGTCCCGTTGCCCTGCATCTCGCCTACGGCGCGAGGCAACGCGAACCGCACGGCCCCCGCGCGCGCCTTCTTGTCGTGGTGCATGGCGGCGATGAGGTCGTCCACTGTCCCCGTTGCAGGACGCTCGAGCGGCAGTCCGTAGCGCTCCAGCAGCGCGCACACGCGGTCGGCGGTGCCCGGCGCCGCAATCCCGAGCGCTGCGGCGAGCCGGGCCTCGCAGGCCATCCCGATCGCCACCGCCTCACCGTGCAGGACCGCGAACTTTGCCGTCGCCTCGATGGCGTGCCCCACGGTGTGGCCGAAGTTGAGGATCGCGCGGCGCCCCGCCTCCCGCTCGTCCGCGGCGACGACCTCGGCTTTGATCTCGACCGAGCGCCGCACCACGCGCTCGAGCGCGGCCGGGTCCCGCGCGGTGACTGCCGCGGCTTCCCGCTCGAGGAACGCGAAGTACGCCGCGTCCGCGATCGCACCGTGCTTGACGGCCTCCGCCATCCCGGCCGCGAGCTGCACGGGGGGCAGCGTGCCCAGCACATCGAGGTCGGCGATGACGAGGCGCGGCTGATGGAACGCGCCGAGCAGGTTCTTGCCCGCGGGGACGTCCACGCCGGTTTTGCCGCCGATCGAAGAGTCGATCATGGCGAGCAGCGACGTCGGCACCTGCACGTGGGGCACGCCGCGCAGGTAGGTCGCCGCCACGAATCCGGCGACGTCTCCGACCACCCCGCCGCCCACCGCGATCACCGCGCAGTCCCGCCCGCACCCGAGCGCCAGCATGCGATCCGCGAGCGAGGCCCACGTCTCCCTCGTCTTGTTCCATTCCCCTGCCGGGAACTCCAGCACGTCCCCCGGCAACCTGGCGTCTCGCAACGCCGTGGCGACTTGCCCTCCGTAGAGAGCGTTGACGTGCGAGTCCGTGATCACCACGTAGCGCGCCGCGGGGCACGCGTCGCGCACCAGGGCCGGCAGCCTCGCCAGGAGCCCGCGGCCGATCAGGATGTCGTAGGAGGCGTCGCGCTGCTCGCTGATGGGGACGCGGACCGTCACCACGGCACGTCGGAGAGCCCGGCCGCGGCGTTCGCGGCGCGCGCCAGCACGAACAGCAGGTCGGAGAGGCGGTTCACGTACTTGAGGATCGCGGGACTCACGGCCGCTTCGCGGGACAGGGTGACGACCGCCCGTTCCGCGCGGCGGCACACGGCGCGCCCGAGTTGCAGCGCCGCCGCCTTGGAGCTGCCACCCGGCAGGATGAAGCTCTTGAGCGGCGCGAGCGTCGCTTCCGCCCGGTCGATGGCGTCTTCCAGCGCCTCCACGCGGGCGTCACCGAGGCGCGGGCCGGGGAGCGCCTTGACGAGCTTCGCCGGGTCCGGCGACGCGAGCTCGGCCCCGATCGTGAACAGGTCGCGCTGCACCAGCTCGAGCAGGTCGCGCGCGAACGCCCGCGGCTCGAGCGCCAGGGCGAGGCCGAGCGCGGCGTTCAACTCGTCCACCTCGCCGTACGCGGCAACCCGCCGGTCGTCCTTGGGGACGCGGCCGCCGCCGAACAGCCCCGTCTCCCCGCCGTCACCCGTCTTGGTGTAGATCTTCAAGCCCGCGGCCTCCAGGGACCACTCCCCACTCCCCACGCCTTTGGTATTTCATTACGTTCGCCCCATGCAGGACCTCAAAGATATCACCATAATCGGCGCCGGCCCGACGGGCTTGTTCGGCTGCTTCTACGCCGGCATGCGCGGCGCCTCATGCCGCGTCATCGACAACCTGGACCAAGCGGGCGGGCAGCTCACCGCGCTCTACCCCGAGAAGTACATCTTCGACGTCGCCGGCTTCCCCAAGGTGCTCGCCAAGGACCTGGTGAAGGGCATGGCGGAGCAGGCGCTCCAGTTCAAGTCGCCCCTGCACCTCGGCCAGAAGGTCGCGGGTCTCCGGCGCGGGTCGCAGAACGGCGCGCCGCTGTTCACCGTCGTCACCGACCGGGACGAATATCCGTCGCGCACCGTCCTCATCGCCGGGGGCATCGGCGCGTTCACCCCGCGCAAGCTGCCCCTGAAGGACGTGGACCGGTGGTACGGGAAGGGGTTGTACGACCGCGTGCTCGATCCGCGAGCGTTCGCGGGGCGACGCGTGCTGCTGGTGGGCGGGGGCGACTCGGCGTTCGACTGGGCGGTGAACCTGCAGGGGATCGCGCAGTCCATCCTCATGATTCACCGCCGTGACGGCTTCCGCGCCCACGCGGCGACCGTGGCGCAGGTGCGCGAGCTCGTCGCGGCGGGCAAGATGGAGCTGCGCACCTTCTGGGAGGTCAAGGCGATCCACGGGAGCGACGTGATCGAGCGCGTGACCATCGTGAACAACAAGACGAAGCACGAGGAGACGGTCTCGATCGACTGCGTGCTCCCCCAGCTCGGCTTCATCTCGTCGCTGGGCGCGATCGCCGAGTGGGGGCTCGACCTCGAGAAGGGCGAGATCAAGGTGTCGCAGATCATGGAGACGAGCATCCCGGGCATCTTCGCGGCCGGCGACATCGTCACCTACCCTGGGAAGCTCAAGCTGATCGCCACCGGGGCGGCCGAAGCCGCCATCGCGGTGAACCACGCGGTGCATCTCATCAATCCCGCGGCGAAGATCGAGCCGGGACACAGCTCGAACATGGCGATATTCGGGCAGACAGAAGACTGACGGCGTGTGGCGCACTCTCCCGTACGTTCTTGACCCTACGCCTTTCACCTTACGTCTTTCTACGTCTTTCTCATCTCGTTTTCCCGATCTCCACCACCACCGAGTCAATCTGCGCCAACATCTGCGAGTACGGCACGGCGCGCGCGTTCGCCTGCACGCTGAACGTGATGGTGCGCCCGTTCGGCTGCTCGATGTAACCTGACAAGCTGTTCACGCGATCGATGCTGCCGGTCTTCGCGAGCACGCGGCTCTCGAAGGGCGTGCCCACCAAGCGCTTGAGCAGGGTGCCGGGCTGTCCGGGGCGGGGCAGCGCCGCGAGGAACGGCCCGCGCTGCGGGTGCCGGCGCATGTAGCCCAGCAGCTGCACGAAGGCGCGCGGGGTGACGAGGTTGCCCGCCGCGAGCCCCGAGCCGTCCTCCAGCGCGAACGCCGTCGAGTCGATGCGCACCGAGTCCACCAGGAAGCGCCGCTCGACGTCGAGCCCGGCTTCCCAGGACCCCGCGCCCCCGAGTTCGCGGCCCAGGATCTTGACGAGCATCTCGGCGAACCAGTTCTGGCTCGAGCTGAGGATCGGGAAGACGATGTCGCCGAGCGGGCGGCCGCGATACTCCGCGAGCGGTGGCTGGGCGCGCGCCGCTCGGTACACGAGCGAATCGGTCGTGCTCGCCGCCCCGCCCCCGATCGCCACCCCCTTGCGCTGGAGCGCGTACGCGAGCGCCCGCGCGGCATAGAGGTTGGGATCGGGGAGCGCGACGCTCACGGTCCAGGGCGCCCGCCCCAGCGAGACGCTCCCCTCCGCCCAGATGTCCCAGGTGCCGGGCCGGCGGTAAAAGTTGTCTTCGATCGTCGAGTTCGAGTCCGGGGGGCCGGTGCGAGCGCGGTTCTCGAAGCCGATGAGCCCCAGGTCGGGCGACCACGTGATCAGGGGCGGCCGGTCCACGGCGTCGCCCGGCGCGATCGTGAAGTCCACGCTGTTGCCGTGGAACCCGAGCCCCGACACGGGCGCCGCGTACCAGGCGTTCAGGTCGAACGCGTTCCAGGCGGGATGGATGAGCGTGGGCTCGAAGTAGGAGCCGTCGCCCACGAGCTTCCCGGTGATCCGTCGCAGCCCCTTGCTGCGCAGCGTGTCGGCGATCGCGTCCAGCGCGGTGAACGTCGAGTCGCACACCCCGGGCGCGAGCGTGTCCACGCCGTAACAGCCCGCGTAGAACGTCGGGTCGCCGCGGCCGTAGAACACGAGGTCGCCTTGCAGCACTCCGGCGGCCACGCCGCCGTTCGCATACAGGCTCGTCCGCACGCGGTAGTCGGCCGGCAACAGCGCGAGGGCCGCCGCCGTCACGACGAGCTTCGTGTTGCTCGCCGGCACGAACAGGCGGTCGGCGTTGCGTTGATACAGGACTCGCCCCCGGTCGTCCACGGCGTAGATGCCCCAGGTGGCGCGATCGAACGGGGGCACGTCGATGAGCTGTGCCAGCCGCCGCTCGAGCGAGCCTTGGAGCGGCCTGCTCCGTGGCGCCGCGGCGCCGGGCCGACGCTGCGCCGCGAGCGCGGAGCTCGCGACGAGCGACGCCGCGACCAGGGCTCGCAGCGTGGCGCGCGGCCCGACTCGTGGTGGAACTTGACCGCGCTCGCGGTGAACCACTACCGGCATGGAATCAGGTGTCGAAAAGGTTGACAGTGGGGCGGGTGGCAGCCAACATAGGAGAGTCGGGCGACTCCGTCAATTGCGTGCCTGCGTCGGCCTCGTGCTCGTCGCCGTACTCGCGGCGGCCCCCCTCCCGCTCGCCGCACAACAAGAGCAGCGAGTGGTGCGCGGTCTTTCTTTCGACGGCAACAAGGCCATCGACAGCTACACGCTGAGCACGGCGATCGCCACCTCCAACTCGAGCTTCTTCGCGAGCGTCTGGTGGCTGCGCTGGATCGGGTTCCTCGGCGAGAAGCGCTACTTCAACGAGCTGGAGTTCCGCCGCGACGTGGTGCGGCTGCTGCTGTTGTACCGGCAGAGCGGCTACATGGACGCGGTGATCGACACGCTGGTGCGGCGGGACGGCAACGACGTGTTCATCCGGTTCCGGATCATGGAGGGGGACCCCGTGCGGCTGGAGCGGCTCGAGATCACCGGGTTGGACGGCATCCTGAGCGTGGACGCGCTCAAGAAGGACCTGCCGCTCGCGGTCGGCGCGCCCTTCAACCGGATGCTGTTCCAGGCGTCCGGCGACACGATCGTCGCCCGGCTCAGGAACCGCGGCTATCCCTACGCCGACGTGCTGCGGAGCTTCGACGTCAACGCCGCCGAGCGCCGCGCCGTGGCGACGCTCGAGGCGGTGCCCGGGCCGCGCATGCGCATCGGGGACGTGGCGATCACGGGCACCGAAAAAGTCGATACGGGGACGGTGCGGCGTATGCTGTCCGTGAAGCCGAACGACCTGTTCCGTCAGGACCGGCTGTATCAGACGCAGCGTGACCTCTACGGCATGGGGCTCTTTCGCTCGGTCAACGTAGTGCTCGCCGACACGGCGCCCCCCGCCGATCCGGGCGACTCGACCGTGCGCGTGCTGGTGCGGCTGCGCGAAGGGCCCCGCCGTCGCGTCCGCGTCGGCGTGGGCTACGGCACGGTGGACTGCTTTCGCGTCCAGAGCGGGTGGACCTCCTTCGACTTCCTCGGCGGGGCCCGGACGCTCGACCTCACGGGGCGCCTCTCGAAGCTCGGCGTGGGGGTACCGACCGACTGGAGCCTCCGCGACAACGTGTGCCGCGCGCTCCGGGACGATCTGACCTCGGACACCCTCAACTACGGCGTCGGCCTGACGCTGCGGCAGCCCTTCTTCCTGTCCCCGCGTCATGCCGCGAGCTTCGGCATGTTCGCCGAGCGGCGCTCGGAGTTCAAGGCGTACACGCGCCAGGCGGTGGGCGGCAACCTCGCCGTCACCCTCAACGCGCGGCGCAACATCCCCGTGACCGTGGGCTACGGGCTCTCGTACGGCCGCACCACGGCCGAGCCGGCCGTGTTCTGCAGCGTGTTCCGGGTGTGCGACGCCCAGGACCGGGCGCTGCTGGAGAGCTCGCGCCGCTTCGCCGCAGTGACGGTTTCGGGAGTGCGGGATAGGGTGAACAACGTGCTCGACCCTTCGGGGGGGAGCCTGGTGACCGTCACCCTCATGCACGCCTCCCGCATCGTCTACTCCGATACCCTGTATGAGTTCAACCGCGGCGAGCTCGAGGCGTCGCGCTACTATCCGCTCGGCCGGCGCGCGGTGTTCGCGTGGCGGGTGCGGGCGGGCGCGATCGTCCTGGGGCGGATCACGCTCGCCGGCCAGAGCGTCCACTTCGTGCCGCCGGACCAGCGCTTCTACGGCGGGGGATCGAACTCGGTGCGCGGTTACGCGCGCAACGAGCTCGGCCCCCGCGTCTACGTCACGGACAGCGTCGACGTCAACGGCAGCGGCGACAGCACGTTCCTGCACCTGACGGCCTCGCCCACGGGGGGCAACACCATCTTCGTGGCGAACACGGAGGTCCGGTTCGCGACCCCGCTCTTCCCCGACCGGATGCGGGTGGCGCTGTTCGTGGACGCGGGCCAGGTGTGGGAGCGCGGCGAGCCGCTCACGACCGTGAACGGCCTGCGCGTCACGCCGGGCGTGGGGCTGCGCTTCGCGACACCGCTCGGCCCGGTGCGGCTGGACGCCGCCTACAACGGCTACCCGTCGGAGCCCGGGCCCGTCTACCTCCTGAACAACACGGACAAGAGCCTCACGCTGATCCAGGGCGTCGCGTTCCGGCCGGCCCTGCCTCAGGGCTTCTGGCGCCGCATCGTGTGGCAGTTCGCGGTGGGACAGGCCTTCTGACATGGTGCGGCGCTCGCTCGGGGTCGCGCTGTGGGGGGTGGTCGGGTTGCTCGCCGGCTTCCTCGGGGCGCTCTCCGCCCTGATCGGCACGGGCGCCGGACGGAACCTGGTGGCGCGGGCGGCCGAGGGCGCGCTGCGGCAGGTGTTCACCGGGTCGATCGAGATCGGCGACGTCGGTGGCACGCTGCTCACCGGACTGACCCTCTCCGACGTCCGCCTGTACGACCCCGACACCACGCTCGTCGCCTGGCTCCCCCGCGCCGAGCTCTCCTACAACCCGCTCGAGTTCGCGGCGGGCCGCGTCGTGCTGTTCGAGCTCGCCCTGCGCGAGCCCCTCTTCAACATCGTGCAGCACCCGAGCGGGCGGCTCAACGCCGAGGAGCTGCTCCGCTTGGGCGGCCCCGACACGGCGCAGGGGCCGCGCGGCCCGGCGACGCTGATCCTGTTCCGCAACGTGCGCATCGAGGATGGTACGGTGATGCTGCGCCTGCGCGCCGGCCCGGCGCCCGACCCGACCCATGAGATCGACGCCGCGGCGCGGGACGGCCCGCTCCGGGTCCGCCGCTTCGACCATCTCACCGCCCGGCTCGCGGCCCTGCGGCTCTCTTCGCCACGCGAGCGGGGGATCCGGATGGACATTACCGGGCTCGCGGTGCAAAGCAGCGACCCCGCGGTCGAGCTGCGCGACGTGGCCGGCCGCATCACCATCGTGGGGGACTCGCTCGACGCCGACCTGGAGCGGGTGCGGCTCCCCGGCTCCGCGCTCCAGGCCCGCGGCCGCGTCCGCTGGCCGCGCGGCACGTTGCTGTTCGATCTCGCGGCGCGCGCCGACTCCGCCACCCTCTCGGACTTCCGGTTCATCGACTCCCGCTTCCCCGACGGGGCGGTGCTGCACGGGGGCGTCGCGCTACGCTCCCACGGCGGCCGCCTGCTGGAGATCCGGCTCGAGCCGCTCACCCTCTCCTCGGGCGGCGGCACCGTCACGGGCCGGCTCACGGCGCTCAGCGCGGCCGATTCCGGGCTCGTCGCCCTGCGGGCGGCCGACCTCGAGGCGCGCGACTTCGATCTCGAGTTCGCCCGCCCCTTCCTCGACAGGCTGCCCCTGGCGGGCCGCCTCAGCGGCCGCACCCTGGCCGAGGGAGCGATCGGCGCGCTGCACCTGGAGACGGACTGGGTGTTCCGCGACTCCCTCGTCCCGGGCTGGCCGCAGTCCACGGTGCGCGGTCGCGGCGAGGTGGACCTGTCGCGCGGCGCCGGAGTGGGCTTCCGCTCCTTCGCGGTGGACGCGGCGACGATCGACCTGGGGACGGTGCGGCGGCTCGTGCCGGCCGTCCGGCTGCAGGGCGCGCTCGACGCCGCCGGCACGCTCACGGGCCGGCTCGCCGACGCGCAGTTCAGCGGCACGTTGCGGCACCGGCCCCGCGATCTACCCCCGAGCGTGATCCGCGGCGTCGTGCGGCTCGACAGCCGCAGCGACACGCTCGCGGTGTTCGCCGACGTGGTCGCGGACTCGCTCTCGTTCGATGGCCTGCGCGGGAGCTTCCCGGGAGGGGGGCTGCCGCTCGCGGGCGCGGTGACGGGCCCGGTGCGGCTCGACGGCACGCTGGCGGCGCTGGCGACGCACGCCGACCTGCAGTCCTCGCAGGACGGCGGCGGCGTCCAGGTGGACGGTGTGCTGACGCTGCTGGCATCGCGGCTTGGCGCCCGGGACGCCACCGTCCGCACCCGGGAGCTCGATCTCTCGCGCTGGCTCGCGGCGCCCGCCGCTCCATCGTCGCGGCTCAGCGGAACGCTCGCCGGGACGGTCGGCGCCGACAGCGGCGCGGCACCTGCAGGGGCGGTCACCGCCGCGCTCGGGCCCTCGCTGTTCGCGGGCGCGGGCCTGGACAGCGGGGTGGCGCGCCTGCGCTTCGCCGACCGCCGCGTGTACGTGGATTCGCTGCGCCTGTCGCAGCCGGGGCTGATCACGACGGGCAGCGGCGTGCTCGGATGGGCGCGGCCGGCGCGCGGGACGCTGAGCCTGGACCTCGACGCGGACAGCCTCAACTCGGTCGACTCGCTGATCGCGTGGGTGGCGGGCCGTGCGCTCGGGCGAGAGGGCGGGGGCGGGGGTCGCTCGCTCGCGGGCGCGGCGCGGGTCGCGGTGACGCTCGAGGGCGCGCTCGACTCGCTCGCGGTCGAGGCGCGGGCGAGTCTCGAGCGCCTGCGGTGGCGCGAGTGGGAGGTGCCGGCGGGGCGCGCCCGCGTGACGTACCGGCCCGGTCCGGTGCCCGCGATCGCCGGGGAGGTGGCGCTCGATTCGCTCGCGCTGGGCGAGCGCGGCTTCGGCGCCGCCACGGCGAGCGTCGCGGGGACCCGGGACTCGCTCGCCTGGTTCGCCCGCTCGCGCGTCGGCCAGGTCGGTGCGGTTCTCGCGGGGGGCCGCTACGTGCGCCGCGCGGACGCCGCGTCCGTGGCCGTGGACTCGCTCGCGCTCCAGATCCCGGGCGACGTCTGGGTGCTGCGCCGCCCGGTCGCATTCGTGATGACGGACTCCGCCGCCCGGGTGGCGGGCCTCGCCCTCGAGAGCGTCTACGGGACGGGGCGACTCCTGCTGCAGGGGGACCTGCCGACCCGGGGCCGGGCCGACGCGCACCTGCAGATCGAGGGCTTCCCGCTCGCGGGCTTGTATGCGCTGCTGCAGAAGGACACCGCGGGCGTGGGCGGGACGATCGGCGCCACCGCCGCGCTCGCGGGCACGCGGGCGGAGCCCCTGTACACGGGGTCGTTCTCGCTCACGAACGGCTCGATCGGCGAGTTCCACGCTCCCTATGTGGACGGCAGCTTCGAGTATCGCGACCGCCGGCTCGAGTCCGCCATGCACCTGTGGCGCTCGGGCCAGCAGGTCCTCACCGTCGCGGCCCATCTCCCGCTCGATCTCGCGCTCGCGCCGGTGGAGCGGCGCCAGCTCCCGGACACCCTCTCGGTCCGTGCGACTGCGGACAGCGTGGACCTCTCGCTGCTCGAGGCGCTCACGCCGCTGCTCAAGGAGGTGGCGGGCGTGTTCACGGCGGACGTCGGCATCGCCGGGACGTGGGAGGCGCCGCGGCTGCGCGGCGGTCTCGTGATCCGGGACGCCGCCGCCACGCTCCCGACGCTGAACGTGCGCTACGAGGGAATCACCGGCCGGCTGGCGCTGTCCGGAGACACGATCCGCGTGGACAGCATCGCGGTCCGGAGCGACCGGGGACACGCCGTGGTCTCCGGGTTCGTGCGCCTGGAGCAGCTGGCGCGGCCGGTGCTCGCGCTCGACATCACCGCCGCCGACTTCAAGGCGCTCGACCTGAAGCAGAACGTGGCGGTGACGGCGAGCGGTCGCTTGACGCTGACAGGCCCGGTGATCGGGGCGACGCTCACGGGGCGGGCGACCGTCACCTCGGGCGTGCTCTACTTCGCCGACCTGGTGCGGAAGCGCATCGTGAACCTGGACGAGCTGGTGGATACCGCGCTGACCTCGCTCATCCAGCAGCAGCGGCTGGGCCCACAGTTCGAAAGCGTGTTCCTCGACAGCCTGCGGATTCGCGACCTGGAGCTCGACATGGGGAGCGACGCGTGGCTGCGCTCCAGCGAGGCGAACATCCAGCTCGCCGGCACGGTGTTCCTCAAAAAGGAGCGGAAAGAGTACCTGGTGAGCGGCACGCTGCAGGCGTCGCGCGGCACCTACCGTCTCAAGGTCGGGCCGGTGACGCGCGAGTTCGTGGTCTCTCAAGGGACGGTGCGGTACTTCGGCACGCCCGATCAGGACGCCGAGCTCAACATCGAGGCGAAGCACACGTTGCACCCCGTGCCCACGCCCGCCCAGAAGAACCCGGAGGACGTGACGGTCGTGGCCCACATCACGGGCACCCTGCTCGTGCCGCGCGTGACGCTGGAGGCGGAGAAGCAGGACTTCTCGCAGACCGAGGTGATCTCCTACCTGCTGTTCGGCAAGCCGACCTTCGAGCTGGGCGGAGACCAGGGCGGGATCACTTCCCAGCGGGCCCTGGTGCAGAGCGCGGCCTCCGTGCTGTCCGGGGAGCTCGAGCGCACGATCGTCTCCGATCTCGGGGTGCCGGTGGATTACGTCGAGATCCGTCCGGGCGGACAGAACGACCCCCTGGCGGGCGTGCAGCTCGCGGTGGGGCGCCAGCTCGGGCCCAAGACGTTCCTGGTCGTAGACGCGGGGTTCTGCGAGGGCCGGTCCGTGGCGCTGCGCAACACGCTCGGCCTGTCGCTCCAGTTCCGCATTAGCCCCGAATGGCGCACGGAAGCGAGCTTCGAGCCGATCCGCGTCTGCTCCGACCCCTTGGCCGAGTCGCAGCCGGGAAACGTGGTCCGGCAGGCGGGCTTCGACCTCTTCTGGGAAAAGCGCTACTGAGATGACGCGCGCGCTCCTGATCACGAACCCGGCGGCGGCGCGCGCCGACGCGCGCGCGGTGACCGCGATCCGCGACACCCTGCGGGGCGGCGGCTGGTCGGTCGAGGTGCTCGCGACGGCGCGGCCGGGCGACGCGCGGCGCTTCGCGGTGGAAGCGCCGGCGCAGGGGTTCGACGTGCTGGTATGCTACGGCGGCGACGGCACCGCCATGCAGGTGGCGGCCGGTGCCGTGGGTACGGGCCTCCCGCTCGGCCTCGTCCCCGGCGGCACGGGCAACCTGCTCGCCGGCAACCTGCGGCTGCCGCGCCGGCCGGCCGACGCCGCCCGCCTGCTGCTGCGCGCCCGGCCGCGGGCGATCGATCTGGGGCAGGTGCAGCGCGCGGACGGCCTCCACTACTTCGCCGTGTGCGGCGGCACGGGCTTCGACGCCCGGCTGATGGCGTTGACGGGCAGCGCGGAGAAGCGGCGCTGGCGCATGGGCGCCTACGTGGCCCGCGCGCTCGCCGCGCTGCCGCAGGTGAGGAGCGTCACCCACCGCGTGACGGTGGACGGCGCGGCGCGCGAGCTGCGGGCGGCGATGGTCCTGGTCGCGAACTGCGGCGAGCTGATCCCGCCGTTCCTGCGGCTGCGCCAGGACATCGCTCCGGACGACGGCTGGCTCGACGTGCTGGCGCTGCGCGCCGACGGCGCGCTGGAGAGCGTGACGGCGTTCCTCGCGCTGGTGCGCGGGCCGGCCAACGGCTCGCGCCAGCTGTGGTTCGGCCGCGGGCGGGAGGTGCGGGTCGAGGTGCTCGAGGGCCCGTCCGCACCGGTGCAGCTCGACGGCGAGGTGACGGGCGAGACGCCGTTCCAGGTCCGGCTCGTACCCGGCGCGCTGCGGGTGCTGGTGGATCCCGCGACCGCGTCGCAGAGGGACCGCCGTGGCTGACAGCCTGCTCCTGATCGACGACGACGCCGACGTGCTGCGCGCCGTGGGCGACTACTTCGAGCGGATCGGCTTCGAGGTGTACCGCGAGACCTCGGGCGAGCGCGGGCTCGACACTTTCGCGCGGCTCCGCCCCGACGTGGTGCTGCTCGACCTCCACCTGCCGGACCTGGGCGGCCTCGAGGTGCTGGAGCGGCTGCGCGGCGCCGGCGGAGCGGTCATCCTGCTCACGGGACAGGGAGACATCGCGACGGCCGTGCGCGCCATGCAGCTCGGTGCGGAGCATTTTCTCACCAAGCCCGTGGATATGGGCCACCTCGCGGCGGCGACCGCGCGCGTGCTGGAGAAGGTGCACCTGTCGCGCCAGTACGCGCTGTTGCGCGAGCGGGACCACCAGGGTGAGAAGCCCGAGTCGCTCGGCGTCTCCCCGGGCATGCAGGAGCTGGCGCGCCAGATCGGCCTGCTCGCGGCGAGCGAGCGCACGACGGTGCTGCTCACCGGAGAGAGCGGGACGGGGAAAGGATGGGTGGCGCGGCTGGTGCATCGCCTCAGCCCCCGCGCGTCGGCCGCGTTCGTCGAGGTCAACTGCGGCGGCCTGTCGGCCAGCTTTCTCGAGTCGGAGCTGTTCGGCCACGAGAAGGGCGCGTTCACGGACGCGAAGGAGCGCAAGCTCGGGTTGTTCGAGCTGGCGGACGGCGGCACGATCTTCCTCGACGAGATCGGCGACCTCGCGCCCGAGCTGCAGCCGAAGCTCCTCCGGGTGCTTGAGACGAAGACGTTCCGGCGGCTGGGCGGGACCCGCGAGCTGACGGTGGACGTCCGTCTCGTCGCCGCGACCAACCGCGAGCTCACGAGCGAGGTGCAGGCGGGCCGCTTCCGTCAGGACCTGTTCTACCGCTTGAGCGTGATGCCGCTGCGGCTGCCGGCGGTGCGCGAGCGCTCGCGCGAAGACCGGCTGGCGCTGGTGACCCGGCTGCTGGCGGACCTGAAGCCCCAGCTCCCGGGCTGCCCCAGCGAGTGCGCCGCCGACACGCTGGACCGCCTGCTGTCCGCCCCCTGGCCGGGCAACGTGCGCGAGATGCGCAACGTCATCGAGCGGGCGATGCTCCTGGCCCGGGGCGCCCCCGCCCTCGGCGCGGAGCACCTGCCGCCCGATCTCCGCAAGGCCGGCGGCACCGGGGGGGGTGGGGGGGGCAGCGGCGGAGAGCGGCGCCACCTGCCGCTGACGCTCGCGGACGTCGAGCGGCAGCACATCGAGCGCGCCCTGCGCTTCCACGGCGGCAACCGCACCCGGGCCGCCCAGGAGCTCGGTATTTCGCGCGCCACGCTGATCAATAAGATTAAGGTGTACGCCTTGGCCCTCTGAGGTGACCCATGGAGAAGCCGAAACTGAAGGAGCACGACGCGATGACGTGCCGCTCCTGCGGCAACGAGGAGCGGGCCTCGGAGGGCTATCCCTGCGCCGACTGCGGCACCTTCCTCTGCTTGATTTGTTCGTTCCGGGGGGTGACGCGCTGTAAGGCCTGCGAGGAGAAGGCGAAGGCGCAGTCCAGCGCCTAGCGGCGCCGTTTCCGGACGTCCTTCCCGACTTCGTCGGGCTCGAGCCCCAGCTCCTTCGCCAGGCGGCGCACGGCCTCGGTTTCTCCGTCCCATCCCTTCGCCGCGGCGAGCGCGTTGAGCGCCACGTCGACGATGATCTCCGTGCGCTCCTCCAGGTCGCGGGTGCGCACCGCCACCTCGCGCGCCAGCCACTGCTCCAGCTCCCGCCGGTCGATCTCGAGCTGGCGTTGGCGCAACGCTCCCTGCAGCGACAGCTCCAGCTCGTCCAGGTCCACCGGCTTGATGAGGTAGTCGTAGGCGCCGAGCTTGAGGCATTCGATCGCGGTGCGCGGTTCGTCGATGGCCGTGAGCATGACGACGGCGAGGTCGGCGTCCTGCGCCAGCGCCTTGGGCACGAGCTCGACTCCGCTCATGTTCGGCATGCGGATGTCGGACAGCATCACGTGCGGCGAGTCCGCGGCCTGACGCTCCAGCGCTTCCGCCCCGCTCGCGGCCTGGAGCACGCGGTACCCCAGACGCGTGAGGAAGCGGTCCAGCGCCTGGCGAATGCCGTCCTCGTCGTCCACCACGAGCACCGTCGTGGGACTGGACTTCGTCTCGGGCTTGCTCATGGGGGCTAACGTACGTGCCCTCCACAACCCCAGCAAGCCGAGCTATCTTCGCCGCGCCGATGAGCGCGTCACCCGCTCTCAACCTCGCCGCCGTCGCGGGCATCACCGTGGGCCATTGGACCGACGCGCGCACCGCGACGGGCTGCACCGTGGTGCTCGCGCCGCCCGGTGGGATGCGCGCGGGCGTGGCGATCCGCGGCCGCGCCACCGGCACACGCGAGCTCGACGCCCTGCACCCGCGCCACCTCGTGGGTCATGTGGACGCGGTCCTCCTCACGGGCGGCTCGGCCTATGGGCTCGGCGCGGCGGACGGCGTGGTACGCTGGCTGCGGGAACGCGGCCGCGGGTTTCCCGTCGGCGCCGCCGGCGTCGTGCCCATCGTGCCCACCGCCGTCATCTTCGATTTCGATCTCGCCCCGGGCGGCCGCGCCGACCGCTGGCCCAGCGCCGATGACGCCTACCGCGCGTGCGAGGCCGCGTCCCCGGCGATTGCCGAAGGCTCGGTGGGGGCGGGCACCGGAGCGACGGTGGGCAAGGCGCTGGGCCCGCGGCGCGCGATGAAGGGTGGCGTGGGCACCTGGGCCGCGCGCGCGGGCGACGTGGTCGTGGGCGCGCTCGTGGTCGCGAACGCGGTGGGCAACGTGCTCGACGGGGCCGGTCGCGTTCTCGCGGGCGCGCGCGGCGCAGACGGCAAGCCCGTGGACGCGTTGCGCTACCTCGCCGAGGGCGGCGCCCCGCTCGGCGGCGCGGCGCGCCACACCACCCTCGCCGTGGTCGCGACCAACGCCGCGCTCGACAAGCTGCAGCTCGAGGCCCTGGCCCACGCCGCGGGCGACGCCGTGGCGCGCCGCATCGTGCCCTGCGGCACGCCGTTCGACGGCGACGTGGTGTTCGCGGTCAGCACGGCGGCCGTCGCCCCGCGGACGCCGCTCCAGGCCGAGGCGCTGGCCCAGCTCGCCGTGCCCGAGGCGGTGGAGCGGTCGGTACGACTGGCCCGCGGCATGGGGGACGTCCCGGGACTCGCCGACACGCCGTCATGACGGACCGGCCGCAACGAGACCTCGACGACATCCGCCGCAAGTGGGTCCCTGACGTGCGGCTCGGCGTGTGGGAGGTGACGATGGAGCGGGAGCGGCTGGTGGGCTGCACGACGAGCCGCCAGGCCCTGCAGGCGTTGCGCCGCTTCGCCGCGGACGCGGGCCTCGCGGCTGAAGTGGCGCTGCTCCCCGACGCGTCGGTCGGGGAGGATCGGGCAGTGGTCGTGACGGCGGCCATCGCCCCCCTGCTCGAGGCACCGGACATCCGGGCCGATCGCGTGAGTGAGGCGCTGCACGGCGAGGCGCTAGCTGTCCTCGAGGAGCGGGCCGGGGGAGGTGCGGGGGACGGGTCCGGGTGGCTGCGCGTCCGCATGGCGGACGGCTACCACGCCTGGACCCACGCGGGCTACGTCGCCACGGGACCGGAAGACTGGGCGACCGATTGGATCGGGCGGGCAGGCGCCCGCTCTCACGGCGCGGAGCTGCGCTTCGACGACGGGCGGCTGCGCCTGCCCATCGGCGCGCGCCTGGCGGTGCGGCGCGATGGTCGCGTGGAGGCGGCGGACGGGCGGATCGGGATCGTGGCCGCCGGCACGGTGCGCTCGGTCGCAGAGCTCGCGGCCGAGGCGCGGCTCGTGGCCGTGCCCGAGTGGGCGTGGCGCTGGTTCGGCGGAGCGCCGTACCGCTGGGGCGGGCGCACCGAGTGGGGGATCGACTGCTCGGGGTTCGTACAGGCGAGCTACGCCGCGCGCGGCCTGGAGCTGCCGCGGGACGGCTATCAGCAGGCGCTCGCGGGCCGCAGCGTGCCGGTGTCGGAAGCGGGGGCGGGCTACGAGGCCGGCGACCTGCTGTGTTTCTCGGACGGGCTGCGCGTTTCGCACGTCGCGCTGTGGGCGGGGGCCGGACGTATCGTGCATGCGGCGCTCGCCTGCGGGGGCGTGGCGTCGGAGGATCTGTTCTCGGACGACCCGCGGATGGCGGGGCTGCGGGAGCGGCTCGTCGCGGTGCGGCGGCTCAAGCCCTAGTCACTGTCCGACCGTGCGGCTGTCCGACTGTCGCAGCAGGTATTTTTTCACGAACAGGATCGTCGCGTAGAACTGGAAGTCCACGTTCGCCTTCTTCTGGAAGCCGTGGCCCTCGTCCCTGGCCATGAGGTACCACACGGGGACGTTGCGCCGCTCGAGGGCCGCCACCATTTGTTCCGCCTCGCTGCGCGGCACGCGCGGGTCGTTCATGCCCTGGACGACGAACAGCGGCTTGGTCACGCGATCGGCGTTGTTGAGGGGCGCGCTCCGCTCCATCCAGGCGCGCGTCGTCGAGTCGCGCTCGTCGCCGTACTCGACGCGCCGCAGATCCTGGCGGTAGCCCGAGGTGTTCTGCAGGAAGGTGGCGAGGTTCGAGATCCCGACGACGTCGACCGAGCAGCAGATGCGCTCGTCGTACCTCGTCGCCGTCACGAGCGTCATGTGCCCGCCGTAGCTCCCGCCCGTCACGAGCACCCGCTCGGCGTCGAGATCGGGGCGGGTCCGGATCCAGTCGAGCAGGGCGCCGATGTCCTTGTAGGCGTCCTCGCGCCGCACGCCGTTGTCGAGCGTGACGAAGGTCTTTCCGTACCCCGCGGATCCGCGGATGTTGGGATACACGATCGCGATGCCCAGCTCGTTCACGTAGTAGTTGTTGCGGCCGATGAACCCGGGACGCGACTGCCCCTCCGGCCCGCCGTGGATGTTGACGATCACCGGCCGGCGTCCGGCGAACCGCGCCGGCGGCTTGTAGAGAAACCCGGAGATGGCGCGGCCGTCGAAGCTCGCCCAGTGGACCAGCTCGGGCTCGCTGAAGCTCGCCGTGCGCACCCCGCCCGTCTCGCTCTCCGTCCAGCGCGTGAGCGTCCCCTTCGCTAGGTCGAGCGAATAGGCGTCGCCGTTCGAGCGGGCGCTGGAGAAGGTGAACCCTAGGTCGTGAGTCTTGCCGCGCCACCGCAGGCGGCTGATCAGCCCCACCGGCAGCTTCGGCAGTTCGACTTCGGCGTCCGTAGCCGTGCGCATCACGCGCAGCACCCCGACGCCGTCCTCGTTCACGACGAAGGCCACGAGCTTGCCGTCGGCCGAGAGCTCGAACTCCTCGACGTCCCAGGGGATGTGGCTCGTGAGGTACCGGGTGCGCTTGGTCGCGAGATCGAGATACGCGAGGCGTTTGAACGCCGAGCCCTCGTCGGTGCTGAGATAGATTCCCTTGCCATCGCGGCTGAACTTCGTATCCGCGTACGCAACCCTCTCGCCCCCCGCCGGCGGCGCGAGGAGCGTCTTCTCGCCGGTCGTCACGTCCACGAGCCACACGTAGCTCTCGTTCACGGACACGCCCTGGCCGAGGAGGATCGTCCGGTCGTCGGGCGACCAGTCGACCGGTGCGTGGCCGCCGCCCTCGAGCTGGGCCACCATGCGGTCGCTGCGCGGCTCTGCCGGGTTGATCACCCAGAGATCGAGGTCCCGCCCATCGCGGCGCGTAGACATGTAGGCGTAGCGGTCGCCCGCGTGCGACCAGGCGCCACCCACGTTCCGCGACTTGCCGTCGGTGAGGAGGGTGACCTCGCCTGTCGCCACGTCGTAGCGGTATTTCTGGAAGAACTCGGCACCGCCCACGTCTTTGGAGAACACGATGTACTCGCCGCGCGTCGGCTGATATGACGCGCCCGAGACAGGGTCGGGGAAGAAGGTGAGCTGCGTGCGGGCGCCGCCCGGAAACCTGACGACGTGCAGCTGCTGCGCGTCCCCGAACCGCGTGCCGATCAGCATTTCCCGCCGGGTGGGGTGCCAGTCCCAGAACGCGGCCGTGCGGAACTCGCTGTAGCGGCGCGCGTCCTCGGCGATCGTGGCCGGAATGGGCGGGATCCGCTTGGTCACGAGGTTGTCCCCTGGGGCGAGGTCGGCCGTCTGGGTGCGCGCCAGTGCGGGCGGGATCGCCATCAGGGCGAGCAAGGCGTAGAAGGGTCGACGCATCATTTCCTCCGGGTGAGACGGGCAATATGTCGCGGAATTCGTGGGGGCGCAGCGTCCCCGGGGCTTGAGCCCGGGGTTAGGACGGTCCGCCTATACGCCTAGCCACCTAACCGCCTACTTTTCTCCCATGAAGCTCGTCCTCTTCGACATCGACGGCACGCTGCTCTGGACCGACGGCGCGGGCCGTCGGGCGATCCGCCAGGCGCTCGTGGACGAGGTGGGAACGGCGGGGCCGATCGAGAACTACCGCTTCGACGGCAAGACCGACCCGCAGATCGTGCGCGAGCTGCTGGCGCTGGCGGCCCACCCCGCGGCGCGGGACGAAGCCCGGGTACAGGCGGTGTGCAGCCGCTACGTCGGTCTGCTCGCGGCCGAGCTGGCCCGGCCCACGCAGCGGACCACGCTGATGCCGGGGATTGCCGAACTGCTCGCCGCGCTCGGAGACGCAGAGACCGCGGGGCGCGCGCTCGTCGGCCTGCTCACGGGGAATCTCGAGCGGGGCGCGGCGTTGAAGCTGCGGTCGGCCGGGCTCGAGCCGGGACGCTTCCGGGTCGGCGCCTACGGGTCGGACTCCCACCGGCGCCCGGATCTGCCGGCCGTCGCGGCGCGGCGCGCCGCCGCGCTCGCGGGCCGGGCGTTCGCGGGCGAAGACATCGTGATCGTCGGCGACACGCCGGACGACGTCGCCTGCGGGCGGCCGATCGGGGCGCGGGCGGTCGCCGTCGCGACGGGGTTCTACGACGTCGCGGCGCTGCGGGCCACCGGCGCGACGCACGTCTTCGCGACGCTCGCCGATACGGCGGCGGTGCTGGACGCGATCTTCGCTTGAGCCGGTCCGCGTCCGCCGACGAGCTGGAGGTCAAAGCCCGTGTGGAGGACCCCGAGGCGCTGCGGCAAGCCCTGGGACGGGCCGGCGCCGTCGCCGCATTCCGTGGCGCCATGGTGGACCGGCGGTTCGACCGGAAAGGCAGGCTGCAGCGCCGCGACGAGGTGCTGCGGCTGCGGATCTACCGCCCCGCGGACGGCTCCGCCCCCTACGGCGTGCTCGGCTTCAAGGGGCCACACTCGAAGCGCGGGAAGTACCGCCATCGGGAGGAGTCCGAGGCCCGCACCGCGGACCCCGACGCGGCGCTCACCATCCTCGAGCGCCTGGGCTTCGAGGTGACGCTCCGCATCGACCGCACGGTCGAGATCTACCGGCTGGGCGACGCGGTGCTGCGGCTCGAGTGGTATCCCCGGATGGACGTGCTGCTCGAGGTGGAGGGCGAGCCGGCCGCGATCGAGCGGGCGATCACCGCCACGGGGCTCGCGCGCGGGCGCTTCCTTCCCGAGTCGCTGGCGCACTTCGTCGAGGCCTACGAGGCCCGGACCGGGCGTCGGGCCCGGCTCACCGTGCCGTCGTGAGCCCCTCCCTCAGGATCCCGATGCCGCTCCGCGTGCCGGAGCTCGCCCCCTCGCTCGGCCGGGTGCTCGTGCCGCGCCGCCTCGCGGACCCGTGGGTGCCGCTCGACGACATCCGGGAGGAGCTGGCGACCCGCGTCATCGAGCTGGGCGGCGAGGCGCGCGCGGCGGCGGTGCGGGAGGAGCGCGAGCGCGTGCTCGAGGCGGTGAGCCGACGCGCGTGGCTCGGCGCGTGGGAGCGGGCCGTGCGCCGCGCGGCGGAGCGGGTGGCGCGGGCGCTGGACGGCGAGATCGAGCGGGCCGGACAGCAGGTCCGGATGGCCCGCCGGCGCTGGCGGCGCCGACTGCTGTCGGGGCCGGAGAAGCGGGCGATCGCGGCCCGCCTAGCGACCGGCGGAGAGCCGTTCGTCGCCGCGCTCGACGCGCTCGAGCAGACGGCGGCCCGCGCCCGCGAGGCGAGCGTGCTCGACAAGGAGGTCCACGCGGACTGGCAGGAGGCCCTACGCACTGCGGCCCGGCGGCTCGAAGTCGCCTGGCTGGCGCTCGAGGCCGTGGTGGCGGACGAGCGGCGGCGCTGGGCGCCGGAAATCGACGCCGTCGCGGCTTGGCGGCCGTCGCTGTGGCCGCTGTTCGCCGCGTGGGTCCCGCTCACCCTGCTCCTCCTCTGGCTCGGCCTCGTCCTCGGTGGCTACCTCGCCGCGCCCGCCTGGCTGGCCCGGCGCCTGGGCTTCTAGTGCCAACGGCACTGGTCGTGACGAGACCTCGGCCGTGAGCGCCGTGGGCGTGGGCGTGGACCTGGTGGAGGTGTCCCGGGTGGGCGCCATCATCGCGGACAAGGGCGCGCGGGTGTTCGAGCGACTGCTCACGCCCGCCGAGCGGGCCTACTGCGAGAGTCGGTCCGATCCGGCGACGCACGTGGCCGTGCGGCTCGCGGCGAAGGAAGCCACGTACAAGGCGTTGCAGGGGAGCGAGGGCGCGCGCGGCATCGGGTGGCGCGACATCGAGGTGATCCGGGCGCCGGACGGCCGGCCCGAGGTGGCCCTCTCGGGGCTCGCCCAGGCGCGTGCGCGCGAGCTCGGTGTGAGACGCGTGCTGTTGTCGCTGTCGCACACCCACCTCGCCGCCGTCGCCGTGGTGGTACTCGAGACGGACTGAGCGCGGCAGCTTGCATTCCCGACTAAATCACTCTAGTATTTGAAACCTGGTTTCCGAGAATCATTCTCATCCCTCGTAAGCTCTTACTGGGCGCCTTGTTGGGCCTCTGCGTCGCGACCGCGCTCGCGGCGCAAGGGACGGACTCGCTCGCTGTGGCGCGACGCATCGTGGCAGCCGCGTCGCTCGCCGCGAAGGAGTACGCCGCGGGGGTGGCGGCGCAGGGGCGGCGGGTGACGGTCCCGGCCGAAGTCGAGGAGGCGAAGCAGTTCCTCGACGCGGCGCAGCTCGACGCCGCGGCATTGCCCGTCGCGGTGCGCGAGCTCGCGGCCTCCGAGCTGAGGGTGCTGCGCGGCATGGTCGAGCGGGTGGCGCCGCCCGACACCGTCGCCCGCCGGGCGGCGGCGCTCGTGCAGCGCATCGCCGCGGCGGCCGGGGGCGCGCTCGACCCTTTCCCGCTGCGGCCGCCTTCCCTGGTGCGTGGGGCGGCCGTGTACCGGGAGCAGTGCGTCCAGTGTCACGGCGAGCACGGCCGGGGAGACGGCCCCAAGGCGAAGCAGGTCGAGGGTCCGCCGCCGGCGGACCTGACGGACCGTGGGACGCTCGCCAGGGTGTCGCCCGTGGACGTGTATCGCAAGATCACGATCGGCGTGGCGGGCACCGCCATGGCCCAGTTCGAGGAGACGCTGTCTCCCGAGGACCGCTGGGCCGTGACGACCTACGTGGCGACGCTGCGCGCGGGCGAGGGGGACGTGCGGGAGGGTGAGGGGCTGTATGCGGCGCAGTGCGCGTCCTGCCACGGCGCGGCGGGCGGCGGCGACGGCCCGCTCGCAGCGACGTTGTCGGTGCGTCCCCCGGCGCTGCGCGACCTGGCGGTGCAGGGTCGCTTCTCGGACGAAGAGCTGGTGGAGCTGGTGTTGCGCGGGCGCCCCGGGACGCCGATGCCGGGCTTTGCGCGCGTGCTCGACGCCGAGGCCGCGCGCAAGCTCGTCGCCTTCGTGCGCGTGCTTCCCACGGCCGAGCGGCAGCGGTTCCAACCGTCTCCCGCCGCGGCGGTCTTCTCGACGGTGCGCCGCCAGCTCGACTCCGCGGTCGCCTTGCGCTCCGACAAGATCGCGTTCGACGCCTATCTGACGTTCGAGCAGGTGGAGACCGACGTGCGCGCCCGCAACGCCGCGCTCGCCGGGGAGCTGGAGGACGCCTTTGCGGCGCTGCGGGCGCGGGCGCCGGCGGGCGACGCCCGCGAGCTGGACGCCATCCACGCCCGGCTGCTATCGGCGCTGGAGCGGGCCGAGCGGCTCGTCGCCGACAAGAGCTCGGGCGTCAATCTGGTGATGCAATCCTTCGTGCTGCTGCTGCGGGAGGGGTTCGAGGCGATCCTCGTCGTGGCCGCGCTGATGGCGTTCCTCGCGAAGGCGGGCGCCACCGAGCGCCGGCGCGACGTGGCGAAGGGGGCGCTCGCGGCCGTCGCGGCGAGCGTCCTCACCGCCGTGCTCGTCGAGCTGCTGTTCCAGTTCACCCCCGTGCAGCGCGAGGCCCTCGAGGGCGTGACGATGCTCCTCGCCGCCGCGGTGCTGTTCTACGTGAGCTACTGGCTGCTCTCCAAGATCGAGGCGGCGAAGTGGACCGCCTACGTCAAGGGCCGCATGGAGGAGGCGCTGCGGGCCGGCTCGGGCTTCGCCCTCGCCTCGGTGGCCTTCCTCGCCGTGTACCGCGAGGGCTTCGAGACGATCCTGTTCTACCAGGCGCTGTTCACCTCGACGGGGGCGAGCGGCGGGACCTCCGCGGTGCTCGCCGGCATGCTCGCCGGCGCGGTGGCGCTCGTCGCCGTGTACGTGGCGATCACCCGCTTCGGGATGAAGGTGCCGCTCAAGCCCTTCTTCGGGGTCACGAGCGCGATGCTCTACTACATGGCCTTCGTGTTCGCGGGGAAGGGGGTCGCCGGCCTGCAGGAGGCGGGCATCGTGACGACGACCGTGGTCGAGTGGGCGCCGCGCCTGCCCGTGTTCGGGATCTATCCCACCGTGCAGTCGCTCGCGCTGCAGGGCGTACTGGTGCTGCTCCTCGTCGTCGCCATGGTCTGGCTGCAGCGCAATCGCGTTAGAACGCTCCCCAGTCCTGCTTCCCGGGCAGGTAGTAGCTCGGGCAGATGAACTTGAAGATGCGGGCGACCTTGCGGGCGCTCTCGTACTTCGCCTTGTCCTGCTTCAGCATCCCGGCGAGCTGGGTGTCGAACATCTCGCGGTAGTACTCGCGCGCCGCCTTGTGCCGGTCGGCGTCGGTCTTGTACTCGCCGCGAATCTCAGCCAGCTCGCCCGGATCGAGGAACACGCCTTCGCATTTGGGGCACTCGTCCACGGTCGCCTCGCGCTGCACGCTCCAGAAGTGGCGCATCATCACGATGTCGGCGTCGCGGGGACACTTGCGCCGCTGGCTCTGGTCGACCTTCGCCTTGGGGTTCTGCGGGATGTTGAGCAGGCTCTCCCCCGCGGACTGGGCGGGCTGCTCCACCTTGCGGAGCTCGAAGTGGTCGAACCACAGGCCGCCACAGCCGCCCTTGCAGGCATCCACGGTGATGTCGCCCGTCTTCACGTCGGTCATGGTGTTGCCGCAGGCAGGACACTGCATGGCGTCACTCCTTCAGTTGGACGGCACTAGGCCGGGGCTCGCGGCCGCAGGTAGGCGGGGACGGCCGCCCCGGCGGCGTCTGGAGCGTCGAGCCGTCTCAGGATCACGATCCCGACGAGGACGAGTAGCGCGCTCGTCGCCTGCGCCAGCGTCAAGGGACCGAGCAGGCGGTCGTCCTTGGCGCGCACGAACTCGATGAGGAAGCGCTCCACCCCGGCGAGGACGAGATAGACGCCGAAGCGCCAGCCGATCGCGTGGTGGTGCCCGCGCAGTCGCCACAAGAGCCAGAACGCGGCGAGCATCAGCGCCGTCTCGTAGATCTGCGTGGGGTGGACGGCCACGAGCTGCCCCGGGTCGGTCCCCGGCGGGAACTGCACGTGCATGTTGGTCAGCTCGGCGACGGTCGAGTGCGGCAGGCCCTCGGGGAACTTCATCGCCCAGGGGAGCGAGCTCGGGATGCCGTAGTCGTCGTTCACGAGGAAGCATCCCACCCGGCCGAGCGCATACCCCACGGCGAGGGGAGCGGCGGTGAGCTCCATCGTCCAGCGGGGCGGCACGCGGCGGCGCCGCCCGTTCAGGAGCACCGCCGCCACCCCGCCCAGGAAGCCGCCGTACCACACGAACCCGCCGCGGCGGAACAGCGCGTCCCACTCGCCCGTGAGCAGCACGTACCAGAGCTTCGCGCCGACGAGCCCGCCCAGCACCGCGGCGAGGATGATGTCGGCCGCGTACTCCTCGTCGAGCCCGCGCTGCCGCAGGTCGAGCTGGATGGTCCAGCCCGCCATCAGGAACGCCACCATCATCATGATCCCGTACCCCGTGAGGTTGAAGGGGCCGAGGTGCAGCACCAGGGGATAGATGGTCATGGCGAGTGCGGAGTGCGGAATGCGGAGTGCGGAGTGGCAGGGGCTGGTTCCAGCCCCGGAAGCGGGAGATCGGCGCGCGCATCCAGCGTCCAATCGCTGCGCTCGCCCTGCTCGAGGCGCCACCAGCCCGCCCGCGCGATCATGGCGGCGTTGTCGGCGTTGAGCCGGGGGCTCGCGACCGCCACGCGCGCGAGGCCCGCGAGCCGCTGGCCGGCGAGCGTCGCGAGGGCACGGCTGCAGGAAACGCCCCCGCCCAGGACCGCGGTGTGGCGGCCGGTGAGCCGCACGGCGCGCTCCAGCTTCGTCACGAGCACATCGAGCACGGCGTCCTGGAACGCCCGGGCGAGCTGCGGCCGGTCGCGCTCCAGGTCGGTGCTGGCGCGCACGGCGCGCAGCACGGCGGTCTTGAGACCCGAGAACGAGAACTCGAAGCCGTCCTCGAGCAGCGGGCGCGGGAATGAGAACCGCGCGGGATCACCCTGGACGGCGAGCCGCTCGATCGGCGGCCCGCCGGGATAGCCGAGCCCGAGGAGGGTCGCCACCTTGTCGAAGGCCTCGCCCGCCGCGTCGTCGCGCGTCTGACCGAGCAGGCGGTAGCGGCCCCAGGCGGGGACGTCGAGCAGCAGCGTGTGACCCCCGGAGACGAGCAGGGCCACGAACGGCGGCGCCAGTTCGGGATCCTCGACCGCCGGGGCGAAGAGGTGCCCCTCCATGTGGTGCACGCCGATGAGCGCCCGGTCGCCGGCATAGGCCAGGGCCTTGGCGTACACGACCCCCACGAGCAGCGCACCCACGAGGCCCGGCCCCGCGGTCACGGCGACGGCGTCCACCGCGCCCCAGCTGACGCCCGCCTCGTCGAGCGCGCGCTCCACCACGGCGGGCAGGGTGGCGAGGTGCGCGCGGCTCGCCAGCTCCGGCACGACGCCGCCGAACACCTTGTGCACGTCCTGCGACAGGATGACGAGGCTCGCGAGCTCGGGCCGGCCGCGCTCGCCCACGAGCACGGCCGCCGAGGTCTCGTCGCACGAGGACTCGATGCCGAGGAGGACCTCAGCCACGGCGCCCGCCCTTGCGCTTCAAGGCGACGGAGTCGGGGCTCGCCCGGGCTGTGATTCCGCCGGGCGCCTGCACGGAGAGCCTGGCGTAGCCGCCCGGCCCGCTGGGGCGCACGAGGTGCGCCACCACGCGCAGGCTGTCGCGGGTGAGCCGCTCGACCCGCGCGGCGGGGCCGCCCACGCTCACCTGGACGCGCTCCGAGACGAGCTCCCAGCCGGCGAAGCCCGAAGCTGCGGTCGCGACGGGGACACCCGCGAACACGCGCTGGGCAAGCGCCGCCACCTCCCCAACGATCCGCACTTCCCGCGGCGTGATGCGGGCGACGCCGAGCGCTTGGGTGTCGAGGGCGACCGTGCGGTACACCGGGCCGGGCACGCTCGGGATCAGCGTCGGCTGCGTGGTCACGGACTCGACCCCGGCGAGGCTCTTCGGCGGGCCGATGAGGCGGGCAGTGGGCGGGACCGCGGTGATCCCGAGCAGCGCGAAGCCCGAGTCCTTCTCGAGCGTGACGCGCGGCGCGATGCGCACGTCCCGCCGCGCGGCGGAGTCCACGACGATGTCCACGTCCCGGGGCGAGATGTCGCTCACCAGCACCCCCTCCGCCCCCTTCGGCAGCGTGACGTCTCCGGGCGAGAGATGCAGCCGCCACACCGAGCCGGTGAGCGTGTCGGGCACGGTCTTGGAGATGGTGCGCGGGATGTTGCGCAGCTTCAGAATCTCGCTCCCCTTGCCCTGGACCGTGACGGCGATGCTGGGGGGCGCCTGGCGCAGCGCGCGGCCCGGCGGCGGCGCGACGGACAGCCGCAGGGCGAAGGTCTCCGTCAGCGGCTGCTGCGCGGCCACCGCCACGTACAGCATCACGGCGAAGAACAGCGCCGCGAGCTTGAGCAGCCAGTTCCGCAGGAAGAACTGCCCTACGCTACCGGGCATCGATGAGCCGCCGGATGAGGGTCTCGTTCACGGGCCCGTCCCACTCCGCCGGGCCGATCACCTTCTTGATGATCACGCCGTCGCGGTCGATCACGAAGCTCTCGGGGACGCCGGTCGTCTGGTAGGCTGCCTGGATCGCGCCGGAGCGGTCGTGCAGGATCTCGAAGCTCAGCCCCAGGTCCCGGGCGAACTTCGCCACGACGTCCGGCCCCTGCTCGTCCACGCTCACCGCCACGACCCGGAAGTCCGCGCCCCCGAGTCGCCGGTGCAGGCGCTCCAAAGACGGCATCTCGACGCGGCACGGCTGGCACCACGTCGCCCACACGTTGAGCAGCACGACCGTGCCGCGGTAATCCGCGAGCGTCGTCACCCGTCCCGACGCGAGGTCCGTCGCGGTGAATTGCGGAGCGCGCGAGCCCACCGCGACGAGATTCACCTGCGGGCCGATCTTGATCGCGAGCGCGACGCCGAACACGACGGCCATCACGACGCCCAGGGCCACGCTCCACTGCCGCCCGTTCGTCATACGGTCACCAGGCAGCGGCGCCGCAGCTCCTGCACCTCGCGGCCGGGGTCCGCGCTCGTGAACACGGCGTTGCCCGTCACGAAGGTGTCGGCGCCGGCGGCGTGGGCGGCGGCGATCGTCTGACGCGTGATGCCGCCATCCACCTCGAGGAAGGCGCGCGAGCCGTGGGCCGCGATCAGCTCGCGGGCCCGGCGGATCTTGTCGTCGGAGGCGGGGAGATAAGTCTGGCCGCCGAACCCCGGATTCACCGTCATGACGAGCAGCAGGTCGAGATCCGCGATCACCTCCGCGGCGAGCGCCAGCGGGGAGCCCGGGTTGAGCGCCAGGCCCGCCAGCATGCCGCGGCCGCGCACCGCGGCGAGGTGCCGCTGCACGTGCGTCGTCGCCTCGGGGTGGAACGTGAACACCGAGGCGCCCGCCGCCGCGAACGGCTCGATGTAACGCTCCGGCTCGACCACCATGAGGTGCACGTCGAGCGGCTTGTCCGTGAGCTTCCGCAGCGCCTCGATCATTCCGGCGCCGAACGTGAGGTGCGGCACGAAGCGCCCGTCCATCACGTCCACGTGCAGCCAGTCTGCCCCGCCCGCCACCACCTGCCGCACCTGCTCGGCGAGCCGGCCGAGATCGGCCGAGAGGACGCTGGGCGCGATGCGGATCCCTCCTTCTCGTCCGTTCGTCATTATTGCGGGCTCCTGGCGACCACGACGTCCACGACCGTCCCCGGCGCGGCGAGGGTTCCCGCCGCGGGACGCTGCGCGACGACCGTGCCGGGATTGGCGTCCGCCGTGCGCCGCCGCGTCACGGTGCCGAGCTGCAAGCCGTCGAGCTCCAGCCGGGTGCGCGCGTCCGCCTGCGACATCCCGAGGAGGTCGGGCACCGCGATCGTGGGCGCGCCGCGGCTCACCACCACGGTGACGGGGGCCCCCGGCCCGAGGACGGTGGACGCCGCCGGGCGCGTCATCATCGCGACTCCCGCCGGCCGGTCGGCCTGCACCGATTCCACCTGGGCCACGGTCATTCCCGCCGCCGCCACCAGCCGCTGCGCCAGCGCGCCGTCGAGCCCCGCCACGTCCGGTACCGGAATCTTGGGTGGCCCGCCGCTCGCCACCAGGGTCACGCGCAGCCCCGCCGGCGCGCTCACGCCAGGGGGCGGGTCCTGCCAGATCACGGATCCCTGCGGCGCCGTGGGGTGCGGCTCCGAGCCGCCGTCCTGGATCTGGAAGCCCGCCTCGCGCAGCTGCCGCGAGGCGTCCTCCAGCGCGAGGCCGAGCACCCGCGGCACCACCTGTCGACTGCGCCAGATCGGCGACGGAAACACGACCAGATAGGCTGTCAGATAGCCGGCGAGCACCGCGCCCGCGAGTGCCAGTGCCCAGCGGCGGACGCCGTTCGGCCCGAGGGACGGCCACGTCCACTGCGACGCGGCAGGGATGTGGCGACGGAAGCGCATCGTCGCTTCCTTAATCCAGCATCCCCTCGGCGGGCGAGGACGGCAGCGCCACCTCGCGCCGCGGCATCCGGCCTGCCAGGAAGGCCGCGCGGCCCGCCTCGACCGCGAGGCGCATGGCGTGCGCCATCGCGACGGGATCGCGCGCGGCGGCGAGCGCCGTGTTCATCAGGATGCCGTCCACGCCCTGCTCCATCGTGATGCAGGCGTCGGACGCCGTCCCCACGCCCGCGTCCACGATCACGGGGACCTGGACGCGCCGCTTGATGGCGCGCACGCTGAACGGGTTCAGCAGGCCGAGCCCGCTGCCGATCGGCGAGGCGAGCGGCATCACCGCGGCGCAGCCCGCGTCCTCGAGCCGCAGCGCGATCACCAGGTCTTCGTTGGTGTAGGCGAGGACCTTGAACCCCTCCCTCACCAGGGTGCGCGCTGCTTCGAGCAGCCCCTGCACGTCGGGGAGCAGCGTCTCCTGGTCCCCGATCACCTCCAGCTTCACGAACTCGTTGAACCCCGCCTCGCGGGCGAGCCGCGCGTAGCGCACCGCGTCCTCCGCCGTGAAGCAGCCGGCGGTGTTCGCGAGCAGGAAGTATTTCTTGGGGTCGAGGTGGTAGAGGATCCCCTCTTCCTTCGTGCGGTCGAGGTTCACGCGGCGCACGGCGACGGTGACGATTGCGGCGCCCGAGGCCTCGATCGCCCGCACCATGGTGTCGCTGTCGCGGTATTTCCCCGTTCCCACGAGAAGGCGCGCCGGGAACGTGCGCCCGCCGATCGTCAGCGGAGCGTCCTGTACCAGCCCGACCGCGGTCGTCATGCTCACCCGCCTCCCACGAAGTGCACCAGCTCGATGGCGTCGCCCTCCGCCACCCGCACGTCGCCGAGCGCCGGGCGGCGCACGATGCGGCGGTTGTGCTCGACCACCACGGCGCGCGGATCCAGCTCGAGCGAACGCAGCAGCTCGAGCAGCGTGGCGTCCCGGGCCACGGGGCGGCGTGCTCCGTTCACGACGACGTCGATCGTTTGCGTCATGCGACGAGCTCCTCGATCATCTGGCGGGCGGCGGCGGCGGGCTCGACCGCGTCCCACAGGGCGCGGATCGCGGCCACGCCGTACGCTCCCGCCGCCTTGACCTCCGCCACCCGTGGCGGCGTGATCCCGCCGATCGCCACCACCGGCACTCCCAGCCGGGCTATCGCGCCCAGCGCTGCGGGCCCGAGCGGCGGCCGCTCGGGGTGCGTCGGAGTCGCAGGGGTGGCGAATACCGGCCCCACTAAAAGATAGTCGGCTCCTTCGGTCCGCGCGGCCTCCGCCTCCGCCAGGTCGTGGACCGACTTCCCGATCCACCACTCGGGGTCGAGGCGGCGCGCGTCTTCCGGCAGCAGGCTGCCCCAGCCGAGCTGCACGCCGGCCGCGCCCGTCGCGAGCGCGACGTCGAGGCGATCGTTGACGAACAGTCGGGTAGGCGGATAGGCGGATAGCCGGATAGCCACTTCATAGTGCTCGAGACCGGTCAGCATGCGCCCGCGCACGTGGAGCGCGAGATCTGCGCCGCCTCCAGCAGCCAGAGCGCTCGCCACATCGGCGAGGCCCGCTCGCCGCGCGATGCGCTCGTCGGTGATGGCGTGCAGCCGCGGCAGCGGCGGCTTCACGCGAACCGCCCGCCCGCCGCCACGCCGCGCCCGCGCAGCCAATCCGCCGCCGCCATCCGGGGCTTCCCCGCAGGTTGGACTTCTTCCACTGCCACCGCCCCGCTCCCCGCGGCGATCAGTAGTCGGCTGTCGGCCTGCAGCACTTCGCCGGGGGTGCCGTTCCCCTCGACCGGCCTCGCGCCGAAGAGCTTCAGCTCCACGTTTCCCGTTTCCAGGTTCGTCCACGCGCCGGGCTTCGGGTCGAGGGCGCGGATCGTACGGGCCACCTTGTCCGCGGGGTCGCTCCAGCGGATGCGCGCCGCGTCGCGGGTGAGCTTGGGCGCGTAGGTCGCGCGGGCGTGGTCCTGCGGCACGGGCTTCAGGGCGTTTTGCTCGAGCAGCGACAGGGTCTCGACCAGCGCCTGCGCCCCCATCTCCGCCAGGTGCTCCGACAGCTCTCCGCCCGTGACCTCGGGCTCGATGTAGTGGGGCAATTGGTGCAGGATCGGTCCCGAGTCGAGCCCTTCGTCCATCCGCATGATGGTGACGCCCGTTTTCTCGAGCCCGTTCAGGATCGCCCATTCCACGGGCGCCGCGCCCCGCAGCTCGGGGAGGAGCGACGGGTGCACGTTGACCATGCCGTGGCCGGGAAGCGCGAGCAGCTCCGGCTTGAGAATGTGCCCGTACGCGACCACCACGCCGACGTCGGGAGCGAGCGTGCGCAGCCGGTCGACGAACGCGCGGTCCGTGGGGCGCGCTGGCTGCAGCACGGGGATTCCCTCGGCAACGGCGGCGACCTTCACGGGCGGCGCCACCGTCTGCGAGCGGGAGCGGCCCTGCGGCTTGTCGGGTTGCGTGACGACGGCGAGGACGTCGAACCCCTCGCCCAGCAGCGCCTCGAGGGAAGGGACCGCGAATTCCGGCGTGCCGAAGAAAACGACGCGCACTTACAGCTCGCCCGCGGGCTCCGGCACGACCTCCTTGAGATAGCCGGGCTTCCCCTTGCGCGACTTCTTCCACTTCGCGAGCAGGAGGCCCCGCTTCACCGCGCTCAGGTGATCGAGGAACAGGACTCCGTCGAGATGATCGATCTCGTGCTGCGCCGCGCGCGCTTTGAAACCGGAGAGGGTCGCGCGATAGGGCCGGCCGTCCCGGTCCAGCGCCTCGAGCTCGACGGTCTGGGCGCGCTCCACCTCGCCGAAGATTTCGGGGATCGAGAGGCAACCCTCCTCGGCGGTCTCCGTCTCCGGGCTGCGCCACACGATGCGCGGGTTGATGAGCACGAGGGGGGGCGGGTCGCTCTCCCCCACGTCCACGACGGCGACGCGTCGCCGCACGCCCACCTGGTTGGCGGCGAGGCCGACGCCCTTGGCGGCGCGCATCGTCTCGAACAGGTCGTCCACGAGACGCCGGACCGCGTCGTCAACCGTGGCGACCGGGGCGGCCTTCTGGCGCAACAGGGGGGAGCCGAGCAGATGGAGCCGCAGCACCGTCACGACGGCTTGGCCTCCGCCGCCGCGCCGCGGTTCAGGATGTTCGCGATGCCGCTGCGCGACAGCAGGAGCTTCGACTCGCCGCTGCGCACGGTGACCTGGTCGTCCTTGATGTGCACCACTTCGCCGATGATGCCTCCCGACGTGAGGATCTGGTCGCCGCGCTGCAGCGAGGCGAGGAGCTGCTTGTGCTCCGCCTGCTGCCGCCGCTGCGGCCGGATCAAGAGGAAGTAAAAGATCGCGATGAAGGCACCGATCTGGAGTATGAAGACCGCGAGCCCGCCGCCGGTGTTCTGGCCGGAGGGGGCGAAGGCGAGCGCGAACAGTCCGAGCGTGGTCATGCGAGTTCCGGTTGAAGGTAGCGGCGGCGCCATTCCTCGGCCCACCGGGGGAAGCTCCCGTCCCGGATGGCGGCGCGCATCTCGCCGGCGAGCCGGATCAGGTAGCGGACGTTGTGCAGCGACAAAAGCCGCAGGCCCAACAGCTCCTCCGCCTGGAACAGGTGCCGCAGGTAGCCGCGGGAGAACGTGGTGCAGGCCTCGCAGTCGCAGGTCTCGTCGAGCGGCCGCGCGTCCTCGCGGTAGGCGGCGTTGCGGATGTTCACCGGGCCGTCGGGCGTGAAGGCGGTGCCGTTGCGGCCGTTGCGGGTCGGCGCGACGCAGTCGAACAGGTCCATCCCGCGCTCCACCGCCGCCACGAGGTCCACGGGGAACCCCACGCCCATAAGATAACGCGGCAGCGCGGGGGGCAGCCGGGGCTCGAGCGCCGCCAGCATCTCGTACATCGCGGGCTTCGGCTCGCCCACCGAAAGCCCGCCGACGGCGAGGCCGCTCCAGACGCCGAGCTCCAGGATCCGCCGCAGACCTTCGGTCCGGAGATCGAGATGAGTGCCGCCCTGCAAGATGGGCCATAACGTCTGGCGGATAGTCGGATAGGCGGTTAGACGGTTAGTGCTGACCGCCTGACCGCCTAACCGACTATCCGACAGTTCCCGATGTCGTTTCCCGCACCGTTCCAGCCACCGCAGCGTTCGTTCCAGCGCGTCCCGGGCCGTCGTCTCGTCCGCCACTCCTGGGACCACGTGGTCGAACGCCATCGCGACGTCCGCGCCGAGCGTCCACTGGATCTCGATCGCGCGCTCGGGGGTGAGGAAGCGGCGCGCGCCGTCCAGGTGGCTCTGGAACTCGACGCCGTCGTCGCTCACCCGGCGGAATCCCGCAAGCGAGAACACCTGGAAGCCGCCCGAGTCGGTGAGCAGCGGGCGGTCCCACGCCATGAAGCGGTGCAGGCCGCCGAGCTGCGCGACGACGTCCTCGCCGGGGCGGACGTGCAGGTGGTAGGTGTTGGCGAGCACGAGACTCGCCCCCGCCGCCCGCAGGTCGTTGGGCGAGAGGGCTCGCACGGTGCCTTGCGTACCCACCGGCATGAAGCACGGGGTCTCGATCGTGCCGTGGGGCAGGGCGAGGCGGCCGGTGCGGGCGGAACCGCTCGCCGCCTCGACCTCAAGCTCGAACATGGTACTCAAGGCGGAACGCGGAAGTCGGAACGCGGAACAGGCGCCCGTGCTTCCGTTCCGCGTTCCGCGTTCGCACTTCCGCGTTCATATGACCGCCATCCCATCCCCATACGAATAGAACCTATAGCCCGCACGTATCGCCTCCCGATACGCCCCCATCACGTTGTCATATCCCGCGAACGCGCACACCAACATCAAGAGCGTCGAGCGCGGCAGATGGAAGTTCGTCAGCAGCCGGTCGACGACCTTGAACTCATAGGGTGGATGAATGAAGAGGTTCGTCTCGCCGGCACCCGCGCGAACGCGTCCTCGCTCGTCCGCACAGGTCTCGAGCGCGCGGACTACGGTCGTCCCCACGCCCCACGCCCTATGCCCCGCGCCCCGTGCCCGGTTGATCACCTCGGCCGTCTCCTCGGGAATCACGTAGGGCTCGGGCTCCATGCGATGCCGTACCAGCTCCTCCACCTCCACCGGCTTGAAGGTCCCCGGGCCGATATGGAGATCGAGCGTCGCGATCGCCGTGCCCTTGGCGCGCAACTGGTCGAGCACCTCCGTCGTGAAGTGCAGTCCCGCCGTCGGCGCCGCGACGCTCCCGTCGTGCTCGGCGTACACCGTCTGATAACGCGCACGGTCCGTGGCCGTGGGAGCGCGGCGAATGTAGGGCGGCAAGGGCACCTCCCCGTATTTCGCGACCGTCGCCCGAGCGTCGAGCGCGCCGACGAACTTCACACGCCTGAGCCCGCCGCCCAACATCTCGACGATCTCCACCGCGCTGTCGTCCCCGAACGCGACGCGCCGCCCGGGCTTGAGCTTCCCTCCCGGATGCCCCATCGCGAGCCAGGTGCCGTCCTCGAGCTCCCGCACGAGCAGCACCTCCGCCATGGCTCCCGCGACCGTCCGGGAGCCCTTAAGGGTGTCCCGTTTGCCGTGCAGTCGCGCCGGAATCACCCGTGATACGTTCAAAACGACCACGTCCTCGGCCGCGACGAGGTCGATCACGTCGCTGAACCGGGCGTGCCGGATCGCGCCGCTCGAGCGCTCGAGCACGAGGAGCCGGCTCGCCGAGCGGTCGGGGAGAGGCTCTTGGGCGATGAGCGCTGATGGGAGATCGTAGTCGAAGGCTGAGGCACGGAGCATGAGAGTGCGGAATGTGGAATGCGGAATGCGGAGTTCGCAATGGAAGTTCGTCTGGGCGAACTCCCCACTCCGCACTCCGCATTCCGCGCTAGCCGTCGAAGATCGTCGGCTGTTCAGCGCTCCGGGGCGGAGTGAAGCCAAAATGCCTGAACGCGGCGGGTGTGGCGACGCGGCCGCGCGGGGTGCGGGCGAGGAAGCCCTGCTGCATCAGGAACGGCTCGTACACCTCCTCGAGCGTCCCCGAGTCCTCGCCCACCGCGGCGCCGATCGTCTGCAGTCCCACGGGGCCGCCCTCGAACTGCTCGATGATCGTCTTCAGGATGCGGGCGTCCATGTCGTCCAGTCCGAACTCGTCCACGTCGAGCCGCTTCAGTGCCTCGAGCGCCACGGGCCCCGTGATCTTGCCGTCGGCGCGGACCTGGGCGTAATCGCGCACGCGCTTCAGCAGGCGGTTGGCGACGCGCGGCGTGCCGCGGCTGCGGCGCGCGATCTCGGCCGTGCCCGGGGCGTCGATCGGCACGGCGAGGATCCGCGCCGAGCGCGTCACGATCTGGGCCAGATCGTCGGGCGGGTAGTACGACAGGCGCTCGATCAGCCCGAAGCGGGCCCGCATCGGCGGGGTGAGCAGCCCGAAGCGGGTGGTCGCGCCGATCAGGGTGAAGCGCTCCAGCGTCATCGGAATCGTCTGCGCGTGCGGCCCGTCGGCGATGCGCACGTCCACCCGGTATTCCTCCATCGCAGGATAGAGAAATTCCTCGAGGGCCGGCCGCAGCCGGTGCACCTCGTCGATGAACAGGATGTCGCCCGCCTCGAGCGACGTGAGCATGCCGACGAGGTCCCCCGGACGCTCGAGCACCGGGCCCGAGGTCGTGCGGATGTTCACGCCGAGCTCCTTCGCCATCAGCAGGGCGAGGGTCGTCTTGCCGAGCCCCGGAGGCCCGAAGAAGAGGGCGTGGTCGAGCGGCTCGCGGCGCTGTTTCGCCGCGTCGATCGCGATCTGGAGCGATTCCTTGACCTTCGCCTGGCCCACGAACTCGTCCAGCCGCGACGGGCGGAGCGCCGCGTCGGCGGAGCGCTCGTCGGGCAGCGCTTCGGGCGTGGTGATCTGAGCGCGGGGCATATCTCTACCTCCCCGTCGGCCGCGCCCGCCAGCGCACCGGACGCTCCTCCGGCTCGAGCTCGTGGCGAGTGTGGCACGTGACGCATTCGTCCGCTGCACGGCGCGCGCCCGCGGGCACGAGCTTGCGGTTCGTAGAGCCGCAGCGCGTGCAGACCCACTCGGCGGTGGTCCAGGACACGGGCATCGTCGTCACGCTCACGTTTGGGTCAGCAGCTGCAGCGCGCGCCGCACCAGCATTTCGGCGTCGCCGGCGCCCCCCCCATCCGCTGCGAGCACCGCACCGAGCGCGCGGTCCGCTTCGGCGCGCGCGTAGCCCAGGCGCTCGAGCGCCTGCAGAGCGGCGCTCGCCGCTCCCGACACCGGTGCGGCGGCGGCGTCCACAAACTCGCCGACCTTGTCCGCCAGCTCGAGCGCCAGCCGCTCCGCGGTCTTCTTCCCGATCCCGCTCACGGAGGCGAGCAGCGCGATGTTCTTCTCCTGCACCGCTCGCGCGCCGCGTTCGACGCCGAGCGCCGACACGAGCGACACGGCGAGCTTCGGGCCCACGCCCGAGACGCCGATCAGCCGCTGGAAGAAGCGGCGCCCCAGCTCGTCCAGGAATCCGTACAGCGCCCAGCCGTCCTCGCGCACCACCAGCTCGGTCGCGAGGCTCACGGGCTCGCCCACCGCCGGCAGCCGCTCCATCACACCCAGCGGCACGACGATCTCGTAGCCGAGCCCGCCCGGGGTCTGCACCAGCACCCGGTCGGCGCGCTTCGCCGCCACCCGGCCGCTCACCTGGGCGATCACGCGGTCAGGTCCTGAGGATGTGGGTCAGCGCCACGGCGACGCCGTCCGCGGCGTCGGCCGGCCGCGGGGCCTGCCGCAGCCGCAGCAGCCGCGCCACCACCACGCCCACCTGTGCTTTCGGAGCGGCGCCGGCGCCCGTGACCGTCTTCTTCACCGTCGCGGGCGCATACTCCGCGATGGCCAGCCCCGCCTGCTGCGCCGCGAGCAGCACGACGCCGCGGGCGTGACCGAGCACCAGCGTAGTGCGGACGTTGCGGTGATAGAAGGCGTTTTCCAGGGCGAGGGCGGCGGGATGGTGGCGGTCGATCAGCGCGACGATCTCCGCGTGCAGTTCGGCGAGGCGGCGCGGCAGGGAGCTCCGGCGCGCGAACGTGATCACCCCGCACTCGATCAGCCGCCCGCCGCCCGGTGCGCCGTTCCCGGCCTCCACGACCCCGTAGCCGGTGGCCGCCGTGCCCGGGTCGACGCCCAGCACTCTCACGTCAGCCGCTCACCGCGGCCATCGCCTCGGCGTCGATGTCGAAGTTGGAGAACACCTTCGCCACGTCGTCCATCGCTTCGAGCTCCTCGATCAGCGCGAGCAGCCGCTTGGCGTCCCCGCCCTCGACCTTGACCGTGCTCTTCGGGGTCATCGCGACCTCGGCCGACTGCACCGCGAGTCCGCGCGCCTTGAGCCGCTCCTGAATGGCGTGCAGCTGGCTCGCCGGTCCCGTGACGATCAGCTGGTCGCCGTCCCGCACCACGTCGTCGGCCCCCGCGTCGAGCGCGACCTCGAGCGTCGCGTCCTCGTCCGCCTGCCCCGCGTCCACCACGATCTGCGCCTTGCGGTCGAACATCCAGGCAACCGAGTTGGCGGCGCCCAGGTTACCGCCGTACCGGGTGAAGAGATACCGGATCTCGGCGACGGTACGGTTCGCGTTGTCGGTCGTCGCCTGAATGAGGATCGCCGCGCCGCCTGGACCGTAGCCCTCGTAGGCCACCTCTTCGTACAGCACGCCGTCCAGCCCGCCCGCGCCCTTCTTGATGGCCCGATCGATGTTGTCCCAGGGCATGTTCTCGGCCTTGGCGGCCTCGATGGCGGTGCGGAGACGCGCATTCCCGGCGGGGTCGCCGCCCCCCTGCCGCGCGGCGATCGTGATTTCGCGGATCAGCTTGGTGAAGGCGGCGCCGCGTCTGGCGTCGGTGACCGCCTTCTTCCTCTTTATCTGCTTCCATTTGCTGTGGCCGGCCATGTGAACTCCAACTTACAACTTTCACCTATCAGGGTCGAGCATGTCTTCGATCCGCATCCAGCGCCGGTAGAAGTACAGGTCCGCGAACCCCGTCGGGCCGTTGCGGTTCTTGGCGACCAAGAGCTCGGTCGCCCCCTCGACGCCGCCGCCGGGGTTGTACATCTCCTCCCGGAAGATCGCGAGCACGACGTCGGCGTGCTGCTTCACCGCGCCGAGGTGGCCGAAGTCGTCGAGCGCGGGACGCGGGTCCTCCCGCTTGGCGTCGAAGTGGGGGAGCTGCGCCGCGACGAGCAGCGCCACCTGGCGCTCGAGCGCCAGCGCCTTGAGCTGGCGCAGCACCAGCGCGACTTCTTCGTCCTGCGTGGAGCGCGTCGCGCCGGTAGGTGCGGGCACGAGCTGCAGGTAGTCGAGGACGACGAGGCCGAGCTGGCGCAGCGGGTCGAGCCGTGCGGCCATCGTCGCGAAGTCGTCGGCGGCGAGCGGCAACAGGGAGAGGGGCAGGCCCCGCAGCCGCACGGCTGCCGCGCCGATCCCCGCGCGTGTCAGGTCGCTCAGCTTCGCCGTGCGCAGCTCGTCCACCGCCACCCGACCCTCGATCGCGAGGGCGCGCTCCATCAGGCGCTCCTCGTCCATCTCGCCCGAGAGGAACGCGACGCCCGTCCCCTGCTGCGCCACGCGCAGCGCGACGCCGAGCGCGAAGGCCGACTTCCCCGCGCCGATGTCGCCGCCCAGCACGACCAGGTCGCGGCGCCGCAGGCCGCCGCCCAGGAGCCTGTCCACGGAGGCGAAGCCCGTGGGGATGGTGTCCCCCGTGATCTCCCCCGGGCGCTGCTGGTCCACCCGCGCGACCAGGGACTCCATGGATGGGCGGCGTTGGAAGCGGCGAGGCGGCATGAGTGCCTTTCCTGTGCGCCTGAGCGTCTGCGCGTCTGGGCGTCTAGCCTACTATAGATGTATGCGGGCGGTGCGCGCGGCAACGGCCACGGCGTTGCCGGCCTCGGGCCCGAGCACGTCCCGGGCGGGGGCCACGAGCTGGGACAGCACGACCGCCGCGGCCGCGGGCGTCCCGGGCTCGAGATGCTGGCGCGCCGCGGACAGGGCGCGCTTCAGCGGCCCCGGGAGCGCGAGGCTCGCGAGGCGGGTCTCGAGCGCCTGCAGCCGGCGGCGGTGTCCGCGGCTCGAGACCGGGCGGGGCTGGAGCGTCAGCAGCGCCTCGGCGGCGCGCAGCACCAGCCACAGCGCGAACACGCCGTCCCGTGCGGGACCGCGCCCCGCGGCGGCGAGCAGCCCGATGAGTTGCTCCTCGCACGGCGTGGTCGCACGGATCATGCGACGAGGCGCTGCAAGGCCGCCGCGACCTCCGCGGGCGCGATGTCGCCGAGGCAGCGGTGGTGGCCCATCGGACAGTGCGCCGTGCCGGTGGCCGAGCAGGGGCGGCAGTCGAGCGGGCGCTCCAGCACGACCGCGGGGGCGCGGTAGGGGAAGAAGCCGAACTGCCCCACCGTCGGTCCGAACAGTGCCACCACCGGCGTGCCCACGCCCGTCGCCATGTGCATCACCCCCGTGTCCCCGGAGACGAGCGCCCGCGCGCGCCCCAGCAGCGCGCCGGTCTCCTGCAGCGAGAACTCCCCGGCGGCGCTCTCGATCGGCCCGCCCCGCGTCCCACCTCCCTCGGCGAGCTGCTGGGCGAGTCCGCGGTCCTCCGGCCCGCCCAGCACCACGGGCCGGTACCCCGCCGCGCGCAGCCGGTCGGCGAGCGCGATCCAGTGGGCGAGGGGCCAGCGTTTGGTGGCGTGCGCGGCTCCCGGCGCCAGCGCGATCAGCGGTGCGTCCGCGAGCGCCCGCTGCGCCAGCCACTCGGCCACCCGGTCCCGGGCTCCCTGGCTGAGGCAGAACTCGGGGGGACCGCCGTCGGGCCGGGTGTCGAGGGCGCGCGCCGCCTCGAAGTAGCGCTCCGCCACCGGAGCGCGCGCGCCGTAGGCGTCGAGCTTGGTCGCGATCAACAGCGCGCGGGCGAGCTTGCGCTTGCGGTAGCCCGTCCAATGGCAGCGCACCAGCAGCCGCAGCGCGGCGCTGCGCACGCTGCCGTGCAGGTCCAGACCGTGCGTGGGCCGGAGCGCCCGCAGCCGCCGGGCGAGGTGGCGGATCGGCTCGTCCGGCTCCAGGCCCACCACGTCGTGGACGTGCGGGTTGTCCGAGACGAGGGGGATCATGGCCTGCTTCGTGACGTAGACGATCCGCGCCTCGGGGTGCCGGCGCCGCAGCGCGCGGGCGAGGGGCGTAGTGAGCAGGATGTCGCCGATGGAGCTGAAGCGCACGAGCAGGACGCACAACACGCGGCCAATTCTAGTCTCGCGTATTAGCTTTCGCCACGATGCCGCGTCCGAAGAGCATTCTCTGGGTGGACGACGAGATCGAAGGGCTCGCCGCGCACCGCCGCTTCCTCGAAGAGCAGGGCTTTACCGTGGCGTCGGCGACGCACGGCGACGACGCGCTGGCGCTGCTGCGGCGGCAGCCGTACAGCGTCGTGCTGCTGGACGAGCAGATGCCCGGCCGGCGCGGCCTCGAGCTGTTGAGCGAGATCCGCGCGATCGACCCCGCCATGCCGGTCGTGATGGTCACGCAGAGCGAGGGCGACGGCACGCTGCGCGAGGCGATCGGCGTCGAGGTGGACGACTACCTCGTCAAGCCGGTCCACCCGCGGCAGGTGCTGTCCGTGGTGACGCGGCTGCTCGAGGGCGACCGCATCCGCCAGCAGCGCCGGGCGCGCGACTTCGTGACGCGGTTCCGCGAGCTGGAAGCGAAGCGGGCCGAGACGCTCGCGTGGCGCGAATGGATCGAGCTGGTGGTGGAGCTGGCGGGGTGGGAGGTGCGGCTCGAGGCCGCGCGCGAGCCCGGCCTCAGCGAGGCGCTGCGCGCGCTGCAGCGCGGTCTCCACGACAGCTTCGCCGCCTACGTCGCGCGCCAGTACCCGCGCTGGCTCGCGGCCCCCGAGGGCGACCGCCCGCCGCTGTCGGTGGACGTCGGGGCCGAGTTCCTCGTGCCCGTCCTCAAGGACACGGGCCGCGTGCTGTTCATCGTGGTGGACTGCCTGCGGCTGGACCAGTGGGAAGTGCTGCGCGACCTCGTCACGCCGCTGTTCCAAGTTGAGGAGTCGCACTACTTCAGCATCTTGCCCACGGCGACGCCTTTCGCCCGCAACGCCATCTTCTCCGGCATGTTCCCGATGGAGATCGCCGCGCGGCACCCCGACTGGTGGGGCGCGGCGTCCGATGAGGAGAGCCTGAACGCGCACGAGGCCGAGCTGTTGAGCGAGCAGCTGGCGGAGCTCGTCGGCACGCCGGTGCCGGTGCGCTACGAGAAGCTGTTCAGCGCCGGGGAGAGCTCCGAGCTGCAGCGGCGCCTGCCGGCGCACCTCGCCCAGGACGGCGTGACGGCGCTGGTGTTCAACTTCATCGACCAGCTGACGCACGGCCGCTCGGAGAGCGCGATCCTGTACGAGGTGGCGCGCGACGAGGCCGCGCTGCGCGGTCTCACCCGCACCTGGTTCGAGCGCAGTCCCGTGCTCGCGGCGCTGCAGGAGGCCGAGCGGCGCGGCGTCACGGTGCTGCTCACCTCCGACCACGGCTCGATCCACTGCGAGCGCCCCGCCACCGTGTTCGCGAAGCGCGATGCCACCGCCAATCTGCGCTACAAGTTCGGCGAGGACCTGCGCGCCGAGGATCCCGAGGCCGCGATCGCGGTCCAGGACCTCAAGACGTGGGGGCTGCCGGCCATGGGATTGGGCGTGCGCCTGCTGCTCGCCACGACCGACCGCTTTTTCGTCTATCCGACCAAGCTGCGCGAATACCAGGCGCGCTACCGCGGCTCGTTCCTGCACGGCGGCGTGACGCCGGAGGAGATGATCCTCCCGGTGGCCCTGCTGACGCCGCGCGGCCGGCGTGGGGGCTCGGGCTGAATGAGCCGCGGCGCCCGCCTGCTGCTGCTGCTGCGCCCCTACACGCCGCTGTTCGTCACGAACATCCTTGCGACGCTGGCGGCGTCGGTGATGGACGGGGCCACGTTCGTGCTGCTCATCCCCTTCCTGCGCGCGCTGTTCGGCCAGCAGGCGCTCCCCACGACCGGTGCCTCGGGCGTCGAGGACGTGCTTGCGAAGATCGCCGGGCCCTTCCTCGCGGCGGGGGCCCCCGCCGTCGCGCTCCGCAACGTCGTACTCGTGCTCCTGGGGGCGCTGGTGCTGAAGAACGTGGCGCAGTACGCCGCTGCGGTCTCGAGCGTCGCGATCGAAGAGGGCGTGGTGCGCGACCTGCGGGTGCGCCTGTTCCGCCACCTCCAGACCCTGCCGCTTGGCTTCTTCCAGCGCACCAAGGGCGGCCAGCTGCTCGCCCGGGTAGTGAGCGACACCGATCAGGTGAAGACGGCCGTGACTGCCGCGCTCGCCTCGCTGCTCCGCAACGTCAGCCTCATCGTCGTGTACGTCGCGATCCTGCTGGGGCTGTCGTGGCGGCTCACGCTGATCGCGATCGTCGCGGCCCCGGTGCTGGCGCTCATCATCCGGCCGATGATCGTCCGCGTGCGCCGCCGCTCGCGCGAGCAGGCGGACGAGCGCGGCGAGCTGACGAGCCTGGTGGCTGAGATGGTGGCGTCGATCAAGCTGGTGCGCGCCTACGTGGCGGAGGCGTTCGAGGCGGAGCGCTTCCAGCGGCTCGCCGACCGCTACCGCCGCCGGGTGCTGCGCGCGCAACGCTGGTCCACCCTCACGAGCCCCGTGAGCGAGATCTTCGCCGGGCTCGTGGTCGTGCTGATCTTCTCCTACGGCACCCACCTCGCCCTCGGCGCCTCGGCCACGCTCCGGCCCGAGGTGTTCATCGCGTTCATCGCCGTGGCGCTGCGACTCATGTCGCCGGTGAAGGCGGTGGCGCAGTACCCCACGATCATGGCGGGCGCGGTGGCCGCGGGCGACCGCGTCTTCGAGGTGCTCGACCTGCCGCCCGACGAAGGCGATCGGCCGGGCGAGATCCCCGCGGCCTTCCGGGAGCGGATCGAGTACCGCCGGGTGAGCTTCTCCTACGACGGGACCGAGGCCGCCGTGCTGCGCGACGTGGACCTGGAGGTGCGTCGGGGCCAGGTGGTGGCGATCGTGGGGCCGTCCGGGGCGGGAAAGACGACGCTCGTGGACCTGCTGCCGCGCTTCTACGAGCCCACGAGCGGCGGCATCCTCATCGACGGCGTGCCGATCACGCGGTTCACGCGCGCGAGCGTCCGCGCCCTGATGGGGATCGTGTCGCAGGAGACGGTGCTCCTGAACGACAGCGTGTTCGCGAACGTCGCCTACGGGCGCAGCGACTTCACGCTCGAGCAGGTGCGGGCCGCGGCGCGCGCCGCCAACGCCGACGAGTTCATCGCGCAGCTCCCCGAGGGCTACGACACCCTGCTGGGCGAGCGCGGCACCCGGCTCTCGGGCGGGCAACGCCAGCGCATCGCGATCGCGCGCGCCCTGCTGCGCGACCCCCCGGTCCTGATTCTGGACGAGGCGACGAGCGCGCTCGACGCCGAGTCGGAGCGCCTGGTGCAGGAGGCGATCGATCGCCTGATGGCGCACCGCACCGCGCTGGTCATCGCGCACCGGCTCGCGACCGTGCGGCACGCCGATCTGATCGTCGTGCTCTCCGGGGGACGCATCGTGGAGCGCGGGACGCACGACGCCTTGTTCGCGGCCGGCGGCGTGTACCGGCGGCTCCACGACATGCAGTTCCGGGTCTGACATGCTCTCCGGCTTCACCATCGTCCGGAACGCCGTCACGCTCGATTACCCCATCATCCCCGCCGTCCGGTCGCTGCTCGACGTGTGCGACGAGGTAGTCGTGAACGTGGGGCGCTCGGACGACGGCACGCGCGAGCTGGTCGCCGGGCTGGGCGACCCGCGGGTGCGCATCCTCGACACGGTGTGGGACTTCTCCCGCGGCAGCACGGCGCTCGCCGTCGAGACCGACCGCGCCATGGCCGCCTGCCGCGGCGCTTGGGGACTCTACGTCCAGGCCGACGAGGTCCTCCACGAGCGGGGCGCGGAGATCCTCAAGCAGCGGGTCGGCGAGTGGGACAGGGACGCGCGGGTGGAAGGCCTGCTGGTCGATTATCTCCATTTCTACGGCGACTTCGACACGCTCGCGACCGACCGGCACTGGTACCGGCGCGAGGTGCGGTGCGTGCGCCTGGGCCAGGACGTCCGCTCCTACCAGGACGCGCAGGGGTTCCGCGTGGGCCCGGAGGAGCGGCGTGTGCGGGCGCGGGCGACGGGGGCGCGGATGTTCCACTACGGGTGGGCCCGGCCGCCCGGCGCGGGCGACGGGGGCGCGGATGTTCCACTACGGGTGGGCCCGGCCGCCCGCTGCGCTGCGGCGGAAGCTCGCGGCGTCGCGCGACATCTTCACCGAGGTGCCGGACCGGACCGCGGCGCGCGAGGCGCGGGGCCGGCTCGATTGGACTCCGCTGTTGCGCCGCTTCACGGGCGAGCACCCGCGGGCCGCGCGTGACTGGGTCGCCGAGCGGCGCGACCACGCGGGCCCCGGGGTAGGCCCGCGCCGTTTCCGGGGCCAGCACCTGCGGCTGTACCTCTCGGATTGGATCGAGCGCCTCACGGGCGCCCGCGTCTTCGAATACCGCAACTACGTCGAGGTGTGAGCTTCCGCCTGCAGGAGCTCCTCAGCGTGACGCTGCGCTGGGCGGCGCGATCGACATCACGACCGCGCTGGTGGCGTGGTTGCGGCGGGGGTTCGCGCGGTGCGCCAGCTCGTCGCCCAGGCTCGGGGTGACGGTCGCCTCGCGCTCGAGCCGGGCGCCCAGGGCGCGCTCAAGCCGCGCCGCGTCGGCGTCCGCCGAGTCGCTGTAGAGGATCAGGTAGTTGGGCGCCGGGCTCGCCGCGCGCACCGCCTGCACGTCCTGGGCGAGACGGTTGCGGTCGCTGAAGACGAAGACGGGGGGCCGCGGCCTGC
>WNGM01000187.1_pt1 | contig 59249 bp, 55 predicted proteins | sample 5400571 | NCBI WGS metagenome assembly WNGM01 (sample SAMN13153378, study PRJNA577476) | soil metagenome | isolation source: 100 cm soil or saprolite under Garry oak tree replicate 2 | place: USA:California | collected 2016-06-15
GCCACCGCCGTCTTGGCGAATCCCATGCGCCGGAACAGCGCGTCCGCGGTCTCCATGATGCGCGCCCGCGTGTCGTCGGGCCTGAGCTTGACTTGGGGGTTCATGGCGGTGCGGGGTTCCGGACTCGGGGTGAAGGCTGACGAATCTCATAATTCGTCACAAGCTCCAAGTCAAGGTCCCAAACCTCATCTTCCTCGCCCAGCGACCCCGGCTTGTTCCCGAGAATCCCGAGCCGGGCCTATGCCCGCCTGGCTCTTAGCAATTACGGATGGAGCGATGGTCGTCGGTTCCGGCTTCCATGCGTCGCGCTTCGCAGCCGACACTTGACCGAAGGCGAGGCAAAATATATCATATCATGATATGATATTCCTATGTCTGGCCGAGAACCTGAATACACCCTCGAGTTTCTGCTGGCCTTCGACGGACGCGTCCACCACCTCGAAAAGGGCTACTGGATCAAGTTCGAGATCAAGCGCGTCGAGCCGACCGGGCAGCGGCCGCATGGCCTGTCCTACTCGTTCACGCTGCACGCTCCGAACGGCGTGCGGGTGGTCGGCTTCGACAACGCCCACGGCGTTTCGGCCAGGGGTTCTCGGTTCAGGCGGCCGCCGGAGGCCAGCGATCACTGGCATCGGACGGAGGACGATCCAGCGCGGCCTTATGCGTTCAAGGATGCGGATACTCTGCTGCAAGACTTTTTTCGCGAAGTCCGCAGGATTTTGACCGATCGCGGCATTCCGGAGACCGTTGTCAAGGTCGACGAGAAGAAGAGGTGATGACGTGAAGCGATACAAAATTCGGAGCATGGATTCGCTCGAACGGGAGATGAGGGCCGTTGCGCGCGGCGAGCGGCCGGCCCCGGCCGACGCGGCCATGCCGAGCTTCCATTCGATCGAAGCGGTGGTGCGCCTGTTGACGCCGGAGAACCGGCGGCTTCTTGCCATGATCCGCGACCGCAAGCCGCGCTCGGTCGCCGAGCTGGCGCAGCTGACCGGGCGGGCGCAGCCGAACCTCACGCGCACGCTGGCGAAACTGGAAGCGGCCGGCTTCATCAAGATGGAGGCCGTCGGCCGGCGCAAGGCGCCGAGCGCTGCGGTCAAGAAGATCGTGGTCGAGATCGATCCCTATTCGGATCGCGACCGCCTCCGGGTTGGGTAAAAATCGAAGAGCATGGTGGGCGAGCGTCGGAGATTCTTCGTCAAGAAGAATGTTCACGAGACTCGATTCGACCAACCGATCTTGGGCTTCCTCCAGGCAAGCGATGACCCGCGAGCGAGGGTGTCGAGTTTGAACGAATATCACGCGGCCGGAACAGGGGAGCGGAACGCTTGCTTGAGGGATGGAGTTATCGGCCCGAATTGCCGGAGATCGACGCTCATTGAAGCTTGAGCGCAACGGCCCGAGCCCCGCGGCAAAAGGAGGATCCGATATGGCGAGGAGATATTCACCCGGCGCTTCGAAGGACGTGGAGCGCGAGATGCGCAAGTTCAAGCGCGGCACGCTCAAGAGCGGCAAGGGCGGCAAAGGCGGCAAGGTCAAGAGCCGCAGGCAGGCAATCGCGATCGGCCTGTCCGAGGCGCGCCGGGAAGGCAAGCGCGTCCCCTCGCGCGCCGTCGGCCGTCCGTCGAAGACGGCGCGCTCGCAGGCCGCCAAGAAAGCTGCGCGCACGAGAAAGCGCCGCAGCGCCTAGGCTCGGCGCCTGGGCGTCGACCGGCTCACTGCGCGGCCTCACGCCCGCTCGCGACGCAGTCCTTCGCAAACTCCCGCAGCGCGCCGAGCACCTCGTCGGGCCGTTCGCTCATCAGCATGTGGCCGGCGCCCTTGAGCGCCACGACGCGCGCGTCGGGCAGGGCGGCGGCAAGCTCTCGGCCGGCCTCGGCGGGCGTCATCAGATCGCGCTCGCCGAGCACGAGCGTCGCCGGCACTTTTACCTTGGCGGCCGACGCAAGCCCGTCCCGATACGCATTGCAGGCGAAGAGATCCCGGAACAGCACGCCGGGGCGCGCGCGTTCGAGCAGGCGCCGGCCGGCTCCCAGCATCCAGGCGCCGGGCGCAAGCGAGCCGCCGATACCGGCCGCAACGCCGTAGCCCCAGATCGACACCATGTCGATCGCGGCGGGATCGTTCGCCTCGGCGGCTTTCAGCAGGTCCGGCGAGACCGGCATCGCGGCCGCGGCGGCGATCAAGCCGAGCGCGGCGACCTTGTCCGGGTGCCGCGCGGCGGTCTCGAGCGCGACCAGCGAGCCCATGGAATGGCCGATGATCATCGCGTTGCGCGCGCCCGCGGCCGTGATCAGCGCCGCCGTGAAATCCGCCATGGCGGCGATCGATTGGAGAGACTCGCTCTCCGAGCGCCCGTGTCCGGGCAGGTCGGGGGCCAGCACGCCGAACCCGCGATGCGCGAACCAGCGCGCCAGCAGGGCCCAAACCGTGTGATCGAGCCCGGCGCCGTGCAGGAAGACGACGAGCGGCAGCGCGGGATCGGGCGCGCGGCCGCCGGTGCCGGCAAAGATCTTTGCGCCGTCGACGACGAGCTGCACTTTCACGCCTTCTGCGAGGCGCGCAGCGCCTGGGCGAGATCCTCGACGATGTCGCTCGCCGCCTCGAGCCCGACCGAGATGCGCACCAGCTCCTCGCCCAGGCCGGCCTCCTTGAGCTGCGCCGCGTCCATCTGCTGGTGCGTGGTGCTCGCCGGATGGATCACCAGGGTCTTGGCGTCGCCGACGTTGGCGAGATGGCTCGCGAGCCGCAGGCTCTCGATGAATTTTTTTCCCGCGGCGCGCCCGCCCTTGACGCCGCAGCTGATGATCGCGCCCGCGCCCCTGGGCAGCAGGCGCTTGGCGAGCGCAAAATCCTGGTGCGATTCCAGCGAAGGATGGAGCACCCAGGCCACCGCCTTGTGCTTGGTCAGAAACTCGACCAATGCCGCGGTGTTCTCCATGTGGCGCTGCATGCGCAAGGAGAGCGTCTCGACGCCCTGCAGGAGATGGAAGGCATTGGTGGGCGACAGGCACGCGCCGAAATCGCGCAAGCCCTCGGCGCGCGCCCGCATGAGGAAGGCCGACGGGCCGAATTCCTCGGCGAAGACGATGCCGTGATAGCCGGCATAGGGCTCGGTGATCGTCGGAAATTTTCCGGAGGCCTGATAGTCGAAACGGCCGCCGTCGACGAGCACGCCGCCGATGGCGATGCCGTGGCCGCCGATCCATTTGGTGATGGAATGCATCACGATGTCGGCGCCGAGCTCGATCGGCCGGCTGAGATACGGCGTCGCGAACGTGTTGTCGATCAGCAGCGGAACGCCGGCCTTATGCGCAATCCCCGCGACTTGCGGGATGTCGAGCACCTCGAGCCCCGGATTGCCGATGGTCTCGGCGATGACGAGTTTCGTGTCGGGCCGCATGGCGGCCCGGAAGCCGTCGTGATCGCGCGGCTTGACGAAGGTCGTGGTGATGCCGAAGCGCGGCAGGGTGTGGGTGAGCAGGTTGATGGTGCCGCCGTAGAGCGAGGCGGACGAGACGATGTGATCGCCGGCGTTAAGCAGCGTGGCGATGGCGAGATGCATCGCGGCCATGCCGCTGGCGGTGCACACTGCGCCGACGCCCGCCTCGAGCGCGGCGAGCCGCTCCTCCAGCACGGCCGTCGTCGGGTTGGAGATGCGGGTGTAGATGTGTCCGGCGCGCTCCAGGTTGAACAGGGCAGCGGCGTGGTCCGTATCCTGGAACACGAACGAGGTGGTCTGATAGATCGGCGTCGCACGCGCCCCGGTGACGGGGTCGGGATGCTGGCCGGCGTGCAGGCTCAGCGTCTCGAACGCCGGGGGTTTCGGTGGAGGCATGCTTTCCCTCGCGAGGACCTTCTCATGGTCCGTCGTTCCGGCCCAGCGACCCCGCACTTGATGCGGGGGAGCGCCGAGCCGGAATCCATGAACACAAGCTTGGCGACTATAGATGAAAGGTGGTGGTCATGGGTTCCGGCTCTCGCGCTTCGCGCTCGGCCGGAATGACAACAGCAGAAACCCGCTCCGCTTGGGGAACGTTTCGGGAGCTCACACCGCGGCGGTGATCCACTGCTCGAGCTTCTGCTTCGGGGCGGCGCCGATCTGGCGCGAGGCGAGCTCCCCCTTCTTGAAGATCATCAGGGTCGGGATCGACATGATGCCGTACTTGGTCGCGGTCGCCGGGTTCTCGTCGACATTGAGCTTCACCACCTTGATCCTGCCCGCCATCGTGCCGGCGATCTCCTCGAGCGCCGGCGCGATCATCCGGCACGGGCCGCACCATTCGGCCCAGAAATCGACCACCACCGGCTCCTGCGCCTTGAGCACTTCGGCATCGAAGGTCGCGTCGGACACTTTGCCCACGCCCATGGGGCACCTCGTATTTTTGCCTAAAAAAGGGCGCGTCCGGCGCCCACGGAATCGTAGATCCGAACGTAGAAACGCCGGCCGCGAGCGTCAAGGAGCCGCCGGCGGCAGGGCTGCCATGAAAACCGGCGAAACTTACGAAACTTAAGCTTTGAGCGCCGCCGCAAGCGCCGCGTCGAGCGCGGAAGCGGAAACCTCCGCGAGGTCGAGGCTGTCGGTCCATAGCAGGGCGGCGCGAACTTCGCGGCCCGGGTAGATTTTTTCCAGCACCGCGCGGTAGAGCGCGAGCTGTGCCACATAGGCAGGCGGCGCGTCCTCGGGCCGGCGCGGCGCCGGCCGGTCCGTCTTGTAATCGGCGATGAGGATGCTCCCCTCGGTGACGGCGAGCCGGTCGACTTGGCCGGACACCAAGAGCGGCGCGCGCGCGACCCTGGCAATGCGGCCCCGGATCGGCACTTCGGCGCGCGTTCCGGGCCCGAACAGGACGGCAAACCGCGGGTCGCCGAGGACCGCGAGCACCTCCGCGATCAAACGGTCGCGCTCCGCCTCGGCCCATTGCGTTGCGACGCGATCGAGATGCCGGCGCGCCACTTCGGCGCGCCGTTCCAAGGCAACGTCGGGCAACGACTGCATCAGGCGGTGCGCCAGCCGGCCGCGCAGCAGGGCCTGGCTGTCCGGATCGGTGCTCCCGCGGGGGCTCGAATCAGCTGGCTTGAGCGCGCGAGATGGCGAGAGCGCCGGTGGGCGAATGGGCGCTTCCTCCATGGTTCGGGAGAGCCAGACGGGGATCTCGATCGGCTCGGGCTCGCGATGGGGCGGCGGCCGCGTCGGCATCCCGCCCGCGATTTTTCGCCAGCGCAGCACCGTGCCGTCGCCGTCGATGGCCGGCTCGTCCGTCGCATTCGGCGCGAGCGCGTCGTGGACGAGGTCGAACCAGCAGCCGGCCGGCTTGCCGTTGGCGCCGTGCGCGCCGCACACGATCAAATGCTCGGCCGCCCGCGTCATCGCCACATAGAGCAGCCGCCGGTACTCGTTTTCGGCCTCGGTGCGGGCTCGTCCGCGGGCCGCCGCCATTGCCGGCACGTCGTGGTCCTTGGCGCCCGCCCAGACCAGGCAATCCGGGGCGCCCGCCGGCGCGCCCGGACGCGCGAGCATCAGAATCCGCGGGTCGCGCGGCCCGGTCGGGCGCGTGGTCGTGTCGGCCAGGATCACGATCGGCGCTTCGAGGCCTTTGGCGCCGTGCACGGTCATGACCCGGACTTCGTCGCGGACGATGTCCATATCGCGCTTCACCTCCGTGGCCGCCGCGCGCATGAACGCGACGAAACCCTGCAACGAGGGCGCCTCGGTCCCTTCGTAGGCGAGCGCAAGGTTCAAGAATTCATCGAGCGCATCGGCGGCTTCCGCGCCGAGCCGCGCCAGAATCTGCCGGCGTCCGCCTTCGCCGCCGAGCAGGCGCGCATAGAAGTCGAACGGCGGTTCGCGGCGGGCGACGTCGGCGAGGCGCTCGAGCTTTGCGGCCGCCGCCGCGCACGGCGGGTTCTTGGCCTCTCTCAGCGCTGCCCGCAGCGTGCCGCGGCGGCCCCAGGCAAGCGTGAACAATTGGTCCTCGTCGAGCCCGAACAGCGGGCTCTTGAGCACGGTCGCGAGCGCAAGATCGTCGCTTTCGTGGAGCAGTGCGTCGGCGAGCACCAAGAGATCCATGACCGCGATGTGCTCGGTCAGCACCAGCCGGTCGGCGCCCGCAACCGCGACGGCGGCGTTCTTGAGCGCGCGAATGATCGCCTCGAACAAGGTCCCGCGCTGGCGCACCAGGACGAGGATGTCGCCGGGGCTGCGGCCCTGATCGAGCAGGATACGGATCGTGGCTGCAATCCGCTCGGCGAGCTTCGCCTGCGGATTGGACTGGGAAGGTTCGTCGAACGGCGCATCCCAGGCCTCGATCTCGGGCGGCGGCGCCGCCGCGATCGGCGGCCAGATCTCGACGAGGCCAGGCGCCTTTCCCGGCAACGCGATATGCGGCGGAACGCCGTCCGCATCGCTGGTGATGCTCGGGAAAATCTCAGGAGCCGCAAACACCGTGTCGACCGCGCCGAGCACGTTGGTGCCGGATCGGAACGAAAACTGGAATTTGCAATGGCGAAACGCGAGCTCCGCGTCGCGATGCCGGGCCGCGAAATGGCGCGCCATGTCGGCGAACTTTTCCGGAGCGGCGCCCTGAAAGGAGAAGATCGACTGCTTCTCGTCGCCGACCGCAAAAATGCTGCGCGTCTGCGGCTGGCGCACCCCCTCCCCGGCCGTGAACTCGGATACCAGCCTGCGGATGATCTCCCATTGCGGCGGACTGGTATCTTGCGCCTCGTCGATCAGCACATGATCGATGCCGAGATCGAGCTTGTAATGCACCCAGGCCGCCTCGACGTTGGCGAGCAGATTGAGGCTCTTTGCGATCAGGTCGTCGTAATCGAGCAGGCCGCGGTTTTCCTTCTCGCGGCGATAGCGGCGGATCACTGCTTCCGCGACCGTGAGCGCCGCCGCGGTGCGATCGCGGGCGAGCACGGCACGGCGCTGCAGCACCAGCGGCTCGAGCCGCGCCTGCTCGGCATCGAGGCGCCCGGCAAGCTCACCATGTTTCGCCGCGAAGGCCCCGGTGACGATCCGATTGCGCGGCTCGCCTTTGGCGGTGAGGAACACCAATAGATAGATTTGCGCCCGTGCCGCGGCGGGCATGCTCGCGGCCGCCCGCAGGCGCGCGGCCTGGTCGCACTCGCGTTTCGATCCTGCAGCCAATAGCGTAGCGATGGCATGCCATTCCGCCACCGGCAGGTGCGGGCTTTGCGTCATCTTGAGCTCGATCGTTTCCAGCGTTTCGGCGGGCGCCACGCCGAGCGCCGCCGAAAGCTCGGCGATCGCCGGTTCGACGCCGCCGGCGCGCTCGATCCAGGCGATCAGCGCGTCGCGCTTCTCGATCAAGTCTTCGACGGCGGCGCCGAACGCCCTGTCGGCGCCCGCCGTGATCGCGGCCGCGAGCGCCCGCCCCAGCGGGCTCTCCGGCGCGCCGGCCGCTTCGAGCAGCACTTCCAGGCGCAGCCGTTCGAGCAGATCGCGCTGCGCAAACTCCTCGAGCACCGAAAAGCGCGCCGCCACGTCGGCCTCGAACGGAAACTGGTGGAGCAGCCGGGTGCAGAACGCGTGGATCGTCTGCACCTTGAGGCCGCCGGGGGTTTCCAGCGCCTCCGCGAACAACCGGCGGGCCCTGGCGCGGCTCGGAGGAAGCGGCCGTCTTCCTTCGATTTCCGCGATGGCGCCATCGAGCTTCTCATCATCGAGCGCGACCCATTGCGCGAGAGTCGCGAACACCTGATTGGCCATATTGGCGGCGGCCGCCTTGGTGAAGGTCAGGCACAGGATTTTCGCGGGTTCGACGCCGCGGAGCAGGAGCCGGACGACGCGCTGCGCCAGCACATGGGTCTTGCCCGAGCCGGCGTTGGCGGCGACCCAGGCCGACGCGCAGGGATCCGACGCCTCCCTCTGCACCCGCAGGACATCCTCGGGGATTTGCCGAAGAATCTCGGTCATGACCCGTTCGCGTCCGCGGCTGCGGTCAAGGACCATTCCTTGACGCGGGCGAGATGGTCGTAGTCCCCGTAGCGGGCCTTCCACATGGGATGCACCAGCGATCGGAACGGCTGATCCTCGCGATCGAAGCGCGCGACGAGCCCGGTGAAACGCGCGAGCGCGCGATCGGCTTGGCCGTCGGGTGTGCCTTGCTTGAAGTCGATGCGGATTTCCTCGCCGGCGGGCTCGCCGCCCTTGAGCTGCACATAGACGAGCGCCGCCACCGAGGCGCCGCGATCAATCTCGGGAAAGCCGCCGTTGCGGAGAATGGCAGCCTCCAGCGTGAGCTGCGGCGCCAGTCCGGCGCGCACCTGTTTTTCGGTGCGCACCTCGCCGGTCTTGTAATCGACGATGACGTAGCGGCCGTCGAGCAACCGATCGATGCGGTCGGCGCGCGCCGCCAGCCGGAAGCTGCGATCGCCGAGCGGGATGGTGATCTCGCCGCGAATTTCCGCGCGACTCGCGGCGAGGTCGGCACGCCGCACCGCGTCCCAGCCGACGAACCAGGCCGCGATCCGCAGGAAGCGCGGCCACCAGAACGCGCGCGCTTCCGGAAAGTCTTCGAGCGGCTTGAATCGTTCGGCACCGAGCCGCAGCAACTCCGCGAGTGCGTCGGGCGGCAACGCTTCGGCAAAGCGCTGTGTGAAATCGCCGATCGCGTTGTGAATGAGGTTGCCGCGGTCGCGCGCTCCGGGCGGGGTATTGACCGCATCGAGCGGAGCGAGCCGCAGCACGTGCTTCGCGTAGATCGTATACGGATCGCGCAACCAATGCTCGACATCGGTGACGGTGAGATAGTTCGGCCGCGCCGCGCGCGGCGGTCTCGGCGCCGGAGTCTTGATGGGCACGCAGTCCGCGCGGTCGAGCGTGCGCGCCAGCGCAAGATATCGCCCGCCGCGGGCGAGCGCCTCGCTCCAGCGCGCCGCTCCCGCGACGGCCGCCAGGCGCTGCAGGAATCGCGACGCGACCGTCGGCGCCCCGCCGAGCTTGCCGGCGCGTGCCAGGACGACCTTCGCGGCACCGAGGCATTGTGCGAAATCGTGCGCAGAGAGCCCGATGCGGCGCTCCGGCAGATCGAGCCCCAGCTCCTGGCGCATCGGCCGGCTCAGCCAGGGATCGCTGCGCGTCTCCGGCGGCCAGGATCCTTCCACGAGCCCGCCGACCACGACCGCATCGAAGCTTTGCAGCCGCGCCTCCAACAGTCCGAGAATATGCACCCGCGCGTTGGACCGGGGGATGTCGCGCACATCACGGTCGGCAATCGCGGTCCGGAACAGGTCCGGATAATCGCGCGGGGCAAGGATGAGATCGTCGGCCGCATGTCGAGCCGCGATCTCCTCGAACGCGTCGGCGAGCGCGAAGCCGTCCTCGCCGGCGAACGCCGGCAAATTGCCGGCGGCGTCGGCGCCGAGCGCGGCGACGACCTGGCGATGGCGCGCGGCGATTTCGCCGAACCGCTGCGGACCCGCCGTCAGCGTTTCGAGCGGCGCCAATGCCGCGGCGAGGCCCTCGATCAGCCCGCCTGCGGCGTCGAGCTCGGAATCGGTGAGAACGGCGCGAGGATCGCGAGGATGCAAGTTTCCGCGCTCGCGCCGGAACGCGGCAAGCGCATGCACCAGGCCCGCGGATCCGGGCCGCGGCGCGGGACCCCGCAGCAGCGCGCGCTCGAGGCTGGCGATCGCGCGGACGTTCTCTTCGGCTGCAGCCCCCAAACGAAACAGCGGGTGCTTCAGCAACGCGAGCAGCGTCACCGGAGGCAGCCCGGAGAGTGCCGCTTCGGCGGCGAGCCGCGCGAACACGCCCGCCTGGGTCTCGCGGAGCGAGTTGCCGCGCGAATCCTCGTACGCAACGTTCCAGCGCCCGAGTGCCGCCGCGACGCGACGGGCGAGCGCACGGTCGGCGGTCACCAGCGCCGCGCGCGTGCCGGAAGCCTCGATCGCTTCGCGCAGCGCGACCGCGATCGCATTTGCCTCCTCCTCGGCATTGGCCGCCTCGATGACCGCCACGCCGGCGAGGGCCTCGCCGATCAGGCGATCATCGAGACGATGGGTCCAAAGCTCGGTCGTGGGCGCCGGCCGAAACGCTTCGGACACGAGCCGCGCGCGGGCCCGGGCCGGCTCGCCGAGGCCGACCACCCTTTCCCGATCGATGCCGATCCGCCGCAGCAGCATGTGCATGGCGAACTGCGGGTGGCCGGCGGCGGGTGCCGCCGCGTCGTGCCCGGGTTCGGCGCGGCCCCCGATGCATTCCCAAGATTTGCGGTCGAGGTCGGTATCGAGCCCGGGCAGCACGAGCGCGCCGTTCGGCAGGGCGGCAATCGCGGTGAGCAGCGCCGCGGTGGCGGGCATCGATCCCGTCGAGCCGGCGGCGATCACGGGTCCCGTATGCGCCTCGGCAAGCCGCGTAGCCTCCGCCGCGAGCAGACGGTCGCGCCGCGCGGCCGCCTCAATCAGCCCGCGCTCGGCAAGGATGGCCGGCCAGGCATCGCGCGCGATCTGCAGGAAGCGCAGCGAAAGCTGCCAATAGCGATCGAACCGGTCCGGGACTAGCTCGTCGAGCCGATGCCACGGGACTTGCCGCGTGGTCATGTCGTCGATCAGGCGGGCGAGCTCGTCCGCCAGCGTCAGGGCCGCGGCCGGATTGCCGGCAACGAGCGGCGTGCCGCGCGCGCCGTGCACCTCAGGCGAGCGGGCCCATTGCGCGATCAGCCGCGCCAGCAGCAGCCGTCGCTCGAGTGCTGGCATCGCGGGCGGTAGTTCGAGCGAAGCCAGGAAGCGCGGCAGCACCGCGACATCGCGCCCAAGCGCCTCGAGGAACAGCTCGCCCGCAACCCGGCAGGCGCGCCGGGTCGGCAGATAGACGGTTGCCGCGGAGAGCGCCAGCGGATCGGGGCCGGGAAAGCCCGGCATCAGCGTGCCGTCGGCAAGCGCGCCAATGAGCGTCGGCAGGAACGGCAGCGAAGCCGGAACGGTGAAAACGCGCGGGATCACGGTATCAAGCCGCGCTGGCCAGGATCGCGGCCTCCGCCTCGGCGATTGCCCCCGGGGCGCCGACATGGATCCACAACCCGTCGAGGCGCAATCCGTGCAGTCGGCCGGCTGCGGCGGCGCGGTCGAACAAGAGGCTCAACGGGAAAGGCCCGTCCGGGGCCGCCTCGAACAGGGCGGGCGCAAAGATTGCGACGCCGGCGTAGACGAAGGGGACGATCTCCCGCTCCGCGCGCGCAGTGAGGCGCCCGTCGGGACCCAACGAAAAATCGCCGCGGCCGTCGTAGCCGATGCTCGTCGCGGTCGGTGCCAGCAGCAGCAGCGCGTCCATGATCGCCGGATCGAATGCCGCGGCGAGCCGATCGAGATTTGGCGTGACGCCCTCGATCCAGATCGTATCGGAATTGAGATGGTAGAACGGCGCCGGGCCGAGCTTGGACAGCGCATGGACGGCGCCGCCGCCGGTGCCGAGCACCCGATCGCGTTCGTCCGACACGAGGATTTCGGGTCTTCGCCGCGACGCCAGATGCCGCTGCATCTGATCGGGGAAATGATGGATGTTGACGACCGCGAGTTCTACTTGGGCGCTCGCCAGTCGATCGAGCGCATGATCGATCAGGGCCTTGCCGCCGACCTCGATCAGGGGCTTGGGCATGCGCTCGGTGATCGGCCGCATGCGGACGCCGAGACCGGCGGCCAACACCATGGCGCGGCGCGGTCTAGCCGGAGGACGCGGATTCGCCATGCAGCGGTCTCCCAAACGGCTGGCGGGGAGGCGGAACAGAACGCGATTCGCGGCTCGACGCTAGCAAATCGGCAGCCGCGAAGGCACGCACGTAAAATCGCAATATTATTTATTATTTGCGCGCCCCTGCGTTGCGATCCATCCGGGCTGCCGCTTGATTGGCAAACATTGCATCGTGCGCAGCGCCTGCGTACAATATTCAGTTGCAATTGTAAATTTGCCTGCAAGCATAAGATGCTTTTTGGCGAATTGAATGGCCTTAAGCCGTTCAAACTGCACGAAATTTTTCCTGAATGCACCCGAAAAGGGCCCCGATTTCGCACGAGGGCAGCCTCCATTGCCCGGCTACGGCATCTTCACGCCGGTGCCGGGATATTGCCCTCGTACCAGGCTTTTAGTGCGGCCAAGCTCGGATGGGCGAGCGAGCGGTTCAGATAGCGGTATACCCGCGGCAGATGACGCAAATATTGCGGCTTGCCGTCGCGGCGGTCGAGCCGCGCGAAAATCCCCAGGATCTTGGTGGCGCGTTGCGCTCCCAGCGTCGCGTAGAGTTCCAGAAATTCGGCGGCGCGGAAACCGGGGTCGGAGGCCTGGCGGGCGCGGACATAGCCGCCGAGCAGCGCCATCTCCAGCTGCTCGGGGACGTCGACCCGGGCATCCTGGAGCAGCGATACCAGGTCGTAGGCCGGCGGCCCGAGCAGCGCGTCCTGGAAATCGAGCAGGCCCACGCGAGCCATGCCTTGGCGCTGCGGAAGCCACAGCAGATTGGGCGAATGATAGTCGCGCAGCACCCAGCTCGGCGGCGCCTCGATGGCGCGCTGCAGCGATGCGCGCCACAGCGCCAGGAACTCGGGTCGCGCCGGCGGGGCGACGGCGCCGCCTCGATGCGGCACATACCAGTCGAGCAGCAATTCCGCCTCGATCAGGAACGCGTCCAGGTCGTACGGCGGCAGCGGATGATCGATCCGCGGCGCGACCGGCAGCACCCCCGGCAGCGCTTGCCGATGCAACGCGACCAGCACGTCGACGGCGGTGGCATAGCGTTCCTGGATCGGCGCGCCGGTATCGCTCGCCACCACGCCTTCGCTACCGAGATCCTCGAGGACGAGCAGCCCTTCGGCAAGGTCGGCGGCGTGGATTTCGGGTGCGGAAAAGCCGCGCGTGCGCAGCGCGCGCACCATGGCGACGAACGGCTTCACGTCCTCGGCGAGATGCGCGATCGCGCTATAGGGCTTGCCGTCTCGCAGCGGTGGCCCGTCCGGCCGGCGTGGCGCGTTCATCAGGATAGCGGTGCCGCCGTTCTTGACCAGCCGTTCGTAGCTGCGGGTCGAGGCGTCGCCCTGGATGAACTGGCGTTCGGCATCCGCGAATCCGGCCTGCTCGAGAAAGCGCCAGACTCTGAGCATTCGTTCCGTGCGTGCCGCGAAGGAGCCGAAGGCGGTAACGCACGTCTCCCGGTAGCTCGGCCCCAGTGTCGGAGCGAGATGAAAGGCGATGTCGAGCCGATCGGCCGGCAATAGCCCGCTGGCGCGATCGGGCCATTCGAGCAAGGCGGCGGCGCCCTCGATCGCTTCCTCGAAGCCGAGCTCCACGAGTTCCCGCGGCTCGGAGATCCGATAGAGGTCGGCATGGACCAGCGGAAAGCGCGGCAGTGCATAGCTCTGGATCAGCGTGAACGTCGGGCTCGGCACTTCGAGCCTTTTGTCGCCGGCCAGATGCCGGATCAGGGCCCGCGCAAACGTGGTCTTGCCGGCGCCGAGATCGCCGGAGAGCGTGACGAGATCGCCGGGCGCGAGAACGGCCGCGACATCCGCGGCCAGCCGGCGCGTCGCCCGCTCGTTCGGAAGCACCAGCTGATGGCTTGCCGCGGTCAAGTTGGTCCGGAGGTTCGATGCGCTCCGCCCCCGTTATTCGGCCGCGGCGGCGCGCTCCGCCACATGCTCGACCGGAAAAGCACAGACGACCGTGGTCCCGCGCCCGACCGCGGAATCCAATTGTACCGTACCACCGTGCAGCTCGACGAACGAGCGCACGATCGAGAGGCCGAGCCCGGTACCGCGATGCCGCGAGCCCAGCGCGTGGGTCTCGAAACGATCGAACACGCGGTCTTGGATCTCGGTGGGAATGCCGGGGCCGCGGTCGGTGACGCGGAACACCACGGCGTCGCTGCGCCTCTCCGCGGCGAGCGTGACGACCTCGCCGGGCGGAGAGAAGTCGATGGCGTTGACCAACAGGTTGTACAGGATTTGGCGCAGCCGCCGCTCGTCGGCGGTGAAGCTGCCCACACCGGCATCGGCGCGGATTTCGAGCTCGAGACCGTGCTCGGCGAGGCGATCCCGCACCGCCTCGGCGACGGCGTCGACGATGGTGCGAATGTCCACCGGACCGAGATCGAGCGTCATCACGCCGGCGTCGATGGTGGCGAGATCCAGGATGTCGTTGATGATGGCGAGCAGCGAAGCGCTCGAGGAGTTGATGTAGCCGAGATACTCTCGTTGCTTGTCGCCGAGCGCACCGGTTGCCGGGTCTTCGAGCAATTGGGCGAAGCCGATGATGTTCGTCAGCGGCGAGCGCAATTCGTAAGAGACCAGATGCACGAAATCGTTCTTGAGATCGTAGGCGGCTTGCAGAGCCTCGTTGCGCTCGCGCAACGCGCGCTCGACGTTGACCGAATCGGTGACGTCCTGGAACGTGACCAGGGTCGCGCCGTCGGGCAGCGGCATGGTCGCGCAATCGATCACGCTGCCGTCCTTGCGCTCCAGGCGCTTCGCGATCGGCTGGCGGTGCTCCAGCCCGGTGACGGCGCCGCGCAGCGATTGCCAAGTCACGTCGTCGTCATGCAGCGCCTGGCAGGCGGCGATGATCGCCTCCACATGCGGCCGCTCGGCGAGCAGCGCGGGCAGCAGCCGCCACATCCAGGCGAACACCGGGTTGAACAGCCGCAGCCGGCCGTCGCTACCGAACACGGCGACCGCTTCCGAGAGATGATCGAGCGTCTCGCCTTGCACTCGGATCAAGGCGTCGTAGCGGCGCTTGAGCTCCAGCGCTTCGGTGACGTCGTCGAACAAATAGGTAATGCCGCCCTCGGGAGTGGGCGTGGTGATGACCCGCAAGGTGCGCCCGTCGGGCAGGTGCCACAGATGCTCGGTCGCCTCGACGGCGCAATAGGCTTCGTGGAGCTGATTCTTCCAGGAGCGGAAATCCGCCTGCTCGGGAAGCTTGCGCGCCGCGCGCAGCTGATCGAGCACCGCGCCGTCGCTCGGCAGCTGATCCAGGAAGTCGCTCGTCAACCCCCACAGCGCGCGATACGCGGCATTGTGGAACGTGAGCCGCTGGTCGGCGCCGAAGATGGCGACCGCGGTCGGCAGCTGGTCCAAGGTCCGCCGATGCGCCTCGATCGTGCGCGCAAGCTCGCCGCGCGTCGTTTCGACTTCGGTCACGTCGATGCCGATGCCGGCGCGGCCGTTGCGCGTGGCGAGGTCGAACACGTCGAACATCCTTCGCGTCCCGGCCACGATGACGGCGAGCCGCGCCGCATAGGGCTCGCCCGAATCGCGGGCCGTCGCCAGCTCGGTGCGCGCGGCGGGATCGAGCAGCTCCAGGCCGCGGGCAACCGCCTCGGCGTCGTCGCGGGCATCGACCGCGTGCGCATAGGCCGGGTTGACCCAGGTCTTCCGGCCCGCGGCGTCGCTTGCCCAGATCGGCGACGGCAATGCTTCGATCAAGGTCCGGATCGCATCGATGTCGCGCAGCAATTTGTCGTGACGGGCGGCGAACTCGCCGAGCTCGCGCTTGACGCCGCTGACTTCCTTGAGCCGCAGCACGGCCCGACCGCCGATGGCGCGTCCTTCGGCCTCGATATGGCGCCCCAATAGCGTCGTCGCCGCAACGGCGAAGCCCTGGCCGCGGGAGCGAAGCGCCTCGACCGCGCGCTCCATGGCTCTCGCCTGGTCGGCGTCGAGCCAGGCGGCGAACGTCAGGATGCGGCGAGCGATCGGGACGGAATTGACGATGCCGGGATCGCCCAGGACCTCCGGCTCCTCGAAGCGCGCGTCCCAGGCGATCACGAGCTGCGGCTCGGAGAACAGCAGCGCATGCGCGCGGTCGACCTGCTCGCGAAGCCGGACGATTTCGGCGCGGTCGGCGGCGGCGGCCCGCTGCGCGCGGCTGCGGGTGCGCACGAGACCGACGGCGGTGACGACTGCGAAGGAGACCACGCCGACGATCAGGGCCAACGCCGCGAGCTCGTGACGATGCAATTGAGCAAGCCCGCTCACATAGCGATCGATGTCGGCGAGGAGCCATGGCTCGGCGGCGGCGGGACGCGGCGGCGCCCAGGCGGCAGCGACGGTCAGGGATTTCGCAAGAAAGCTTGCGCACCGATCAGCACGAAAGCGTCCGGCCCTGGCCCGGATCGTGTCCGGCATCCCCACTGCCCCTGCTCGGCCTGCGCTCGCGCCGCCGAGCGAGGACGCCACTGGGGCCCGGCGGTGCCGCGGGCAAGCTCCGCCACGCTGCCCGCGAATCGCTGCAATGTACCTCCGATGCCGGCAAACGCTAAGAGCCCAGATCGTGAACGCGGATGCCGTCGCAACTCGAATCGAGCCAGCCGACCCTGAAACCGCGGCAGGGCGGCGTCTTGATCCCCGTTTTTCACAGGCCTTCAAACAACGCGGTCGAGAGATAACGCTCGGCGAACGAGGGAATCACCACGACGATGGTTTTTCCGTTCATGTCTTGCCGTGCGGCGACCTTGAGCGCGGCGGCGACGGCGGCGCCCGACGAAATGCCGCCGGGAATTCCTTCCTGGCGCGCGAGCGCGCGGGCGGTCTCGAAAGCTTCCTCGTTCGTCACCGTGATCACCTCGTCGATGATGGAGCGGTCGAGAATTTCCGGCACGAACCCGGCGCCGATGCCCTGAATTTTGTGCGGACCGGGCGCTCCGCCCGAGAGCACGGCGCTGTCCTTGGGCTCGACCGCGACCATGCGGATCGACGGCTTGCGGGCCTTGAGCACCTGCCCGACGCCGGTCGCGGTACCGCCGGTCCCAATCCCCGACACGATCACGTCGACCGCCCCCTTGGTGTCGTTCCAGATCTCCTCGGCGGTGGTGCGCCGGTGGATCTCGGGATTGGCCGGATTCTTGAACTGCTGGGGCATCGCCGAATTGGGGATTTGGCCGAGCAGCTCCTCGGCCTTGGCGATCGCGCCCTTCATGCCCGCCGCCGCTTCGGTCAGCACCAGCTCGGCGCCGAGCAACGCCAGCATCTTGCGGCGCTCGATCGACATCGAATCGGGCATCACCAGGATCAGACGATAGCCGCGCGCCGCAGCCACGAACGCGAGCGCGATGCCGGTATTTCCGGAGGTCGGCTCGATCAGCACGGTCGAAGGTCCGATGCTGCCGTTCGCCTCCATGGCGTCGACCATCGAGACGCCGATACGGTCCTTCACGCTGCCGATCGGGTTGAAGAATTCGAGCTTGGCGAGCACTTGGGCTCGGGCGCCGTTCATGCGCGGCAGGCGATTGAGCCGCACGATCGGGGTGTCGCCGATAGTGTCGGTGATCGAATCGAAGACACGGCCACGACCAGGTTGCGGCGCGTCGGCCACCGGGGAAGGTTGGGATTTCAGCGGGGCGACGGACATGGGAAACTCCTGTACTTCGGGTGAAGCTGCAGACCAATGCGCGGTCACCCGAGGGCCGAAGAGCATCAGCGGACGTGGCCGGGGACCCGCGTTCGATATAGGAAGCGATTCTATTTCGAGGTACTATTTGCGCCAACAAAAGAACATTGTTGGCAATATGTACGACCAGAAGAAATTTTATGCCAGAAGGATCCCCTTGCCTGGGGTGCGATGAGCCGGATCTGAAAGCAATCGAATCACGAACTGCCGGTCGAGCCGAAACCGCCGGTGTTGCGCACGGTATCATCGAGGCGGGTGGTCTCGATCATTCGGGCGCGCAAATTGGGCGCGATCACCAGTTGGGCGATGCGCATTCCGCGCCTGACCGTGAACGGCGCGCCCCCGAGGTTCACCAGCAGCACCCGGACCTCGCCGCGGTAATCGGCGTCGATGGTGCCCGGCGCGTTGAGCACGGTCACGCCGGATCTGGCCGCAAGTCCGGAGCGCGGCCGCACCTGGCCTTCGGTGCCGGGCGGCAGGGCGAGCGCGATCCCGGTCGGGATCGCCGCGCGTGCTCCCGGCGCGATCACGATAGGCTCCTCCTGCGGGATCGCGGCGAGAAGATCGCATCCCGAGGCGAGCTTGGATTGGTAGGCGGGCAGCGGCAGATCGGCGCCGTGGGGCAGCCGCGCCACGCGGATTTCGATTTCGTTCATGACGGCCGTGCAAGCGCCGCGGCGATGCGGCTCACCAGCATCCTGGCGACTTCGCGCTTGGGCTGCAGCGGCCAGGTTTCCACGCCATCCGCGGTGACGAGGTGGATGCGGTTGCTCTCGCCGCCCATGATGCCGGTCCCCTCGGACACGTCGTTGGCGAGGATCCAGTCGCAATGCTTGCGCGCGAGCTTCATCTTGGCGTTCTCGATGACCCGCTCGGTCTCGGCCGCGAACCCGATGACCAGCGCCGGCCGCTTGGATTTGCGGCCGGCGACCGCAGCCAGAATGTCCGGGTTCTCGGCTAGCACGAGCGTGGGAACCTCGGTGCCCTTCTTGAACTTCCGGGTGTTCGGCGCTGCGACCCGCCAATCGGCGACCGCCGCCGCGAATACCGCGACGTCGGCCGGCAAGGCTTTTTCCACGGCTTCGAGCATGTCGCGCGCGGTCTCGACGTGAACGATGTTGATCCCGGCCGGATCGGGCAAGTCGACCGGCCCGGATATCAGCGTCACCTCGGCGCCGGCATCGGCGGCCGCGCGGGCGATGGCGTGGCCTTGCCTGCCGGAGGAGCGATTGGCGATGTAGCGCACCGGATCGATCGGTTCATGGGTAGGCCCGGAAGTGACGATGACGCGCCGGCCTTGCAGCGGCTTGACCCCCTCGTGGCCGCCCAGCAGCTGCTCGATTGCGGCGACGATTTCCAGCGGCTCGGCCATGCGGCCGAGGCCGTGCTCGCCGCGCTCGGCCATCGCGCCCGCGTTCGGCCCCACGCAGGCGATGCCGTCGGCGGCCAGCAGCGCGAAATTGCGCCGGGTCGCCGCGTGCTCCCACATGCGCGGGTTCATCGCCGGGGCGATCAGCACCGGCCTGTCGGTCGCGAGCAGGACCGCGGAGGCGAGATCGTCGGCATGGCCGCCCGCCATCTTGGCCAACAGGTCGGCGGTTGCCGGCGCCACAACGACGAGATCCGTTTCGCGCGCCAGCCGGATGTGGCCGATGTCGAATTCGCTGCGGGGATCGAACAAATCGGTGAACGCCCGCTCGCCGGCAATCGCGCCGACCGCGAGCGGCGTGATGAACTGTTGGCCGCCTTTGGTGAGAATCGCCCGCACCGCCGCGCCGCGCTCTTGCAAGCGCCGGATCAGGTCGAGCGATTTATAGGCGGCGATGCCGCCGCCGATCACCAGCAGGATCCGTTCGCCCTGGAGCATCCGCGCTGTTCCATCTCGCCGGGATCTGGCTCAGCGCTCCGCATCGACCGCGAGATGCACTCCCGCAACTCGCTGCAGTTTGCCGATGACCATGAACAAATTGCTGGCGCGCGGATTGCCTTTCGGGCCGAGCATGCGCATCAGACTTTTCGGCGAGGTGCCGGTCTCGCGTGCAAGCTTTTCAAAACCGATCGTCGCATTGATATAATCGCGCAGCACCGCCTTTCCGGTCTCGAGCTCTCCCGAAAGCAACTGCTCCACTGCTTCCGTAAGCAGCGCCCGCCGGAATGCTGCATCACGTTCGGCCCGCACCTTCACGGTTTGCTTGAAATCCTTTGTCAGAGCCATATCACGTTCCCGCAGCGGCCTGAGCGTCCAGGGCGTCGAACCACGTCCCGAAGGGACTGCGGCCCGTGCCGTCCAGGTATTCAAGTATCTGCACGTTCACATAGTATCACATGTGTTACCATGCAAGGCACCAGCCCTCAGCCCCAGACCAGCATGGCGGCCAGCAGTGCCACGATCAGCCACAGCGCCACACCCGTCCATCGGCTATGGCCCGCTTGGGCCGCCCCGATCGCCGCGACGGTCTCGGGCGCGAGCACGATGCCGTTGCGGGTGACCGCGTCGATATGGTCGAGCACGACCGCGGCGCGGCCGAGCAGCTCCGGCACCCCGCCGAGAAAACGGCCGAGCTCCACGGCGCCTTCGGCCGCCTGCTCGATGCGGCCCGCGGGCCCGAGATGCCGCTCGACCCATTGCCGCACCACCGGGTCCGAGGTCGACCACATGTCGAGCCCGGGGTCGAGCGAGCGCGCCACGCCCTCCACCACCACCATGGTCTTTTGCAGCAGCAGCAATTCCGGCCGGGTCCGCATATCGAACAGGCTGGTCACTTCGAACAGCAGATTGAGCAGCTTGGCCATCGAGATCTCGGCGGCGGTGCGGCTGTGGATCGGTTCGCCGATCGCCCGGATCGCCTGGGCAAAACTCTCGACCGAGTGCTGCGGCGGAACGTACCCGGCTTCGAAATGCACTTCGGCCGTGCGCAGATAATCGCGGGTGATGAAGCCGTGCAGGATCTCGGCCAGGAACCGGCGCTCCTTGGGCCCGAGCCGGCCCATGATGCCGAAGTCGACCGCGATGAACCGGCCATTTGCGTCGACGAAGAGGTTGCCCGGGTGCATGTCGGCGTGAAAGAAGCCGTCGCGCAAGGCATGGCGCAGGAATGATTGCATCAGCGCGCGGGCGAGCTGCTTGAGGTCGAAGCCCCTGGCGATGAGCGCCGCGCGGTCGGACAGCGGCGTGGCATCGATCCATTCCAGCGTGAGCACGTCCCTGGCGGTCCGCATCCAGTCGATCGCCGGCACGCGAAAATCCGGATCTTCCTTGGTGTTCTCCGCCATTTCCGAGATCGCCGCCGCCTCGAGGCGCAGATCCATCTCGACCGCCACGCTGCGCGCCAGCGTATCCACCACTTCGACGATGCGCAGCCGCCGCGCCTCCGCGGACATCCGCTCGGCGTGGAAGGCGACGAATGCGAACGCCTCGAGATCGGTCTTGAAGCGGCGCTCGATGCCCGACCGCAGCACCTTGACGGCGACTGGCCGGCGCTCGCCTTGCTCGAGCACCTCGGCGCGATGCACCTGCGCGATCGAGGCGGCCGCAACCGGCGGGCCGAAGCTCGCGAAACTGTCACGCAGCGGCGCGCCGAGCGCGCTGGCGACGGCGGCCTCGGCCTCGGCCTGCGGAAACGGCGCCATTCTGTCTTGCAGGCTTTCGAGATCGCGCGACAGCGCCGCGCCGACGATATCCGGCCGCGTTGCCAAAAACTGTCCGAGCTTGACGTAGCTCGGGCCGAGCCTGGTCAGCGCCGCGGCGAGCCGCACCGCGCCGGCTGTGCCCGCCGCCCCGGCGGCCCCGGCCGCCGCGGTCGCTCCGGTCCGCCGTTCGATGAGCCTGCCGAGACGCAGCACGAGACCGATCGGCCACGGGAAGAACACCGGATCCAACAGGCCGAATACCCCCTCGCGCGCGAACACGAAGCCGGCGCGGGCGAGCCGCGCCAGATGCGCGGGAGCCAACACCATGGGGGGACGCCGCACGGGCGATTCCGGCGCGCTGCCGCGGAGCAGGAGATTCATGTGCGGGCGCGCCGAGATCACAGCCTCCAGCCGGAGTGGAGCGCCACGATGCCGCCGGACATGCGCCGATGCGACACCCGGCGGAAGCCGGCGCCGTGCAGCATCGCGGCGAGCGTCTCCGGCTGCGGAAATCGGCGGATCGATTCCACCAGGTAGCGGTAGGGCTCGGCGTCGCCCACCACCGCCCGCCCCAGGGCCGGAATGATCCGGAACGAATAAAGATCGTACAGTCGATCGAGGCCCGGAACGTCGACGGCGGAGAATTCCAGGCACAAAAAATGCCCGAGCGGCTTGAGCACGCGAAACGCCTCGCCGAGCGCCCGCTCGATGCGCGGAACGTTGCGCATGCCGAAGGCGATCGAGACGGCGTCGTAGCTCAAATCGGCGAACGGCAGATGCTCGGCATTGCCCTCGACGAAGCTCACGGCATCCTCGAGGCCGCGCTCCCGCGCGCGCTCGCGGCCGACCTGCAGCATGTCCGCGCTCGCATCGAGGACCGTGGCGCGCGTAGCCGAGCCGCCGGCCTCGACGACGCGAAACGCGACGTCCCCGGTGCCGCCCGCCACGTCGAGCAGCCGGAACGCTCGTGTCTGCCGCGGCGGGTTTATCGCGGTGACGAGCGCATCCTTCCAGGCCCGATGCAGCCCGCCCGACATCAGGTCGTTCATGAGATCGTAGCGCCGCGCCACCTTGCGGAACACGTCGTCGACGAGGTCCTGCTTGTCGGCGAGCGGCACATTGCGGAAACCGAAATCGGTCTCGCGATTTGCCGGATTTTCGCCCATGCCATGGCTCCGATCGCTGTTTCGACCATAGCGCGGGGGCGGCTGGGGCGCTATCAAATCCCCGGAAATCGCCTGACGGAGTAAACGTGCCGGAACTTCCCGAGGTCGAAACGGTCCGGCGGGGCCTCGCCCCGGCGATGGAGCGCGCCTTCTTCCTGGCGGTTCAGGCCCACCGCGAGGACCTGCGCTGGCCGCTGCCGGCGAATTTCGCGCGGCGGCTGGTCGGGGCGAGCGTCGAAGCGCTTCGCCGCCGCGCCAAATATCTGCTCGCCGATCTCTCCTCGGGCGAGGTGCTGGTCATGCATCTGGGCATGTCGGGCTCGTTCCGGGTGCTCGACGGCGCCGCGGAACATGCCCCCGGCGCGTTGCATTTCGCGCGCTCGCGCTCGCTCGCTCACGATCACGTGGTGTTCCGCATGTCGTCCGGCGCGACGGTAACGTTCAACGACCCGCGCCGGTTCGGATTCATGCTGCTCGTGCCCCGCGCCGAGCTCGAAAAACATCCGCTGATGCGGATCGGCCCCGAGCCGCTCGACCGCGCCTTCACGCCGGCAAGCCTCGCGTGGGCCTGCGCCGGGAAGGCGACGAGTCTGAAAGCCGCACTGCTCGACCAGAAGGTCGTGGCCGGGCTCGGCAACATCTACGTCTGCGAGGCGCTCAACCGCGCGCGGCTCTCGCCGCGGCGCCGGGCCTCGACGCTGGCGATGCGCAATGGCGCGCCCACGCCGCACGCCGAACGGCTGGTCGCGGCGATCAAGACCGTGCTCGAGGATGCCATTGCGGCCGGCGGCTCCTCGTTGCGCGACCATCGCCGCACCGACGGCGAGCTCGGGAGCTTTCAGCACAAATTCCGCGTCTACGACCGCGAGAGCGGCCGCTGTCCGACCCGCGGCTGCCCCGGCATCGTGCGGCGCATTACCCAGAACGGCCGCTCCACGTTCTTTTGTCCCGTATGTCAGAAGTGATCGGATGAACCAAGAGGGCGTCATGAGCTACGAGAACGTCGAGATCGAGACCCGCGGCAAGGTGGGCATCATTCGCCTCAACCGTCCCCAGGCGCTCAACGCCCTCAACGCGGCGTTGATCGCGGATTTGAGTCATGCGGTCGACGCCTTCGAGGCGTCGTCCGCGATCGGATGCATCGTCATCACCGGTTCCGAGAAGGCGTTTGCGGCGGGCGCCGACATCAAGGAGATGGCCGGCAAGACCTATATGGATGCTTTCATGGGCGATTTCGCCGCCCAATGGGACCGCGTCGCGCGTGCGCGCAAACCGGTGATCGCCGCAGTCGCCGGCTTCGCGCTGGGCGGCGGCTGCGAGCTCGCAATGATGTGCGACCTCATCCTGGCGGCGGACAATGCCAAGTTCGGCCAGCCGGAAATCAAGCTCGGCGTCATTCCCGGCATCGGCGGCACGCAGCGCCTGACCCGCGCGGTCGGCAAGGCCAAGGCCATGGACCTTTGCCTCACCGGCCGGATGATGGATGCGCAGGAAGCGGAGCGCGCGGGGTTGGTGGCCCGGATCGTGCCGCTGGCGAATCTGTTGGAGGAGGCGGTGAAGACCGCCGAGACGATCGCGTCGATGTCGCTGCCGGCCGTCATGCTCGCCAAGGAAAGCATCAACCGCGCCTTCGAAGTTTCGCTCGCCGAGGGTGTGCGCTTCGAGCGGCGGGTGTTTCACTCCTTGTTCGCGACCGAGGACCAGAAGGAGGGCATGGCGGCCTTCATCGAGAAGCGCGCGCCGAAATTCCGCAATCGATGAACGCCGTCGCGTGCCGGCTGGCGAAGGCGATCGACGATGGCGATATAAGCCACGAGGCAAGCCGATGCTGACCGATGAGGAGATCGAGCGTTACGCCCGCCACATCGTATTGCGCGAGGTCGGCGGACCGGGCCAGCTCGCGTTGCGGCGCGCCCGGGTGCTCGTGATCGGCGCCGGCGGGCTCGGCGCGCCGGTGCTGCTGTATCTCGCCGCCGCGGGCGTCGGCACGCTCGGCGTCGTCGATGACGACGCCGTGTCGCTTTCCAATCTGCAGCGCCAAGTCATCCACGGCACTCCGGACCTCGGCCGGCCCAAGGTCGACAGCGCGGCCGCGGTGATCGGGCGGCTCAACCCGAACGTCGCGATCGAACCCCATGCGGTGCGCCTGACCGCGGCGAATGCGCTCGATCTCATCGGCCGCTACGACCTCGTCGCCGACGGTTCCGACAATTTCGCCACCCGCTACCTCGTGTCCGACGCCTGTTATTTCGCGAGAAAACCGCTCGTCACCGCGGCGGTCGGCAGCTTCGACGGCACGCTCACCACCATCCGGGCGCATGAGCGCGGCCCCGACGGTCGGCCCAACCCGACCTACCGCTGTCTATTCCCCGAGCCGCCGCCCGCCGGCACGGTGCCGGCCTGCGCCGAGGCCGGTATCCTCGGGGCGCTGACCGGCATTCTCGGCTCGTTGATGGCGCTCGAAGTGATCCGGGAGATCGTCGGCTTCGGCGAGGGCCTGGTCGGCCGCCTGCTCATGCTCGACGCGCGATCGCTGCGTTTCGAGACGTTACGCTACGCCTGGGATCCCGGAAATCCGCTCTCGGGCGAGAAATCCGCGATCCGCGATCTCTCGGTTCACGCCGGCTGAGCGGCACCCCCCGTATCACTTGCTCCACACCGCCATGGTCGTGGGGCCCTTCATCACCTTCCATTTGTTCTCGCCGGTCGCCGACACGATGAAGCAATTGGGCGTGCCGCCCTTCCAGGTGGTGCAGAAGCCGTCCTTGTCGAGCTTCCAGGTCCCTTCGCCCTTGAGGCCGGCGTTCCCGAGCGGCTGGCGCGCGACTTTGCCGTCCGGCGTGAACACCATCTTGAACTTGATGTTCGAGGGCGTCGACGAGGTGAACGGCTGGCCGTTGAAGAAGGTCGCCTGGATCTCGTTCGGCGCGAGTCGACCGGCTGCCAGTCCCGGCACGACGGCCGTGGCGAGGACGCCCGCCGCGACGCCCGCGATCATTGCGCGCATGATGTTCTCCCCCGGCTGGTGAACGCTCCACCATAAAGCAGGCGCGCGCCGGGCGGAATCGCCCCGCCTCGAAACGGCGCAGGGCCGCCTTTCGGCGGGAGCCCGATCACTTCTCGGCCGGCTTCGTGGTGCTGGCCGGTTCGGGGCAGGGGCCGATGCAGAAATCGACGCCGTCGCTGTTGCGGTAGCGGTTGGGGCCCATGTGCTCGTATTCGACGCAGCGGCGGCGGTCCGGCGCGTCATGGGCATTGCGGCGGCAGATTTTGCCGCCTTCGGCCTCCCAGATACCGCGCACGAGAATTCCCGAGCCGGACAGGATGGCGGTTCCATCGGGCAGATGCACGGTGCACAGCGCCTTTCCGGCGAGCGGCCCGACGTTGGGGGTGCCGCAGAGCGGCAGGCCGACGAGCTCGCGGCGGAACTCGTCGATCGTCAAGCTCTGCGCGGACGCGGGCACTGCGGCGAGCAGCGTCGCACCGAGCGCGGCCATAGAGCGGAGGGATGCAATCCACATGCGGGGTTCGAAGGCTCGGATCACAGCATCGAGGGCAGCACGCGATCCGGCGGCCGGTGTCCGTCCATGAAGGTCTTGATATTGATAATGACCTTTTCGCCCATGTCGATGCGACCTTCGATCGTAGCCGAGCCCATGTGCGGCAGCAGCACCACCTTGCCGGCACGCGCGAGCTTCAGCAGCTTGGGATTGACGGCCGGCTCGTGCTCGAACACGTCGAGACCGGCGCCGGCGATCTCGCCGTGCTCGATTATGCGCGCGAGCGCGTTCTCGTCGACGACCTCGCCGCGCGCCGTATTGACCACGTAGGCTTCGGGCCGCATCAGCTTGAGCCGGCGCGCCGACAACAGGTGATAGGTCGCCGGCGTGTGCGGGCAATTCACCGAGATGATGTCCATGCGGGCGAGCATCTGATCGAGGCTCTCCCAATAGGTGGCCTCGAGCTCCTCCTCGATGTGCGGGGAGACCCGGCGGCGGTTGTGGTAATGGATCTGCAGCCCGAACGCGCGGGCGCGGCGCGCGACCGCCTGCCCGATCCGCCCCATGCCGACGATGCCCAGCCGCTTGCCCCAGATGCGGTGGCCGAGCATCCAGGTCGGCGTCCAGCCGGTCCAGTCCTTGTCCGCGGTCAAGACGGTGGCGCCCTCCGCGAGCCGCCGCGGCACCGCGAGGATCAGCGCCATGGTCATATCGGCGGTGTCCTCGGTCAGTACCCCGGGGGTGTTGGTGACGGTGATGCCGCGCTGCACCGCGGTCGCTACGTCGATGTTGTCGACGCCGTTGCCGAAATTGGCGATCAGCTTCAGCTTGTCGCCGCACTGGCTGAGCACGGACGCGTCGATTTGGTCGGTTATCGTGGGCACCAGCACGTCGGCGATCTTGGCCGCCTCGGCCAGATCCGCATGGCTCATCGGCCTGTCGTCGAGGTTGAGCCGGGCCTCGAACAGCTCGCGCATGCGGGTTTCGACGCTGTCCGGCAGCTTGCGCGTGACCACCACCAACGGCCTTTTCCGGTTCGGCATTGTCGACGCCCTCGGCATTCGGCGCGGGATCGCGCATGCGAGATGCCGGTCATATTCACCCGTTCAGGGCTCATTAACCGAGCCGACCGAGACTGTCGCAACCGTTCGGCGGCGGGTCTTCGGCCGGTTCCTCTCTCTATCAGATGGCCGGGCCAAGACAAAGCGGGCGGCCGGCGCCGGCACGCTCCGCCGCCCGTGCTTGCGAACAGTACGGACGCAGTCGAATTGTCGGCTCGATAAGGCAGAATTCCGGTCGATGATATCGCGAAATTGGCTCCCCCTCGCGCTTGTGCTGCTCATGCCGATCGCGGCCGGACCGGCAAGCGCCGACCCGCTCGCGCCCGGTGCGGCGACCGGCCTGCCGGTTCCTCGCTTCGTCAGCCTGAAATCCGACCGCGTCAACGTGCGCGGGGGGCCCGACAAGGATCACGAGGTCGTCTGGGTCTACACCAAGGCGGCGCTTCCCGTGGAGATCACCGCCGAGTTCGACAATTGGCGGCGCGTGCGCGACCGGGACGGCGGCGAAGGCTGGGTCTATCACTCGCTCTTGTCCGGACGCCGCACGATCATGGTCGCGTCGAAGCCCAAGGACGAAGCGGTGCCGCTGTTGGATCGGGCGGACCGGACGGGCAGGCTGATCGCGCGCTTGCAGCCCGGCGTGCTGGGCTCGGCCAAGCACTGCACCGGAGCATGGTGCAGGATCGTCGGCGATGGATTCGACGGCTGGATCGAGCAGGACCGTCTATGGGGGGTCTATCCCAACGAGAAGATCGACTAGCCGCCCCGATCCGGCTCGTCCTCGCGCTTGAGCCTGACGATGATGTCCACCCGCGCGATCTTATAGCCCGGCGGCGGCGTCGGCAGCTTGTCGATCACGGCTTCGGTCGCCGGAATATCGACTAGCGCGCTCTCGTCCTCGACGAAAAAATGGTGGTGATCGGACGCATTGGTATCGAAATAGGCCTTCGAGCCGTCGACCCCGACCTGGCGCAGCAGCCCGGCTTGCGTGAACTGATGCAGGGTATTGTAGATCGTCGCCAGCGAGACCGGCACCTTCGCCTTGTTGGCCTCCTCGTAGAGAAACTCGGCGGTCACGTGCCGGTCGCCCTTGCCGAACAGGATCCAGCCGAGCGCCATGCGCTGGCGCGTCGGGCGCAGCCCGACCTGCCGCAGCATGGCCCGGACGTCGTGCCAGGGGCAGCCGGTCAGCGCCGTCCGCTCCGCCAGCCGGCGCTCTGCCGGCTCGTCGAGCGCGCTCGAGAACACGATCGTATGCGGTTGCGCCATTCGTGCGACCAATCGCTCCACCTTAATCGGCCTGAGCAGGAGGTTTTGCTGCCGGGATCATAGGCGAGCCCCGGCCCAGGATGCAACTGCGTCGCCGATCGACCCCGAGGCCTGGCCGCGCGCAAAACAATGTCGCAGGCATTGCGCCGGGTCGCGGCGAGGCATCGGCGCTCGCGGCGCGAACGCACGAGTTTTGCTCGGGACGCGCGACTTTGCCCCTCGCCCCGCCGATGTGTTAGGAGAACGGCCCAGGCCCATGCCCGAGGAACCAACCGGAATGCAGACCCGGCGCGGCAGCTATGATTATGAGGACTTGCTCGCGTGCGGCCGCGGCGAGTTGTTCGGCGAGGGCAATGCCCAATTGCCGCTGCCGCCGATGTTGATGTTCGACCGGATCGCCGAAATCGCCGCAGCGGGGGGCGAGCATGGCAAGGGGCTGGTCCGCGCCGAGCTCGGCGTCAAGCCCGACATGTGGTTTTTTCCCTGTCATTTCAAAGGCGATCCGGTCATGCCCGGCTGCCTCGGGCTCGACGCGCTGTGGCAATTGCTCGGATTTTTTCTGGGCTGGCTCGGCGCGCCCGGCAAGGGTCGCGCCTTGGGGCTGGGCGAGCTCAAGTTCTCGGGCCAGGTGCTGCCGACGATGAAGAACGTGATCTACGGCATCGACATCAAGCGGGTGGTGCGCGCGAAGCTCGTGCTCGGCGTCGCCGACGGTTGGCTTTCGGCGGACGGCTCCGTGATCTATCGGGCCAGCGATCTCAAAGTCGGGTTGTTCCGCCAGGACGCCGTGCTGCAGGCGAGCGGCGCCTGAGGGCGCGGCGCAGGCGCTCGGAGACCGCCCCGGATGCGGACAGAATTGCGGACGAGGCAATCATGAAGCGGGTCGTCGTCACGGGGATGGGCGTCGTCTCATCGATCGGCAGCAACACCCAGGAAGTGCTCGCGTCGCTGCGCGAGGCCAAATCCGGCATCGTGCGCGCCGACGATTATGTGAAGCTCGGGTTCCGCTGTCAGGTTCACGGCGCGCCCAGCCTCGACACCGAGCATGCCATCGATCGCCGGGCGCTGCGGTTTCTCGGCGGCGGCACCGCCTGGAACCACGTCGCCATGGAGCAGGCGATCCGCGACGCGGGTCTCGAAGCCGACGAGGTCTCGCACCAGCGGACCGGCATCATCATGGGCTCCGGCGGCCCATCGACGCGCAGCATCGTCGAGGCCGCCGATATCGCGCGCAGCAAGGGGCCGAAGCGGGTCGGCCCGTTCGCCGTGCCGAAAGCCATGTCCTCGACCGCTTCGGCGACGCTCGGCACCTGGTTCAAGATCAAGGGAGTGAATTACAGCATCTCCTCGGCCTGCGCGACGTCCAATCATTGCATCGGCAACGCCATGGAGATCATCCAGCTCGGCAAGCAGGACATCATTTTCGCGGGCGGCTGCGAGGAGCTCGACTGGACGCTTTCCGTGCTGTTCGACGCCATGGGGGCGATGTCGTCGAAGTTCAACGCGACTCCGGACCAGGCCTCGCGGGCCTATGATGTCGATCGTGACGGCTTCGTGATCGCCGGCGGCGCCGGCGTGCTGGTGCTGGAGGAGCTCGATCACGCCAAGGCGCGCGGCGCCAAGATCTATGCGGAGCTGGCCGGCTACGGCGCCACGTCCGACGGCTACGACATGGTGGCGCCGTCCGGCGAGGGGGCCGCGCGCTGCATGCGCATGGCGCTTTCCGCCGTGAAATGTCCGGTCGATTACATCAACCCGCACGCGACCTCGACGCCGATCGGTGATCTGCGGGAGATCGAGGCCGTACGCGAAGTCTTCGGCGCAAAATGTCCGCCGATTTCGGCCACCAAATCCCTGACCGGTCATTCGCTCGGTGCCGCCGGCGCGCAAGAGGCGATCTATTCGCTGTTGATGATGAGCAACGGCTTCATCTGCGAGAGCGCCAACATCGCCAATCTCGATCCCGCTTTCGCCGACGTACCCATCGTTCGCGAGCGTCGCGACGGTGTGGAGCTTTCCTGCGTGCTGTCGAATTCGTTCGGGTTCGGCGGCACCAACGCGTCCGTGGTATTCAAGCGGCTCGATGCCTGACTTTGCGCCCGCGCCCGGCCGCCCAAGAGCGCACGCGGACGCCGATATCGGACCGGACGATACGACGGAATTCGAGACTTCGCCGTCGGGCGCCTTCGGGATCCCGGCCACGACAGCAAGCGAGCGCGTGCGGCTCGCGCAGGGAGCATGGTGGGTATGGCCAATCTGATGGAGGGCAAGCGCGGGCTGATCATGGGGGTCGCCAACGACCACTCGATCGCCTGGGGAATCGCCAAGGCGCTTGCCCGGGAAGGCGCCATGCTCGCCTTCACCTACCAGGGTGAGGCGCTGGGAAAACGCGTGCGGCCGCTCGCCGAAACGCTGGGAGCGGGCTTGATCCTGCCTTGCGACGTCGAAGACCTCCCCTCCGTCGATCTCGTCTTCACCAAGATCGCGCGGAGCTGGGGCAAGCTAGACTTCCTGGTGCACGCGATCGCGTTTTCCGATCGCAACGAGCTCAAGGGGCGCTATGCCGATACCTCGCGGGAGAATTTCCTCCGCACCATGCTGATCTCCTGTTTCTCGTTCACGGAGGTCGCCAAGCGCGCGGCGGCGCTGATGGGTTCCGGCGCATCGATGCTGACCCTCACCTATGGCGGCTCGACCCGGGTGATGCCGAACTACAACGTCATGGGGGTCGCCAAGGCGGCGCTCGAATCCTCGGTGCGCTACCTCGCCGCGGACTTCGGAGCCGCCGGCATCCGGGTCAATGCGATTTCGGCCGGACCGGTTCGCACCCTCGCCGGATCCGGCATTTCCGAGGCGCGGCTGATGTTCAATTTCCAGCAGCGCCACTCGCCGTTGCGGCGCACCGTTTCGATCGACGAGATCGGCGGCGCCGCGCTCTACCTGCTCAGCGATCTCTCGACCGGGGTTACCGGCGACATTCATTATGTGGATTGCGGCTACAACATCGTCGCGATGCCGCAACCCACCGCGCTCAAGACCGTGGATGAAGCCGAAGCCGCCGCCGAGGAGCGCACCAAGGACGCGGCGCAATAGTCCGGGGCCGCGTCACGCGATGCGCGCGGCGCATTGGACCGCCGGCCGGAGAACGGCTAGGCTGGCCCCCTTACGGCTCCAACAACAAATCGCGGGGAGGATTTCATGCGTTCGCTTCCGCTTACACTGGCGCTGGCCGCGATCCTTGCGCTCGCCGGCGCGCGGCTCCTGCAGGCCGCGCCGTTCATGATCGTCGGCAATGATGAGAAGCTGCTGTGGGACGACAACGGCAAGCCGATTCTATCGGCGCCCGGCAAGGATTCCGTGCTGATCGTCGATCTCGCCAATCCGCTCGAGCCGAAGATCGTCGCCAATCTGCCGCTGAAGAACTCGGTCGTCGGCCCGCCGGTCAATCTCGCGATCGATCCGACCGGGTCCGTCGCGCTGGTCGCCGATTCCGTCAACGTGATCGACGAGGGCGGCACGCTCAAACAGGTCCCGGACGACAAGATCCACGTGATCGATCTCAAATCCAACCCGGTCAAGCTGGTGCAGACCATGACGGCGGCGAAACAGCCGTCCGGCCTCAGCATCAGCCCGAAGGGCGATCTCGCGCTGGTTGCCAACCGCGCCGACAAGTCGATCAGCGTGCTCTCGATCCACGGCACCGACGTCAGGGTGATCGACACCATCCCGATGGGTGACGAAGTCTCGCACGTCGTCTTCACGCCGGACGGCAAGCGGGCGCTCGCGACCAAATTCCCGGCCCACAAGGTCGCGCTGCTGGAAGTGAACGGCGAGAAGGTCACCTACAACAAGCTGGATTGGGCGGCGGGCCTGTGGCCCTACAACGTCGCGATGGCGCCGAGCGGAAAGATCGCGCTCACCGCCGACAACGGCGGGGCCGGCTCCTCCGACGGCAGCGTCGATACGGTGAGCGTCGTCGCGCTCGATCTTTCTCCGCCGCGCGTCATCGACAAGGTCGTGGTCGGGGACGGCCCGGAGGGCCTCGCCATCAGCCCCAAGGGCGACGTCGCGGTCGCCGCGATCCTCGCCGGGTCGAACAACAAGAGCGCCTATTATTACCACCGCAACGGCAGCGTCACGGTGCTCGGCATCGACGGCGACAAGGTGACGAGGCTCGACAGCATCGAGGTCGGCGGCCTGCCGGAGGCGGCGGTGTTCACGCCGGACGGCCGCTATCTTTACGTCGGCAATTACCTCGACCAGGATTTCTCCATCCTGCAGGTCGACGGCAAGAAGATCACCGACACCGGCAGGCGCTTCAAGGTTCCCGGCCACCCGGGCTCGGCGCGGATGAGCCCGAACTGATCCGCCGGCGCGCCCGCCTGCGTGCCACGCCACGCAAAAAGGGCGGCCTCGCGGCCGCCCTTCGCGCAACGGGATGCGGGACGAGGCGCTACTCCCCGGCGCCCGCCGCCTCGCGGGTGCGCTCGGCCTCGGCCTTCTGCTTGGCTTCCAGATCCTCGCCGGTCTGCTGGTCGACGATCTTCATCGACAGCCGCACCTTGCCGCGGTCGTCGAACCCGAGCAGCTTGACCTTGACCTTGTCGCCCTCTTTCACCACGTCGGTGACCTTTTGCACCCGGCGCGGCGCGAGCTGGCTGATGTGGACGAGGCCGTCTTTCGAGCCGAAGAAATTCACGAAGGCGCCGAAGTCCACCACCTTGACCACGGTGCCGTCGTAGATCTGGCCGACCTCCGGCTCCGACGCGATCGACTTGATCCAGTTGATCGCCGCCTTGATCGAATCGGCGTTGGCCGACGCGATCTTGATGGTGCCGTCGTCGGAAATGTCGATCTTTGCCCCGGTCTTTTCCACGATCTCGCGGATCACCTTGCCGCCCGAGCCGATCACTTCGCGGATCTTGTCGACCGGAATGGAGATCACCTCGATGCGCGGCGCATGCGCGCCGAGCTCGGCGCGATGCGAGACCAAGGCCTTGGCCATCTCGCCGAGGATGTGCAGCCGCCCGTCCTTGGCCTGGCCGAGCGCGACCCGCATGATCTCCTCATTGATGCCGGAGATCTTGATGTCCATCTGCAGCGAGGTGACGCCGCGTTCGGTGCCGGCCACCTTGAAATCCATGTCGCCGAGATGGTCCTCGTCGCCGAGGATATCGGAGAGCACGGCGAACCGCCCCTCTTCCAGGATGAGGCCCATGGCGATGCCGGCGGTCGGGCGGCGGAGCGGCACGCCGGCATCCATCAAGGCGAGCGAAGTGCCGCACACGGTCGCCATCGAGGAGGAGCCGTTGGATTCGGTGATCTCCGAGACCACGCGGAGCGTATAGGGGAACTCGTGATGCTGCGGCAGCACCGGACGGATCGCCCGCCACGCGAGCTTGCCGTGGCCGACCTCGCGGCGGCCGGGCGCGCCCAGCCGCCCGGTCTCGCCGACCGAGAACGGCGGGAAATTGTAATGCAGCAGGAAGGTCTCCTTGTAGGTCCCCTGCAGCGCGTCGATGTATTGCTCGTCCTCGCCGGTGCCCAGCGTGGCAATCACCAGGGCCTGGGTCTCGCCGCGCGTGAACAGCGCGGAGCCGTGGGTGCGCGGCAGCACGCCGACCTCGCACACGATCGGGCGCACGGTCTTGAGGTCCCGCCCGTCGATGCGCCGGCCGGTGTCGAGGATGTTGTCCCGCACGATTTTCGCTTCGAGGTCCTTGAACACGGCGGCGACATGCTGCGGGCCGTGCGCGGAATTTTCGACCCCGTCGGGGAGGAAATGCGCCATCGCCTTGGCCTTGGCGGCTTCGATGGCGGCGTGCCGCTCCTGCTTGCCGGGGATGCCATAGGCGGCGCGCAGGTCGGCTTCGACCAGGCCCAGCATCTCCTTCTCGACCGCCTCGCTCTCCGGCAGCGCGAAGTCGCGCGGCTCCTTCGCGGCCTTCTCGGCGAGATCGATGATGGCGTCGATCACCGGCTGGAAATGCTTGTGGCCGAACATCACCGCGCCGAGCATGACCTCTTCGGGCAGCTCCTTGGCTTCCGATTCGACCATCAGCACCGCGTCGCCCGTGCCGGCGACGACGAGGTCGAGCTGGCTCTCCGACATCTCGTCGAGCTGGGGATTGAGCACGTATTCGTTGTTGATGAAGCCGACGCGCGCGGCGCCGACCGGTCCCATGAACGGCGCGCCCGAGAGCGTGAGCGCCGCCGAGGAGGCGACCATCGCCACGATGTCGGGATCGTTCTCCAGGTCGTGGGACAGCACGGTGGCGATCACCTGGGTGTCGCAACGATAGCCTGCGGCGAACAGCGGCCGCACCGGGCGGTCGATCAGGCGCGAGACCAGCGTCTCCTTTTCGGTCGGACGGCCTTCCCGCTTGAAATAGCCGCCGGGGATGCGGCCCGCGGCGTAGAATTTTTCCTGGTAGTTGCAGGTGAGCGGCAGGAAATCGATGCCTTCCCTCGGCTCCTTGTCGGAAACGACGGTGGCGAGCACGGTGGTTTCGCCGTAGGTGGCGAGCACCGCGCCGTCGGCTTGGCGGGCTATCCGGCCGGATTCCAGGACGAGCTTGCGCCCGCCCCAGTCGAGCTCAACACGATGAATATCGAACATGGTTTGTCTCTCTCATGGTTTCGGCGGAAGGGCGAAAGCCATGAGCAAGACGGCGAGAGGCTGTCGCGGTCGGCGCTGCCGCCGAGCAAGACAGCATCCGGCGATCCTGCCATGGCCTTCGATCTCCCTTCTGTCTGCCGGGCCTCGCCCGGCTTCTCTTTGCGGCAGCTTCGCTGCCGGACTTCCTTGCGGAGGCTTCGCCATCCGCTGTGAACGCGCGAGATTCCCGCGCGCGAGTTTTCACCGACGGATGCCGAGCCGCTCGATCAGCGTCTTGTATCGGGTCTCGTCGATGCGCCGCAGATAATCGAGCAGCTGGCGACGCTGCGACACGAGCTTGAGCAAGCCGCGCCGGGAGTGATTGTCCTTGACGTGGGTCTTGAAATGATCGGTCAGGGTCGTGATGCGCTCCGAGAGGATCGCGACCTGCACCTCCGGCGAACCGGTGTCGCCGGATTTCGTGGCATAATCCTTGATGATTTCCGCCTTGCGGCCGGTCGTCAGCGACATCGGGTCAGCCTTTTCTTGCGCCGGCGCTGCTGGTCAGGCCGGCGAGGTTGAACACGCGCCTGGGGACGATTTCGCCGCGGTCGACTTCGGCAAGGGCGATCAGCCTTCCTGCCGTGGTGACGTAGACCGTGCCGCGCAAAATCGGAGCGTCCCGTCCGCGCAACAGAACGGCCTGGCCCCGCTGGAGCCGGGCCGCATCGGCCCGGCTGACGGCCAGCGCCGGGATGTCGTCCAGCGCGGTCTCAACGGGCTCGAGCGCGTCGGCGAGGCTTGCCTCGCCGGCGGCGGCTCTATGCCACAAAGCCTGCAGCTCTGCCAGCGAAATCATGTCGGGCTCGCCGAACGGCCCGACCGCGGTGCGGCGCAGCGCCGAGACGTGTCCCCAGCACGCGAGCGCGCGGCCCATGTCGCGCGCGAGCCCGCGCACGTAGGCGCCCTTGCCGCACTCGGCCTCGAACAATGCATGGTCGGCATCCGGCGTCTCGACCAGCACGAGCCGGTAAATCGTGACCGGGCGGGGCTCGAGCTCGACCGCCTCGCCGTCGCGGGCGAGATCGTAGGCGCGCTCGCCTTCGATCTTCACCGCGGAGAACCGCGGGGGTACCTGGGCGATGGTGCCCAAGAAGCGCGGCAACAGCGCGGCGATGGCCGCCGCATCCGGGCGCTGCGGGCTCGTCTCGATCACCCGCCCCTCGGCGTCGTCGGTGTCGCGCTGCTCGCCCCAGCGCACGGTGAAGCGATAGGATTTCCGCCCCTCCATCACGAACGGCACGGTCTTGGTCGCTTCGCCAAGCGCGATCGGCAGGCAGCCCGACGCCAGCGGATCGAGCGTGCCGGCATGGCCGGCGCGCTTGGCGCAAAACAGCCGCTTGACCACGGAGACCGCGAACGTCGACGTCATCCCGACCGGCTTGTCGATGATGACCCAGCCGTGCACGTCCTGCTTCTGCGGCTTGCGCGCGGCCCCCCTTTCGTCGCCGATCGCGTCAATGCTCGCCATCGGACCCTCCGGCGAGATCGCGTTTGACCGCGGGCGACCGCAGCAATCGCTCGATCCGTTCCGCTTCGCCGAACCGCTCGTCGATGCGGAAGCGGACGTCGGGAGCGAATTTCAGGTTCACCTTCTTGGCGATCGCGCCGCGCACGTAGCGCTTGTTGCGGTCGAGCGCCGCCAGGACCTGGGCCTCGTCGCGGCCGCCGAGCGGCATCACGTAGATCGTCGCAACCCGCAGGTCGGCGCTCATGCGGACCTCCGGCACGGTGATCAGATGCGTCTCGATCACGGCGTCATGAACTTCGCCGTGCGCCAAGAGCTCGGCGACGGCATGGCGCACCGCCTCGCCGACGCGCAACTGGCGCTGCGAAGGGCCGCTTGCGGGCTCGCGATGTTGTCCGCGAGACATTTCGTTCAACCTCGTTTCGATCCGGCGCGCGTTCAAGGGCGCCGGACGTGCTCCGATCGATGTCGGTCCAATTTGGCCGGAACAGGATGCGCGCAGGCCAAAGCTTCGAACTTCAGAGCGTGCGCTGCACCGTCTCCACCCGGTAGCACTCGATGGTGTCGCCGGGGCGCATGTCCTGGAAATTCTCGAACGCCATGCCGCATTCCTGGCCGGCACGGACCTCGCGCACGTCGTCCTTGAAGTGCTTGAGCTGCGAGAGCTTGCCCTCGTGGATCACCACGTTGTCGCGAATCAGCCGCACGTTGGCGCCGCGCTCGACCGTGCCGTCGGTCACGCGGCAGCCCGCGACCTTGCCGACCTTGGACACGTTGAAGATCTCCAGGATCTCCGCGTTGCCCAGCGTGGTCTCGCGCAGCGTCGGCGGCAATAGCCCCGACATCGCTTTCTTCACGTCATCGACGAGATCGTAGATGATGTTGTAGTAGCGGATCTCGATTCCGGCGTGCTCGGCGGCTTCGCGCGCCTCCTTATGGGCGCGGACATTGAAGCCGATGATGGCCGCGCCCGCGGCTTCCGCGAGCGTGACGTCGGATTCGTTGATGCCGCCGACCCCGGAATGGATGATGCGTGCGGCGACCTCCTCGGTGCCGAGCTTGTCGAGCGCGCCGACGACCGCCTCGACCGAGCCCTGCACGTCGCCCTTGATCACCAGCGGGAACTCCTTGCGGCCCGCGGTCTTGAGCTGAGTCATCATCTGCTCGAGCGAGCCGCGCAGGCCGGCCGTGCGCGCGACCAGCATCTCGCGCTTCTGCCGCGCCCGGTACGCCGTCACCTCGCGGGCGCGGCCCTCGGTCTCCACGACTGCGAGCCGATCGCCGGCTTCGGGGGTGCCGCTGAAGCCGAGCACCTCGACCGGGGTGGAGGGACCCGCGGCCTCGACCGCGGCTCCGGCGTCGCTGACCAGCGCCCGCACCCGGCCCCACTCGGCGCCGGCGACCACGAGGTCGCCGAGCCGCAACGTGCCGCGTTGCACCAGCACGGTCGCGACCGGCCCGCGGCCGCGATCGAGCTTCGCCTCGATCACGGTGCCCTCGGCGGGACGCGCCGGATTGGCCCTGAGCTCGAGAATTTCCGACTGCAGCCCGATGGTCTCGAGCAGGCGGTCGAGGTTGATCTTCTTGGTGGCGGAGACTTCGACGTCGAGCACGTCGCCGCCGAGCGATTCGACCTGAATTTCGTGCTGCAGCAGCTCGGTGCGCACCCGCTCCGGCTTGGCGTCGGGTTTGTCGATCTTGTTGATGGCGACGATGATCGGCACCTTGGCGGCCTTGGCGTGATGAATGGCCTCGACCGTTTGCGGCATGACGCCGTCGTCTGCCGCCACCACCAGCACGACGAGATCCGTCACCTTCGCACCGCGGGCCCGCATCGCCGTGAAGGCGGCGTGGCCCGGCGTGTCGATGAAGGTGATTTTCGCCCCCGAAGGCGCAGTCACCTGGTAGGCGCCGATGTGCTGGGTGATGCCGCCCGCTTCGCCCGCGGCGACTTCGGTCGAGCGGATCGCATCGAGCAGCGAGGTCTTGCCGTGATCGACATGGCCCATGATGGTGACGACCGGCGGGCGCGGCACGAGATTCGCCGGATCGTCCGGCGCGTCGAACAGGCCTTCTTCCACGTCGGATTCCGCGACGCGGCGGACCGAATGCCCCATCTCTTCGGCCACGAGCTGGGCGGTATCGGCGTCGATCACGTCGGTGATCTGCACCATTTGCCCCTGCTTCATCAGCAGCCGGATCACGTCGACGGCGCGCTCGGCCATGCGGTTGGCGAGCTCCTGGATGGCGATGGCTTCCGGGATCGTCACCTCGCGGACGAGCTTTTCCTTGGGCTCGTTGGTGACCTGGCGCTTGAGCCGCTGCACGCGCCGGCGGAATGCGGCGTCGGAACGCTGGCGCTCCTCGTCCTCTTTCAGCGCGGTGACCAATGTGAGCCGGCCGCGGCGCTTCTCCGCGCCGGCACGGGGCGCCTTGGCGGCGGGGGCGGGGCGCGCGGCGCCGGCACCGCGGCGCGCGGTTCGCGGCGCCTCTTCCTCCTCCGCCTCGATGGCCGCGCCGCGCGCGCCGGGCGCCAATGCGGCCCGCTTGGTTTCATCCTCGCCGAAGCGCTTCTTGGCCTCCTGCTCGGCCTTGCGCTTGGTCTCCTCTTCGTGGCGGCGGCGATCCTCCTCCTCGCGCTTGCGCGCCTCCGCGGCGTCGCGCTCCAGCCGCTCGCGGCCCTCGCGGTCGGCCCGGCGCCGCGCTTCCTCCTCGGCGATGCGGCGCTCCTCGGCCTCGCGGACGCGGGCGTCGGCGAGCGCGTGGGCCCGCGCGTTGCGTTCCTCGTCGGTGAGGGTGCGCAGCACGACGCCGGACGACTTGGGCGCCGCGGCCGGGCTCAACGCCGGGCTCTGCACCGCGGCGGGGCTGGCTGCCGACGCCTTGGGTTGCCGCGCCGGCGCGCGCTCCGCGACGCCGATCGGCTCGGCGGTCTTGGCTTCGCCCGGCGCCAACGCGCGACGCTTCACCTTCTCCACGACCACCGCCTTGCTGCGGCCGTGGCTGAAGCTTTGACGCACGACTCCCTGCTCGACGCCGCGTTTGAGCGTCAGCGTCTTGGTCGGATTGACGCTCAGCGTCTTTTCGCCGGTATTCTTCGTTTCAGTCATTCAAGTCCCAGTCCTGAGCGGGATGCCTGGATCCAGAGGTTCTCCAGGCAATCCGCACCAATGAAGCCTACGCGACTGCCGTTCCGGCAGCTCGGGTCTCCGGGACCCTGCTGGCACCTCCGCCGATCACGAGGCGCCGTGTCGATCCTCCGGAACGCCGGTCCGGAAGCGTTCGAGGCTGCGACAGCGCGCAAGAAAGCTGTCGCCGGCCCGGTCCGCGAGCAGGGCAGCATGTATCACATTTGCCCTGCCCAGTGCCAAATCCAATTGCGCCGAGCTGAATAGCTCGATGACCGGAATGCGCTCGGCCTGCGAGCCGGTCCGGCGCCTCGCCGCCGCCGCGATCTTGGCCAATCCGTCGGGGCCGGCGTCGGCCGCGTGGATGAGTGCGACGACGCCCGCCCGTTGCAGCGCCGCTTCGACCTTGGCGAAACCCGCGGCCAACGCTCCGGCCTTGCGGGCGATCGCCAGGGCGTCCAGGGCCGAGCGCTCCAGCAAGGCCTCGACGCGATCGGCGAGGTCCGGTTCGACCCGTACCTCGCGTTTGAAGGCGCGCGCCAAGGTCTTGCGTCGGATCGCCTCGGCAAGCGCCTGGCGCGTCGCCGTGACCCATACGCCACGGCCCGGCAGCTTGCGCTTGAGGTCGGCCACGACCTGCCCGTCGGGGCCGACGACGAACCGGATCATGTCCGTGGTCGGCTTGACGCGCCGGGTCGCGACACAAAGTCGCTCAGTGGCCGCGGCTTTCTTCCGCGGCCCGGCATCCATTGGGTCGACTGGAGCCAGCATGAACGCGATCCGCGCGCGGGTTTACCCTTGCACCTCCGTCGCTGGCGCGGGCTCCGCCTCCGGCGGAGGCGCCAAATCGGCGGCATCGACCCATCCGGCCTTGACCCGCGCCTGCATGATGATTGCCTCGGCGTCTTCGCGCGTGAGCTCGAAGCCGTCGAGAATGCCGGGATGGCGAACAGTCTCGCCGTCCTTGCGCTCACTCCAGCCGGAAACCTCGTCGGTCGCGCACCCGGCCAAGTCCTCGACCGACTTGACGCCATTCTCGCCGAACGCGACCAGCATGCGCGAGGTGATGCCGGGCACTTCCTTCAAGGCGTCCTCGACGCCGAGCTCGCGACGCTTGGCATCGAATTCCGCCTCGATGCGAGCGAGATAATCGCGCGCCCGCGTCTGCAGCTCCTGGGCGGTATCGGCGTCGAAGCCCTCGATCGAGGCGATCTCCTTCTCGTCCACGAAGGCGAGCTCCTCCACCGACGTGAAGCCTTCGGAGGCCAGCAGCTGGCCCACGACCTCGTCGACGTTGAGCGCATCCATGAACATGCGGGTGCGGTTCTCGAACTCCGCCTGGCGGCGCTCGGACTCCTCCTGCTCGGTGAGGATGTCGATGTCCCAGCCGGTAAGCTGCGACGCGAGGCGCACGTTCTGGCCGCGACGTCCGATCGCCAGCGAGAGCTGCTGGTCCGGGACCACGACCTCGATGCGCTCGCGCTCCTCATCGAGCACGACCTTGGCGACTTCGGCCGGCGCCAGCGCGTTCACCACGAAGGTGGCGATGTCCGGCGACCACGGAATGATGTCGATCTTCTCCCCCTGCAGCTCGTTGACGACCGCCTGCACGCGCGAGCCGCGCATGCCGACGCAGGCGCCGACCGGATCGACCGAGGAGTCGCGGGAGATCACCGCGATCTTCGCCCGCGATCCGGGGTCGCGCGCCACCGCCTTGACCTCGACGATGCTGTCGTAGATCTCCGGCACTTCCTGGGCGAACAGCTTCGCCATGAATTGCGGATGGGTGCGGGAGAGAAAGATCTGCGGCCCGCGGGCTTCCCGGCGCACGTCGTAGATATAGGCGCGAATGCGGTCGCCGTTGCGGAACACCTCGCGCGGCAGCATCTCGTCGCGGCGCACGATCGCCTCGCCGCGGCCTAGATCGACGACGACGTTGCCGTATTCGACCCGTTTGACGATGCCGTTGACGACGTCGCCGATACGATCCTTGTATTCCTGGTATTGCCGATCGCGTTCGGCCTCGCGGACCTTCTGGACGATGACCTGCTTTGCCGATTGCGCGGCGATGCGCCCGTATTCGAGCGGCGGCAGCGCGTCCGCGATGGTGTCGCCGATCTGCGCGGCGGGATTGTGCCTGCGGGCATCCTCCAGGCTGATCTGGCTTGCGGGATTCTCCACGTGCTCGACCACCAGCAGATGCCGGGAAAGCCGCAGCTCGCCGGTCTTGGCATTGATGTCGGCGTGGACGTCGGTCTCGCTGCCGTAGCGCGAGCGCGCGGCCTTGGCGATCGCGTCCTCCATGGCGGTGATCACGATGCTGCGGTCGATCGCCTTCTCGCGGGCAACCGCGTCGGCGATCTGCAGCAGCTCTAGCCGATTGGCGCTGACAGCCATCGATCATTCTCCCTCATGATGGGCGACGGGGCGGCTCGTGCCGGACCCGTGCCGGAATTTTCCCTGATCATCCTGGTTGCCGGAACGATGCGGCGAACCCGCGATTTCCGCCGTCCGCTCCGCGGCTTTGGCCCGCCTGAGCGATTCGGTAATGAGCGCATCCGTGAGCACGAGCCGCGCCTCGGCCATGTCGGCGATGGGCAATTGCACCTCCGCGGTTTCGCCCTCCTTGGCGTCGTCGCGCCGGATTTTCGCCGTCTCGCCTTCGACGCCGAGCAGGACACCGCGGAAACGCCGGCGGCCGTCGCGGGCGACCGCCATCTCCACCTTGACCACGTGTCCGGCAAAGCGTTCGAAGTCCGACCGGCGCACCAGTGGGCGATCGATGCCGGGCGAGGAGACCTCCAGCCGGTAGGCGCGGTCGATCAAATCCTCCACATCGAGCACCGGGGAGAGCGCGCGCGAGGCGTTTTCGCAGTCCTCGATGTTCATGGTCCCATCCGGACGCTCGGCCATGATCTGCACCGTCATGCCCGACATCCCCGAAATGCGCACCCGCACGATGCGAAAGCCCAGGCCTTCGAGCAAGGGCTCAGCAATGCCAGCCACCCGCGCCGCCAGCCCGGTCTCGGGGATGAGGCGCGGCTCGGATCGTTCGCTCACAATCGTCGGCGCGATCATGCGGTTCGACAACCTGTTCGGGTAACAAAAAAGAGCGGGTCCCGGGGGGCCCACTCTCGATAGCCGTTCGGAACTCCGAACGTTATGAGATGTCCATACAGACGACCGGAATATAGCGATTTACGCGGGGAATGCAAGCGCGAGCCATGACGTTCTCGGGACGGCATCGGCTCCGCGCCATTCCTCTACCGGGCTCGGTGCCGAACCCTATCGCCTGCGCCGAAACACCAGGTACGTCGGGGCGCGGCCCTCCCGCGTCGCCTTGCGATGGTAACGCGTATCCAGGAAATCCGGCCAGGGCTTGCGCCAATCGTCGGCGCGTTCCGGCGTCCAGGCAAAGTCGGGCGCGCGCAGGAACCGCAGCAGCGTCCATGCGGCATAATCCGCGCTGTCGCTCGCGAAGCGGAACAGCCCTTCTGGCCGCAGCACCCGCGCCATCGCCGCGACCGTATCGTCCTGGATGAGGCGCCGCTTCCAGTGCCGGCGTTTCGGCCATGGATCGGGGTAGAGCAGATCGACGCCGGCAAGCGAGGCCGGCGGCAGCCAGGAAAGCACCGGTACCGCGTCGCCGAGGTGCAGCCGGACATTGCGCGAGCCCTGGGCTTCGATAGCGGCCAGCGCCTTGGCCATTCCGTTCACGAACGGCTCGCAGCCGAGGAATCCAATATGCGGGTTGCGGCCGGCCTCGGCGATGAGATGCTCCCCGCCGCCGAATCCGATCTCGAGCCGCACTTCGGTGACGGGCACCGGGAACAAAGCTGTGAGCGGTTCGGCGGCGGGCTGGCGCAAATCGAGCGCGAGGCGCGGCAGCAAGGTTTCGATCAGCTCGGCCTGATGCGCCCGAAGCCGGTGACCTTTGCGCCGTCCGAAAAAGCGCCGTGCCGCTGGCGAATCCGGGATCTTTGCGGTCATTCCCGCTGCCGGCGGCATGCCGCCCCGCAGCTTGGCCCGCTGTTCAGGAGACTGCACCGCGGATCGCGCCGACGAGATCGGTCTTCTCCCACGAGAAGCCGCCATCGTTCTCCGGTTTGCGGCCGAAGTGGCCGTACGCGGCGGTGCGCGCATAGATCGGCCGGCTGAGCCCGAGGTGTTCGCGGATGCCGCGGGGAGAGAGATCCATCACCTGCCCCAAAGCCTTCTCGACCCGGGCTTCGGGAATTTCGCCGGTGCCGTGCAGATCCACGTAGAGCGAGAGCGGTTGCGAAATCCCGATCGCGTAGGAAAGCTGAATGGTGCATCGCGACGCCAACCCCGCCGCGACGACGTTCTTGGCGAGATAGCGCGCCGCATAGGCCGCCGAACGGTCGACCTTGGACGGATCCTTGCCGGAAAATGCACCGCCGCCGTGCGGCGCGGCGCCCCCATAGGTATCGACGATGATCTTGCGCCCGGTCAGGCCGCAATCGCCATCCGGGCCGCCGATGACGAATTTGCCGGTCGGATTGACGTGCCACACCGTCGACTTGGTGATCCAGCCGGGCGGGAACGCTTTGCGCACGTAGGGCTCGATGATCGCCCGCACGTCGTGAGACGACAGATGCTCGTCGAAGTGCTGCGTCGATACCACGATCTGGGTGGCTTCGACCGGTTTGCCGTCCTCGTAGCGCACGGTGACCTGGCTCTTGGCGTCCGGGCCGAGCGCTTCGGTTTCTCCGGATCGACGCGCCTCGGAAAGCAGCTTCAGGACGCGGTGCGCGTAATAGATCGGCGCCGGCATCAGTTCCGGCGTTTCGACGCACGCATAGCCGAACATGATGCCCTGGTCGCCCGCGCCCTCGTCCTTGTTGCCGGTCGAATCGACGCCTTGCGCGATATCGGCCGATTGCGCGTGCAGGTGCACGGCGATGTCCGCCCTTTCCCAATGGAATCCGGCTTGCTCGTAGCCGATGTCCTTGATCGCCAGGCGCGCGATGTGGGACACGTAATCGCGGGTGATCGCCGCGGGCCCGCGCGTCTCCCCGGCGATCACGACGCGGTTGGTGGTGGCGAGCGTCTCGCAGGCGACGCGGATCTGGCCCGGCTCCCAGCCGTGCCGCGGCGCGAGCTCGAGGAACGCGTCCACCACCTCGTCGGAAATCCGGTCGCAGACCTTGTCCGGATGGCCTTCGGCCACCGACTCGCTGGTGAACAGATAGCTCGTGCGTGACACTGCGCTCTCCCCGCCGGGCGTCTCGCGACCCTGGACGGCGGCGGTTGTTGCAGCGTCCGCGAGTGCGGTCAAGAGAGCGGATCGCGGGTGCCGAGGAGGGCGCGACGAGCACCGTATCCGGGCTCGCCGCTGCTTGGGATCGGCATTCGAGCCTGCGCGAGGCTCACGGCGATCGCAAGCGTCGGCGAATGACGACAAGAAAGCCGAAGCCGAACAGAATTTTCACCAAAACATCTCCGCCGCGCAGATAGAGCGTCGGCGCGAGGCGCTGGGGCAGTTCGGAGTCGATCACCCCCTCGGCCCCGAGCGGCAGCTCTTTGAGGATCCGCCCGAACGGATCGACGACCGCGGAAATGCCGGTGTTGGCGGCCCGCACCAGGGGCAGGCCCTGCTCGATGGCGCGCACGCGCGCCTGCTGGAAATGCTGATAGGGGCCCGAGCTGTTGCCGAACCAGCCGTCGTTGGTGACGTTGAGCAGCCAGTCCGGGCGCTCCGCTTTCGGCACCGCCTCGTCCGGGAAGACGATCTCGTAGCAGATCAGCGGCAGGAACGGCGGGGCGTCCTTCAGGGCCAGGGCGCGGCGGCGATCGCCGGCAAGAAACCCGCCCTGCACCTTGGTCAGCTGCATGAGCCCGAGGCGCTCCAGCAACGCCTGGAACGGCAGATATTCGCCGAACGGAACCAGATGGACCTTGTCGTAGACGGCCAGGATCGACCCGTCGCGATCGATGACATAGATCGAATTGAACGCGCGCAGCCCTTCCGCATCGAGCGCCGGCTCCGCGACGCGCGCCGCTCCGGTGATCAGCACCGTGCGGTTCGCCAGCAGGGCGGCGATCTGCGCGAGCGCGTCGGGTTCATGCGTCAGAAAAAACGGGAATGCCGATTCCGGCCAGATCAGATGCGTCACATCCTTGAGCCCGGCCGAGCCTCCTTCGGCGGCGCGCTGCGAGAGCGACAGATATCGGCTCATCACTTGTTGCTTTGCCGCGTAGTTGAACTTGTCGTCCTGCGGCAGGTTGGGCTGCATGATCCGCAGCCGCACGCCGGACACGAAGCTCGCCGGCGCGTGCGCCAACCGCACGGCCCCATAGGCGCCGAGCGCCGCGAGCACGCCGAGCGCGAGCACCGGCGCGAGCCAGACTCGGCCGTGATCCATCGGATCGTCGGCGAGCACGGCGGGGCTCGCGAACAGATATACGGCCAAGAACGTCAGTCCCCACAGTCCGATGAGAGCCGAGCTCTGTGCCAGCGTCAGCGAGCCGGTCAGCGCATAGCCGAAGGCATTCCACGGAAACCCGCTCAGCAAATGTCCCCGCAGCCATTCGGATGCGGTCAACGTCAAGGCGAGGGTGAGCAGCCGGGTCGGGCCGCGCGTCCACAAGGCTTGCGCCAACGCGAGGCCGAGGCCAGTGAAGACCGCGAGCCCCGCCGGAAGCCCGATCACGGCGAACGGCAGCAGCCAGCCGAAGGTTTTGACATCGACCAGGAACGCAAAGCCGATCCAGTAGAGGCCCGCGAGGAAATAGCCGAAACCGAAGCACCACCCGGCGATCGCGGCGCTGCCCATTCCGCCGAGCGCCCCCGCGCCCGAACCGTCCAGGAGCCAGACCAGGACCGGAAACGTGAGGAACAGAACCGGCCAGGCGTTGACCGGCGCGAGCGCCAGAACCGAAACCGCGCCGGCGCCGAACGCGATCGCCGCGCGGCGCCAGCCCCATGCGAGCACGACCGAGTAAGCGACGCGCCTGAGCTTCACCCGCGCGCCCGCCTTTAAGAGATCACGTCGGGAGGAGGCGAGACGTTGTCGCTTCGCATGCCGGCCGGATCCGCGCTCTCCGCTTCGGGCTGGCCGTCGCGTCGCTTGACGGCGCGGTCGCGCCGGCTCGACCTTTCCTTGCCGCGGTAGATTCTCACGCGTTTGACCCGCCGGGGATCGGCATCGAGCACCTCGATTTCGAACCCACCGGGACCCGGCACCAATTCGCCGCGCACCGGCACGCGCCCGACCTGCAGGACGAGATAGCCGCCGAGCGTGTCGACCTCCTCGGCCACCTTGCCGACGTTGAACTCGGGGCCGACGATGTGGCCCACGTCTTCGAGATGCGCGCGTGCGTCGGCCAGGAACGAGCCGTCGGGCTGGCGAACGGCGGCGGGCATTTCGGCTTCGTCATGTTCGTCTTCGATGTCGCCGACGATCTGCTCGACGATGTCCTCCATCGAGACGATGCCGTCGGTGCCGCCGTATTCGTCGATGACCAGCGCGAGATGAATGCGGGTCGCCTGCATCTTCGCCAGCAGATCGATTGCCGGCATCGACGGCGGCACGAACAGGATCTTGCGGATGATGTCCGCGGAGGACAGCGAGATCGACAGGTCGACCGCCTTGAGATCGAGGCCGGCCGGGAACGGCTTCTTGCGACGCCGGTTGACGCTCTCGCGCACGGCGGCGCGCGAAGCCATGAAGGCGATCAGGTCGCGGATGTGCACCATCCCGACCGGGTCGTCGAGCGTGTCGTTGTAGACCACGAGCCGGGAGTGGCCGGCGCCCTCGAACACCTTGACGAGGTCGCCCAGCAGGATGTCCTGCTGCACGGCGACGATGTCCGCGCGCGGCACCATCACGTCCTCGACCCGCCGCTCGCGCAGACCGAGGATGTTCTTGAGCATCGCGCGCTCTTCCGGCGAAAACCCGGTTTCGCCGGCGGCGCCGGCCTCGAGCACCACTTGGAGGTCGGCGCGAATCGAGCCGGGCTTCCAGCCGAACCAGGCGCGCAGCATCCGCACGAACCAGCTGGCGCCGTTCCCGGCGGCCTCGCTGACGCGGGGCACGGGAACGGGGAGCTGGTAGCGCTCGCTGCGGGCGCCGGTCGGCTCGTTGCGACTGGGCGCGTCGGGCTCAGGCATCGGAGTCGAAATTGGCCTACATTCCGTAAGGATCGGGTATGCCGAGCCGCGCGAGGATCTTGCGCTCGAGGTCTTCCATCCCCTCGGCGGCTGCATCCGATTGATGATCGTAGCCCAGGAGGTGCAGGAAGCCGTGCACCGCAAGATGGGCAAGATGATGGGCGAAGGGCCGTGCTTCGGCTTGCGCCTCCCGGATCGTGGTCTCGTAGGAGATGGCGATGTCGCCGAGGTGCCTGGGCGCGATGGAGGGCGCCGCGGCAGCCGCGAAGGAAAGGACGTTGGTCGGTTTGTCGACGCCTCGCCACCGTCGGTTCAATTCGCGGATGGCGGCATCGTCCTCGACGAGCACGCCGATCACGCCGCGGACGGGGCCCGCCGCTTCGTCCGCGGCGCGGATCGCGCGAACGATGACGTCGCGCGTCTCCGGCGCTGCCGTCGCGGCCGCGGGCGCGACCGCGATTTCCAGGCGGATTCCCTCGACCTCGGCGGCGGCTTCGTTCTCGGTGCAATGCTCGCTCACGACTTCGATTCCCGATCGGCCTGGTCGTAGGCCCCGACGATACGCGCCACGAGGTCGTTGCGCACGACGTCCTCCTGCGTGAAGGGCACGTGGCCGACGCCTTCCACCTGGGCGAGCAGCCGCACGGCATCGATCAATCCGGATCGCTGTCCGGCCGGCAAATCGACCTGGCTCGGATCCCCGGTCACGATCATGCGGCTGTTTTCGCCGAGCCGCGTGAGGAACATCTTCATCTGCATCGCGGTGGTGTTCTGGGCCTCGTCGAGGATCACCACCGCATTGGAGAGCGTGCGCCCGCGCATGAACGCCAGCGGGGCGATCTCGATCTCGCCGGTCTGCAGCGCGCGCTCCACGATCCGCGCGTCCATCATGTCGAACAGCGCGTCGTAGATCGGGCGCAGATAGGGATCGACCTTTTCCCGCATGTCGCCCGGCAGGAACCCGAGCCGCTCGCCCGCCTCGACCGCCGGACGCGAGAGAATGATGCGGTCGACCTCCTTGCGCTCGAACAGCTGCACCGCATAGGCGACGGCGAGCCAGGTCTTGCCGGTCCCGGCGGGCCCGGTGCCGAACACCAGCGGCCAGCGCTTGAGCGCGCGCAGATAGGCGTCCTGGCCGGGTGTGCGCGCCCGCACGGTACGCTTGCGCAAATTGATCTCTTCGAAGTTCCGCCGGGATGTCTCCGGATCGAAATCGAACAGGGAGCCCTGCGAGATCGCCAGCCGGATCGCGCCTTCGACGTCCCCGGTGGTCAGCTCGACGCCCCGCTTGAGCTGCTCGTAGAGGCCTTCGAGCACGCGGCGCGCCTGCTCGCAGGCTTCGCGCGAGCCTTCGATCGTCACCTGGTTGCCGCGGGAATCGGCGATGACGCCGAGCCGGCGCTCGATCGAGGCCAGGTGCTGCCCGTACTGTCCGAACAGCGCCGAGGCGAGCCGGTTGTCGTCGAACGTCATGACGATCTGGGTCGCCGTGCCCTCGCGGAACTCTCCGCCTGGAGCGAACTGGCCGGGATCCGTCGTGAACCTGGGCAAGTCTTCAGCTTCCTACCGCAAGCAGGGACGCGCTGCGATCCGAACGCGAGGTTTCGCCAGCAAGGCTTCCGAACAGGCTGTTGGCGCCGATTTCCGTGACCGCCGCCGGCACGATATCGCCGATGCGGCTTTCCGGCAGCATGATTTGCACCGGCTGCAGATAGGGCGAGCGGCCGACGAGCTGACCCGGGCGACGGCCCGGCTTTTCCAGGAGCACGTCCAACGTCGTGCCGAGGCAGCGCGCGTTGAATGCCGCCTGGTTGCGGTCGATCGCCGCTTGCAGCCGCGCCAGGCGTTCGTTCTTGACCGGTTCCGGAACCTGATCGGCCATGGCGGCGGCCGGCGTCCCCGGACGCGGCGAATATTTGAACGAGAACGCGCCCGCATAGCCGATTTCATCGACGATCGTCAGAGTTTTTCGAAAATCGCACTCGGTCTCGCCCGGGAAGCCGACGATGAAGTCCGAGGAGAACGCCATGTCCGGCCGCGCCTCCCGCATGCGTGCCACGACGCGAAGATAATCGCCGCGCCCGTGCCGGCGGTTCATCGCGGCCAGCACGCGGTCGGAGCCCGATTGCACCGGCAGATGCAGGCACGGCATCAGCTGCGGCAGCTCGCGATGCGCGGCGAGGAGGCTGTCGTCGACATCGCGCGGATGGCTGGTGGTGTAGCGGATGCGGGCGATCCCGGAAATCTCGGCTACTCGTTGCAACAGCCGCCCCAGCGTCCATGTGCGCCCGTCGGGTCCCTCGCCGTGATAGGCGTTGACGTTCTGTCCGATCAGCGTCACTTCGCGCACGCCGGCGCGCGCGAGATGCCTCACCTCGGCGATGATCTGTTCGATCGGGCGCGAAATCTCCGCGCCGCGCGTATACGGCACGACGCAGAACGTGCAGAATTTGTCGCATCCCTCCTGCACGGTGACGAACGCCGTCACGCCGCGGCGGCGGATCGCCCCGCCGGCGGCCGGCTCGATGGCGTCGAACTTGCTCTCGGCCGCAAACTCGGTATCGACCGGCTTATCTCCGCGCTCGGCGCGATCGAGCAGCGCGGGCAGGTGATGGTAATTCTGCGGCCCGACCACGATGTCGACCAAGGGCGCCCGGCGCAAAATTTCCTCGCCCTCGGCCTGGGCGACGCAGCCGGCGACGACGATTGTCATGCGGCGGCCATCGGCGGCGGCGCTCGCCTTCCATTTGCGAATGCGGCCGAGCTCCGAATAGACTTTTTCGGCCGCCTTCTCGCGGATGTGGCAGGTGTTGAGGATCACCAGCTCGGCGGTCTCGGCGGCGGCGGTTTCGACGAATCCCCGCTCGGCCAGCAGGTCCGCCATACGCTGCGAATCGTAGGCGTTCATCTGACAGCCGTAGGACTTGACGTGGAGCTTTCGGGCTTCGCTCATGCCGCTTGGGTCGATGCCGATCCGGGCCGCTCGGGCTCACGGTGCATCTCGACGAGTTCCAGTGCTTCCGTCATTCCCTGCTCGCGGTCGGGGGCCTCTCTTACCGGCTTTCCCGGCAAAAAGGAATGGCCGGCGGCGCTGCGGTCCGCCGGGCGATGGCGCAAGGCGGCGGTGGTGAGCCGGCGTACCGTGCATTCCAGGGATTTTGCCACCGCTTTGCGATCCGTCTGCGCCTCATAGGCGACGGGCTCGCCCCAGGTAAGCACGACGTCGAAAGCGCCCTGCCCGAGCACCCGGATCAGGTGCGGCATCAGGTCCATGCCGCCGTACCAGGCAACCAGGGGCCGGTGCAGGCGTCCGATCGGCAACCCGTGGAGACGCGTGTAGGCAACCGACAACGGCTGAATCAGCACTCGGCCGCAATGTTCCGCCTCCGCGAGCGCGTCGCGGGCGGCCCCGATGAGCGCCGAGCGGAACGGCAACACGCGGTTGCCGTCGCTCGATGTGCCCTCGCCGAACAGCACCACGGGGTCGCCTTCGGCGAGCCGTTGCGCGATTTGCGCATTGACCTCGCCGGTCTTGTGCCGGCGCTCGCGGTCGACGAAGACCGAGCGCTGCAGCCTGGCGAGCAGTCCGAACACCGGCCAGCCGGCGACCTCGCGCTTGGCGACGAACACGACGGGCGCCGCCGCGGTAATGACCGGAACGTCGAGCCAGGAACAATGATTGGCGACGACGAGCAACGGGTGCTCGCGCACGCGCTCGCCGACCTCCCGAATGCGGATGCCGATCAGCGCACACAGCATGCGGTGATACAGCACCGGGATCGAGCGTCTACTCGGCAGCTTGAGCGCGACCGAGATCCACTGCACCGGAATCAGCGCCAGCGTGATGGCGGCGGCGGCGGCGAGAACCGGGATGGCGCGCAGCATCAGCGTTTCTTCGCGTCGGCAAGCGGCACCGCGTAGAGCTCCAGGCGATGATCGACGAGCCGATAGCCCAGCCTGCGGGCGATGTCGGCCTGCAGACGCTCGATCTCCTCGGACTGGAACTCGATCACTCTCCCGCTCCTCAAATCGATCAGATGGTCGTGGTGCGTCTCGGAGATTTGCTCGTACCGCGCGCGGCCTTCGCGGAAATCATGGCGTTCGATGATGCCGGCGTCCTCGAACAGTTTGACCGTGCGGTAGACGGTGGAGATCGAAATGTGCGGGTCGATCTCCGCGCAGCGTCGATAGAGCTCCTCCACGTCCGGATGATCGGCGGATTGCGCGAGTGCCCGGGCGATGACCCGCCGCTGCTCGGTCATGCGCATGCCCTTGGCCACGCATTGCGCTTCGATCACGTTGAGCTTCGGCTCCGTCACGGCTGGTTCCCGTCGATGCTGCGCTCTCGGCCCTCCGCGATTCATCTTAATGGATTAATGGAGCCGACCGAACAGCGTCCATGCACCGATCACCCGAGGTCCCGGCGCAGGAGGAGTGCGCGCGATCCGCCGCCCGGGCGCGGATAATACGCTTCGCGCCGGCCCACCTCGCGAAAATGCCGGCGGGCGTACAATCGCCGGGCCGCGACATTGTCGTCATCGACTTCGAGAAAGACCGCGCGCGCGCCGCGCCCGGCGAGCGCCCGCAGATGGAGATCGAGCAGGCGGCCGGCAAGGCCCCGGCTGCGCTGCGAGGCAGAGACGGCGACCGAAAGAATCTCCGCCTCGTCCGCCGCCAGCCGGGAAAGGATGAAGCCCTTGAGATCGCGCCCGGTGCTGGCCCGATGCGCCAGCACGTTGCGATCCAGCAGCAGCCGCTCGAACTCGTCCTCGGTCCAGCCGCGCCCGAACGAGGCCGCATGCAGCTTGGCGAAGCTTGCCGCGTCGCCGGGCCCGGCAGCGGCGAGCTGCGGCGCGGCGCGCGTGAACAGCCGGAACAGGTTCATCGCCGCGGCAGTCGGGCGGCATCCTGCGGCCGGGCATCCGGCCGGCGCAGGTAGAGCGGCTTGGGGAGCGCATGGGCGACATCCGCCGCGGCCCCCAGCCGCGCGATCGATGCGATCAGGGGGGCGCCCTGCGTCGCGATCGCCGGCAACGGCTTCCCGTCCGGCCATGCTGCGGCGAGGATACCGGCGCCGGAGCCGACAATGACCGCGGCTGCGCTCGCGGCGCGGACGGCGTCGCGAACCGCAACCAGCCTCGGCGTGACCAGAATGCGCCCACCGGGTCCGAACACCTCGAAATACACCTGATCGTGCCGCGCATCCACGGCGGCGACCACGGGCCGGGTCTCGCCGGCGACAAGATAGGGGCCGGCAAACGCCGCCAGGGTCGAGACGCCGACGGCCGGCTTGCCGGCAGCAAGGGCGATGCCCCGGGCGGCGGCGATCCCGACCCGGAGCCCCGTAAAGCTGCCGGGTCCCACCGTCACCGCGATGCGATCGAGATCGGCGAACCCCGTTCCCGCCTGGTCCATCACCCGCGCGAGGAGCGGCATCAGCGCTTCGGCATGGCCGCGCGCCATCGCGACGCTCTCCTGCGCCAGGACACGGTCCGGCATCTCGATGATGCCGGCCGCGCAGGCCTCGAGCGCGGTGTCGATGGCCAGGATTCGCATGGACCCCCTGCCCCCGGCTTCAACCGGCGCGACCGCCCGATCCCAGGTGCGCTTCGGTATCATGGCGCCGCGCCGAGGTCGCCGCGCGGGTCAAGCTCGCGACCGGCGCAGGCCCATTCGGCGGGTGGAATCGGCGCGGTGCCGCGCGGCAATCAGACCGGCCGCACCTCGGTGACGTCGGGGATGAAATGGCGCAGCAGGTTCTGGATGCCGTGCCGCAGCGTCGCGGTCGAAGACGGGCAGCCCGAGCACGATCCCTTCATGGCGAGATAGACCACGCCGTCCTTGTAGCCGCGAAAGGTGATGTCGCCGCCGTCGCCGGCGACCGCCGGCCGCACCCGCGTCTCGATCAGCTCCTTGATGGTGGCGACGGTCTCGGCGTCGCCCGCCGCGAAGAATTCTTCCGCAGCCGCCGGGCCCTTGACCTCGGAGCGCACGATCGGAGCGCCCGACATGAAATGCTCCATGATGGCGCCGAGGATTGTCGGCTTGAGGTGCTGCCATTCGCCCGCGGCCTTGGTCACGGTGATGAAATCACTGCCGAGAAACACGCCGCTGACGCCCGGGATGTCGAACAGCCGTTCGGCAAGGGGCGATTGCGCAGCGTGTTCCGGATCCGGCATGTCGAGGGTACCGTCGGCGAGCACGGTCCGGCCGGGCAGGAACTTCAGCGTCGCCGGGTTGGGCGTCGCTTCGGTCTGGATGAACATGGATTTCTCTCCCTGGTCGACGCGGGAGCAAAGGCCCGCGCGGCCGATCTCCTTGCACTAATTGGGGGTTTTCGGCGAAAGGTCAATCCGCCGTTTCCCTCCCCGCAAGGCGTGGGTCGGCGCCGAAGGCGCCGGGGTGGGGTCTTTCGCCCACCTCACTCACGACATCGCGTCGAGGTCCTCGTCGCTGAGATGTCCCGGGACGATCGCCACCGGGATCGGAAACGTTCCCGCGGTCTTGCCGATATTGGAGACGAGCGGCCCCGGCCCCTCGGTGCCGGTTCCGGCGGCCAGCACCAGGATGGCGATGTCCTCGTCCTCGTCGATCAGGGTGAGGATCTCCTGGGCCTTGTCGCCGTCGCGGATCACGCGTTCCGGCGTGATGCCGGCGGCGCCATTGGCGCGGGAGGCGAAGCGGTCGAGGATGGCGTTGGCGGCTTCCTGGGCTTCCGCTTTCATGATGTCGGCGACGCCGAGCCATTGCTGATGGCGGTCGTGCGGCTCGATCACCAGCAGCATCAGCATTCCGGCGCCGGTGCGCGCCGCGCGCCGGCTTGCATAATAGACGGCGCGATCGCATTCCGGCGATTCATCGATGATGACGAGGTACTTCGGCTTGTGTCCGGCCTCGTAGCTGCGGCGCTTGCTGCTCATCGGCCCTCCCCCCGGGTTCCGCCCGACCTCGGCAATCGGCGTCGCGTGCGCATGCTGCCACGGCCCTTGCGGCGCCGACAAGTGCGGGCCTAGCGCCGCACGAAGCCGACGATGTCCTTGACCGCCTTCATGGTGTCGGCGGCGATCGCCTGGGCACGGGCGGCGCCCTCGCCCAGCACGGAATCGATGTAAGCGGGATCGGCCACCAGGCGTGTCATTTCCGCCCCGACCGGCCCCAGCTTGGCCACGGCGAGATCGACCAGCGCCGCCTTGAAGCTCGAGAACGGGCCGCCGCCGAACTCGCGCAGCACCGCTTGCTTGCTGGTTCCGGCGAGCGCCGCATAGATGCCGACCAGATTGTCGGCTTCCGGGCGCGGCGCGAGCCCCGCCTCCTCGTTCGGCAGGGGGGCCGGATCGGTCTTGGCCTTGCGGATCTTCTGCGCGATCGCGTCGGCATCGTCGGTCAGGTTGATGCGCGAGTAATCCGACGCGTCGGATTTCGACATTTTTTTCGAACCGTCGCGCAACGACATCACCCGCGTCGCCGGCCCGGTGATCAGCGGCTCGGGCAGCGGGAAAAAAGCCTCGCCGTAGCCGTGGGCGTGGATCGAGGCCGCGTAATCCTTGTTGAATTTCTGCGCGATGTCGCGCGTGAGCTCCAGGTGCTGTTTCTGGTCCTCGCCGACCGGCACGTGGGTCGCCCGATAGGCGAGAATGTCGGCGGCCATCAGGGTCGGATAGGAATAGAGCCCGACCGAGGCGTTCTCGCGGTCCTTGCCGGCCTTCTCCTTGAACTGGGTCATGCGATTGAGCCAGCCGAGCCGGGCGACGCAGTTGAAGATCCAGGCAAGCTCGGCGTGCTCGGCGACCTGGCTCTGATTGAACACGATGTTCTTCTTCGCATCGATGCCGCAGGCCAGAAACGCCGCGGTGACCTCGCGGGTGTGGTGCGGCAATTCGGCCGGATCCTGCCATTGGGTGATCGCGTGGAGATCGACCACGCAATACAGGCACTCGTAGTGCGCCTGCAGCGCCACGAACTTGGTGATCGCGCCGAGATAATTGCCCAAGTGCAGATTGCCGGTCGGCTGCACCCCGGAAAACACGCGCTGCCTGAACGTCATGAGCATCCCCAACCGCGGCCGCGGGCCGCGCCACATGCCACGACGCCGCGGCCCGGCGCAAGGGCCCCGCGCAGACAGTCGCGTTGCGTGGATCTCGGGTGTGCTTGCCGGTTCCCGGATGCCCGCTATAGTGCGCGGCACTCTCCCGCAATCATCCGAGCTCCATGGCTAATACCCGCTTCGACGTTCTCGGCATCGGGAACGCCATCGTCGACATCATCGGCCGTGCGCGGGAAGATTTTCTGCTCCGTCACGGCATGCAAAAGGGCGCCATGGTGCTGATCGACGAGGCGCGCGCCGAATCGATCTATGCGGCGATGGGACCCGCGATCGAAATCTCCGGGGGCTCGGCCGCCAACACCATCGTCGGCGTTGCGAGCTTCGGCGGCGCAGCGGCGTTCATCGGCAAGGTCAGGGACGACGAGCTCGGCCGCACCTTCGGCCACGACATACGCGCGGCCGGTGTCTCGTTCGCGACGCCGCCCGCCGCCGCCGGCGCTTCGACCGGGCGCTCCTACATCCTGGTCACGCCGGACGGCGAGCGCACCATGAATACCTATCTGGGCGCCGCGCAGGAGCTGGGTGCCGAGGACATCGATGCGGAAACGATTGCGGCGAGCGCCATCACCTATCTGGAGGGCTATCTGTGGGACCCCAAGCACGCCAAGGATGCCTTCCTCAAGGCCGCCGCCGTCGCCCATGAGGCGCGGCGGCTGGTGGCGTTGACGCTGTCGGACGCATTCTGCGTCGATCGTTGGCGCGAGGAGTTCCTGCAGCTGATCCGCGGCGGCATCGTCGACGTCACGTTCGCCAACGAGTCGGAAATCAAGAGCCTGTATCAGACCGCGGATTTCGATACCGCGGTTTCCGCCTTGCGCCAGGACGCCGCGCTCGCGGTGGTGACGCGCAGCGAGCAGGGCTGTTGCATCGTCTCCCGGGACGGCACGCGTCGCGTCGCCGCGTTTCCGGTCGAGCGGCTGGTCGATGCCACCGGCGCCGGGGACCTGTTCGCGGCCGGATTTCTGTTCGGGCTCGCGCGCGGCGTCGATCTTCCGACCGCGGCGCGGCTCGGCGCGCTCGCCGCCGCCGAGGTGATCCAGCATCTCGGCGCCCGGCCCGAGACTTCGCTCGAGGCACTGGCGCAGCAGAACGGACTGCCGGCTTGAGCCAAGCGCTGGGCTCAGTTTGAACCATTATCTGCACCGCGTCGCCGGGCCTGTCCCGGCCGGCCACGTCTTTCGCGACACCGTGAGTGGTACGACGCGGATGCCCGCGACAAGCCGGGCATGACGATAACCAATTGGTAAGCAACCATGGTTACGAAGGAGTGAATCCGAGCGGGGACGAGCCCATGAAGCAGCACAGGAACACGCCGCAGCCCGACGCTGCCGCGCAGGCGAGCTCGAGCGAGACGGCGAACCATCCGGTCGACGCCGCGCGCGCAAGCGAAATGGCCGGGGAAATTCCGATCATCGCCGCGCCCGGACTTGCGGACGCCGCCGCGCCGGCCGCGGCCGAATCCCTTCGCCCGCAGACGCCGCCGGAGGCGGCAAGGATCGAAGCACAGCCACATGCGCGCAAGGAGCCGCCGATATTGCCGCGCGCCGCGATCCTGGGCCCGCCGCCGAGTTCGGCGCCGCGCGTGGAAGCTCCGGCCGCTGCGCCGAACGCCGGTACGCCGGCTGCAGCCGCGAACGAGCGGCGGCCGCGGCGCTTCGCGCTGCTGGCGGTTTGCGTGGCTTTGTCGGCCGGTCTCGGCGCGCTCGGCGGCTCGCTGGCGGTGGACGGAATCGGCCGTCTGCTCGCGCCTCCCCCGCCGGCCCCGGCGGCGCATGCCGATACATCGGAGGAGATTCGCGCGCTGAAGGATTCCGTCGCACAGCTGCGCCCGAACCTGAAAGCGATCGGCGACAATGTCGCGGCGGTCCGCGCCGGCCTCAACGCGTCGTTCTCGAGCTCGACCGCGCAGTTCGCGAAGATCGCCGAGGCCATCGAGAAGCTCGAGCGTCACCAGGGGGAGCGCCATGTCGCGGCCGCGCCGCCGCCGGCTCCGGCCTCCGAGGCCACCGGCTCGATTGCCCCCGCCGCCGCAGCCAAGCCGGCTGGTCCCGGCGTGGTCGAGGGTTGGGTGCTGCGCAAGGCCTATCGCGGCGCGGCGCTGGTCGAGGGCCGCTACGGCATCATCGAGATCGAGCCGGGCGATCATTTGCCCGGCGTCGGCCGGGTCGAAGAGATCAAGCGCCAGGACGGCCATTGGGTCGTGGTCACGGCCCGAGGCCTGATCGTCGGCCTGCAATAGGCGCTTCTTTTGCCTCCCCTGCAGGGGAGGCAAAAGACCCCTCGCAGCTTCGTGAATTGGGACGCCGGCTCAAGCGCCGGCAGCACTTGCTATGCTCGGCTCGTTTATGCGTTGGAGCTTCGCATGGCATCTCTCGCGAACGTTTCGCGTCTGCTGTTCGCGGCGCTCGCGCTCGCGCTGCCGGGCGCCCGCGCGCTCGCAGCGGAGCCGGCGCCCTCGCCCGCCGATCCGGAGCGCCGATGCCCCGGCTTGATCGCCGGCCTGCCCGACGTCCGTTTCGTGAACTTCGAGCGCGTGGCGCTCGGCGAAGGCGAGGTCCGCCTCACCTATGTCGGCCATTCGACCTTCCTGATCGAAAGCCCCCGCCTCGTGCGCATCGCCACCGACTACAACGATTACGTCAAGCCGCCTGTGCTGCCCGACATCGTCACCATGAACCACGCGCACACGACGCATTACACCGATGCGCCCGATCCGGCGATCAAGTTCGTGCTGCGCGGCTGGAACGACGACGGCTCGCAGGCCACGCATGACCTGAGCTTTCAGGACGTGCGGGTGCGCAACGTGCCGACCAACATCCGCGACTGGGCCGGCGGCACCGAGCGCTACGGCAACTCGATCTTCGTGTTCGAGGTCGCGCAGCTGTGCATCGCGCACCTCGGCCATCTGCATCACACCCTGACCAAGCAGCAGCTCGACGACATCGGCCGCCTCGACGTGGTGCTGGCGCCGGTCGACGGCACCTATACGCTCGACCTCGACGGCATGATGGAAGTGCTCCACGCGCTCAAGGCGCCGCTGATGATCCCGATGCATTATTTCAGCGCGTTCACGCTCGAGCGCTTCCTCGACCGCGTCCGGCAGAGCTGGGAGGTCGAGGTGAACGAGACGCCCTCGATCGTGCTCTCGCGCGCGAAACTCCCGAAGGACCCCAAGGTGCTGGTGCTGCCGGGGCACTGAGCCGGCGCCCCAATTGCCCCGATTTTGTGCAAATTCCTGGCGGTATCATTGTATTTTGTCGCGCCTGTTCAGCCGCTTAAGGCCGTTCAATTCGCCAAAGAACATCTTGTGGATGATAACAACAAGATTACGACTAGTAGTAAATATATCCCGGGCCCGTGCGCATCGCAAGAAAACCGTAGCCCGGATGGAATGCCGCGCAGCGGCACGTAATCCGGGATCCCAATAAGGCGGGCCCCGCAGATTTGCTCAGCGGTTCACCAGCCAGAGGATCAGGCTGAGCACCACGCTGACCAGCAGGCAGGTCACGATCGGGAAATAGAAGGTGAAATTGTCGCGGCGGATGACGATGTCGCCCGGCAGCCGGCCGAGCCCGATTTTTCCCAGCACCGGCCACAACAGGCCGACGACGAGGATCGCCACGCCGAGCGTGACGAGGAAGCGGGAGATATCCATCGCGATGCGCCTCGGCATCGAGGTAGGGAGCGCGCCGCGCGCTTTCCAACCGGCGGGTCCGTCATGAAGGCG